>Ga0208772_100050_pt1 | contig 60659 bp, 73 predicted proteins | sample AntDeeMetVIREN14_FD_184782 | JGI IMG/M metagenome (GOLD analysis project Ga0208772, IMG submission 184782) | Saline lake microbial communities from Deep Lake, Antarctica, in enrichment culture - Antarctic Deep Lake Metagenome VIREN14 (SPAdes)... ... | reverse complement strand
GTTTGACTAGGCGACGACACTGCTCAACGAAGTCGAGGAGATCGACTTCCATGGACAGAATCGATTTCCTCGGCTTCGTCCTTCTGCCCCGTGATAACAGCTGATTAGATCGCTATTCAACACAGCATCAGAGAGAGGTTTCAAGAAAGCTACGCATGGGAAGATACAACTCTCTTTCAGTACGTAGCGGAGCAATTTGAGCAGCGTGAGACGGTGCGAGGGTATGAAAGCCCATCAGAGTATGTGAGGGTCCGGTGTGCGTATCTGGATAATCTCTTCAAATCGATACGTGATGACGGTTACCGCTCGAACGCAGCCGCTTACCACGAAATGGCGACCGAGGATAACAAATTCGAAGATGCGTATGCGAATCATTTAGATCCACTTGTTGCTATCTCTCGAACCGGTGAGATATACTGGCTAGAGGGATACCATCGATTCGCAATTGCGTCAATTCTCGAACTAGAGGAGATTCCTGTGTACGTCTTGTGCCGTCATGAAGAGTGGCAACGTGTGCGGGACGCACTCTCCACTGAACCGTCCTCCTCACTCTCCTCTGAGTTGGAGGAGTATGTTAATCATCCAGACACACAGGACATCGATGTGTAGAGTAGTCGGTACCCGATTTGCGCCCTGTATCTCGCACGGTTATCGAAACATCCCTCTGAGCTGGTAGAATTCTGAATGGTCAATACGCAGGTCTCATCGACCAGCCGTTTCAGGCAAGTATATGTCTGAGAAAAAGTATTTCAACAGAGCCGAGCGTTTGTATTTATTTCAACGAAGGCCGATGCGCCTGTAACGTGTGTATATGTACCAAATACCTGCGGGTACCGTCAGCAACTGGGCCGTTGGGACGCCAATCGAAACCAAATGTAAGAGCGCAACCCCACCGTAAACAATCCGATTAGGAGACCAGTTACAGTCTCTCCGTCGAACTGCCCTGATGTCAAGCCACAGGCTCACCGAGAACAACGGAACCAACAGTACCACCGCGATTATGAATGCGACTGTAACAGTCAACGAGGCAAGAAACGGACCTGTGAGTAGCTGATTCGCCGGGACCAGCGCAGATGGTGTGTCACGGACCTCGCTCACTAGGTGTAGCGTTGCCCACGCCATCCACGTCAGGCCCAAGGTCACTATTGGGACAGCGACACTGTACCACCACCGAGATATTCGGGATTGACGATCATCCGGCATGGGTCTGTTTCCGGTAAACAAAAATATAAGTAATCGCAATGACAGTCCCCATAAGGCTAAACGAAACGACACTACGCCTGAATCCGCCGGTCACATAACTGGCTGCTGCCGTTCCAAACACCGTGACAGATAGGGCCCCAAGCAAATGATACTGTGGGAACGGCAGATCAACCGCGGTCAAAGCACCGACGGCACCGAGTGCTAGTAGCGCCACCCGCATCGGCCACGACTCCGTACCAAGTAACAAAACCACTAATATGACTGCTGCGATGGCAAGGCCCCCGAGCTTCAATGGATGTGGCGTTTTAATCATATTGACATGCTATAGATTGAGGCCGAAGTGATATAGTTGATGTGATTAGGCCGGGAATGGGAAACCGTCGAAGACGATGATAAGGCCAATGATGACGAGCAAGAAGGCGTAGAGTACCTGCCCAGTCCCTCTGTTAGGATCTTGACCTAGATCTCTGACCACATCTTTAGCGGTGTCATCTACTGTGTTGATAACAGTGTCGACTGCGGCAGTCGGATCCACGTCAGGGAGGCCAAACCGTGCGCAACCCTCAGCCGTCTCCTCACCGACCCAGACTGCGTCCAGATCTTCTTCAACGCCGATCCAGATACTTCTCTCAATGAGGACTTCTCCGTCATCAAGTACCTCAATTGACTCTTCTTGGTACGTTACATCAACTGATACGAGCGGCGGCGTTGACCCGTTCTGACAATCACGCGGTTCACCGATGTTTCCTTCGATACTACCTGTCTGGACGCAAAATCTTGTTCCCTCTGGTGTCGGCGCGCAAAGGTCGAACGGTAAGCTGCCTGGGATGGGGAAAGGTAGCGGGCTCATGTCGAATCACCTCCGTTCTCTTCGAGCACGTTTTCAGTAACGGTTTTGTGGTCGAGTTTTTTATACGACGGAGGTATCTTCAACTTATACCGTACGAAATCTTTTACATATTCAATACGGTTACCTTCTTTCCAGCGTGGCTCGAAAACTCCCCCATTAGCGTCATCGGTAATCCTGTAAATGGATTCCGGAACGTCATTAACCGTTTCGGCTCCATCAGCGATATATAGCTGTATTCCATCACCAAACGCAGCAGTTACGACTGCAATCCGATTCTGGTTCGGATGGGGCTGCGCGCCGGCAGCAAAGACTTCGACTGGGTGATCCTCATACATCCCAAGATCACTCACCTTAGGATATGTATCCTTCTTTGCACTTCCAACTCCAGGTACTACGCCAGCCAGTACACCTGAACCAACCAACTGTAACAACCGTCTTCGGCCTGGTTTTGTCATGATTGCGTCACCACGTATTGATGTTGACTGTTCTAGTATTCATTCTGTTTGTTCGGAAAATCACGAATTACTCGGCTTTTAACGAGAAGTAACTATCCCCTACCATACTCTCACGTTTTATTCAAATTTTTGTCTCGGCTCAAAGTGGCTGTAATCAAGAATAGAGCGATCCGCCTCAGCAAATCTTACGTCCCTAGTAGTTTATAGGAAAGTCTTAAGTTAAATAATACTTATTTGTAAATGAAGTCATGTCGAGCCCCGCTAACGATGAACTCGCTACTGTCCTCCTCAAGCGCTATGAGTGTCTCAACGCGCTCATCAACCATCCTCAAGCCAAACCCGAGCTCGTTGACACACTCGATATGCCTCGTTCAACTCTTGATGATGTCGTTCGTGAGCTCGAACAAGCAGATCTCGTCGAGTACAGAGATGGAGACTGGTATTCAACACAGTCAGGCCGGTTAGCCTGTCGTGCACACCGCAACTACCTTGACCAACTCGACAACCTTGGGGATGTTTCGTCAGTGCTGGATTTCATGGACACTGATGAAGAGGTTAGTTGGGCGTTCATCGAAGGTGCGGACACCTACGAGACCCATTCGAGTATTCAGGACGCCGTGATGACTACGCTTCTGGACTTTGTTGAAGTAGCGACCGATGTTCGTGTTGTGACGCCAAACGTCGTTGCCGGGTATGCTGACCGGTTCTACGAAATGGGGATTTCAGGACGAAATGCCACGTTCGAGATGATCATCCCTCCGGAGGTCCATGCGTGGTTTCATTCAACGTACCCGTCGATATCGACAGACGTACTGAACGACCCGGATGTCGATGTCTTGCGTGCGTCCATCCCGTTTTCGTACGGGCTCTCGATTTTCGATCACGACCGCGCAGGGATCACCATCTTCACAGAGCAAGGCATCGCTGGCCTGATCGTCAATGACACCGACGACGCACTCTCATGGGCTGAAAAGCAGTATGAACGCGTGAAACAGAACGCAGACCCGATCCTGCTGCGCGGAGGGTCTATCAAACATCGAATAAATAGTTCAGCGGATCGTTTCTGATCCGAGTTTTAGTTGAGGTACACGTTCTACTCATATCCCAACCGATCCGGGCAAGCGGATACACCGTACAAGGATTGCGGATCTGACACTAGTTTATCAACTTGAGAGAATTTTAACAGACATGGTTACTTCGCCGAACATCCGTCTTCAGTTAAGCAAGAAACCGCGTGACAGCGGCGGCTTATCGAGACATCTTTCGGAAGGAATGAGGAAGCCGAGTTTGTGCCCAACGGCTCCTCATCTCGAATTATGCGTCGGCTCACTACACTGTTTCCCTCCGAGTTCCTCGAAGAGCACGCCGAGGAACTCGGCGTGGTCGAACGTGACCGCAAGCTCCAGATCCCTGCCTTCGTTTGGGCGTTCGTGTTCGGCTTCGCCGCAGGTGAAAGCCGAACACTCGCCGGGTTCAGGCGATCTTACAACTCAACTGCCGATGAGACAATCTCGCCCAGTGGGTTCTATCAGTGGTTGACGCCGACGCTTGCGGAGTACTTCCGCGACCTCGTCGAGCGCGGTCTCGACGAGGTCGCTGTCTCTGATGCTGTTGACGCTGATACCGATCGATTTAGAGACGTGATGGTCGCCGATGGAACGGTGTTGCGGTTACATGAGTTTCTTTCAGATCAGTTCGAAGCCCGCCATGAGGAGCAGGCTGGAGCGAAGCTCCACCTGCTCCACAATGCCACAGAGCAGACGATCGAACGAATCGATACTGCTGACGAGAAAACACACGACAGCACCCTGTTCAAAACAGGGCCATGGCTTGAGAACCGCCTCATGCTGTTCGATCTCGCCTACTTCAAGTACCGCCGGTTTGCGCTGATCGACGAGAACGGCGGCTACTTCGTGAGCCGGCTGAAACAGAACGCGAACCCGGTGATTACGGCAGAATTACGGGAATGGCGCGGCCGCGCCATTCCCTTAGAAGGCAAGCAGCTCCGAACTGTTCTCGACGATCTCGATCGGAAGTACATCGATGTGGAGGTCGAAGTCGAGTTCAAGCGGGGGCCGTACAATGGGACACAGTCGCTGGATACGAAGCGATTTCGCGTCGTCGGCGTCCGCGACGAGGACGCCGACGACTACCACCTGTACATGACGAATTTAGCGAGGAAGGAGTTCTTTCCGGCGGATTTAGCGGAGATCTACCGCTGTCGGTGGGAAGTTGAGTTGCTGTTCCGGGAGCTGAAGACACAGTACGAATTGGACGAGTTCGACACGAGTGACGAACACGTGGTGAGGATCTTATTGTACGCAGCGCTGCTGTCGCTGCTTGTAAGCCGCGATCTGTTAGATCTAGTCACTGAGCAGGCGGATGATGAGCTTGTGTTTCCGACAGAGCGCTGGGCGGCGACCTTTCGGTCGCACGCCCAGCTTATTCTCCACGAACTCGGTGAGTTCCTCGGCTACTCACCACCGCCGCTGCTCGACCGGCTGATCGAAGACGCTCAAAAGATCCACAAGCGACGACCAATCTTACAAGAGACGCTCGCTACCGCTACACAACCGAGATGTGAGGCTTAACTAAAGACGGATGGCCGTACTCAATTGAGCCAGAGTACAGCTTGGGCGAGTTCTACTGCTTTACCGGAATTATATCTGGGTATCTTTCCGATGATCGCGAACTCAACCCGCTGAATGGGAAGTCACTGAGCGATGAGGATTTCCGTCGCATCAGGATGTCCTCCCATGATGTGAAGCGGAAGAAGCCATTTCTCGGGGTGCGGCAATACGTCGATGAAGACGATTATGAGGAGCGGGCTGACCGGTTCATCGAGTACCACGAAGAAATCGTCGACGAGGATCAGTCAGAATAGGATGGTGTTCACTTAGAAACGCCCCTCACGTCGACGTAAGGTAGATTCGCAAGGGGCCACTCGACATTGTGGCGGCTCAAACGCGTTCGTAGTAAGGGGGAGGTCCACCGTTCCAGCACTCACCGTTGTATGCGATGAGTTTCACCTCGCAAGATCGGAGCTTCGCCTCGGTGAATTCTACGATGTCCTCTAGCAGTTCTCCTCGGTTCCGTGGGCAGAAAACGAAACAGGCCGCGTTACCTCATCATCGAGTTTCTGTTCGAGACCAGTTGGGCTCGCCTACCCGTGTTGAGGAAGACACATGACCCGCTCTCGAAATCGAATCCGATCACGGTCAGCCAGTCGTCTCGTTATCGAACGCAACGGCTCCGAAATCACTCATTATCCTCGCCACCAGCGTTCGTCGTGTCTCCGTCGCGGTTGGACAGCTGGTCGACCCTCGTTTCAAGCTCCGCTATGCGTTGCTCGTGTTCGTCAAGACACGTTTCTTGTTCGAGGTCGATGCTGAGCAGCGCCAGCAGGAGTGGATTCTGGTGGTTCAACAGGCCGCTCGCGTCAGCGTGCTCGCGGGCGTACTCGAACAGCCGGTCGAATCGCGGCTGGTCGTGACGCCGCAGTGCCCGGCGAAACTCCGCCCAGCGCTCTTCGATGGCTCGCAGCGCATCCCGGTATGTCGGATTCGTTCGCCCCATCGCTATCGGCCTCCTGTCCCAGTCGCGGTCCACGCATCAAGCAAGGGATCCGCGGTGGCTGCGACCGTCTCACCGTCAGCTGTGACACCCGTCCCGACGCCTTCCGGAGTCGGCGTCGACGGCGCCGGCGTCGTCGGTTCCACGCCGACCTGCGTGGCGCGCGCTGCGAGCAGCTGCCGCCAGTACGCGAACGTCGTCTGGTAGTACGCACCGTCGTCGACGGGATAGACGAGCGTCTCGAAGCCGTCGCCGACGACCCGCGGCCCCATTCGGGTTTGCTCGCACTCCAGGTGGTGGTCGGCTGCCGTCACGCCCGACGCTGTGAAGTCGTTGCGCTTGGTCCGGGTGACTAGCACGGGGATGTCGTACCCGTCGGCGTAGGTCGCCAACCGGGCGAGCGTTCGGGTCTGAAGCGTTTCCGCGTGTGTTTCCCCGAGGGTATCGTCGGCCCGATACTGGATGTCGACGGCCGGCGCGACGATGAGCGAGGGGGTGTGTGGCGATTCATCGTCATTCTCCGTAGGTTGTCGATTTCGAAGACTATCGTCGGACGTCGATTCTTGAATGGACTGATTCACCGCCGTCGGGAGATCAGAGACGGCGCCGTAGTGCTGGTAGGCGGTAAAGCCGCGTGCGACGTGGATCCGGTCAAGTAGCCGCCGGCTGGGAGCAATTTGGGAGAGCGTTGTTGTTGTCGCGTGTCCGTTTGCGTCGACCCAGAAGGCGGGCCCGGCGTGCAGGAGGAGATGATCGAGCACGAGCGACTGCAGAATCGGGACGCCGCGACCGCCCTCCACATCGAGGAGGGTGACGCCGTCCTTGAGGGAAGGAAGTAGCATATCGTCCGTAGCTGGATCGGCTTGGTCAGCAAGGGATCGATTGCGGTCAGCGCCCCGTGTCGGCTGCTCCACTGCCAATCGGTTCGACATCGAGTGTTCTCCCATACTTGACTAGAGGTCCACAATCCCGATAAGCCGCGGCGTGGCGCTTCCGCGTTTCAGGGAAGGCACGAGATAGATGGTGGCCCATCCTCAGTCGTTGTGTTTTGTGGACGATTGACTGTTTCCGAGAACGTTTCCAGAATGACCTTGTTAATTACCCAAGTAGTAATGGGTCTTCGCTGTCACGGTGAACCCGCGCGATGAACTGATCTCCAGCCACTAAGCAACAGCAGGAGCGCAGCCAATAATATCCTGCGAAACAGTTATATCTAACTACCGACAAAACATCCCTATATGAGTGATGACGAGCAGGAGCAGGAAGTCGACAATCGAACAATCCGAGGTAATTCTAAAAAACGGACGACAGACGGCGAGTTTTCCAAGTCCCGCTCTCGCGACCTCGACGAAGCCCTCGGAGGTGAGCGAGAGGTCCCCGAGGACGCGGAGCACGTCACAATGGCCCCCGAACACGTCCCGATGCAGATGCGAACAGACGACGAGTCGAATTCCGAAGACGAGTAGAGAACCGATCGGATGCCAGCGCTCTCTCCAGAGAACGTCCTTCTATCGCTAATCGTCGTTGCACCCGGCTTCATTGCAGTCTACACCGCTATTATCATCGGAGGCCTCGAAGAATCACTCTCGGACGGACGACTACTCGGCGCGAGTATCGCAGCGGCGTTCATTATCGATCCGCTATTCTTCTGGGGCTACACGCTGTTCGGTGGGGAGATCACTGACCCAACAGCAGCGGTTAGATTGTTTTTCGAAGGAGGATTCAGGCCAGAGCGAGTTCTCATACTCGCACTTCTCTCTGTAGCAGTCGGAGTCGTCGGTGCCGTGGCCGTCAGTGGCGATTTCGCGTATGCCGCTCGCGAAAGACTTCAACGACGGTTTGACGTGAATAGTCATCCACACCAGCCCTGGGTGGGATCGCTAAAAACGGCGAACATCGTTCGAGTGTTGACCACTGAGTCGTGGTTCCAGGGATACATCGCTGAGTGGAGTGAGTCGGGGAATGAACGGCAAATCGCTCTAGGTTACCCTGCAGAGTGGGATGGAGACGGTTGGTCAAAGATGGGTTTAACAAAAATACTTCTCTTTGAAGAGGACATCGAACAGATTCAAGTCGTGAATGAGGTTGATTCAGAAGGAAGGAGAACACACCCCGCTGGCGACAGCGAGGACAATGAAGCCGATGATGATCCTGACTCCGAGTGACACCAGAAGTGATTCCTTGGCGTGGCTGTCCGTTTCTTCGAAGCCCCGGTGCTCGATGAACTCGACGAAGTCAGCCTTGGAGTCCGGCGCGACGACGATATCGAGGTCCGTAGAGAAGCGAGCATTGGACGCTGAGACAGCGTATCCCCCCACAAGGACGTACTCGTGCCCCGCTTGCGTGAGCTCCTCGAACAGTTCGATGAGCGCGTCACTTCGGTTATGGAAGCTATGTCTGTGCCCGTTCTGTCTCCCGATACGCGACGTCGAGCTCGAGGTCCTCGTACATCCGGTCGAGCATCGCGAGCGCCGACTGGAACTGGGCGTAGTTCTCACGCATATACTCGATCGTCTCGTCTCTCGGGATCACCGGGTAGCCTTCAACGTGCTCGATGTCGAGTGAGGGGCGTGGCTCGAGAACGATCTGCAGGCGACCATCGATCTCGTCGCTGGGCTGGCGCTCGAAGGCGGTTGGTAGCCCGAAGGGTGCGAAGAACGTCTCCCAGGCGTCGATGTCCTGCTCGCGAACAGCGATGAATATCGGGTAATCGTCGGGATCGCGGCTGACTTGGTAGCCGCCTTGGGTCCACACGTAGACGGCGTCGACCCGCGTAAACGCGAATGGCCACTCACCGAACTGTGGGATGACGTAGGCCTCCTCGATGGAGGGTGGACTGACGCCGGCGCTGGCAGCGACGAGCTCGCGGGCAGCGTCGCGGACGTGCTCGTCGACGACTGAGAGCCCTTCGTCATAGGTGACGTAGCCTGCGTCTTCGAGTCGGTTGACGGCCTGTCTCACCGTCTCGTACGGTGTGTGGAGATGCTGCGCGACACAACGGATGGAGTCACCACTCTCGATGGCGAGGAGGACCTGGGCCGCCGTGTGGTCGAGCATTTCGTGCTTCTGGTAGTTACCAATAAACCGGTAACAGTTAAAATCCTTACTTGATCCACTATTTTTCAAGCCTGCTCTTCACTCTGTGACATCCCTGTCGCGTATTGCTCAACTAAATCGACTACATCGTAGACGTGAATTCCCGTTTTGAACCACAGCACTCGATCGGCGGCGCTCCCGAACTCCTCGCTCGCACAATCCAGTTGCTCCGAGACAGCCAGCACGAAATTGTCGGCCTCCACCTTTCGAATCTTCTCCAGTTTCGCGTCCAGATATTCGGGCGTCCAGAAGCCGACAATCTCGAGGATCGCACGCCTGCCATCGGGATGTTCGATCGCGAAGTCGGGAATCATCACCTCAGCACCTAGGTCGAAGACATCGTCTTCCCGCACCAACTTCCAGTCCGTATTCGCTCGCTCCCATTTATCGGCGAGCGTCCGCTCGACGTCGCTATCGAACTGGTCGCCCGCGCTGTAGTGTGAATCGAGATCCTCCGTGGGGTCGAGCGCGAACTGTCGGGTCTCGCCGGTCGTCTCGTCGACGAGGATCTCACCAACCATCTCCCAGCGGTCACAGAGGGGCAATGCCGGCAGGAAGTTCGCCATGCGAATCCCGTACTTCTGCGACTTTGAGAATAGCGATGCCGGGCCGTCCAGTACGGCCTCGTAGCCGGCGGCTTGGTCCGTGTTCGCGACGCGTTCACCGTCGCTGTCGATCGGATAGATGCGATGCATCAACCCGAACAGCTTCACGTAACTGAACACCGTCCCGAAGTGGTCCCACACCCGAATCCGCATTTCTGTGGCGTCGTAGAGCACCGCCTGGGCGAGCGCGAGGTTGTACCGGGTCACCAACCAGTCCACGGTGAGACCCGTGTGTTCATACTCCGCGTCGCTGCTGCCGGTCAGGTTGGTCGTCGACGTCGACGTATCGTCATCACTGGCGTACTGGTCGGCCGTCCGCGTTCCGATTCGGACGAGTCGTTTGTTGTCTTCGAGATCGGCGTACATCCCGCGATAGCACTCTTCCAACGACACCCCGAGGTCGTCGGCGACCGCGCTGTACACCTCCAGCTTCTGTGTGTCCTCGCCCAGCGTCGGCTGGCGGACGATCGGATAGCGCTCGTTGGCTTTCTCGAAGAGTCGCCGGCGGATCTCACGCGGTTCGACGGAGGCGACGACCTCGAACTCACACTCGTCTTTCAGGAGTTTCGCCAGCCCTTGGACGATCTTGTAGTCGGTATCCGCGATGGTCAGCTCGTCAATCGCGTCCTCGAGGTCGCCTTTCGGCTCACCGAGATGGGCCTCGAACAGCTGGATGAGTTCTCGAGCAGTCTGTTGGTAGCGCTCCTCGTCGGGATCGATGAACAGCGGGGTAATCGTTTCGTCGGTCGTGCGCGACCGCGCGAGGTCAGCCGTCAGCACTGGCACCCACCCCCTCCCGGCGGCGTTGGGAGACGTACGTCTCCATCGTATCCTCGGTGATGATCTCGTAGAGCCGCGCGGGCTGGCGGTCGTCCGTGGGTCGCAGGATGCGGCCAAGCCGTTGCGCGTACTGGCGTTTCGAGGCGCTCCCCGAGAGGATGATCCCGACGTTTGCCGCCGGGACGTCGATGCCCTCGTCGAGCACCTGTGACGTGACGAGCATCGAGTACTCCCCGCTCCGGAAGCGGTCGAGGATTTCGGTGCGTTCGTCGGTCTTGGTCTGGTGAGTGATACAGGGGACGATGAACTCCCGGGAGATGTCGTAGGCGAAGTCGTTGTTGGCGGTGAAAATAATTGTTCGATCATCGTGATGACGTTTCAATAGGTTGTCGAGCGTGTCGAGTTTCTTTTCGGCGGTTCGGGCGATTCGCTCGGCACGTTGCTTGGCGATGAGCGCCCGCCGCCCTTGCGGGTCGTAGGACGTGCGTTTGAGGAACTCTGCGTAGCCGTCCTCTTTCCAGAGGTCAAACTCGTGGCTGTCGACGTAGTCGCGATAGATCTGGTACTCCTCGTCGTACTCCTCACGTTCGTCAGCCGTGAGGTCGACCGACATGTGGATCGTTTCGTACTCGCTGAGGTATTCGCCGGCGAGTTCGTCGACGTCCTTCCGGTAGACGACCGGGCCGAGGAGGTCCTCAAGAAGTTCGTGCTTACCATCGGGCCGCTCGTAGGTGGCGGTCAGCCCGAGGCGATACGGGGCGATAATCATCTCGGGGATCTGCCGGTAGGTCGGGGCTGGCAGGTGGTGTTCCTCGTCGACGACGAGCAAGCCGAACTGATCGCCGTACTCGTTGACGTAGCGGTAGGCGCTGTCGTAGGTGGTGACGGTGATCGCGGTGACGTCGTGGCTGCCGCCGCCGAGGACGCCGACCGGTTCCGTGAGTTGGTCGCCGAAGGCGTTGGTGAGCGTGGCGTGCCACTGGTTCATGAGGTCAATCGTCGGCGTCACGACGAGAGTACTGACGCCAGCGTCGGCGATGGCCTGCAGCCCGAGGAACGTCTTCCCGCTGCCCGTGGGGAGTACGACACTCCCTCGCCGATCGTGGTCGATCCAGGCGTCGAGCGCCGCTTGCTGGTAGTCACGCGGTTCGATGTGGAGCGCTTGCGTGAGATCGAGATCGGGGTAGGCCCGCGCGGTGTCTTCGAGAGTGTGAGCGAAGCCTTCTTGCAACGTTGCCTGCTCGTTTCCGTCCGTCCACTTACCGGCCCACTCGAGCAGGGCTCGATATCGATATGCTCGCGTTCGGTACTCGTCGACGCGGTCGTCCCACTCCCCATAGGGAACATCGTCAGGAGCATTACGGAGCAGGAGCGTCCCGTCGTCGAATTCGACTTGCATTCGATGTTGGTACAGAGACCCCCGACCGGATTCAATATGTGGGTTCCTCGGGTTCCATGGAGGCGTACGTCTGTCCTTCTGCGGATGCGAGTGGTTCTATTGTTTCGGAGTTACGGTTGTCAGCGATCGAGCCAGTACTGCCAGTCTGCGATCGCTTGGTCCGTCTTACTACTGGCTTCGATCGGCTCCAGTTGCTCCAGTGGCACGCCAAGTGTTCTGTCCATCCACTCTATCGTCACGAACATTTGGCTGAGAGTCGGATCTGTCGGAGACATCCCCACTACGCGTACTGTTTCGCCTTCCTCCAGCGGTGACTCCTCTTGCTCGGTGACACAGCGTGCTTCGAACGGGAAGTCCATCGTGTCGTCCAGATACTCGCACCATCCCCACGCTTGCTCTTCAGGGCTGTAGGTATCGACGATGATCCGCATCTCGATGCGCTCTTCTCGCTCCTCGTCCTTCTCGGCCCGCGTCATGCTGACCAATACTCATCCCGACTTCAAGATGCTCGGGGTGGCCGAAACCACTCCTTGACCGAAGCAGGACGCGCTGAATCCTGGCCGTGGAAGGGCTCCGAGTCGCTGGACGAAGTTAACCAACGAATGCCCGATAGATCTGTATACTGTTGGTTAAGATGGAGGATGGGATTGTCTGATGACGAATGTCGACGGCTCACGGTGTGCATCAGTTGACAGAGGCCACCTATTCCTCTTGCATCTCGGACGTGTCCATGTTAGCCAATCGGCGTTCGAGTTCGTCGATCCGCTCAGAGACAGTTGATGGTTGTTCGAGAGAACCTTCGGCGTTTAGGGCCTGTTCGTACAATTTCACGGCGCGTTCCAGATCCTCGGCTGTTGGCTCGTCAGCTCCCTCCCGCCAGTAGCTATCTGCGAGTTTCTTGTACGCCCAGGAATCTTCGGGATAGTCTCGAATGAGCGTCTCGAACTCGTTTCTGCTTTCGTCCAGTCGTCCTAGCTCTGTCAGCAAGTCAGCGATGAAGTGGCGGAAATCAAGGAGTAGCTCGTCAGGTGCATCCGGAAACTGGGTACAGACCCCCCGACAGAATTCGAGGCGTCGCTCGTGATAGGTTGGATCGTCCGCTGCCAGGGCGGCAAGGTCGTTGTCGACCGACCGCAGGAATGGTTCGAGTGAGAGCACATTCGGGAGGTGATCATCAGCCGCCTCGATTGTCGTGATGTCTTCCGGCGTGACGGCGATAATGGTCTCCCAGGCAGTCAGCCATTGCTGGCAAGCCTCGGCGTCGTTGCCCTGCTCACGGAGTTCTCGGCCTTCCTGTACCAGGTCGTAGATCCGTTCCCGATAGGGGAGATCGGATGCCCACCGGCTCCAGAACACTTCAGCCGCCATCCAGATGAAATCCTGATCGTACCCCGACGCGTCGACATCGTGATCGTCTTCCCACTGGTCAGCAAGTGCCATCGCGGAGTCAACCTCGGCCGCACGGTCACGGAACGACGCTTCGGTCGTGTCGATACCGTGCTCGGCAAGCTTGTCCCGAATTTCCTCCGTCGACAGGGCCTGCACGTCATGTAACTCCCACCGCTCATCCGACTGGCGGTCGGTCGCCGGGGTCATGCCTACCGTTTCCTCTGTGTCTTGCTGCGCACGAGTGGCATCGTCGCTTTCTTCGAGGTCGTGATCGTCGATGTACTGCTCAACCCGCTTGGTGTCGATCCGACCGAGTTCGTCGGACTCGTGGTCTTCGTAGAGATGCTTGCGGATCTCGGATTCGTCCGCGAAGGATCGCTCACAGTACGGACAGTCGGGCATTGATTACGCGTTTGAGGAGTCGGGTGAAAAAGAGCGGGACAACTGACCGCTCGTGGCCATTACTAGGGTCGTTTCTCGTCGATGATCGCGGCTGTCTCGGTCGTAGCGATCGGCTCACGTTCCTTGAGAAAATTCTCAATCTCGTCTCCACTGTACACCTCCTTGACGATGCAGTAGTAGTGTGAGGGAGTCCCGAAATCATAGATCATGCTGAGTCTGTCTCCCTCCCAGAGCGTCGCACGTTCGGCAATGGCAGAAACCGTCACCACGCTTGCGGTCGTGTATGATGGATCGTTGACCTCGGTAAACTGGTGATCTGGGATAACGTTGAGTGTCGAATCTATATACTCGTCTTCGAGGCCGTACATACGAAGATGGCTCTGTTGAAATCCTCAGAGATGTACATGTTCGCCGTGTAATTCTATGGGATGAAGTCCCTCCCAAAGTCGCAGATTCTCCGGTTTACTGAGAAGGCGATCCATCTGGCACGCCGGGCGGTCTCTCGGTACTCCTCGAAATTCTCTAAACACCGCTATACACTTCCGCAGCACGTTGTTCTGCTCTGTCTCAAAGTTCGGAAGAACACGACCTACCGTGGTCTGCTTGACGAACTGATCGAGATGCCACGCATCCGTCGTGTTCTCGGGCTAGCCGAACTTCCTACTGCTTCAACGCTTTGTAAGTCGTTCAGCCGGCTTGATATGGCTGTATGGCGTGTCATATTGACTCTCTCAGCGACACTACTTCCGACAAGCGGCGTTGTTGGTGTTGATGCGTCAGGGTTCGACCGCAGTCACGCTTCGAAACACTACACGAAACGCGCTGAACTCACGATTCAGCAGCTCAAGGTGACGTTACTGGTCGATGCGAAGGTAAACGCGATACTCGATCTACACGTAACTACGACGCGGAAACACGATAGCCAGATCGCTCCGTCGTTGATCAAGCGCAATCCCGACGATATTGACGTTTTGCTCGGTGACAAAGGGTACGACGATCAGAAGATCAGGCGGCTCGCCCGGCAACACGAAGTTCGACCACTGATCAAGCATCGTGAGTTCACGTCACTCCATAAGGCATGGAACGTACGCTTAGACACTGATCTCTACGGTCAGCGGAGTCAATCCGAGACTGTCAACTCAACACTCAAGCGGAAGTACGGGGCGTTTGTCCGGTCACGGCGCTGGTGGAAGCAGTTCCGTGAACTCACCATCGCCTGTCTCATTCATAACGTAGATCGATCACTCTGAGCGGTCAATACAGGAAACTCACGAATCGCTCAGTGCAGGAGACGCAGAGATCGCTCAGAGTGTTCTGTTTCGACCCACAAGACATACTCTTTGTCAGCAAAGCCGAATACGTATGTCCCCGACGAAACGTCTAATTGGCACCACTTTACGCGAAAAAATTACTGTGATCCTCTTGGCAGCGTCAATGCTAATCTCCGTGGTCGCAGTTGGCTTTGTTTCCGACCCCGTCGCAGCCACGGCCGGTCATTCCCCAAGTTTTGGCGAAAGTGTTACTGATACAATCGCTGATACCAATGTACCAAATACAGCCAACGAGACCAACAAAAGTGAGGTCTACTTTGAGATCGCTAACCTCACGCCTCAGGCTCGGGACACTACCGTGGCTCTTGACGACACATTAGCATTCACCGTTACGATCGAAAATACTGGTGATGCCAAAGGCGTTCAGACCGTTGAGTTTCGCATCGGCGACAACGCGGTCGCCAGCCGAAAAGTGACGCTTGATGTAAACAACAGCACCACTATTGAATTTGATGAGATCAACGTGTCACACTTTGACACGGGTGAGTACGAGTACGGCTTCCTTACGAATGACGACAACCGGACTGTAACCATCACATTCCAGCCTGCTGGTGACGACCGCGTTGTTGTCGATAGAGACAATGATACCGATAGTGAGAACGACTCAAACGGAAGTGACGGTAACGATGAACGGGACGGGGCTACCAGTAATGACACGCCCGGCTTCGGTGCGTCTGTGGCTCTCGTTGCTCTCGTCGTAGCTACGCTGTTCATGACCCGTCCCAGCGAGTAGGATCTTTGAATTCCGGCTGAGTAGAGCGTACAAGGATGTTTTGAGCGATTCGCAGCTCTCACCAACTGGCTATTTCATCTGTGTATATGTCTGATGAATAGGATTTCAACAGAGCCGGACTACCTTATTCAGTACCGTGGATCGACCCCGAAAGCAGCAGCAAACAACGCGCTGATCCGGTCAAAAGGCTATACACAGCGGTGGATGTCGGAAACATCCTACTCGACGGTCAAGCGAACGCAGGACTCCGCCCTGCGTTCGCAGTTCTGATGCCGACAGTTCCGTGAGATCATCCTCTCATTCGCCCTCAACAACCTCAAAAAGCTCACCAAAACACTGTGATCCCGCTCCCGTACCGCATTTTCAATAGAGCATCCTGTGTAAGTATGTATAGAATCGTGCTACAGTCCAGCTTTTCGGACTGGATACCACAGTACGATGTAACCAATAACACAAGTAATCATAACTAGGAAGAGAACATCGACTTCTGAGAGTTCAAAGGCGCTTCGAGCAATACCTACAACTACGATTAGCACAACCAACAGGCTGAAATTAAGCAGTAGCGGCCCCTTATACCGGGTATGAAACTTCCAGCCCGACTGTTGGTACTCCTTTTTATAATCCTCTATCAGTTCCCAAATCATTAATTCAAAATAAAGAGCGGCTGTTTATAATTTCTTTGGCTCTTCTCCTCTATAGGTCCCAGATGGTTTCGTTACCAACATCCACACCAACCGGAGTATCTTCTATGTGAATGAGGGGAGGCTCTGTCGTGTAAGTAAGCATGTCGGTGTCCTCGTCCATCCAGATACCGCTTACCAGAGGTTGAATCGCCGCATCGGTCTGCCCGAGCGCAGATTTGTCAATATCACGGTAAGCTACCGTGATAACGGAGGTATCTTTGAGCTGGTTAATCCCGAATCCAATTACTGCTCCAGCAAGCGTACCTGCGAGTCCACCGCCGGGCGAAGCGGTGAACACCGAGCTGATAATACCCGCTACAATTGGGGTGATGAGCTGGACTGAGAGTTTACCAATATCTTCGTCGTAGTCAACAGAGACGCCCAGCTGACGGTGGGGGTGTTGATCAGTTATTTCTGCGTCACAGTCTGTTCCATCGGGACTATCGATGAAGTAGAACCCAACTCTCTTGACAGAGTCCTTCGTACCAGCCGCGATCTCTTCAAGAACGTCCTGTATGATGGATTTTTGTTGAGTAGAAATGCCCGAAGATTGCGTCTTCTCACGGATGGGCCCCCAGATATCGGTCTGTTCACCCCCACTCGATTTTTGTAGTCCCCCCTCCGTGCTGGCTTTTTGTTCGTCTTGGTTGTCGAAGACCGTCGATTCGACGTCATCAACCACATCGTCAGAAACATCGAGAAGTTCCATCTCAGACTGCTCAGAATTCAGTTCTTCTGAGCCGGTAGATCCCGTAGGTCGGACGAAGATAGCAGAATTGATCTCGTCCGTATCTTTGTTACGGGCTAATGCGATGGTGTATACTTTGCCATCCTCAACAACACGGTCATACCGCACCTCAACGTTACTCTGTGGTTCGGCCTGATCTTCTTTTCCGTCAGTCGCACTACTAATACCGGACACGCCTGCGATTCCGGCGGTAGTTCCAACGACGCGACCAAACTTTCGACGGGTTACTGGTTTAACCACAACCGAGTATAGTATAGAATAATAACATAAATCTTGTTAATTTACTCAGCACTAATAGGGTAGGATTATTTTTAATAGAGAAAGATCTTCTATAAATAATCTTGGTGGAGTTTTAAATTGAGTAATTTGATGTTAATTAGAGTGTGTTATTACATGTTAAAAGCTGCTGGCACCCTCCGGTTGGCTCCATCTTGAAGTGTTTGGCTCTGTTGAAATCCTGTTCTTCAGACGTGTTATCGGCTGAAACGCCCGGTCTGGATTGACCATATAATAGAGCAGTTCGTAGTTTCCGACTCCAAGATCCTTGGGACTTTCCAGAACATCGTCCATGACCTCTTTCTGTTCCTGATCGATATCATGCGTTGATTCACTGAACGACTCGTAAACTTCGCGTAGGTCTTCAGCTTCCATGAAATAGACGAGGTACACGCCGTCGTCCCCCTGTTCAAGAAATGCCGCCTCGGTTAACATTCCTTCCGACTGGAACGTTTCGATAACTTCGCTCTCCCGTTCCCGGACTTCGTCCATCCACTCCTTGAGCCGGTCGACCTTGTCAGGCTCAATCTTTTGTTTCGTTAGGACAGCTTCGGTCACGTAACATAGGTTGGATGCCATTCACATTTGTGTACGGCCTATATTGACCGGAACCGGAATGAGATGTGTCACTTTCTGAGGATTTCAACAGAGCCAGTATTCGTTGTTCACGATCGGCACGGCATCCGAGGCGGAACTGTCCAACCCGAAGCTTCTGATGTGGCGCTCCCGCGAGCGGTTCGAGGTAATCTGTCGGCTCTCGCCACTGATCGGTGACAACTTCCTCAAGCTTGGAGATGATCCGATCGCGAGCGTATTCGTCGAGTGCCTCGAACTGTCGCTTCGATCGGTCAGTGAGCTTCCAGTCCCAGTCCTCGCTCATTGCTCGCTGGCATCGTCACGTCCGTACTCCGCTTTGATCTCCTCGCTGGAGTGGGTTCGACCTTCCTGAATGTCGACCTCGCTCGCAGCAATCGCCTTGAGATCTGCACGGTTGAACTCCGGATGTTTCACCGCGTCACGGAGTACGTCGCGAACGAACTCGCTACGGCTGTTGTACCCCAAATCTTCCCATGTTGCGTCGACGTCGGAGAGAAACGTCTCCGTTATTCGGATGTTGACTGTCGTTTTCTCGGGCGACGAACTGGCTTCGGACATGCTACTGTGTTGAAATTGTGTAGCAATAACAGTTACGCCAAATCAGATGTGTCGAGGAACTTTTGCTACTGCTCCATCTTTTCACGCTGATTGCGGCGGTCGTAGTGTTCGTCAAGCAGGTCTCATCGACCAGCCGTTTCAGGCAAGTATATGTCTGAGAAAAAGTATTTCAACAGAGCCGAGCGTTTGTATTTATTTCAACGAAGGCCGATGCGCCTGTAACGTGTGTATATGTACCAAATACTTGCGGGTACCGTCAGCAACTGGGCCGTTGGGACGCCCATCGAAACCAGATGTAAGAGCGCAACGCCACCGTAAACAATCCGATTAGGAGACCAGTTACAGTCTCTCCGTCAAACTGCCCTGATGTCAAGCCACAGGCTCACCGAGAACAACGGAACCAACAGTACCACCGCGATTTTGAATCAGTCAACTCGCAGTCTTCAGCGACCGGCTGTTTCAGGTGAGAATCTATCTGAAGAATGGGATTTCAACAGAGCCTTATAATCATGAAGGTGGAAGGAGATCCGAGTCAATGACGTCTGAGCAGTCGACTGGAATCCCCTCCCACGCAGCATCGACGGCGTGATAGCCTGTCCACCCTTCGCTTTTGAGAAGTTCAACACACGTTTCACAAAACGCTGTTCGCGAGATGAGATCGTTATCGTAGAGAATGTAGAAGAGAAAAGTCGGTGGCACTACACGCGCCTCGAGGTCGCGGTTCTGAATCTCTCGACGGATCGAACGGCGGCCGTGAGCGTCCATCAACACCACGTAATCGACCGCCTTTGGATGCTGCACGAGATGCTGTTCCAGCGATTGTTCACCGGCATCAGCCCCATGCGGTCGAGGGACACTCACGACACGTGTCAACGGTGTCTCTGTATCCTCAAGCGCATCAAGAACACGCGTACTACCGTGGTGAAGGCGATACGAGCGACTTCCTTCTGGAGCGTGAGAGCGGTTCTGCTCGTAATGGCGCTTTAGCTCCTGCTGGCAGACGTTCGTGGTCGTGAGTCCGATGTTCTCAGTAATACAATCCCATAGTGAGCTGTTCCCGACAGCGATCAGGGCGTCAGTATCGACGAGAATCGGATATTGCGATTCCTCAGTCGCCATTCAAACAAGATATTGGCTGGTATCGTCCTCGGCTGCCGCGGCAAACTCTTCGATATCTTCCTGGAGGAGGTCGAACTCCTCGCCAAGCAGCAGGCGAGTAGCCTCCTCGGAGATCTCACCTGCCTTGTAGCGTTCATAGAGGGTGATTTTGTCCTCGTCAGTCATGCTCCGACGGAGCATATCTGCAAGCCCCGCTCGGGCGAGTTCGCTGATATTGATCCCGCCGAGATGGATCGCATCGAGCTCGCCAGCCGCCTCTTTCAGCGCGCCCGCGCGGAATTTGATGGTATCGTCGTACGAGCCCTGACTCATATCTCTATGTACGGGCTGCTGCCAGTATAAATGTTCCCCCAGTCGGGAACACGTGGGTACAAACGATTTGCTTGCGAGAGGATGTTTCTGGCCGCCTTGGTTGTTAGATAACTTATATTCTGAACAAAAATAATTATTTGTAGCCGATCCGGTATTGGATAGGCTACGGCTTATTTCTCGTAATGGAACCGATATCGAATCGGATACAAGAGCGGGTTTCTCTGTAACTGGCTGGAATTTGTCATATCTCCTCTTGTTTTGTTAGATATCCGTTGTGAGAAAAAGAAGTCGTGAACGTTTCGTGTCGTTCGTAACTTAACAGACCCCTGGAAGTTGAGACTACAGCGGGTTTAGCGGGTCTGTAATGCGTGATTTCGACTGAATCGGTGCGCAGATCCCGGTTGAGAGATGCCTCTGCGAGCTGTTGTGTATCGGTCATCGAACCATTACGGGAAATGACCGAGTATCACGAGAGCGCTGCCGCTCACGAGTCGGGGCACCCTCTGAGTCTCAGATAGTATTAGTTAAAATCAACACTATCGGTTACAAACTATGAGACGTGAAGAACATCAAATCGAGGTAGACGAGGGACAGTACGAGAGTCTGAAAGACACCAAAAAGCGGTACGCCTGACGTGGCGCGGGATGCTACTCCACGCGCAACGGGAGTTGGATTCCGACCCTGCTACCGAATAGTGGTCACTCAGTATCGTGTCGCATTCCCTCCCAGCCTGAAGGCCGGATTCCCTGCTTGAATTAAGATGGAACGAATACATCCCGAGTTCGCTCCACTGGATATCGAGTCGCGCGCGTTCACCGATCCCATCGGGGAGATCTATCATTAACAATCACCACTAACACTTATGTTTGGAGCTTCGGTAGTACGTGTTATTGATGTCAGAATTTGACTACGTAGTTATTGGTGCTGGATCGGCAGGCTGTGCGGCCGCCCACCGACTCTCCGAAGATCCGGGCACCGAGGTGCTGCTCCTTGAAGCCGGTGCACCAGATGAGGAACACGAAGAGGAGATCTACACGCCGGTGATGTTCCCACATCTATTCAAGTCCGACGCCGACTGGGAGTACTACACCGAGCCACAGGCTGAGCTGAACGACCGACGGCTCTACCAGCCACGCGGGAAAACACTGGGTGGGAGCAGTTCTACAAACGCCCAGATATACAACCGGGGGAATCGGTGGGACTTCGACAACTGGGCCGCACTGGGGAACGAAGGTTGGTCATCCGAGGAACTGCTCGAACTGTTCAAACAAAGCGAGGAGTTCAGAGGGACAGGCGATGACGAGTTCCACGGCACAGACGGTCCGCTAACCGTCAGTGACCTCGTCGATCCGCACCCGTCGTCAGAGATGTTCATCGAGGCCGCCGAGTCATGTGGGCTTGACCGGAACCAAGACATCAACGGCGAGACGCAACTCGGCGCGGGACTGTACCACGTCACCCAGCGAGATGGGAAGCGCTGTAGCAGTGCCGCTGCGTACATCAAACCGGTGCTCGATCGCGAGAACCTCACGGTCCAGACACGGGCGCATGTCACCGAGATCCGCTTCGACGGCGACCGCGCTGTGGGAGTCACCTACGAGCAGGACGGTGTCGAACACACGCCCGACGTCACCGGTGAAATAGTCCTCTCGGCCGGGGCGTTCAACTCCCCGCAACTGCTGATGCTCTCAGGTGTCGGCCCCGCCGACCACCTCGAAGAACACGGTATCGACGTCCGCGTTGACCTCCCCGGCGTCGGACAGAACCTCCAAGACCACCTGTTCAGCTTCGTCGTCTACGACCGGACCGACGAGGTGCCACCCGCACCGACCTCGAACATTGGCGAGGCTGGCGGATATATGTACGTCGACGAGGACGAACCGGCCCCAGACCTCCAGTTCCACTTCACGCCAATCTACTATATGGAGCACGGGCTCGCGAACCCCGAGGGACTGGGCTTCTCGATCGGCTCGACGCAGGTCCGCCCGGAGAGTGTGGGGACCGTCACACTCGACTCGACGAACCCCACTGCCGACCCCGTCATCGACCCGCAGTATCTCACTGCCGAGCCTGACCTCACAGTCCTCCGTGAGGGGATCAAGAAGGCTCGTGAGATCGCACAGGCTGACGCCTTCGACGACATCCGTGGCGACGAGGTCTGGCCGGGTGAAGACGTCCAGACCGATGCAGAGATTGAGGCACACGTTCGCGACACGGCTCACACCGTGTATCACCCGATCGGTACCTGCAAGATGGGGCCAGCCGAGGACGACTTAGCCGTCGTCGACCCACAACTGCGGGTCCGCGGGGTTGAAGGGCTGCGTGTTGCCGACGCATCGATCATGCCGAAGATCACGAGCGGGAACACCAACGCGCCTTCGATCGTCATCGGTGAGAAGGTCGCCGACCTCATCAAGCGTCAACCCCAAGCCGAAGTGTGAAAAGCGTCTCACCGTCTGCACGGGCGACGCCGACCAACCGATCTGGCACGTCATCCTCGGTGCTGGGGATCGGGACCACGATGCGGTCGCCGAGGGGAATCGGGGCTATCTCGTCGACGTCACCTTGGTCAGCGTCGATGCCACGAAGCCCTTCGACGAGATGGCCGGCTCGTGAACGGAACTCGGTGAGAAGCGCGTTGCGGGCTTGCTCGTCGACGGGGAGCTCGGCGCTATCGAGAGTGATCGTTATTCGACACGCTGTCGTCTCGTTGGTTTCTTTCATCTGGTTCGCCTCTGGGGGTGCGTTAGATTTCCCCGCACCCTTTTGAGGGCGAAAAACCATCCCCAGCTGTTACCCTCCGGCGTTAATGGGTGGTTTCACTCTCGAGAACGGCAACGATATCGGAGAGATCGAATAGGCGGAGGTCATCACGCTCGTCTGCAGCTTCCTCGACGGAGCGTTTGAACCCAGAGCGGCTGAACAAGGCGAACTCATACGTCGGCTCACCACCCCCGGTGGGTGTCCAATCGATTTGCTCCACGTCGTCTTCGAGGTCCGCGAGCACGTCATAGCCGAGGGGGGTGTTGGTGAATTTCGCTTCGCCAGCGATCAGCATTGACTCGTTAGTTGGTGCGACGACATCTACCTCCTGGCTCTTGTACCACCACTGGCTTGGCACCTGTGTGAGCTGGTAGTCTGCGTAGAGCGCCGGTACCGCCTGGTGACAGAGCGACTCGAACGTTTCGCTGACGAAGTCGGGCAATTCCGGTTCGATGAGATCCGCGTAGGCGTTCTCGCCGTAGAGTTCGTACTGCCCCCCGCGGCCGTAGAGATACCGGAAATAAAACCGGAATACGGGATCTCGAATCTTGTATCGAGTCCGCTTGCTGCGCGCCGGATCGGCGAGTGCCGGATGATGTTTCTCGATGATCTGGAGGGTTTCCAGCCGGTCGAAGTAGTACGACGTGTTGGTGCTCTCGATGCCGGCTCCCTGAGCGATCTCGTTTCGACTGCGGTTCCCGCTGGCCATCGATTCCAGAACCGAAAAATACGTGTTCACCTCGTTGAGCTCCATCTGGAGGACGGTTTCGGGCTCGTCGTGGAGTGGGCCATCCGGGTCGCACAGCAGCCGCGTGATGTTCTCTCCGAGGCTCTGTGATGGATCGAGCGGGCTGAGATATCGGGGTGTGCCGCCGAAGACGCCATAGACGAACACCCGTTCTTCGGGATCGTACGTCGGCACGAACTCTTGGATGGAGCGAAACGGCAGCTGGGTGAGTTCGAGGCGGCCATTCGGTGTCTGGGACACCCGTCCGTAGAGTGGCGCACCGCCATCAAGGACGTGGGTATGGATCATGCCGATTGCAGAGCCTGTGAGTACGAGCGTCGCCTGACTCTCGTCGATAGCTGTATCCCACAGATGTTGAATGACCGAGGGAAGCCCCTCGTTCGATTCGATGAGGTACGGAAATTCGTCGATGACGATGACGGCGTCTCTATCGGTGAGGTACGTTAAGAGCGGTTCCCACTCCTCTTTGACGGCCGTGATGTCTGGATAGGTCGACGCTGCTGCCTCGACGAATCGCCTGAGTTGTGTCGTCGCTGTTCCTTGGACTGCCTGATAGTACACGGCATCGTCGCGGTCGGCAATCGATTGGCGGACGAGTTCGCTCTTGCCGATCTGGCGGCGCCCATAGATAATTGCGAGTTCTGCAGTGCCACTCTCATAGAGGGTCTGCAACCGATCGAGTTCCTCGATACGATTGACGAACTGGTCCATACCTCCAGGTCGTGGCGGGAGATAGATATGTGCTCCGAAGTTAGGAATCAGACTATAATAGTCTGAACTATAATATTTCAATCCCTAATACGGTGGGTCAATCATTCGATCCTTCATCTACGAAAAGCGCCGTGGCGATCTCCAACAAACTGGGACTCGATGGGCACACGAGAACGTTCAGCGAGTCGGTCGCAAGCAAACCGGACGTTCGAACAAATGCTTCACACGATCTCGAACGAACTGGTGGAGGAAGCTCTCGAAAACGACTGTACGCATATCGTGTTCGAGCAACTCAACGGCATCCGCGAACGCCTACCGCACGCGAAGGCGGTTCACAAGTGGGCGTTCCATCGCCTGTACGAGTACGTCACGTACAAAGCCGAGTCGGAAGGGCTTGTGGTGAGACAGATTAATCCGGCGTACACGAGTCAACGTTGCTCGAAATGTGGCTTTACCCACGAGGACAATCGGCCACACAACAACGGTCAAGACGAGTTCGGTTGTCTGAAGTGCGGGTATGATGTTCACGCGGATTACAACGCGGCGAAGAATATCGGCCTGAAGTATCTCCGCGACCAGCAAAAGTCTGGACGTGGAGGTGCACCCGTAGGAGTGCACTTGAACAGCGGGGCATTGAACGTGAATGGCGAATATTCGCCTACCGTGATTAACGGTTAGAACGAGAGTCCACGCTGAATGCCACGTCCTTCAGGGCGTGGTAGCTTACGAGTTGTACCCCGTGGTTCGGGAACTGTGGGGTTCCCAGCACGAGCATCGGGCGACCTTTCTCCGAGAGCGGGTCGGCCGCCCAGACGATGTCGCCACGTTCCAGATCTTCGAACGCGGTCACTGTACTTCTTCCATCTCGTCGGTCTGGAGCTCCTCAAGGTGCTCCTCACCGTACTGTTCGTCTGGCTCTGTTGAAATCCTCTTCTTCAGACATATTCTCGCCTGAAACAGTCGGTCACTGAAGAGTGCGAATATTTCGACTACTCTTGGCTCTGCTCCCATGCATTCAATCCGCCATCAAGAGCAGCCGCATCCTTCCCTTGCTCTTGGAGTTGCCGAGCCGTTTCTGTCGAGGTGACTCCTGCATCACAAACCATGACGAGTTCCTCATCGTCCGGGAGATCGTCCAGTTCTGCCAACGCCTCCTCAACATTCCCCGACAGGATGGCTTCTCGAATGGGCCGATTCTCACTATTCTCGATGTGATCCTCTTCGTAGTCTTCTTCTGACCGAATATCGACTATACACACGTCCTTTTGGTTCTCCAACTTCGCTCGAAGGGCTTCGGGATCAATCGTAGCCATCTATATCATATATTTATACCGGGAACCAAGAAGGCGGTGATTCAGTGCAATAGGGAAATGATGACTGTGTCCCCTGTACTGAGCGATTGAGGGTGTAAAACCATCAACTGTAGAGGATTTCAACAAAGCCGTTCGTCTGTAGTCTCGTAGTATCGGTGGAGGCGATAGGCCGACTGGAGCCGTTCCTCGTCGTCTGTGATCGCCCAGTATGGACGCTTATGCCGAACGAGGCCGCGTTCCTTCAATCGCGAGAGGATCGCACTGACAGCGTCCGTATCCAGTCCGAGTCGCTCAGCGATCGTTGCTGCCTTCCACGCACGGTCGTCGTGGTCGTCGAGGAACAGCACGATCCGTTCGGTATCATTCCGGTTTTCGAATTCGTCGGCATCGGCGTTCTCGAACTCGTCGATATCGGCGTTCTCGAACTCGTCGATATCGATAGTGCCACTCGATATGGACTACTGTTGGAAATGTTGGGAAATAGCCATTTGGGATGTTTGTTACTTTGGATTGTGATTCACCATACCGAAAAATGCGGGATAGAGTTATTCCGTCGACACCGTGACGAGGTGCTCCTTGAAGTCGTGCGTCCAGTACGTCGCGAGCCGCCGAGTTCTACGAGACGGCTGGCCTTGACCAGCCTACGGCCCCGGACGCCTGGGGCTGAGTGCGCGTCGTCGCGGGGCGCGCTTCCGAACTGGGCCGCGACGCACATCCTCGTTCCGAAGGGTCAAACGGTATCCTGTTCGCCGTAGCCGAGCAGCCACCCATCGGGATCGCGAACGCATTCTTGATCGAGTTGCCACTGCCCGTCTTCCGTCAGCGGCCGGACACACAGAACCGAATCGTTCCCCGAAAACAGGGACAGTGGGAGTCGGTTGTCCGGCAGAAATCCCAGTCGGAGCAGTATCGCCGGCGGAACCACCCCTTCGGGTATCGACAGCAGGTCAGAGTCCCGGTGGTCCACGATGGCCCGGTTGAGCAGCGAGCTTACCGCGGTTTCCCAATCCTCGCCGCCGGTCAGCGGGACGATGTCCGCCACTTGTGTGACCGTAATGTCCTCGTGAGTCGTCCGTGTCCTGACGAGCGCACCCACCGTCTCTGGACCCGCGTCCGCAAGGTACGTCCGCCGGGTCCACTCCGGACTGGCGAAGCGCCACCGGTAGTACGCTTCGTCGCGAACTGCGTGGATGGCGTCCGGCTTCCGTCGGTGATAGAGAGAAGACAGCACTTCGGGGTGCACGTCCGGTCGTTCCCGGACCGCGCTCGCGTCCCCGTCTCGGAGCACGTCCGACAGGTCCCGGACAGCGGTCGCCAGCGATCTCACGACAGGCGGGAGATGCCACGGTACCCGCTGGTCACTCTCGACGTGCTTCGCCATCAGCGCCCCCGGCCGCTGAATCCGGTGGAAGTTCACCGACGGCGTGAGTTCGTGCCATCCCAGATTCAAGAACCCGGGCCGTGCGGCCGTGGTGGGTTGGTTAAACACGAACGTCGGCTCTCGTCGGGCGTACCACTGAATCGATGCCTCTGTCAGTGCCGTGAAAAGCCCCTGTCGTCGGTGGTCGGGGTGAACCATCGTATCGACGGTCAGCAACGCCAGCGTCTCCGTCCCGCCGATACTCATTGGGAGGACGAAGAACGGTCGCGTGGCGACGACGTCACCGTCGGTGGTCGCCACGAACACCGGGACGTGGTCGACGTAGGGGTTCTCTTGGAACCGCCACTGGAACCACTCCGGTGTGTGTCGGGTCCCCCATATCGTCTCGTAGAGTTCTAAGTAGCCTTCGACGTCCCGAGGTTGTAACTGTCGTAGCACATATTCGTTCTCGTCCCGAACAGCTGCCTCCGGTAACATGGGGTGGTCTATCTACGATTACATTCACTCAGGGAGGGATAGCTAGGCGCGTAATACTGTGAGTAGGCCGAACCAGAAGCCGACGGGGCAGTGAAGGCCGGATTCAGTAACACAGCCTTACTCGTTCTGGTGGACCGCGAACCGGTGGTTGAACAGTAGCCCTACTCGGACCCACCGCCGAATAATCGATTCAACATAGAGGATGGCCCTGACTCACTACCGTTCTCACTCGCAGTAGAGACGTGCTCGCCCTGGGACTCTTCTTCTCGGCCACGGGTAGCGAGTTCGTTAGTGAGTCGCTCGATCTCCGCTTCAAGAGCGTCGGTTTGCTCGGTTTTCTCCGCGAGTGTCGCCTCGAGTTCGTCGACGCGCTCGCTCAAGAGCCGGTTCTTCTCGGCGAGATACGCGCGACTTCGCTCCGAGTCAGCAGCGCCGACGTCTGGAGACGATCCGCTGGGGGTGTCGTCTGCGGTATCGTCGCCGGCGCCCGGATCGTAGAACTCCGAAGTGATCGCAATCGCTCGCTCGATGGTCTTCTCCCCGTACGTCGACCCATCAGCGTAGTGAACCTCGTCCCACTTCTCCCGAAGCAATCCTGATTGGCGGAACAGGTGCTCCATTTGCGTCTGATCGCCGCCGGTCCAGAACGCCAGCAAACAGCACAGCGCCATGTCGGCCTCGGACTGACTGTCGTAGCCGACCGTATTTCCGTTCCAGAGCCGCTCGAACTTCTCGCCGTTCGACGCGTTCCGCGCTTTCTCGATGAGATCCTCGTCGTCGGGGTCGACGTCAACGTCAGCTGCACCGGTCGTCGGTGACTCCTCGTCAGCGCCACCATGCTGTTCGGGATCGGATGCTGATTCAGTGTCGGTGTCCTGGACGTACTCACGGTGAATCGCTGTGAGCGCGTCCTGTCGACGTGCAACGCGCGTTGGTGTCCGCTTGACGTGGTCACCAGTGACGGTGAAAAAGCGTGCCGTGTCGTACAGTTCGACGCTCCCGCGACGGTTCCGCCCGTCGGGGAGTTTGCCGGTGACCAGGACGTGATAGCCAGTTCCAGAGGGTGACACCTCCGTGTACGAGTCGAGTCGCCCGATGATATCTAACGCCGCGTCGTCGACTTCGTCAACGAGGTCCTCCATGGAAACGGTGCAAGCGTCGGCAACATGTCTCACTCAACGAGATGCTCATCGAGGTCGTGTGTCCAGTACGTTGCGAGTCCGCCCGGGCTACACCGCTCGCACAGCTGCAACGAACCTTCGAGGTGGCCGAGTTCGACGCGGAACCGCGTGAGTGCCGCGAGCGCGTCGACGATGAGCCCACAGCCGTCGCAGGCGACGTGATCGCGCTCGTCGGGTCCGGTTCCGTCTGGAGCGCGCAGTCGACACAGATAGGGTGGGTGACCCGCTCGTCCTGCCCTCAGGTGTGCGCCTCGCCAGCCTCGGTGCCAGGCTGGGCGTCGCAGAAGGCACAGCCAACGAGCGTTTGCTGCATCACTCGGCCTCCTCGTCGGCATCGCAGGCGGCGGTCCAGCCACGGTGGAAGACGGCCAGCTGCGTCGACGAGTCGAACGCGGTGCCGCTCGGCTCGTGAACCAGAACGCGGTCCTCGGGAACGGGAGTGACGAAATCCGCGTCGACGAGCTCATTGACCAAGTTACGGGCCTCCGAATCGTCCATGTCCGTCGTCGAAACGGACGTGGCGTCGTGGACCTGGGCGAGGAGTTCGGCCTCGAACTGTTCGACGGACAGGATGAGGTTAAAATTGGAGCCAATCACCCTCGAGGAGCCCAGTCATTCACTCAGGGGTATCGTACGGTTCGACCAGCGTCAGGATTTGTTGTTCCAGTTCACCGCCAACAAACTGGATGTGGCCTGTTTCTGTCTCGTAGTCGATTATTTGGGCTTCCTCGAGTTTGGGGAGATGGGTATGGTGAAGTCCGATCCGAACACGCCGTCGGTGTTCGTCGGACTTCCGTTCTGGGTTTTCATTTCCAACTTGGTCTGCAACGTGATCTACGAGCGCATCGTATTCCAGTCGCTTCGTAGACGTGCTGTCCAATGCGTTGAGGATAGCTCGTCGATGTTCGTTCGCTACTGCCGACAGAATCGTGTCAGGGGAAATCGATCCTTCACGCCCAGAAGAATCGGTCTCCTCGTCAATTGACGATGTATCACGTCTCGCCCACTCTATATTCTCATCCATATATACATTGGTGGTGCCCCAATTCCCTGTCCTTATCCCATGGTGTATAATGGAACCAGTCAGGCCATTTGGTCGGGAGTGAGAAGCGCGTGTCTCGTGAACGCACCGATGGCACGACGCAGTCTCTCTGTCGTCGCTTGATCGGAAATCCCGAGTTCGTCAGCGAGCTCTGCGGTCGTACAGCCACGTGGAATGTCGTAGTATCCCATCCGAACGGCAAGCGTAAGGGCTTCTCGCTGTGGCTTACTCAAACCGTACCACGGACCGACTTTAGGGTCCACCGGGTTGTATATGCGGGTTAGATCCAGGGTGATGTGTGCGTCCGCACAACAGTCCTGACACTGACTCAATGACTCGCGCTCTGAGAATCGTATCTCGAAATTCCACTCTTTCGGTGATCCAGTCGCACTCAGTATTTGTCCGTCGTGTTCCAAGATACACCGAAAAAGGTGGTCCTGGCTCGCATCCCAGTCGAGTTTGATCAGTGTCCGGTCTTCGAACTCGTCCACCGCTGTGACGCTGTTCACGGTTGGATAGCGTTCGACGGTATCGAGGAATCCGTCTCTGATCGGTTCGTAGACCCAGAAGAGCGGTACGGTAGCGTTTCCACTCGGGACGAGCGTTTCGAGTTCGATGGCCGACGCCCCCTCCAGATTCAGGATTTTTCCGAGTTCGAAATCATCGGATGAGATCCGAACCTCCGTTATTACACTCATGCTCGTTTGTCATGGGAGATTGCTTTTGGTCGCACTAAAGGGGTAGACATGGTGTACCATGGATAGCTATCTTTTCCCGGTGGGAACTGTCCAGTATGGCAACAGAGAGGGGATTCACTCTTTTGGAGATCAACACGGAGGAGACGCCTCAGACCGTACAACTGCAACATTCCGCTCGCGGAGCCATGGTACACCATCCCTGTTGATTATTCGCGTTCCAGACGAAGGTTCCTGTATGTCGACTGTGATGAAGTTTATCAGTCCGGTAGACGAGTTCCCCTTGGGCAGTGTGTTCGAGGACTTGCCAGGAGTGGAGGTCGAGTTAGAGCGGCTGATTCCACACGAGACGCTGATTATCCCGTACTTTTGGGTGCGCGGTGTCGAAACAGAGGACATCGAAACCTCGTTCGAACCACACACTGGCGTGACGAATATCCGACTGGTCGATAGCGTCGAAGACGAGTATCTCATGCGCGCAGAGTGGAAACCAGAGTACTTCGGCATCCTGAGTGCGCTTGCCAAGGCCAACGTCGTCGTGCTCACTGGGATCGGGAAGAAAGATGGGTGGCGATTCGAGGTGCGCGGCGAGAATCAGGAGGCAATCGCTGAATTTCGAGAGTACTGCCAAGAAAACGACATTCCGATGGAGATCACCGCTGTCCACGCAATGCTTCCGATTCAGGGAGAGGGTTACGAATTGACCGAGACCCAGCGCGAGGCGCTGGTGTTAGCCTACGAGCGGGGGTACTTCGACACGCCACGCGAGTCATCGCTCGAAGAGATCGCTGACGAGCTCGGTATCACGCAGCAGTCACTCTCGTCACGTCTCCGACGCGGGCATCGACGTCTCATTGGGGCGACGCTTAGCAGCTCAGTGTGACCGCTCGCACAGACGCCCGTTATAAACCTACTGTATAATCAGTACCCCTCTTCAACCGGTTCAGACCGCTAGAATCAGTGAATATGGATGGAACAGTATCGGGTGTGGAGGTAGAGTCAGTCAAATATCCTCAGGATGGGACTGTTCGCACCCAGTTTGATCAGGCGAACACACCTGCGAGCATGGCTGTTATCGCAACACTGGCGGAGGTCATGGACACCGATCCAGTTGCACTTGACCCGCTCCACTCTACTGTTGACCCAGAGGCGTTAGATGCGCTCGGCCAGGTTCGAAACGGGACGAACGGAGATATTCACACGACATTCACGCACGAGGGTCACGAGATCCGCGTACACAGCTACGGCGTCATCACAATCACGCTCCCAGAAGACGAACCACTAGTGGAGAAACACGAGAGAGGCGTGGGACGATGACGTCTGAGGAGACACTGCTCACATCGAGTGAGGAATTGAACGCGGAGCTACAAGCCCTCCTTCAGAGGGCCTCCGAGAACGGAATCGACGTGGAGGGTGGATTCGAATGCCGAAATGGGGCCGACCATCCTGACTGGGACGTGATCGTCACGGAAGTCGAAAAGAACAACCAGTCGGAATGACCGCTGTCGAGGAAGACTGGGTCGTCGCAGTTGACATCCTCCCCGCCCTGAAGGGCGAGGTTTTAGCCTTGTTACTTCCATAATAGGTGATTTGTGTGGATAACCGCGTTCTTCTGCATATGTTTGGAAAGTGTGGGAGTTCACGCTAATCCCTAGAAGGACGGATGTGAGCTAGAATGCTAGAACAAGTTCTTCAGAACGATTCGTCGGCAACTATCCGAGCTCCCCATCGACGACGAGATGTTCCTCGAGGTCTCGCGTCCAGTACGTCGCGAGCCCGCCCGGGCTACACCGCTCGCACAGCTGCACCGGGCCTTCAAGATGACCGAGTTCGGCGCAGAAGCGCGTCAGCGGGGCGGGATCGGAGGTCCCGCTTGCAGCCGGCACAACGCGCAGGCGACGCCGCGAGGGCGTCGACGACGAGCCCACAGCCGTCGCAGGCGTAGTGATCGCGCTCGTCGGGGTCCGGTTCCGTCTGGATCGCGCAGTCGACGCAGATGGGGTGCGTGACCCGCTCGTTTTCGCCCCAGGGCGTCAGATTCCAGGAGTAGTTGACCAAAGCCCATGAGTCAGGGATCGATGACCTCGCCGGCGTCGTCTTTGGGACGATATCCGAGCTGTTGGGCTGTTTCGGTAAGCGTGAGAAATCGATCCTCATTGCGCGAGAGACCATGTGCGATGACAGGCGAACGCGAGATCGATGCCTCGACGGCCGCACGGAACAGCCCCCGGCAGTCCCGGGGACTGAGCCACATCGCGCGGGCGAATCGGTGTCTGTCTGCGGGGTCTGACTGGGTCTCGCGCAATTCATCGGCCGTCATCAACCACCCGATCCGGATAACCACTACCTCGATGTCGTACCGGTCCGCGTAATAGGAAGCCAGTCCCTCGACAGCAGCTTTCGCGACACCGTAGAACGAATCTGGACGTGTTGGGCTCTCTGTATCCACGGTCTCAGTTGGGTTCGGGACCATCGATTCGAGGTTTGTGGGGTCATCGCGGTTATACATTCCAACGACGTGAGCCGAGCTCGCCACGACGACGCGGCTGACACCGACAGCAAGGGCTGCCTCAAACGCATTCACTGTCATCCGAACGTTCGCTTCGTGATCGTCGTTCCAGCTCGCACTGTCGGCGGGCCCCCACGCAAGATGAATGAGTGCATCGACATCCGCCACCGCATTGGCATTCCTCAGCGCGTCAATGAATTCTTGGCGGTCTGTGGCGTCAAGCTGCCGACTGTCGAGGTTGTCCTGATCGCTGTGCGTGAACAAGGTCCGCCGATCCGGTTCGAACTCTCGGCTGACGACACGGCCGACTGCCCCACTAGCACCGCTAATCGCGACATGCATCTACGATACTACTCTTCCCAGTCACTTGTAATCTCACGTGTTCGCCTCTTTCTGGGCACGATCAGCCGCGGCCTACAGCGAATAGCAGTATCATACTTGTTAGCCCTGAAGAATAAGAATTCAACGAAGCCGGGAAGATGAATCGAACATAGCGGTCGCAGAGTGGTGCTAACAGCCCAGAGTGGTCATCAGAAAGTAAGGCCCGAATAGTCATGGGACGGTCTGATGAAGGTCACACTATGACTCAATCTTCCGGAATTGTGACCCTCCAGAATGGGGACTGGACGGATGCCTTCCAACGTCTCAACGAACTCGGCGGGGGTGTCATCAGCGTTCCACCGGGCACCCACGACTGTGAACCGTCTGAAATCGACTTAGCCGAGTACGATTCGATCAACAACAACTTCGGAATTCGGGGGGCAGGAATGGGAACGAGCAAGCTCGATTTCGGTTCTGGTCCCGGTGACGGCTTCACGCTCGCGGATTCGAACGGTGGCGATTTCTTCTACATCGAGATTACCGGCGTGGGGTTTCAGGGACAACGAGAGGGTGTACTCTTCCGTCTCGGTCGAGACGACCACGCCGACGCCTACAACAGTTGTACGCTGGCATTCGGAACCAATAACGGGTCACCGGACGCGACGGCGGCCTGTCGGCTCAACCACGTACTCAATACGCGCCACTTCGGTGTACACAACACATCCGGGGGTATCGCGCTCGAACTCAGACAGTTCCAGTTCGGGGGCATCCGAGGCTCGACGAGCAGCCGACAGGGACGATCGCTGGTCCTCGAGGGATACTCACTGGCGAACGTCGTGGAGTGGCTCAACGTCGAAGCCTGCGAGGACGGCGTTCATATCTCCGGGGAGGACTGTAGCATCAACCGCTTCGGGATGCTCTACGGGGCGAACGTCGCGGGGACGCTCTGGCGTCACGACGCCCCCGTCTCGACGCAGATCGATGCCGCATTTATCGGTGATAACGTCGATACCGTCGCCGAGACGACGGCCGGCGAATATACGGTTGGCCTCAGCAACCAGCCATTTGACTAGTCGGTCGTCACCGAAATCGAGTCCGTACTGAGACGGGTTAGTCGTTCTCCAGCGGCGTGGTGCTCCGCTGGCTACTACAGGCCGCGAGGCGTGGCTGGGATCGTGTAGGCTTGGACGCCCGGTCGCCGAGCGCGGCGACAGTCCCGTTATCGACGTGGTAATTGATACGCTGGTGGTCGGCACCAATCTTTTCGAAGCTGTTGGCTCGCTTGTACTGAGCCATGATCTCCGAGAGTTGCTCGAGGCGCGTGTCGTCCTCAATCAACGACCGAACACGTTCGACGAGTAGAGACAGGTTCTCAGTATCGACGGTGACAGGTACGCCCCACTCGGCCTCAATACGCCTGAAGTAGTCAACGTCGTTGGCCAACACCGGCAGTTCCTGGGTCGCACAGGAGTTGAACGTGCCGCTCTGACTAACGACGCGATAGGGAAGTACAGCCAAGTCGGGCGCGGCCAGCGCCGTCCAGTACTCTTCCTTGTCGAGCACGCCCGTGATGGTGACGTTCTCCGGCGCCTCCTCGCGGATTTGCTCGGCGAACTCGAAGTCCTCACCCTTCGCTCGCGCGCCGCCCGCAATCATGAACTCGTACTCGGGCAGTTCGCGGGCGAGTTCGATGAAGATGTCGTGTCCCTTTGGCGGACGGATGAATCCCGGGATAGCGATGACGTCGTCGTCCGGGTCGAAGCCGAACGCGCGCATGGCGTTGGCCTTGTTCGACTCGCCCGGGACATCGGTGTTGACCCCGTGCGAGAGGGTGCTGTACTCCGTGTCGTCAAGGGCGATGTCGGCCAAGAACTTCGAGGCACAGTCCGGCGAGAGGAAAATCAGCTGGCCGGTACCCATCGCCAGGAGCTTGTGCTGCAGGAACAGGAACAACCGGACCGAGAACGGTGATTCTTCAGGGTCCGGGTTTAGGACCGAGTGCATCGTGACGATGACCCGCTTCGATCGGAGTCGTGCGAGCAGGAACAGCAGCGGGAAGAAGACCATTCCCATCACCCCGGGGTACTTGCTCCCCTCACGTCGGAACAAGCCGTACTCGTGCTGGACGTGTATCACGTCCCCGCTCCCGCGGACGGCCTGAACTGCGAGGCCGACGAAGTCAACGAACGATCGGTCATCCTGTGGAATGTGGACCGTATCGGCGTCGACATCGACCATACCCTCCAGCAGGTCATAGGCGTACGTCCCAATACCGCACGACCCGTCTCCGGGCGTCGTGACCATTGTGACGCTCGCTTCCATCCGTCGATTCGACTCCGATGTGGCTGTATCGGCTTCCTGTGACATGTATGTTCTACTCATTGGTGCCGAGCCACCACCGGTTCGGACCGGCAGAATTGAACGCCAGAATCGTTCATATCCTGCTATCCGCTGGTGGGATACCGGAAGGAGGGGAGCCACACTTATGGTAGTTCGTACCCTACACGGGATCCCCCGCTCTTACTCGCCCGTATACGGCGTTTTTCGGCGCGTAACGTACTAGAGAGGCCGAATAGGCCGGCTTACGAGTGAAAGACCGGCATAAATGTGCTAGTGATCAAGCGCCGACCACCCAACGAGTAAGCGTTGCCGAAGCATCGTCAACAGTGCGCATATGCTGTCCTTACCGAGCTTTCCCCGCCGAGTAAGCTCTCCGAACACCGAACGAGTCGCTGTGAACGGAACGAACGGCTCTCTCATCAACTGGTTACCACACGAACGTAACGGATATGCATCAGACAATATTTCGGTAAAAAGGGATATAAGTAAAAATCTGTTTTACTGTGGTATGAAGGTCTTACCTGAACTGAGGGCAGACAGAGAGGAGTACGTTAGCCACCGAACTGACGCCGTCCAACGGAGTGATCGGTGACGATGTCCGAATTCGATGTTGCGTTTATTGGTACTGGCGCAAATCCCGATGAACCGTCAGTCGAAGGGTTTGCAATGGCCTACCAGCACGCCGCGGCCTACAGCGACCTAGAGCAATGCAACCTGGTCGGCTGTGCCGACATCGTTCGGAAGAACGCTGAGGCGTTTGCCGAGGAGTACGACATCGACGACGACGGCGTCTTCGAGGACTACGAGGAGATGTTGGCGACAGTCGAGCCCGACGTTGTGAGCATCTGTACGCCGCCGGCCACGCACGCTGACCTCGTCGTCGGCACCGCCGAGAGCGGCGTCGTCGACGCCATCCACTGCGAGAAGCCCATGGCGCTGACCTGGGGCGGCGCGCAGCGCATGGCCCGCGTCTGTGAGGAGGAAGGCGTCCAGCTAACCTTCAACCACATGCGCCGCTTCGGCGAGCCGTTCCGCGTCGCAAAGCAGAAACTCGACGACGGCGTCATCGGCGATCTCCGCCGTATCGAGTACAACTGGGGCAACTTCTACGACAACGGGACGCACGCGGTCGACATGTGCAACTACTTCAACGACGAACAGTCCGCGAAGTGGGTCATCGGCCAGGTGGACTACACGGAGGAGGACGTTCGCTTCGGCACGCACAACGAGAATCAGGTACTCGCCTGCTGGGAGTACGAAAACGGCGTCTACGGCATGGCCGCGACGGGGCCGGCCGAGGCAGCCATCGAAGGTGACTGGCGACTCACCGGCAGTGACGGATTCATGGACGTGCACCTGACGGACAAGCTGGCTGTCGAGGTGTACAGTAGGGATCCCGACAACTGCGAGAAACTCGCCTTTGAGGCGATGACACCGGACGAGGCGACCTGTATCGATCTCGCTATCGCTGACATCGTGCAGTCGCTCGCAACGGGCCAGACCTCGGAACTCGCCGCAGAGAACGCGCTCAACGCCACCGAGATCATCTTCGCCGGCTACGAGTCCGCTCGTCGTCGCGGTCGCGTCGACCTTCCACTGGATATCGAGGACAACCCGCTCGAGTCGATGGTCGATGACGGCCAGCTCTCCCCGGTTGCTCCCGTCGGGGAGTAAGCCGCTCGGGTCGAGCGCTTCGGTCCACGTCGGCGACGGACGACACGCTTCACCGCGTCTCTAGTCCTGTCAACCTCCGACGCCGCTCACCGTCGTGCTGACATCACTCCATCGCGTCGCGGACTGCCGCGACCGTCTGCTCGACGGCTGGTGTGGGGTTTCCAGCGTCAGCCTCGTATTCGATTACGAGCGGCTGGGCGAACGACGTCTCCGTCTCGAGCAGGGTCAGCAGTTCCGACAGGTCGAGCTGACCAGTTCCCGGGACCGCCTCGTTCTCCTCGTCGACGAAGTCCTTGAGGTGTAACGCCAGTACCCGATCGCCGAGACGCGGGATCACTTCGGCAGGTTCCTCTCCCGATCGGAAGAAGTGGCCGGTGTCGACGCAGGCACCGAGATGCGGGTCGTCCACCGTATCGAGGACGCTCGCCACCTCCTCGACCGTCGAGTACGTCGCACCGGGTCCATGATTGTGGATCGCCAGATCTAGGTCGAACTCGTCAGCGACCGAGAGTAGCTGGTTCCGGATCCCCTCGTTGTCAGGTGGGAACTCCAGCGAGCAGTAGTCGCCCCCAAGTCGATCGACCAGTTCGAACGTCGATCGGATGTGCTCCTCGTCATCGTCTTCGAAGGATACGACGCCGTAGCCACAGACCTCGACGCCGCTGTCGGCGAGTTGGTTGCGGACGCTCTCGACCTCGTCAGTGTCGGCATCGGGTTCGACGTGCACGTCACACAGCTCGATCGCGGAGACGCCCGTACCCGAGAGTTCCGAACAGATATCGGGGACGTTGAACTCGCGGTACGTAAAACTCTGGACGCCGATCTCGTACTGCCCGCCGGATCCGCCCGAGGAGGAACTCATTCGCTTCCTCCGTGACTGGAGGCGATACTCTGTGTGACGTAGCTGTTTATGCGTCTCATTGCTAGATAAGAGCCGACGGCGGCGGTTAGTTAGCCACAACGTATCAAAGAGACCGGCAATCAGAAGTGCCGGCAAGTCCTTTGTGGAAGTCCTCAGTGGAGGACATATTCTAACCAGGTTCCAGTCAGTACAAGATGTTGGTTTACTAGACGAAGTACTCGCAGAGCGGGCTTTGAGCGCCAGTTAAGCACTACATAGTTAAATGTTACCATGGAACATAATACACAATCCAAGTACTCGGAAGCGCACGCTACCCGCCACGGCCACTAACTCATTCAATGACACACAGCATCTGTACATCGGAAGAGGACGGCGAGTTGCCTTATTTTCAGCGCCTATGGCGAACGTTGTTGAACCCAAATGTCGAACCAAGAACCAGACTCGAACAACTGTTCGAAGCCGAAACCGAAGAGTTCGACATGAATTGCGCGTTTCTGTCGCATATCGATCTCGAAACCAAGACGCAACGCTTCGAAATCGTATATGGTCCCCACGAGGTTCTCAAATCGGATGTCCCCGTCCCACTCTCCCAAAGCTACTGTCGGAAAACTATTACAGACCCGGAAGGGACAATGGCCGTCAGTGATGCCCTCGCTGAAGGGTGGGAAGATGATCCAGCATATGAAACATTTGGGTTAAGAAGTTACCTCGGGACGAGAGTTTCTGTTGACGACGAACTCTATGGAACGCTCTGTTTTGTGGACACCGCCCCCCGTGATGAACCGATCAACGACAAAGAGAAAGCCCTCGTCGAGATGTACAGCCAGTGGGTAGAGTACACAATGGCCTACTGGGACGAGCCGGCGTTTCGGGAGACGCGTACCGATACTATCGAAGGGCGCGCCGTTTCTTCGGAAGCCATCGACTCGATGATGGACGCACTCAAAAGTCGTACAAGGCGCGTTATTCTCATGGCGCTGTTAGACACCACCGGGACCAGTATTACCACTCTCGAACGACGGTTAAACCAAGAGAACGACCGAATACCGCTGTACCATACTCATGTACCCAAATTAGCCAACGCCGAATACATCACGTGGGACAATGAGACGGATACCATCTCCAAGGGGCCGAAGTTCTCCGAGGTGGAACCACTGGTTCAACTACTGAAAGATTATAACACGGAATTTCCCGAGTAGACGGTGTGGGTTGACCTTTCGATCGATTCTGACAGAAAATACACCAGTTATTAATCGCTTTTTCAGCGGCCAGCTGTTTCGGACGAGAATGTGTCTGAAGGAGAGGCTTTCAACAAAGCCGTTCCAACCGAAATACCGATCTTCGATTCACAGAACAAAATCACGACACACTGGATCACCATCGAGACAGAGTACGGATGCGATCAATGAAATTCGGCAGCGGCGCGAGAACGCTTCCTGTGTTGGATAATGATCGTGCGGTAGTCCCTGTCAAGGAGCGGAGACACACACCCCTCTATCGAAGTGTAGAATATATTGGCTCTGGTGAATCGGCAGTGCTCGGATAAGGGTTAAACGGTGAGGCGGTGCCTTTTCAAAGCGATCTATCCCGAAAACACCACCCGCTTTCGCACCAGAAGCTTCACTGACAAGTACCGAGTATCCACACGCACTACCGTCGAACACCGACTCAGCACACAGGGATGATCATTTCCAATCACTTCTCTAAACTCGTCACCCGACAGCGGATCGGACTAGTTCTCGGACCGTCGCTGTTCACCGGCTTGCTCCTGTTTGTACCGTTCGACATCTCTTCGTCCGCAAACGCAGCGCTCGCAAGCACCCTCTGGATCGCGGCTTGGTGGGTAACGGAAGCGATCCCGATTCCAGCGACAAGTCTCCTTCCGATCGTTCTCTTTCCGCTAACCGGCGTCGTTGATACCCCGACGGCGACGGCACCGTATGCCGACCCAGTAGTGTTTCTGTTATTGGGTGGGTTCCTTCTTGCCCTCGGGATCGAACGCTGGGGCCTTCACAGGCGGATCGCCCTCACCGTCGTGAGCCTCGTCGGCGTCCGAGTGGACCGGCTCCTGCTCGGGTTCATGGTGGCAACCGCTTTTCTCTCGATGTGGATCTCGAACTCCGCAACAGCGATGTTGATGGTGCCGATCGGGGCCGCGGTCATCGTCTCGATCGGAGCTGTTGACGAGCAGGAACGAAAGCTGATTGCGGGGGACGACACAGCTGACCTCGCTACAGGAGGCCGTACGAACCTAGACGGGCAGCCTGTGACAGACTTTGGACTCGCACTGATGCTCGGTATCGCGTATAGTGCGTCGATCGGTGGTGCAGCAACACTCATCGGAAGTCCTCCGAATGCCGTCTTCGCAGGCGTGGCAGAGTCACGTCTGGACGTGCAAATCAGCTTCCTTGACTGGCTCGTGTTCGCGGGGCCACTGTCCGTCGTATTCCTGTTCGTCACGTGGCTGTTGCTGTTGAAACTCCTTCGACCGGAGATTCCGGTCTATCGGGGTGTTGAAACCGTAATTCGGACACAGCGTGCAGAACTCGGGCCGATCTCTCGTGGCGAACAACGGATGTTGGCAGTGTTTACGCTCGTCGCTGCCGGATGGCTCCTCCGGCCGTTCGTCCTCCAGCCGCTGTTCCCAGCGGTCACAGACACGGTTGTTGCCATCGTTGGCGGGGTGCTCCTCTTTGTCGTTCCCGTCGACTTCGAAAACCACGAGTTCCTGCTCGACTGGAGTGATGCGACGCGCGTGCCGTGGGGCGTTCTCCTTCTCCTCGGCGCCGGATTTTCACTGGCGAACGGGTTTCAGGAGAGCGGGCTCGACGCAGCTATCGCACAGATCATGACCGGTGTTGCGGGCGTTCCAGTATACGTTCTCATCCTTTTGGTCGCTACCGTCGTCGTGTTCCTGACAGAGGTCACGTCGAACACGGCGACAGCGGCGGTCTTCATGCCGATCATGATCGGCCTCGGACTGACTCTTAGTGTGTCACCGCTCATGTTGATGGCGACCGCCGCACTCGCAGCGTCGATGGCGTTTATGCTCCCGGTGGCGACGCCTCCGAACGCAGTTGTCTTCGGCAGCGGCTACGTGACAATCCCTCAGATGTCACGCATCGGACTGTGGTTAAACCTGCTCGGTATCGTCGCTATCGTCGTACTCACGTACCTCTGGCTCCCAATCGCCTTCGCGTTCGTTGGGTAGGCCGTGGAGTCGTGTGAGGCCCTAGACGGTCTACCCCCTCTCGTAGGACCAATACAGAGGGCACAGTCGCGTCTGCCCCTCACGACGTTTAGCGACCTGCAAAGGTGGTCCCGATATGCGAAGTGGATCATGACCTCTTTTTTAAATAACGGCTCTGTAGTTTCGGTACACGGCGGCGGATTTTACGGATATCGGACGCTCCGACGGAGGTTGTAGACGGTGGCTTTCAGCAGCATTTCGCGGAACTCTAGCCACCAACTTCGCGCACGCACGGCGGAGCCGAGCGTGCGCTTGATCGACGAGAAGACGGTTTCTGACATGGAACGCTGGTGGTATCGATCACCGTCTATGCGGGCGTTGTGGGCGTGATCGAGCGGGTTCATGATTCGGTGCTTGATCAGCGGTCTGATGCCGTTTTCGCGTAGTTCGTCGCGGAAAGCTTTGGCGTCGTAGCCGCGATCAGCGGCAAGACTCCGCAGGTCGCCGGCGTTGCGCCGAGCGACCTGCGGGCCAATCTTCGCATCGTGTTTCTTCGAGGTGGTCGAGTGGATGTCGGTGATGTACAGCGTTTCGACATCCACGAGCGCGGTGACTTTCAACGCTCGAACGCGGTAGTTGGTGCGGTTGGCGTAGTGGCGGCTGGGCTGGTCACGATCGAAGCCGGTGGAATCGATGGCGGCGTGGCCAGTGCGTTTCTCGACGGACGCGCCGAGAAACGCACGCCACGTCGCAGTGGGAATCCGCTCAAACCACGTGCGGAGAACAGTGTAGTGCGGAAGTCTGGTGAGTCCGATCTCCTCAAGGACGCTGGGCATTTCTGAGAGCAAATCCACGGCGACACGGTAGGATTTGCCCAGCTCGATGCGGAGTGCATGCACGGTGAGCATCGCCCATTCGGCGAACCCGCCTCCCCCTTCGGGGTCGGCGGGCTCGTCCGGATTAGCGACAACTGATTTAGCCTTAGCCACCGTAACACGCGTGAAGAGACGGATTTCGGATGTCACACCGATCTGTCTCTTCGCTTTCTACCGAGATAACGCAGTCGTCGCCGTCGCGTCTAGCGAAACTACAGAGCCTAAATAACAAATACTTGATCGACTGGCGCTATTGAAATCCTCTACAAGAGACGCATTCGCTCCCGTTGTGTGCAATACAGAGCACGTATCGCCCAGCGGATCCGGCGAACGCTTTTGTCTCGTGGCACCTTTGATTGAAGGAGTTATGGGGCTATTCAACGAAGTCGGACGACAGGTAGAGAAGTTCAAGCAGACTGCGAAGAACGCAGCCAAGAGCGCCGAGACGTACCAATGTCCTGCGTGTGGTGAGAAGTTCGACAGTACGCACGAACAATGCCCGGAGTGCGGAGAAGAGATGGTTGGGTCAACAGAGACGGAAAATTAGTTGTCCTCTGTCTGGCTCCGTTGAAATCCTCTTCTTCAGACACAATACAGTATGAAACAGCAGGTCGCTAAGGAGTGTTCCTTTTGGACCTCATCGGTCATATTTATTATTGTCAACGAGAGATGAGTCGTATAAATACACACTGAACAACCCTAGTCAGCGTAGCCGGCGTCACCTTTCTTGACCGCTGATGAGGGATCGCCAGAGAGAGTCGGTCGCGTTAAGTTTGGCGTGAATTGTGGTAGACGGCGAAGGCTTCGAACCAATTTTGAGCGGTCTCTAGCGTGACATGGCTAAAACTATTTGCGAACGATGATGTTCGTCGTTCTATTTCCCAAAAGACACGTTCGATAGCATTCCGATTTCCATGGCGAATCACTCGAAATCGATAGCCAGCTTCAGCAAAAACTGGGCCAAGGTAATCTGCGTCATCGACGAGGAATTCGACATCATCGAGCTGGTAGCGTCGGTGAAGCTCGGTGAGAAACCACCGCGTCGTCTGTTTCGTTGCGGTCGAATAGTGGCTTAAATGGAGGATTTCGTTGGTATACGGATCGACCGCCTCGTACAGCCAGAACTTCTGACCGTGGAGGCGGATCATCTTTTCATCAACCGCGAGCTGATCCGTGGAGACTGTCGAGATCGGCTGTAGATCAGCCTTATGAACCCAGTTATGAACAGCGACATGACTCCGATAGATCCCAAAGCTTTCGAGAAATTTACTTACCTCGCGTAGCGACATACCGTCCAAGTGACAGCGGATCCCTACTTGAATCGCCCAGCGCGGAGTTCGATCTCGCTCCACAAACGACAAGTCGATCCACGCGGTACGTTCGCTGAGGCGGTCGAAATCTGTCATAGACACTCAGAACTCGTCCGCCTCATCCTCTAACTTTACGCGACCAGAGAGTCCACCCGTAGGCTCTTATCCCACGCAGGAGAGGTAGAACGGTATGGGAACAGGTCGCGAACAGCTCGTTGACCGTTCGAATAAGCCAAACTCGTGGTCTGAAAATCCGATCTGGCGACTGTATACCGAGTACAGTGCCGGTCGCCGATACGCCGTTGTCGGCGCCATCGCCACAATATTCGGCCGGGTGTTCGGGCTGGTCCCCGCATTTGTCATCGGACTGGCCGTCGACGCCATCTTCCTCGCCGAGCGCCCGTACGCGCTCCCCCTAGTGCCGGAGGGGCTCATACCGGGAACCAACGTCGAGCAACTGTACTTCTCGATCGCGATCCTCTTGGGGGCGACCGCCGCCGGCGCAGTCGCCTCCTGGATCGAAGACTGGGGGTGGAGTGTCTTCGCCCAACGCATCCAGCGCAACCTTCGAGTCGACGCCTACGAGCGTCTCCAAGACCTGGAACTCGCCTATTTCACCAGCCGCCGCACGGGTGACCTGATGAGCGTCCTCAACAACGACGTCAACGCCCTCGAGACGTTCCTTGAGGACGGGCTGAGCGCAACGCTGTGGATCGCTGCGACCGTCGTCGGCATCGGGCTGATCCTCGTTGGCTTAAACGTCCCCCTGACGGTGGTCACCCTGTTACCGATCCCGCTGCTCGCAGCGTTCACCCTGCTGTTCACCCGACTGATCGAGCCGCGGTATCTCTCGATCCGCGAGGAGATCGGGGATCTGAACTCCCGGCTGGAGAACAACGTCAGCGGCATTGAGGTCATCAAGAGCGAGGGAGCCGAACAGTTTGAGACCGAGCGCGTGGCCGAGGCCTCCGACGAGTACCTCGCCGCCAACCTCTCGGCGATCAAAGTCCGGATCACGTACTTCCCGGGGTTGAACGTCATCTCAGGGGTCGGCTTCGCGATCACTTTCCTCGTCGGCGGACTGTGGGTGCTCGGCCGCCCGGTGTTCGGTCTGACGGGCGCGCTTACACCGGGAGCGTTCGTCACCTTCGTCATCTACGCCCAGCAGTTCCTCTGGCCGATTATCAGGCTGGGCGACGTCGTCGACGACTATGAGCGGGCCAAGGCCGCCGGTAGTCGGGTCCAAGACGTGCTTTCTCGGGATCCCACGGTTCGGGACCGTCCTGACGCTCGCTCCCTTGAAGTCGACGAGGGCGCCGTGACCTACGACGACGTGCAGTTCGCCTACGCGGGAGAGACCGTGCTCACCGACGTCGACTTCGCCGTCGAGGGCGGGACGACCGTCGGGGTGGTCGGCCCGACCGGTGCCGGTAAGTCGACGTTGTTGAAGCTACTGCCGCGCCTATACGACGTTGACAACGGCGCCGTTCGGATCGACGGTCATGATGTCCGAGACGTGACGCTACGGAGCCTCCGCCGGTCGATCGGCTACGTCAGCCAGGAGCCGTTTCTCTTCTTCGGGACAGTTCGGGAGAACATCCGGTACGGCACGTTCGATGCAACCGACAACGACATTGAACGGGCCGCTCGGCGGGCTCAGGCCCACGAGTTCATCGAGAACCTGCCCGACGGGTACGAGACGCTAGTGGGAGAGCGGGGTGTGAAACTCTCGGGTGGCCAGCGTCAGCGGCTGGCGCTCGCACGGACGATGCTCAAAGACCCCGCGATATTGGTGTTGGACGAGGCGACCTCGGCGGTAGACACCGAGACAGAGGCGCTTATTCAGGATCGACTCGCAGAGTTCGCCGCCGACCGGACCACCTTCGTCATCGCGCACCGCCTGTCGACCGTCCGGACAGCCGACCGGATCCTCGTCCTCGACGACGGTCAAGTGGTGGAGGATGGCACGCACGAGGGACTCCTTGAGAGAGACGGATTGTACGCGAATTTCTGGCGGGTCCAGACCGGCGACATCGCGTCGCTCCCCCGAGAGTTCCTTGAACGCGCGCTCCGGCGTCAGGCAGTTATCGATCTCGACGACGAAGGGGACGAAGAGCGGTCGAGCTGATCCATTCCAATTGACAGGTTCATTCCGAAACGTATGGATGATTCATCTGATAACCAACGCCTGTTGCGCATGCTCTCCACTGACGACGGATCCGCTATTCTGGCGACCGACCTCCGGAAGAGCGACGTTCCGGACGTCGCTCTCGACAGTCCCTCGCTTGCGATCCCCCATGGAACCGTCTCGGCTTTCTCGGCCCGAACGGCACGGGAAAGACGACGACGATGCGGCTCCTCACTGGACTCAGTAATCCAGACAGCGGAGCGATACGTGTCTGTGTCGTTGACGTCGACGATCGACGTGCAATTGCCGCTCATGTCGGCTATCTCCCTGAGACACCACCACTGTCTGACGAGTTCAGTGCCCGCGAGCAGCTGGATCATCAGCTGGTCCGTGTCGAGCCCATTGCGTGAGAACAGCTTCCCGACGACACCGTGTTGATCGGCACACTCGAACGGCCGAGCGCTCGGGTGCTCAAGATCCTCCACAGTCACGCACAGACCGAGGGATCGGGGGAGCGCTGCCGAGTTGCTCCGCGGGGACGCCTACGTATTGCGGCGGCCGGCTGAACGCGAGAGTCAGGTCGCGACCGGCGATCGAGGTTGCCGACTCGCGACCGGCGATCGAGGTTGCCGACTCGCAACCGGCCTTTCGTGAGGTCGTCTACGTAGCGCGTGCAGTGCACGAGAATGAGCATTGTGACGCCATGAGGCCATAGCTGTCGATACCGATATTATTCCGACTAACAATCGTCGGCTAGCCCGATCGGTCGATATGGGATATCTCGAACCACCGATGGACAGAGGCGTCCGTCAGGGCGGTTCTACGGAAGAAATCCGTGTACTGAATCTTGTGACGACTGCCGAAACACGGTTCTTTCGCCAGCAGGTCGGGGAACTGCGTAAACGCGGTATCGAGTCGGATGTGCTGGCCGTTCCGACTTCCAAGGAGTTCGACTACGGGCGGGACTCCGGTCGGACGGCAATGGATTATCTCCGGTTCGTGCCGATGGTCTGGCGGGCATCCTTTGGAGCGTACGATCTCGTCCACGCGAACTACGGCCTGACGGCACCTGCTGCCGTGCTCCAGCCGAACCTCCCGGTCGTACTCTCCCTGTGGGGAACTGACCTCATGGGGCGGTACGGTCCTGTAGGCGAGTGGTGTGCCCGTCACTGCGAGGAGGTCGTCGTCATGTCCGAGGAGATGGCGACGTACCTCGATCGGGACGTCTCGGTGATACCGCACGGAGTCAATCTCGACACGTTTCAACCCCGTCCGAAGCGTGAAGCACGCGCGGAGCTCGGCTGGGCTGCCGACGAGTATCACGTGTTGTTCCCCTACCCGCCGACTCGGGAGGTGAAAAACTTCGATCAGGCCGAACGTGTCGTCGACGACGCCGCCGCGCGTCTCGGTGAGCGCATCAATCTACAGACGGTTTCCGGCGAACCCCACGAACGAATGCCGCTGTATCACAACGCAGCGGATTGTCTTCTGTTGACATCGGATCGCGAGGGATCGCCAAATTCGGTGAAAGAGGCGATGGCGTGCAATACGCCCGTCGTGGCTACCGACGTGGGGGATGTCCGCGAACGCCTATCGGGTGTCTCGCAGTCATACGTCCGGGACTCGACTTCGGGGTTGGTCACGGCACTGGTGGCTGTGCTCGAAGCAGGAACGCCGTCGGACGGGCGTCGTGCAGCACGGGACATCACGCCCGCGAAGACAGCCCAACGGCTCGAAACCGTGTATCGCAAGGCCCTGGAGGACTCGTGATCGGGCTGAGCTAACGGCTGGTCATGTCCGGGCGAGATTGACTCCGGACACGAGTGAGGTAGCCCGAGACGTTCTTGCCCAAGATCTGGAGAGCAAAGACAGGCTCGCGTCGATCGGTGACTGAGTAGTACGGGCCGAGAGTGTCCGGACTGGTCGGTTCGAAGTTCGGGTCTCGAAGATTGGTAATCCCGGCGGCGAGCAGACGACGTTGAACGTCGCGAAGGCGGTCGTAGACGTCCCAGAGAGTGAGACAGTCGTCGACATCTCGGTGTTCGATGGCGATTATCTCACCAGCATCTATGTCACTGGAAAGTCGCTGGAGCGTAATCCCCACCCTCGTTTGTCCGTCGAGATATGCTTGTGGCGGACCGAGACCACGGTACTGGCGGATGTCCGCGGGGTGAAAGCTCAAGACGCCGTCTCGGGGTGCGTTGAGGATGTCCCCTTCGATGAGATCGAACCCGTAGCGGACAACTACGTCTGTCCTGTCGCCGACCTCGTTCACGATATCCGGTGGAAATCTGCTCCAGGCACCGTCCTGGATCGGTTCGACGTAGCGGATGTCCGAATCGTCGAACACGGGGACGTCTTCGACAGGGATGCGCTGTTCGGCGGTGTCAGAGAGGCCGAGCTGTTCGGCGAGTTTCCGTTCTGCGATGACGCACGACCACCACCGTTCCCGCTCGAAAACGTCACGGAACAGTCTGAGTGTGGAGAGGCTGATGGGGTTGTTGACCGAGTCCGCGACCAGATCCGGATCGTACGATTTACTGCTTGTATCGTTGACAACGACCATCGGAATCTCGATGCCGGTTTCCTGAACGGCGGTGACCAACGAGTCGACCTGATAGTCTGTAAGGTACGGTTCCGCCAGGACACACATCAAACGCGGAGAGTTCGGTGACATGAGTACTCTGTCTAGACAGTGGCATCAAACTGCGAGTGAGAGACACGGATCGCTCTCTGACAGCTTGGCGAACCTCTCCGGTGGCTAGATCCTGGGCGTGAAGGGATAGGGGCGGTTTGTTCTGGCGTCGTCAATGCGTCGATCACTGGCTTTAGAGTGTCTTCTGTGTATGTTCGTAATAGGCGCGTTACTTCAGGTTATGGAAGTAACAAGGCTAAAACCTCGCCCTTCAGGGCGGGGAGGATGTCAAGTATTCATCAGTAGGTGTCAAAAAACGGGCACCACACGGTAATGGCGGACGGTTCCCAAGCGATACATCTTCTCGATCAGCTTCGGCGGCAGAGGGTACGAGACGCCTCCGTGACGACTGCACCACCGACGGCGACCGGTCGATCGAGGAGGACGCCGTCGGTGCGGTCTCCCGTGCAACCCACCTCGATACCGAACGGATCTCCGAGTTCCGGTCCCGGATCGCCTGATCGACCGACGGGCTATCTGTCCCTGGCGGCCGCGACCGCATCGACGGTTCGGCGCGCGTTCTCGGCGATAACCTCGTACTCCTCGTTCGCGACGGCATCGTCAGTAACGATTGCGCTTCCGACTCCGACCGCCGCGGCTCCCGCCTCGATATACGCACCGGCGTTCGAGGGGCCGACTCCGCCGGTCGGCACCAGCGGGATCTGCGGGAGCGGGCCACCGAGGGCCGCGACGTGTCCCGGTCCGCCAGTCGCGGCCGGGAACACCTTCACGAAGTCGGCGCCGGCCTCGTAGGCGCGAATGGCCTCTGTCGGAGTGAATGCGCCGGTCGCAACCGGCGTTGCGTAGCGATTTCCGGTCTCGATGACGCCGACGTCGACCGTCGGCGTAACGAGGAACTCGGCGCCCGCGAGCTGTACCGCTCGGGCGGTCTCGGCGTCGAGAACCGTCCCAGCGCCGACGAGCACGTCGTCGAACCGATCGGAGAGGGAGCCAATCGTCTCCGCAACGTTCGGCGTATCTGCGGTCACTTCGAGGGCCGTGACGCCACCGTCGATCACGGCAGTCGCTACGTCGATCGCGGATTCCGGATCCACGCCGCGGAGGATCGCGATCACGCCGCTCTCGCCGATCTGATCGACTCGTTGTGAGTGCATACGGGTGTTCCGGATAGCGGGCATAATAAATGGGACGGCTCGCGGACGATGTCGGTTTCGACCGTTTATGGGTAGACAGCTCATCGAGCACCAGATCCCCGCAGGTCGATCTCGTTCACCATCTGACCGCACACGAGGCTGAGACTGATCCAGCATCGATCGTGCGTAGCTCCGCTCGTACGACGATTCGAGGCGACGTCTCTCCCCCAATAGTACGCTCATACTGAAGGGCACTTGTTAGAGAAATTACAAACCTAATTTTGTAATGGACACTCATTGATGCTCCACCGACAGCACCGCGTGGGATTCCCTCCCGTCGCAATCGCACCCAAAACGACTAACAGAGGCGGCAGGGTACATCCATTCACAAATGAGCAAAATCGTCGACTACGAGCTGTTCGAAGTGCCGCCGCGGTGGCTCTTCTTGCGCGTCGAGACCGCCGACGGAACGGTTGGGTGGGGAGAACCGGTCGTCGAGGGACGGTCGAAAACGGTACGAACCGCAGTCGAGGAACTGTTCGACACCTACCTGCTCGGAGAGGACGCCGGTCGGATCGAAGACCACTGGCAGACGATGTACCGGGGCGGGTTCTATCGTGGCGGACCAGTGCTGATGTCGGCCATCGCCGGAGTCGATCAGGCCCTCTGGGACATCAAGGGGAAGCAGCTCGATGTCCCCGTGTACGAGCTACTCGGCGGCGCGGCGCGAGAGCGGATCCGAGTGTACCAGTGGATCGGCGGCGATCGCCCGTCCGACGTGGCCGAACAGGCGCGAAAACAGGTCGAGGCGGGGTTTACGGCGCTGAAGATGAACGCGACCGAAGAGATAGAGCGGGTCGACGACCCTGCCACCATCGACGCCGCCGCGACGCGCCTCCGAGAGGTTCGAGAGGCCGTCGGCGACGAGGTCGGAATCGGCGTCGACTTCCACGGCCGCGTCTCCAAGCCGATGGCGAAGCGGCTCGTCGAGGCGCTCGAACCGTACGACCCGATGTTCGTTGAAGAGCCCGTCCTGTCGGGCCACAACGACGCTCTCCCCCAAATCGCCGCACACACGACGACGCCGATCGCGACCGGCGAGCGCATGTATTCGCGGTGGGATTTCAAGGAAGTCTTCGAGGACGGCGCCGTCGACGTGATCCAGCCGGACGTCTCGCACGCGGGTGGGATCACCGAAATGAAGAAGATCGCCGCGATGGCGGAGGCGTACGACGTGGCGATGGCGCCTCACTGCCCGCTGGGACCGATCGCGCTCGCGTCCTGTCTGCAGGTGGACGCCTGCTCGCCGAACGCGTTCATCCAGGAGCAGAGCCTCAACATCCACTACAACGAGACGAGCGACGTACTCGACTACCTCGCGGATCCTTCCGTCTTCGACTACGAGGACGGGTACGTCCAGATCCCTGACACGCCAGGTCTCGGGATCGAAATCGACGAGGAGCACGTCCGTGCACAGGCCGAACAAGACGTTGACTGGCACAACCCCGTGTGGCGACACGCCGACGGGAGCGTCGCCGAGTGGTAAGCGACCGATAGCGGTCCCCCGCAGGGTCCTTTGCAGGGGTCCTTCACAGAGGTCCTCTGCAGGAATCCTTCACAGAGGTCCTCTGCAGACGGAGATTATTTGGCTAGGGCATCACCAGTGTGTGTATGTCATCGGGCAACCCAACCGAGAACGCCGTCGCGAACAGACACGCGGACACCGTCGCCGTCGTCACCGGATCAACACGCGGGATCGGAGAGGGTGTCGCCCGTCGTTTTGCCGCCGAGGGGGCTTCCGTCGTGGTGACCGGGCGCTCCGGCGACAGCGGTCGGGCCGTGGTCGACGACATCGAGTCGGCCGGCGGCGACGCGACGTTCGTCCGAGCGGATATGCGCGAGCCCGCAGAGATCGAGGCACTCATCGACCACGCCGTCGCGGAGTACGGACGGATCGACGTGCTGGTGAACAACGCGGGCGTCCAGACGGAGACAACCGCGCGCGAGGCGACGATGAGCGACTGGGACTTCGTCCTCGAAACCGATTTTCGGGCGTTCTGGTTGTGCGCAAAACACGCTGCCGACCATATGCCCGAGGGCGGCACGATTCTCAACACCTCCTCGAACCACGCCTTCCTCACGATGCCGGGGCTGTTCCCGTACAACGCGGTGAAGGCCGGAATCAACGGAATGACCCGCGCGCTGGCGCTGGAGCTCGGCCCGGACGAGATCACGGTGAACACGATCAATCCCGGCTGGATCGAGATCGAGCGCACCCAAGCCGAGTTGGGCGACGACTACAAGTACACGCAGGACATCCACCCGCTCGGCCGCCTCGGGAAGCCGTCTGACGTGGCCGGGCTCGCCGCGTTCCTCGCGAGCGACGACGCGAGCTTCATCACCGGCGAGAGCATTCTGATCGACGGAGGGCGTTCGCAGGTGATGCAAGACGACCTCTATCTCGACTACCGGCGCGACGCGTGATCGAGTGATAGCCACGCTGATTCTGTCGGTCGCTGTCGACTGATTCGCGTCCTACCCGCCGCGGTGGGCGCGTTCAAATAAGCCAAGTCCATGCGAAAGCAAACGAGCGGATTCACTCGCTAGCAGTTTCTGCTTCGGCGTTTCTAAAACAGTCTAGTTGACTGATAATTCTGTGTTTTGTCTCACAAAAGACACGTCGAGACCGTGTTTTCGACAGGCTCGCTGAAGTGGAACCGCATTACCGACGAGACCGACCGTATTACCGACCGCATTGCCGACAAGACCGACCGCATCACCGACGAGAACGATCGCGTCATCCACGCCATGTTTGTCGCGGAGTTCCGTGACAAACAGATCTGCGATCGCGTTGGTTCTTGTCGTCTCATGCGTTTCATGTGGCAAATCATCTGGCTCCGCGATTCAGGATTGACGGCAGCGTACAGCCAAGATCGTTCATCGTCTAGCAGAATTACGGTCTCATCAACCGCAACGCGATCTGGGCTTTGACCGGTTTCCGACTGTAGATCGGCTTCGTGTACCCGTTATAAACGGTAGATCGAACCTGATAAACGTCAAATACGTCAAGAAGAAAAACAGTATTTGAAAGAGATGTTTCAGAGAGACAAAGTTGGATGCTGAGCTTATCAACAGCCGCAGTGTTGCTTCTCGCTCCACAAACGCGACGTTGATTCAGTCCTTGGTCGGCAAGTTCTAAATTACCCTCCCAGTAAAGCGATCTACTGTCGCACGTCGTATCGGATCGGGAGCGATTCAACGCCGTAGATGAACGAACTCCGAGTTGGCTGGAGGGGCGTCTCCGTGAGCCGCACGTGTTCGACGCGGTCGAGTAGCTCTGACAGTCCCACTTTGGCTTCGAGTCTGGCTAGCGGCGCGCCCAGACAGTAATGGGTACCGTGACCGAACCCGAGATGCTGGTTGGGCGATCGGTTCGGTCGGAACGTATCGGCCGCTTCGAACTGTCGTTCGTCACGGTTCGCGGAGCCGAGCCAGACGATGACACGGTCACCCGCTTCGATGGTCTCGCCGCGCATCGTCACGTCTTCGGTGGCGACCCGGCCCATGGCCTGCACCGGCGACCGATACCGCAGCACTTCCTCGATAGCGCTCGTGAGCGCGCGGTCGTCCCCGCGCAACTCGTCGAACAGATCGGCGTCTGCCTCGGCGAAACATCGTACCGCGTTCGCGATGAGGTTCGTCGTCGTGATGTTCCCCGCGACGAGCAACAGGATGCACATCCCGAGTGCCTCCTCGCGGGAGAGTCGTCCCCCCGCGTCGGACTCGGCAGTAACGATGACGGAGAGTAGGTCCTCTCGGGGGGTCTCACGGCGGTCTTCTATCATTTCCAAGAAGTACTGGCCCATCTCCATCTGGATCTGCTGCTGGCGTTCCGCGAACGCGTCTGCGCTCTCCTCGTCGCTCGCGGCTTCTACGAGCGTGTTCGACCACGTCTTGAACTGGTCGCGATCCGACGACGGGATGCCGAGCAGTTCGGCGATAACCGTTACCGGGAACGGGTACGCGAGGTCCTCAACGACGTCCATCTGCCCGTGTGTATCGACGGCGTCGTCAAGCAACTCGCCCGCCAAGTCCCGGAAGTGGGGTTCGCGATCGGCGAGCGTCCGGGGTTGGAACCATTCGTCTACGACGCCCCGAAGTTCGTCGTGGCGGGGCGGGTCCTCGAACAGCATCGTGTCGAGGATGAGTCCTTCTCCTGGCCCTTCGGGTTCGACAAAATCGGCTGCCTCCTGCGGGTCCACCGAGAACATCTCGTCGTCGTCCAATACGTGTTTCACGTCCTCGTACCGGAAGACATCCCACGTACGACGCTCGGGATCGTATCGGACTGGAGCCTCTTCGCGCATCCGCTCGTACCAGTCGAACGGATCGAGCCATGACTCACGGTCCTGTAGCTCTTCGGGGATCGCTTGGAGTCCCTGCGGACCTGCCGAACTCATACCTCCACGCTTGGAGACGAGCGGGCTAAAGTTCTCGGGCAAGGACCGGACAGAGTAGCTCAACAGACAGACAGTTATTCCGAAGAGCCTGCTACGGAAGCGTCCTGTCCGGCCGGGAGTCGCCTCGAAAGGCGTCTGCGTGATCTTCGATAAACGCTCGTACCGTTCGCGGCGATCGCCCGAGAAGCAGATAGCTGTCTTCGGTCACACGGGCGGCCAACCCGAGCCGTGCAGTGGTGTAGATGCCACACAGCAGCGCGATAAACCCGAGTGGTGTTCCGCGCTGGTACATTCGTCGGGAGAACGCCAACAGGGACGGATTTGGATACGTGATAGAGCGACCCAGAACCTCGCTAAAGGTGGTGGCGACCGCTCCGTAGTCCAGCGCTTCGGGTCCCGTGAGATCGTACGCTCGGTTGGCGTGATCGGGCTCGATCAGTACAACTGCTGCCGCTTCACTGATGTCGCGCGCGTCGATGAAGCTCGTTTTGCCACTTCCGGCTGGCACGAATAGTTCGTCGTGTTCAACGATATCCGCCCGGTGGACTTCGAGGAGGTTCTGCATGAAGAACGACGCTCGCAACAGCGTGTACGTGATGTCCGTCCCCATGATGTGCTTCTCGATCCGATGATGGGGAATGATGACGTTCTTTTCGGCACCGAGCGTCGAGAGGTAGACGACGTGATTGACGCCGACGCGGTCCGCTGCGTCGACGAACGAGTTGACATCTGCTTCGCTCACGGCTGGGGGACGCATGAGGAAGACGCCGTCGACGTCTGCCAGTGCATCTCCCCATGTCTCAGGCTTCGCAAAGTCGAACTTGACCACGTCTCCAGCGTCCGCGAGCTCGGTCGAAGCGGTTTCGGGGTCGCGAACCCCGCTCCTGACGGCGACGTCGCGGTCTGCGAGCGCGGCAACCACGTGCTGGCCGACAGTCCCGGTTGCCCCGGTAACGAGTAGTACCGCCGTCATTATGCACGCTCCGTGCGACGAGCGTCTCCAAGCATGCAGTAGAGCCCGCCGCTGTCGAGTACGTCACCGAACCCGTCGATGAATCGATCACGTTCCCGGTCGCCGAGGATATGGGGCATCGCCGAATCGACGACCGTCTGAAACGAAAGGTTTGCTATCCGAAACTTCGAGAGGTTGAGTCGAAGGTGTCAGATCCGTGCCGTTCGCGACGGCGACAGTCTTCCTCGCCCGCCGAGTGTGACGGTAGTCGGATGGACACACACACACCACCCTGCAAGTGTTCTGCAGAATATATGGAGGGGGGGTTCGGTCTAGAGAACGGTAGATCGCCGCATCCATATTTAAAAGAATGTAGTTGTGGTTTCAACAAAAAGTAGATCGCATGACTGCAGTCGATCCTGTTCATATTCTCCATGCAATAATATCCCTTATAGTAAGAGTTATATATTGTATATATAATATAAATAATATAGAATGTAGAGAGATGTGTAGAGAGATAGATCGCTACGAATGATAGACTCAACGTGGTCGAGAAGTTGGTACACGTGACCGAGAAGGGGATACACACTATCCGAGACGATGACACCATGAAACTGCTACCCCTCTATCTCACACCCAAGAACACTTGCAGGGTGGTGTGTGTGTGTCCCCCCGTGAGGCCGACAGTAAACACTTGAAACACTTGCAGGGTGGTGCATGGTTTTATTAGCGACGCAGGGAAAGTGAGAAGTAAGATGGTGCAGACGGACGAGAATCCGTTCGATGGGACGGACGAGATTTTCGAGGCCAAACAACCGTTGAAGAAAGACAGCTTCGATCCCGAGACTATCTTCCACCGGGATAAGGAGATCAACCTCTACGTCAACGCCCTGCAGGACGTGGTCGTCGGCCACGAACCAAACAACGTCTTCGTCTACGGACCGACGGGCGTCGGGAAGACGGCCGTAACGAAATGGGTTCGAGATATGTTACTCGAAAAGGCCGACGAACAGGAGGTCGACCTCGAGATCCTCGGCCCCGTCAACTGCCGAAACTACAAATCTTCGTACCGACTAGTGAGTCGACTCGTTAACGAGTTTCGAGATCCCGACGACGAGCTCCCGAAGAGCGGGTACAGCACTGACACCGTGTTCGAGTTCCTTTACGAGGAGATCGAGAACGTGGGCGGAAACGTCCTCGTCATCCTCGACGAGATCGACAACATCCCGCCGGACGCCCGCAACGACTTCCTCTACGATCTCCCGCGTGCCGAGGCGAGCGAGAACGCCGCGATCGACGAGGCGTGCATCGGTCTGATCGGTATCTCGAACGACTTGAAGTTCGTCGACTCTCTCGAACCGAAGGTCAAGAGCACGCTCGGCGAGCGCGAGATCAAGTTCGGTCCGTACGACGCGAACGAACTCCGCGACATTCTCGGCTACTACGCGGATCTCTCCTTTCGCGACGGTGTGTTGAGCGACGACGTGATCCCACTTGCAGCAGCCTTCACTGCCCAGGAGCGCGGCGACGTTCGACAGGGACTCAAGATCCTTGAAAAGGCGGGCGAGTACGCACGGATGGATGGCTCGTCGACGGTCACGGAGGAACACACGCGCCGAGCGACGGAGACCATCGAGACTGACGAGATTCTCGACTCGTTCGACAACGATCTTACCCGTCAGCAGGCGCTCGCGTACGTCGCGACGACGCTCGCCATCATCGAACCCGAACACGACGCACGGACGAAGCGCATCTACACGCTCTACTCCTCTATCGCTGAGGCCGCAGGCAGCGCTCCCCGTTCTGAACGGAAACTCTACGAGTACCTCGACCAGCTCTCGATGCAGGGATTCGTTCGGTCGGAAGACCACAACCAGGGCCGTCGCGGCGGGCGTCGCTTCATCTACGAGGTGACCGACGATCCGGTCGATATCGTCAACGCTGTCGTCAAATCAGACTACGAAGACGCGCTTCCGAACAACGTCTGGACTATCCTCGAGCACTACAAGGAAGACGAGGCGACCTCGTACGAAGCGCCTGATCCGGCCGACGAGACTCAACAGCAGATCTGGAAATTCACGTAGATCTCCACCCAAGAACACTTGCAAGGTGGTGTGTCAGCCCCTTCGCGCCAAGCAACACAGAACACTTGCAGGGTGGTGTTTGTGGGCCGTGGGATCAATATCCGAGGAACACTTGCAAGGCGGTGTGTCCGCTGATTGGCGTCTGCTTGACGGTATCTTCTTCCACTTGGCGGTGTCAGCGTGATTAACATATTTCTCCGCTGCACCGTTAAGCCAAGGAAGGAAGCTTCTATCGTAGCTAAACACTTGCAGGGTGGTGTCCGTTCATCACCTTCTGATCTGTTTAGAACACTTGCAGGGTGGTGTGTCCGTTGACTGGCGAGTAGGATGTAGGAATCCGGTTCGTTAGGCTCTCACACCGCGATAACTACCACTCTGGACCCATTTTAGGGACTTCCTAACCGCTATACTCGACTACTCTACGCACAATCGCCGAAAGCGTTGGTTAAAATCCGATCGACCCGGCTAAAAAGCGTTAGGAAGTATCTAACTCGAAGACACACTCTATCGATGTGTATTCGGTGTCGACGGACTTTGTTGTCTACGTATTTCGTCGCTGACTGATTTTGTCGCCCACGTACTTCGTCCCAGAAATGTTTGTTATCAACATGTTTCGCCATCGGTGGGCGTCAACCTCTCAGAGACGAGACAGTCGATTCGGTGCCACGACGCGGCTCGTTGTAGGCGACAATACAAAGTTGTGTGATTATGTGCATAAAAACAAGTAATTTCACCGAGGCTGTTTACTGTACTCCCCCGTGCGCGAACCGATGTGTCATCTGGGCCTGATATGAGATCAGTGCAATCCAACACCAAATGCGATCCGACGGAGCGGATGCTCGCGGTTCTCGCCGATCAACAGCGACGAAGGATTCTCCAGCACTTGGAGACGAGTTTCGATGACCGGGTCTCGGTGAGTAGGCTCGCACGAGCGGTGGCGGAGATGTCGACAACCACGAAAACCGGTGATAAGGTCGAACGAGCCGCTATTCGGCTGCGTCACGTTCATCTCCCGAAGCTCGCCGAGGCCGGACTCGTCGATTACGATCCGAACAGTCGATCGGTCCGGTATCGACAGTGCGCGGACGCCGAAGCGGTGCTTCAGATCGCCTCCGATCGGTTCAAATAAGCGGTAGCAAGAGCCCTAACGTAGATTTGAGGGGCCAATGTCGCCTGTCGCGGATCGAATATCGATCCGTTCTCGATCCACACACACCTTGTACCCAAGGTACGCGAACGAAACGCTGAGCGGCTGCTCTGAATGGGCTTTCTCCGAATCAAACAGAGCGTTCAGCGCGTTCGGATCGATGCTGTCGTACAGCGGCGGTAGGTCGGTCGCGTCGCCGTCCGAAACGGCGGCGATTGCTTCGATAACGGTTGTACTCGTCGGTACGTCCTCGTTTCGGCGGACGGACCGGAAGAATTTACCCGTGGCTGCGGTCTCGTCTCTGGGGTCTTGTGTCTGCTTCATGTTCGTACTTCCGGGAATCGGACGCGGTTATCGCGGATCTCGCCGACAACCACGTTCGGTCTGACCGGTGTGCTTCTGGGAATTTGTACTGCCCCTACGTACATAATTGTGTTGTGATCATTTGGGTGACTATCGGGTCACTCGTTTCGCGTCGTGACGAGTCGACGGCTTCGACGGCTCCGATCGGTTCTCCGGGTCGATGACGCTCACGAGAGTCTGGTCGCGATCGCCTGGGGGGACTGCGTCAAAAACTGCCGTGACGGCAGTTTCGGCACGCGGTCACGGAGTGGTTGGGACCCATCCGGTTGAGCGCGCCGATGAATGCTCCAATCGCACGGTGTATATACTTATTGTGATTATTCGGGTGACAGTCTCTTCCCAACCCAAAATCACGCGACGGAATGGCCACGAAACACGGCGTTCGCAGCCTCAAGTTGTGGTTTCCAAACGCTACTAGGCGTGTTTCACGAATTCAGCGATCTCGATCGGAAACGAACACCTTTCCTCCAAGGGGTGTTAGCCCGGAGTGTCTACCGGAAGTCTGGTGGAGTTGGTTGGGACCCATGAACGAACTATCGAACCTGGAGAGAGCGCTGGAACTGCTCCAGCAACTCGGGCTCAAAGAATACGAGTCGCAGGCGTTCGTCGCGCTTTCGCGACCTCCCGCGTGGGACGGCCAAACAGATCAGCGAGATCTCGGACGTCCCCCGCACTCGCGTCTACGACGCGGTCCGGGTGCTCGAAACGAAAGGACTCGTCGAGGTACAACACACGAACCCACAGCAGTTCCGCGCGGTCTCGATCGCCTCGTCGATCGAGACCCTGCGGAACGAGTACGACTCGCGCGTCGAATCCCTCCGGGGGGGCGCTCCGCGGGATCGAACCGCTCGCGGACGACAACGGCCCGGAAGCCACCCACGAGGTCTGGTCGCTGTCTGGGGAGTCGGCGATCCAGTCGCGAACGCAGGGGCTGATTGAGGAGGCCGATCGGGAGTTGATTCTCGTTATCGGTCACGCACCGGTCTTCACCGATGGGTTACGCGATCGGCTCAAAGCTGCTTGCCGTCGGGGCGTCACCCTCATCGTCGGCGTCGTCTCCGAGGCGTTACAAACGCGGGTCGAGGAGGAACTCCCTGAGGCGGAGGTATCCGTCTCTGGACTAGACTGGCTCCAAGGGACGAGCCTGACCGACGACGACACCGAGATCAGCAGGCTGCTGTTGATCGACCGCAACACGATCCTCATCAGCACCTTCCATGGGACGACGGACGGTGGGAAACAGCACGAACAGGCGGTGTTCGGGAGAGGATTCGACAACGGGCTTGTGACGATCATAATGACCGCAAGGCGGAAACCCGCGACTTCAGGCGCGGGAGGAAGCCGACAACATGGACACAAACCACGCTCGATGGCTGGCCGACTCCCCCACGCCAATCCAAACTAACATAAATACAGAGCACTGCATATGAAGTACAGATGGTGGAAGACTCAGCCACTCGAACCGTCCCCATCAAACTCGATGTGGACGAGAGTGCTGCTGGTCTCCTCCACCAGACAACCGACTACTTCCTCGATGCCGCCAACTACGTCGTCAACGTAGCGTGGGAACCCGACTGGAAAATCACCAGCAAAACCAAACTCCACGATCTCACGTACTACGACGTTCGAGATGACTCACCGCTCCCGGCCAACCTCGTGCAAGCCGCACGAAACCGAGCCGCAGAAGCCGTCAAAGGTGTCGTTGAACGCTGGAAAGACGGCAAGAAAGCCTCAAAACCATACTTCACGTCACGGTTCGCCAGCTACGACGCACGAACCGTCACCGTCAACGCTGACCACTGCACACTCGCCACCATCGACGGACGAGTCACCGCAGATTTTGTCCTCCCCGACGAACAGCGTGACACGCCACACTCGGCGTATCTGTTCAACGACGACTATGATGTGAAGGGAGCCACACTTCACTACGATACAGTTGAGGACTGTTTCTACCTCCACGTGCGGACAAAGCCCACCGTGGAGAATGATAACGCCGGCACAGGCGATGCCAAGCACGTCTCCGTCCTTGGTGTCGACCTCGGCATCACAAACATCGCAACCACCTCAACCGGACGTTTCTGGAGCGGCGGAGAACTCAACCACTGGCATCGAGAATACGAAAAGAGCCGTGGCGATCTCCAACAAACTGGGACTCGATGGGCACACGAGAACGTTCAGCGAGTCGGTCGCAAGCAAACCGGACGTTTCGAACAGATACTTCACACGATCTCGAAC
>Ga0208772_100048_pt1 | contig 62399 bp, 61 predicted proteins | sample AntDeeMetVIREN14_FD_184782 | JGI IMG/M metagenome (GOLD analysis project Ga0208772, IMG submission 184782) | Saline lake microbial communities from Deep Lake, Antarctica, in enrichment culture - Antarctic Deep Lake Metagenome VIREN14 (SPAdes)... ... | reverse complement strand
GCTTCAAGCGCTTTAGAAAAGTGCTCGGCGCCGGCCAGACTGTAAGACAGAATACCTTGAGTATGAACGTTTAAGGTCAGCGGAAAGCAGCGCTGTTCGCCCTTGTGTGAGCGAGCTCCCACGACAGAAACCTCGTCGGTAAAGTTAATCATGTCTTCAACAATACCCGGGCGCTGCCCTGCCTCTTCAGCCACTTCGGCAATGTCCTGACCCGGCTTCCAGCGCCACTGGCCCTTACCATCGTAACCGCCTTTCGCCGACTTAATGACAACCGCATGGTCACAGCTTTCTAAAATAGCCGTCAGCTCAGCCACATTCTCATAGGCTTTCCAGGCGGAAGTGGGAATATCCAGCTCATCACAAAGCGCTTTTTGCGTACGACGATCAACTAAACCGTTGAAACGCTCTGCTTTTAATAAGAACTTATCGGCGGTTTTAGCAACCAGTTCTTCGCCTAAGTGCTCGTGCTCCCAGGTGGTTACATCCGCCCAGTCATTCGCCTCGGCTAACGTCATTGCCAAAGGTTGTTGGCTACCTAAAGCCATAACCTTATCCAGTCGGTCACTGTATAAGACACATTCATGCCCCTGCTGAATAACGGCTTTACCCAACATTTGGCCTAACTGGCCGTTGCCAAGGATCAAAATTTTCATTTTGGCAGCTCCAAATCTGAGTTCGCCATCACTTTCTCTTTCTGCGCTTTACGGAACTCATGGACGCGTTTACGCACGTCGCTGTCAAAGCTGCCAATAACCTGAGCAGCCAACAAGCCCGCATTTGCCGCACCGGCATCACCAATGGCTAGAGTACCAACAGCCACACCTTTGGGCATTTGCACAATAGACAGCAAGCTATCCAAACCTTTCAGTTGCTTACTGGGCACCGGTACGCCAAACACAGGAATAGCGGTATAGGCCGCCAACATGCCCGGTAAGTGAGCCGCACCACCGGCACCAGCGATAACCACAGGCACACCGTCTTGCTCGGCTTTTTCAATGGTTGACTTAAGTAAGTCCGGCGTACGATGCGCAGAAACGACCTTCGCCTGCCACTTTACGTTCAGCGATTCCAGCATTTCTGCTGCTTTTTGCATTACCGGCCAATCGGACTGGGAACCCATTAGAATCAATACCGGAGCCATGGTGTCACCTTTTATTTACTGTTTGGATGTGCATCTGCATTTGGAAAGGCGAGGATTGTAGCCATTGGCTGCCTTAACTGCAAATTTCATGGGTAATTATTGACCATATTAAGACTTTTTGCTGATGGATAAGTAAATCAGCTAAGGTTAGTATCTGGTATCACCTTGTATAAACAGGATTGAATAATGTTGCTTTCTGCTAAAGATTCCCTATTGCTCATTGTCGATGCTCAGGAAAGACTGTTACCCGCAATTCATCAACGAGATGTTGTCACCTCTCGCATGCGGTGGTTAGGGGGAATCGCCATGCAGCTGGACTTACCCATTCTTATTACCGAACAATACCCTAAAGGTTTAGGTTACACCGTTGAGAGTTTGCAAGAGATAATAGAGGCGGCCCGCGTTGTTGAAAAAACGCATTTCAGCGCTTTGCGTGACGATACCTTCCGCGATGTTCTCTCCGAGTACAATAAGAAGCATGTGGTCATTATGGGAATGGAGACTCATGTGTGTGTCCTGCAAACCGCCATTGAACTTCAGGACTCCGGTTATCAAGTATTTTTGCCTGCCGATACTGTTGGTTCTCGTCGACCCACCGATAAAGACAGCGCGATAGAGCGTATGCGAAGCGCCGGAGTGGAAATCATCACTTCTGAGATGGCCGCATTTGAGTGGCTAGAAAAGTCCGGGACAGATACTTTCCGCCACATTAGTCGTAACTGGTTAAAATAAAGCAAGTATTGTTGACTCGGGCTATATTAAGCGTATACTCAAAACCGCTGAGAAAATTTCGGCTATTGATTTGAGATTTTTTACGAAGTCCTTTTTGCTGTACCTCGTTTTGTAAGTCCAAGTAATACCAAGTTTTTTTTAGCAATACATTGATTTCAACATGCACTACGAGGAATATCAGCATGTCTACTACAACTGGTAAAGTAAAATTCTTTAACGAAGCTAAAGGCTTCGGTTTCATCGAACAAGAAAACGGCGCAGACGTTTTCGTACATTTCAGCGCTATTCAGTCTGACGGTTTCAAAACTCTGGCAGAAGGCCAGCAAGTTTCTTTCACCGTAGCTCAAGGCCCTAAAGGTCCACAAGCTGAAAACGTAGTTCCTATGTAAGGAACCTTCAGTACCCTTTCGGGTGCCGAACGTTTACACAAAGAATTTCAAAAACGTCGCTTTTAAGCGGCGTTTTTTTATACCAAGAACAAATTTAATTCGTCTTTTACTAAACTTTCCCTGCAAAAATACGATAACCTTACTATATTGATGTAAATCAAACTCTCTGAAGGTGTCTATGAAAAACAATGGTCCGGTAACAGGAAAAGAGAACCGCTTTCCAGACCACTATCGCCTGATTTCCTCGACAGACCTTAAAGGGGTTATCAAACACTGCAACGAAGACTTCGTTAATGTCAGTGGTTATACACGTGATGAATTAATTGACTCACCGCACAACCTTTTGCGTCACCCTGACATGCCTGCCAGCGTTTTCGAGAATATGTGGAAAACCATTAAGCGCGGCAAGCCATGGATGGGCTTAGTTAAAAACCGTTGTAAAAACGGCGACCATTACTGGGTGAGTGCTTATGTTACGCCGATTATGGAAAACGGTAAGCCTGTTGGCTTTGAATCCGTCCGTGTTGCCGCATCCGACCACCGTAAAAAACGCGCTCAGCGCATCTATGAGCGATTAAACGCAGGAAAGCATGCCATTCCCCTGGGGAAACGACTCTGGTTGGGCTGTAAAGATTTAATGCCCGTCGTTATCCCCGGCGTAGTTGCCAGTGCCGCCATAGCACTGCTCGGTGAGCCTGCCGCCGCTTTGATCGCTTTGGCTGCAACCGCCATTACTACTTTTTCCTACGCCATCTATATTGGCCGTATGTTACAGGGGTTGCTCGAGTTACGCCCCGAAGCTTTTGATTCAGAACTGGTTGGCATGACCTACTTTGATAAACAGGGGCGCGAAGCGAAGCTTGCCATGCAACTTGTCAGCGAAGGCGCTCGCAACCGCACGGCACTTAGCCGAATGAAGGACGCGGTTGGAAGCCTGTTAAAAGTAACCAACGATACTTACGATCAAGCTCAGCTTAGTAAACAGTATGTCGATAAACAGACAGCCGCAACTGAGCAGACTGCAACCGCTATGAATGAGATGGCATCTGCTATTCAGGAAGTGGCAGATACGGTTGAACGTAATGCACAGCAGGCTGAATCGGCTAAGGCAAATGTTGGTGAAAGCGTCGGACTGGCAAGAGAAGCAAGCAAGGTTATCGTTCAGCTTCACGATGCAGTCAAACAAATAGCGGAAACCGTTAAAGAGTTGGATGAATCAACCGATGCCATTGGCGAGGCTGCTGATTTAATCTCATCCATTGCCGATCAGACCAACTTATTAGCCCTGAACGCAGCCATTGAAGCGGCTCGCGCTGGCGAGCATGGCCGCGGTTTCTCTGTTGTCGCTGATGAAGTTCGCTCACTGGCTTCAAGAACGACTCAGTCTACTGAGGGTATTCACAAAGTGATTCAGCAGTTACGAGAGCGCGCACGCAATGCCGTCGAGGTCTCAAAACAAGGTGAAGAAGCAGCATCAGAAGGCGTTGAGAAAGTTCGTCTGGCAGACACTGCTCTGGGCGAGATATCAACGGCTATTCAGGACATTTCGGATATCTCGACGCAAATGGCTTCGGCTGTTGAGGAACAAAGCGGTGTAGCGGAGCACATCAGCGAGCAAATAACGGAAATTGCCGACACAGCCCGTCATACCCAACAAACGGCAGAGCAAACTCAGCACTCAAGCAACGAGCTGCAAAACACCAGTCAGCAGCTTTATTCCTTGATTGAGCGCTTTAATTTAAAAGGTTAAGAGTCTTGCTTACCCGAGGCTGAAGTATCATCTTTATCGGCGCGTCGTTTTGCGGCGCGCTCACTTTCTTCAAGAAACTCAACATCGTCCATATCGACTTCTGGGATCTCACCACAGACATCCCCACCAAGCTTATTAACTGCCTGGCAAAGGTCTGACACCTTATTATCCAGAACGTGTACATGGTCAAGCATACGCCCAATTGCTGTCGCAACCGGGTCAGGGTTATCAGCTGAAATAGCATAGGCATCGAAGCCATATTCCTTTGCCATTTTCTTGCGGCGTTCTGTTGTTTCCGCATCAATCGCCGACTGAGCTACACGAGCCGGAATACCGACCACGGTGGTTAGCTCTGGCACATCTCGCACTACCACGGCGTTAGAGCCTATGCGCGCGGATTTACCGACAGTAATGGGACCAAGTACCTTTGCTCCCGCTCCAATAACCACGCCGTCTTTTAAGGTTGGATGACGTTTACCTTTGTGCCAGCTGGTACCACCAAGAGTCACACCATGATACAAAGTAACGTCGTCGCCAATCTCTGCGGTTTCACCAATAACCACACCCATACCGTGATCAATAAAGAAACGACGACCTATTTTAGCACCCGGATGAATTTCTATGCCGGTCAGCCAGCGCGAAACATTAGAAACAAAACGAGCAAGCCAATATAACTTCCAGCCCCACAGTTTATGACTTATACGATGGAACCAGGTAGCATGCAATCCCGGATAGTGAAACAACACTTCCATTGTGTTCCGCGCAGCCGGATCTCTGTCGAAAACGCTGGCGATATCTTCTTTTATACCTTTAAAAAACGGCATGCCGCCTCCTCAGGCCGCTGGGAATTGCTTCAATAACTTATCAACATCGGCAAGAATAATGTCCCGCATCGACTTTTCATAGCCCTCACGCTCGTCATCCATTTCCCGCACTTTCTTTTTCGGAAACTTCTTACGTGACTCGTGCGTTGGCATATGCTTTATCTTTTCATACATTTCATGCATTGCCGGATAATCTTTAGAATAGTCATACTCTACAGCTTCCGGTCGATGATCAAGCAATACAACAATGCGTAAACAGCCTTCCGACAAAGGACACTGCTCTTGTTGCATGGCTTTTGCAATAGTAATAATGCTCTCATCAATACGGTCGACACGCTTCTGTACGGCTGCATCCCGAATTCTGGTCTGCCAACGCAGGCGCAGCAGTAAGTTGGTGGCGTACCACCCCAGAGCGACAATAATTAAGACGCCGACAATGGCGATAATCCAATAGAGTTCGCTGGACATTAGTACTCCTCATCATCCCATTCTTCATCGAGTTCATAACCCAGTTTGGCAACCAGCTGTTCATAACGCTCAGATTTTTCATCGAGGTAGCGCTGCTCTTCTGCTGTCAGAGACTCATCATTTTCGAAACGTTCAACCAGTAACTGAAGTTTAGTGTCTTCCTGCAACTGTTTTAGTTCCTGCTCAGGTGTCATCACCAAAGCTACTTTACGGCGGCTGCCATGTCGGGGATCTCTTTCATCGCCTTTTGTTTTGCTTTGTTGCAGAACTTTGGCAGAAGAATGTCGTTGACCGGAAGGTTGCCCTTTGCCCTTTTTCTTACCTTTTGATGCAGCGTCTGTTGCTTGTTTCTCTCTTGGCGTTTTAGACGGAGCAAGCGGCCCTGTCTTACGAGTTTTCTTGAGGCGAGTCATGGTCGCTCCTAAATAAGAACTAATATGACTTATTGTAACTCATTAACGGGGATGACGTCAGTGGAAGGCTGAAATACAAAAAAGTAAAAGTTTGCCGACGATAGGAAAGTTTGGTCTAGAAAAGAAAAAAGGCGATGCTTTTACACATCGCCTGCTTCTCTCATATTATCGGCAGCGCACTGCAACTATGAGAATGGTTGTCACTGCTTCCGACTTATTATTGCGGTTTTCCGTAACCTGTCTTTTATTATTGTTATTATAAAATGGAGCAACCACTAGCCTATTGGCTTTACTCCCTGGATTATCGAGAAATAAGATGGAATCTGACTTTTCGATAATCTCCCGACCTCTTGTTATTTTTTTGTGTCGAGTTAGCTGTATTTTTACAGTCTTTTTATTATTTCCTCAAGGGCTTTTAACATCTTTTTTTTGTTTTTTTCTGTCCGTACGGCCCCGGAGCGTTGTTAAGACTACTTGAACCAAATATTAATTCAATGATTTTATTGATCTAAAAAACAACTTTCTTATTACTTTTCGTTAACAACACCCAAAAACAGGCTTCTACTATGTCATTTATTATAGGCATAAAAAAAGCGGCCTAAGCCGCTTTCTATTTGATTAAGCTCTGTTTAATACAAACCGCTCAAGAACTTAGACAGCAATTCGATTTCGTCGTCTGTCATTTTCTCTGTAACGCCCTGCATCATTCCGTTTGGATCATTAGCGCGTTCGCCGCTACGGAACATTTCTAGCTGAGACTTAGTGTAAGCCGCATGCTGACCGGAAATATCCGGGAACGCCGCTAGGCCCATACCATTTCCCCGAGGACCATGGCAGCCCGCACAAGACGGCATATTGGTTTCAGGGTTACCACGACGGAAAAGGTCACGCCCTTGTGCAATAATATCTTTAGCAGTTTCGCCTTTCGGCTCTTCCTGTGATGCAAAGAAAGCCGCTAAGTCCGCCATATCTTGCTCAGATAATGACGCAACCTGGCCCATCATAATCGGGTTATTACGCCCTTCTTCACCACCGGTTTCTGACGCCCGTTTGTAATCTTTCAGCTGTTTAAGCAGATATTTTTCGTGCTGGCCGGCCAAATGCGGATACATATCGGTCGGAGATTCACCATTGGGTCCATGGCAAGCCGCACAAACTTGCGATTTCTCTTTTCCGGCTTCAGCGTCGCCGCTTTGTGCTACTGCGATACCGGCGGTACCGAAGAAAAGTCCCAAAAAGATTGCGAATTTTTTCATGTTTGCTTCTCTTCTGTTCTGGATGGCGCCACGCGCCCCAATAAATCACCTTAAGCAGGTTGCTATTTTACACAAAACTTGTGTGGATTAAACGATTAAAACCGAATCAATTGCTAAATGATCATTGGAGATACTGTCCGGATACTTCATAATGCACGTAGACGTTCCGTTTTATCAATAAAAGTGACCTTAATAGTGGCAGATCAGCAATTAGATTACGCATCGGCAAAATTTGTGACCAGTGCACCGGATATCAGCAAACTACCTCCGGACACAGGCATCGAGATTGCGTTCGCCGGCCGTTCTAATGCCGGTAAATCCAGCGCTCTGAATACACTAACGCGGCAGAAATCACTGGCTCGCACCAGTAAAACCCCGGGACGAACCCAGCTAATTAATGTGTTCGAACTCGATAGCGGTCAGCGCCTTATCGACTTACCCGGGTATGGCTTTGCCAAGGTGCCGCTGGCCGTAAAAGAAAAATGGCAGCGCTCCTTAAGCGAATACCTTCAGCAAAGAGACAGCCTTAAAGGTATTGTCGTACTAATGGACATTCGTCACCCTTTCCGCGAAACCGACCAGGAACTCATTTACTGGGCTGTTGATTGCGAGCTGCCGGTACTGGTATTGCTAACCAAAGCCGACAAGCTTAAACAAGGCGCTCGTAAGTCAACGGTGTTGAAAGCAAGACAAGCTGCAATTGCCTTTAATGGTGACGTTCAGGTCGAAGCATTCTCCTCATTAAAACGCTTCGGCGTCGAGCAAGTCGAAGAAAAACTCAACCAGTGGTATAGCAAAGAGTATGACGACGAATAACACACCACCACTTAGTGCCTGGTTATTATTAGGGTTACTCGCATTAATTTGGGGTAGCTCTTTTTTGTTGATTAAAAAAGGGCTAATTGCTTTTGGCCCGATGGAAGTTGGTGCGCTGAGGATCAGCTCAGCCGGTATCGTGCTAGCCCCTTTTATTGCGCGTCGCCTGAATAAAATCACCCGTAAACATTGGCTAAAATTAGCCAGTGTTGGCCTGGTGGGCAGTTTAATCCCTGCCTTTATGTTCGCCATAGCACAGACCCAATTAGCAAGTGGTGTCACCGGGGTTCTGAATGCCTTAACGCCCATTGCCACTTTGGTTATCGGCTCTTTATTCTTCCATCAAAAGGCGCGGGTAGCACAGGTTATCGGTGTCGGTATAGGCCTTTTCGGTACTCTGCTTTTGGTTACCGCTTCGGCCAATGGTAGTTGGGACTTCAACCTGTATGCTTTGTTAGTCATGGCAGCAACCGTTTGTTACGGCCTCAACCTGAACCTGATTAAACATAAAATCAGTGACTTATCACCGTTAACCATCACCGGTATATCGCTACTTATGGCGGCGGTTCCTGCCACTGTCTATTTGTTCGCTGGCACAGAATTTATAGCCCAGGTTCAGCAACCTGGCGCTATGCTATCGCTGTTCTCTGTTTTAGCGTTAGGTGTTGCAGGAACGGCTGGAGCTTTGGTTATTTTTAACCACGTTGTACAGTTAACCAATACCGTGTTTACCAGTTCAGTCACTTATCTTATTCCGGTGGTTGCCGTTCTGCTTGGAGTACTTGACGGAGAAGCATTCTGGCTGCAACAAGGTATTGGTATGTTGGCGATTCTTGTTGGTGTATGGTTTGCCAACCGTAAAGGGCGTCCCGGCCTGGCTGGTATTCCGCAGAAAGAGCAATAAAAAAGCCCGACTAAAAAGCCGGGCCAAAAGTAATCCAGGGAGAACAATTTTGTGAGGGAGGATTAATGCCCTCACTTATTGTGACTAGACCCTTTTTATAAAGTTCACAAAAATCGTAAAATTAATGCGCTTCGTCCCAATTATTGCCTTTACCCGCCTCTGCAATAAGCGGCACATCAAGGTTTGCAGCTTTTTCCATAACATCTGTCAATTGCGCAATATAGTCATCCAGCTTGGCCTCTTTTATCTCAAAGACCAACTCATCGTGAACCTGCATTAACATACGTACGTCATCCTGACACTGGTTACTATTAATCCAGTCGGCAACTTTCAACATCGCCTTTTTAATAATATCCGCCGCAGTTCCCTGCATCGGCGCATTAATAGCGGCTCGTTCCGCACCTTTTCTGCGAGCTCCATTGCTGGCTTTTATATCCGGCAAAGGCAGGCGACGTCCAAACAGAGTTTTAACGTATCCCTGCTCTTTTGCCTGTTTCCGGGTATCCTCCATGTAGCGCAGCACACCGGGGAAACGCTCAAAGTACTTATCCATATAGTGCTGAGCTTCATGGCGGGCAATCCCCAACTGGCGCGCAAGGCCAAACGCAGACATACCATAAATTAAACCAAAGTTGACCGCCTTCGCCTGACGACGTTGGTCATCCGTTACCTCATCGGCTTTGCATCCGAACACTTCCCCTGCCGTTGCCCGGTGAATGTCTAAACCTTCAGCAAAAGCTTTTAATAAAGAGGCGTCCTGAGACAAGTGCGCCATAATGCGTAATTCAATCTGGCTGTAGTCGATAGCGACAATCTTATAACCTTGCTCCGGGACAAAGGCCTGACGCACCCGACGTCCCTCAGCTGTGCGAATAGGAATATTCTGTAAATTCGGATCAGTGGAAGACAAACGCCCGGTTGCCGTAACCGCCTGCTGATAAGAGGTGTGTACCCGGCCAGTATCCGGGTTGATCATCTTCGGCAGCTTATCGGTATAAGTGGATTTTAACTTCGACAAGCTTCGGTGCTGTAAAATAACATCTGGTAAAGGGTAGTCATGCGCCAGCTCATGCAGGACTTCCTCGGCCGTTGACGGTGCCCCTTTCGGCGTCTTTTTCACAACCGGAAGCTCCAGCTTTTCGAAAAAAATGCGTTGCAACTGCTTGGTTGAGCCTAAGTTGAATTCCTCACCGGCAATCTCAAACGCTTTTTTCTCTAAAGCGTCAAGCTTCTCGGTAATTTCCTGACTTTGTTTACCCAGTAAATTAGCATCAATACGGACACCATATTGTTCCATATCGCACAATACGGGAACTAACGGTACTTCAATATCCGTCAGTACACTGTGTAGTTCGCTGCCAACATCTTTGACCTTATTCCACAATACATCATGTAATCGGAACGTAATGTCTGCATCTTCGGCCGCGTAGGGACCCGCCTGTTCAAGATCGATTTGATTAAAAGTGAGCTGCTTAGCGCCTTTACCGGCTATCTCTTCGAAACTGATCGTCTTGTGATTCAGGTAATGCAGGCTCAAGGTGTCCATATCATGGCGGGAGCCAACACTGTTAAATACGTAAGATGCCAGCATGGTGTCATTTAAAATACCGCCTAAACGAATTTTATAACGACGCAAAATATGGGCATCGTACTTAAGGTTTTGGCCTACCTTCTGCGGCTTGTCCGCTTCAAGCAAAGGTTTCAGCTGCTCGAGCAACCAGTCGCGCCCCACTTGCTTAGGGGCTTCCATATAGTCGTGACCAACCGGAATATAAACAGCCTCACCCGGGGCGGCAGCTAACGACACACCCACAAGTTCGGCCTGCATATAATTCAGACTCGTCGTTTCGGTATCAAAAGCAAAGTAGTCGCATTTCTTAAGTGAGGTTAAATAATCACTCACTTCCTTCTCCGTCATTAAAACACGGTAAGCGTCCCGGTTAATGTCGCTGACGGGCTTTTCGCCTTCTGTTTCACCCAAAGCCTGGTCAGTCGCTGCCCCACTTTCCATAAGCTCACCAAGCCAACGGCGGAATTCACAACGACTGTATAATTCAGCCAGTTTTTCGCTGTCTGCAGTTTTTATGGTCAACTCTTCCGGCTGCAACTCCATAGCCACATCAAGCTTAATGGTTGCCAACTCACGGGACATAAGCAACTGATCTTTATACTCGTTCAGTTTTACCGGCATAGTTTTCGCGCCACGAAATGACAGTTCGCTTACCGCATCGACATTTTCATAAATGGCATCAATGCTTGGAATTTGTTGCAACATTGCTTGCGCAGTCTTTTCGCCAACTTTTGGTAACCCCGGAATATTGTCCGAGCTGTCACCCATTAGCGCTAAATAATCAATAATCTGTTCCGGCTTCACCCCAAACTTTTTCTCAACGCCTTCAGGATCCAGCAAGGTGTCAGTCATTGTGTTAATTAGCATGACATGTTCATTAACCAGCTGTGCCATGTCTTTGTCACCGGTACTAATTAATGTAAAGCGCCCTTTTTCTCCTGCCTGTCGGGCGAGAGTACCAATAACATCATCCGCTTCAACATCGTCAATGCATAGCAGCGGCAGTCCCATTGCCTTCACAATTTCATGCAACGGTTCAATTTGTGTGCGTAAGTCATCGGGCATTGGCGGACGGTTTGCTTTGTACTCCTGGTAGATGTCACTACGGAAAGTTTTACCTTTTGCATCGAAAACAACCGCCATATGGCTGGGCTTATAGCGCTTCAATAAGCTTCTCAGCATGTTAACAACACCATAAACGGCGCCGGTTGGTTCACCTTTGGAGTTGGTTAAGTGTGGCGGCGCATGAAAGGCGCGGAACAAATAAGAGGAACCATCAACGAGAATAAACGGATTTTCGGGAACAGATGTGGCCATAGTTAAAAACCTAAATTAAGCGTTACCTATAGGATGCCACAGAACGGTAATTCAGGCCACTGAGCAGAGTGTGTATAACCTGTTAATAAGTCTGTTAACAACGACCTATTCCACAGCCGGAAATTAAAATTTCCCCGTGTCTAAAGTTTACTTAAGTTATTGATAGTGTGGGATTTAAAACGGCAGGCATCCCTAAATGCCTAGTACTTTTTATTATTATGCTTCACTGTGGAAACTATTCTGTTTACGCCCTGAAATGGAAGGAAGTACATCGCAAACAGGTCAAACAGATTACCACAAAATCAGTAATGATCTACTGCCAAATTCCGTTTTTTTATAACCTTTTGTTCCTCATTTCTCTTTACTTATAAAAAGCAAAGAAAAACCTTTTTTAATCAACTAACTACGACCTCGCAAATGCGCCATAACAAATGCTGTATCGGGGCGCTCTCCACCCATCCAGAGTTGATAAGATGAGGCCGCTTGCTCAACCAACATACCTAGCCCATCGCTAACGTTTTCACAGCCAGCCTGACTCAGCTGCTGCATAAATAAAGTAGGCTCATCGGAGTACATTAAGTCATAACCTGAAGCCCCCTCAGCAAGTTGAGGTGGCAAGGCCAAAAGCTGCCCCATTAAACTGCTGCTGGTGGCATTAATCATCAGGTCAATCGGTTCATTAATTTCTGAGGCCGACGAAAGCACCTGAATACGGTCAGCAGCTAACACGCCCAGGGCTTCCAGCTGAGACTTCAGCATCAGAGCTTTATCGGTAGTCCGGTTCACTAAATAGATACAGCGAGGCTGTTGCTGTAACAGCAAAGGCAGTATTCCGCGGGCTGAGCCTCCCGCACCGAAAACGACAAGTAAACACTCACTTACGCCAAACCCTTTTACTTCCAAGTCTTTAATTAAGCCTTCACCGTCGGTATTGTCACCCAATAATTGACCATTCTCCATCGCAACCAGGGTGTTAACCGCGCCGGCCTCTTCCGCTCGCTGTGTTAGTTGGGTTGCTAATCCTGCCGCCTGCTGTTTAAAAGGTAGCGTGACATTTAAGCCCTTCCCGCCACTACGAAAAAACTGGGCTACGCTTCGGGGAAATTGCCCGGGGGTCGACAAGTAACGACGATATTCAACCGGATGCTGTTGCGCTTTCGCGAACAACGAATGAATACGCGGAGACAAACTGTGCTCAATTGGGTTTCCAAAAACCCCCAGATGAATAACAGGCTTCATAGGGCTAACCAGTTTCGTGGTTTTAGGTAGTAGCTGGTAAGTTTTTCCTCGGCCGAGTCCGGTTCCGGATGCCAGTCATATTCCCAACGAGCCAGCGGAGGCATCGACATCAAAATAGATTCGGTTCTGCCACCCGTTTGCAGCCCGAACAAGGTCCCACGGTCCCAGACAAGGTTAAACTCAACATAGCGCCCACGGCGATAGAGCTGGAAATCTCTCTGCTGCTGGGTGTAGGTCAAGACTTTGCGACGCTCAACAATCGGTAAATAAGCTTTAGTAAATGCATCGCCTACCGCTTTTATCACAGCAAAGCACTCCTTAAAGGAGCGGTCATTAAGGTCGTCAAAGAAAATGCCGCCCACGCCACGAGCCTCATCGCGATGTTTCAGATAAAAGTAATCGTCACACCAGGCTTTATATTCCGGATAAAGCTTTTCATCAATGCTGTCCAGGGCGTCTTTTGCCTGTTGGTGCCATTCGACAATGTCTTCTTCAAATGGATAAAACGGTGTTAAATCAAAACCACCGCCAAACCACCAGACCGGCTCTTCGCCTTCTTTTTGCGCAATGAAAAACCGCACATTCATATGTACCGTAGGCACCATGGGGTTTTTGGGGTGCATTACCAGAGAAACACCGCAGGCATTGAAGTCGCGACCTTCCAGCTCAGGACGGTGCGCCGTTGCCGATGCCGGCATCTTCTCACCGTAAACGTGCGAAAAGCCAACACCACCCTGCTCAAAAACCTCGCCGTTTTTAATGATTCTGGAACGACCGCCTCCGCCGCCGGGACGATCCCAACTGTCTTCCTGAAAACTTTGCTGACCATCGGCTTGCGCCAACTGTTCACAAATAGCGTCCTGCAACGACATCAGGTAGCTTTTTACCTGCTTTAAATAATCACTATGCATCGTCTCTGACAACCTGATTATTAAATGGATTAATGATACGAGTTGGATTAGCGGCTCCGCCAGTCGCCTCATCCATGATCCAGTCCACACTGTCACCAAATTGCAGACGCACTTCGGCTGCCGTTCTTGCAGGCTCATGGCCCGTTAAGTTCGCACTGGTGGATACCAAAGCATGACCAAGTGCACGGCAAAGCTCTCTGACAGGCTCATGCGCACTAACCCGCACAGCTATCGTGTCTCTGCCGCCAGTTAATAATGGCGATACACCTTTCCTTACCGGAAGAATTAAAGTGACAGGACCCGGCCAATGAGACAAAACACTGAAACGTTTGTCCTGCGGAATAGCGGAGTCTTCAACAAAAGGAAGTAATTGGCTGTAGTCGGCAGCTATTAAAATAAGCCCTTTTTCAGCAGGTCGCTGCTTCAGGCTTAGCAACCTTTGAATAGCAACTTCATTGGTTGGATCACAGCCCAGTCCGAATACTGCTTCTGTCGGGTAGGCAATAACGCCGGTTTTTACTGCGTTATGCGCTGCTTCCCACTTATCTGCCATAATATATCCTCCTCTTAAGGAGTCGGATTATAGCGCGTCCGACTTATAGTCGCATTGCTTTTGCGGGCAGACTTTCCGAATTCCGGCAGAGAACTTCTTTTTCACCAGCAGCGGGTACTGGCATTTAGGGCAGGTTTCATCAACCGGTGGTTGATTAACCGTAAACTGGCATTTGGGATACTTATCGCAGGCGTAGAATACGGTGCCGCGTCGTGATGTTTTTTGATGAAGCTGACCACTACCACATTCAGGGCAAGTAATAGCGTTCTCTTCGTCGGCATTGGGTTCGGTCACAAACTCACAGTCTGGAAACCCGCTACAACCGACAAATAAACCATAGCGGCCACTTTTTAACTGCAGCTCTTCGCCACATTCCGGGCAAGCAACACCAAGGCCCTCGGGTTCAATTTCAGATTGTTCACGAAGACCTCGTTTATAGTCACAGTCAGGATACCCCGTGCAGCCAAGAAAGCTGTTATGTCCAACATGTTTAATGACCAGCGGTCGCTCACAACGCGGGCAGCGCTCATCTGATGACATTAATGCAAGGGCCCTTCAGCTTCCTCAAACAACAAACCTTCCATCTGATCGTAGGCGGCTTCCTGCCCGGGAACATTAAACAGAACCATCAGTACAACCCATTTAAGGTCATCCAAAGTAAAGTTCGCAGTTTCCAGTTCCATTACGCGATCAATAACCACTTCGCGGGTCGCGAAATCTAACACACCCAGATTTTCTAAATACATTAAGAAACCACGACTCTGACTATCTAACCGCGACATCTCCGCCGCTGTATAAATGCGGGTAGACTGCTGCGGGGCAACATCCAGGTAAGACTTGGTTTCCATTTCTTGTAAGTCGGCCAAGCGCTCTAGCCACGCCAAAGCCTTCTGGATTTCCTGGTGACGGAAACCAGCCCGGGTAAGTTCATTGGTTAACTCATCGTGATCAACCACAACTTCCATTTCGGAATGAATGTAGTTTTCAAACAAGTACATGAGGATATCAAACATACTTTAGCGCCTCCCCACTTTGATATAACCGCCTGGTACGGCTGCTACTAGCCCTTCTAATTCGAGTAACACTACTTTCTCCATGACTTCAGCAACCTCGAGTCCGGACAATTGTACCATGTCATCAATTGTTCGTGGCTCTGAACTCAGACTAGCGAACAATCGATTGTTTGCCAAGCTTTCATCAAGATATTGTCGCTCTTCTGAAACCGGTGCTTGAGCCGGGTTAATCGAAAACCACTCTAGAATATCCTGTGGTGTGTTAATTAACTTTGCCCCCTGCTGTATCAGCCAGTGACACCCCTGATGCTCCGGCAACAAAACCGAGCCAGGAACAGCACCGACTTCACGCCCTTCATTCAACGCGTGTATTGCTGTTGAGAGCGAACCACTTTTACGGGCAGCTTCAACCACAACAACCGCCTGACTAATGCCACTAATAATACGGTTACGCCGGGGAAAATGATCTGTCCTCGCGGTTTGTCCGGGCGGAAATTCAGAAATTAACAAGCCCTGATGGGCAATGAAATCCTGCAAAGCTTTGTTTCGTCTGGGGTAGTATTGATCAATTCCAGTTCCCAAAACGGCGATGGTTTTTCCTTTATCTGCAGCAGTTTTGTGCGCCTGCGCATCAATTCCCATCGCCAGCCCACTCACCACAACAATGCCCGATGCGACCAATTTTTCACTGATCCAGTCAGCAACCTGCAGCCCGCTGTGGCTCGCTTTTCGGCTGCCAACAACCGCCACACAAACTCCTTGAAGCAACTCTTTCCGACCTCTGTAGTAGAGTAACCAGGGTGGGTTGCTTATTGCTTTTAACGATGCCGGGTAATCGTCACTGAAGTACGATATAACGCCCTGATAGTCACTTAGACACCAGTTTTCAGCAGCTTTCAGCCAGCGCGAGTCTACCGGTTTTAGCGATTGCCCCCATCGCTCAAAAAGCATTTGCCAGCTGTCACACTCCCGCGCTGCTTTCTGCACCTTGTTTGATGCGCGTGTCATCCCCATTAATACACATAATTCCTGTGTGTTCACAGACTGTCCTTGACCTACCGATTTAAGGTAAACTAAGGGTAGATGAAGATTTGGAGGTTCTAATGGCAAAAATGACGGTTCTGAAATATCCAGACGAACGGTTGCGTAAAGTCGCACAACCGATTGATAAAGTGGATGACAACATCCGCTCGGTTATCGACGATATGTTCGAAACCATGTATGAGGAGCAAGGCGTTGGTCTTGCCGCAACTCAGGTGGATGTGCACAAGCGTTTGTTTGTTGCTGACTGCAGCGAAGATCAGAACGAGCCGCTGGTGTTTATTAACCCGGAAATTACCGAAGCCGAAGGTCATTTCAAAAATGACGAGGGTTGCCTGTCTTTTCCCGGCGTTTACGCAAAAGTAGAACGTGCTGAAAAAATTACGGTTACAGCTTTAGATAAAAACGGTGAGCGTTTCAGTCGCTCGGCAGAAGGCCTTTTAGCTATTTGTATTCAGCACGAAATTGATCACTTAGAGGGCAAGCTCTTTGTCGATTATTTATCGCCACTGAAACGCGAACGTATTCGTAAAAAATTAGAGAAAGAGCAGCGCCTGGCTGAAAAGTATGCGGCGGAAGCACAGTAATGCGGATAGTCTTTGCAGGCACGCCCGATTTTGCCGCACAACACTTACAGCAATTGCTTGACGAATCTCATCAGATAGTCGGGGTATACACTCAGCCCGACCGCCCTGCCGGACGTGGAAAAAAGGCGCAGCCGAGCGCCGTTAAAAAACTGGCTATTGAACACCAGTTACCCGTTTACCAGCCAGAGTCCTTAAAATCGAAAGACGCTCAGTCGGCTTTAGCAGAACTCAAACCTGACGTAATGGTCGTTGTTGCTTATGGCTTATTACTGCCGCAAGCCGTGTTGGATATCCCGCTCAGAGGTTGTCTGAATGTCCATGGCTCTTTATTGCCTAGATGGCGAGGTGCAGCTCCTATTCAACGCGCCATTTGGGCAGGAGATTCAGAGTCAGGCGTTTGCATTATGCAGATGGAAGCCGGTCTGGATACAGGCCCGGTGCTGCATGAAGAACGATGCGCTATTAGCCCGCAGGAGACCTCCGCTTCGCTTTACCATAAACTTGAAAGCCTTGGTCCCAAAGCGTTAATCACAGTGTTAGCAGACCTTGAAAGTTATCAACGCCAGGCCAAACCGCAAAGTGACAGCGAAGCGACCTATGCAAAAAAGCTGACTAAGCAGGAAGGCAAAATAGACTGGACGCAACCGGCCGCATTTATTGAACGCTGCGTACGGGCATTTAACCCCTGGCCCATGAGCTGGTCTCAGTCTGACAATTTAAAGGCTCAACAAAATACAATTAAAATTCATGCTGCTGAATTAGTTCAGGGCGCCAGTGACAAAAGGCCCGGAACTATTATTAATAGCACGCACGAAGGTATCGACATTGTCACTGGCGATGGCCTTTTACGTATTACCCAGGCACAAATGCCGGGCAAAAAAGTGCAGCCTGCCAGTACGCTGGTTAACGGTTACAGCAACGTATTTAGCCACGGACTGGAATTACAATGAGTCAGCAGAAGAAATCAGAAGGCAGCAGTCATGGAGCACAGAGCCGCGCCGCAGCGGCGAGTGCCCTGTTTCAGGTTTTAGAAAAAGGTGAGTCGCTTTCAGCGGCCCTGCCTTATGCAACCAGTAAATTATCCGATGCAGATAAACGTCTTGCCAGTGCAATTAGCTACGGTGTTTTACGTGTTCTGCCCAGCCTTAATCGTTTAGTCGGAGCAAAACTGGATAAGCCTCTCAAAGGTAAGTTAAAAATACTGCATTACTTGTTACTGGTTGGTGCTTATCAGCTGTATTACCAGCGTATAAAAGATCACGCTGCCGTAAGTGCAACCGTAGAAGCCGCTCGTATACTAGGAAAGCGAAACCATAAAGGCCTGGTTAACGGTATACTGCGTCAATTGTTGCGCGAAGCTCCCTCAGCCGATGACTCACATCAACGCGAGTTACCCGTTGACTCAATGCAGAATCACCCTCGCTGGCTATTTGATGCCATTAACAATGACCACCCCCGGCATGCCGATAGTATTCTGACGGAAAACAATGCGCACCCACCTATGTGGCTGCGAGTGAATGAACGTTTTTCCACTCGCGATGACTATTTACAGCAACTGCAGGATACTGGCATTGAAGCAAAAGCAGATGCCGGCGCAAGTAATGCAATTCAGTTACACTCGCCCTGTCCGGTAGAAAAGTTGCCCGGTTTTGCTAAGGGCCATGTGTCGGTGCAGGACAGATCGGCACAGCTGGCAGCAGACTTGCTAAATGTAAATGCTACACACCGTGTACTCGACTGCTGCGCCGCACCCGGCGGGAAGTTACTGCATTTATTGGAACGACACAGCTTTGAGCAACCCGTTCAGGCTATTGATATCGACGCCAAACGGCTTGAACGAGTGGATGAAAACCTCGAGCGTGCGGGTTTAAGCGCCGTTATTCACTGTGCAGATATCGCCACGACTAAAGACTGGTGGGACGGCGAGCAGTTTGACCGCATATTGCTGGATGCTCCCTGTTCTGCGACAGGCGTGATACGCCGACACCCGGATATTAAATGGTTACGCCGCGCTGAGGACATCACCGAATTGGCAAACTTACAGAAGCAGATACTTAGCTCGTTGTGGCCACTACTTAAGCCAGGCGGAGAACTCCTGTATGCAACTTGCTCTATTCTGCGCCAGGAAAACCAAACTCAAATTGAGTCTTTTCTACAACAGCAATCTGGTGCTAGTCTGATACCTATAACTGCAGAGCATGAGACACTGCAATTGCTTCCCGGACAATATGGCGGGGATGGTTTCTTTTACGCGAGACTGAAGAAAGCCCAATGAAAATAATCATACTCGGTGTTGGCCAGGTCGGCGGCACATTGGCAGAAAACCTGGTTGGTGAGCGTAACGACATCACCATAGTTGATACCAATAACGACTTATTGGACGACTTGCAGGACAAATATGACTTGCGCGTTGTCGTTGGTAACGGCGCACATCCAGACATATTGCGTAAAGCCGGTGCTGACGACGCGGATCTACTGATTGCCGTAACCAGTAGCGATGAAACCAATATGATTGCCTGCCAGGTTGCTTATTCCATTTTTAATACACCGAAAAAGATAGCCCGAATCCGTTCCGAAGAGTATATCCGTTATAAAGATCAGCTATTTCATAATCAGGATGCGCCGGTCGATCACATCATTTCTCCAGAGCAGCTGGTTACTAACTACATCAGACGGTTAATTGATTATCCCGGCGCTTTACAAGTTATGGAGTTTGCCAACGGTCGAGCCAGTTTAGTGGCAGTCCGTGCTTACTATGGCGGCAAGCTGGTTGGGCACGCAATTTCTACCCTGCGGGAACACATTCCCAATATCGACACTCGAGTCGCGGCCATTTATCGTCAGGGCAAGCCTATCCGCCCGACAGGAACCACCATTATTGAGGCCGATGACGAAGTCTTCTTTATCGCAGATACCCGTCATATCAGCACCGTAATGCAGGAGCTGCAGAAGCTTGAAGACAAATACCGACGCATCATGATCGTCGGTGGTGGCAACATTGGCGCAGGCCTGGCTAAGCAACTGGAAGTTGACCACAGGGTCAAACTGATAGAACGCTCAGAAGCGCGCGCAGAAGAGTTGTCACAACGCCTTGAGCACACATTAATTTTTCGCGGCGACGCCTCCGATCAAAAACTGCTGGAAGAAGAGCACGTTGAAGATATTGATGTTTTCATTGCAGTAACCAACGACGACGAAGCAAACATCATGTCAGCTATGCTGGCTAAGCGCATGGGTGCCCGCAAAACCATGGTACTGATTCAGCGCAGTGCTTACGTTGATCTGGTTCAGGGCGGGGAAATTGATATCGCTATCTCACCACAACGCGCCACCGTTTCAGCCTTGCTCACCCACGTACGCCGTGGGGATATTGTGAACGTCTACTCGTTGCGTAAAGGCGCTGCTGAAGCCATTGAAGCCATTGCACATGGTGATGAAGACACCTCTAAGGTCGTCGGAAAGGCCATTAAAGATATTAAACTTCCGCCGGGTACCACTATTGGCGCCGTTGTCCGTGGGCACGAAGTCCTGATGGCACACAGCGAAACCATTATTCACTCGGACGACCACGTTATTCTGTTCTTGCTGGATAAAAAGTATATTGATCAGGTTGAGAAGGTCTTCCAGCCCAGTGCCATGTTTTTCTAATTAAGAGGCTTTAGCTGAACTCTGCCTCGGGTAGCGGCCTGTAACTTTTTCTGCAGCGCCTCTACCTCTAAGGGTCTTATTAACACCGTCAGTAACACACTCTCTCCGTATTCCGACGACGCAGTTTCAACACCGGCTTCAAATAAAATAGGCTCTACATCGCCCTGATCCGTATAGGCAAAATGCAACTGAAACCCCTGTTTGAAAACCCGACGCTCTTTTTCAAGCTCCGCTAACGCAGTGACGGTCGCTTCCGTATAGGCTCTTTGAAGACCACCAGTCCCTAACTTTACACCGCCAAAGTAGCGTACCACTATTGCCGTAACCTCCCCTACACCACTGCTTTGCAGTGCCATAAGCATAGGCCTTCCTGCCGTTCCGGAAGGCTCGCCGTCATCACTGGAGGCTAAACGTTGGCTATTATTCGGAGCAGAAAACACGGAGGCTGAACAATAGTGCGAAGCTTTTGGCCACCTTCTTTGTACTTCAGTTAAAAATTCAGCGGCACTGGCTTCATTGTCGGTATGCGCAAGGCAGGCGATAAAACGACTGCCTTTTATCTCTATTTCGACTTCAGCTTCAGAGACCGGAATATCGTAATCTTGATCATGCAAGACGGGTAACCTTTTTCACGTAAGCATCCAAAGACGTTTGTCGCGTAAGGTTATCATTTCGTTCACGATAGATAACAATATTATCCTCAATCCGTACACCGCCAAATGATCGAAACTCATCCACCCTTTTCCAATTAATAACGTGCTTATTGCGAGAGTTAGCCAGCTTTTGCAGTAAAGGTTCAATAAAGTAAATGCCGGGCTCAATGGTATACACTTGGCGCGGCTCGACAGTACGGGTTGTTTTTAATGTAAGGTGACCTGTCGGCGACGGTATGGGGGTACCCCGCTCGTCAGCTTGGGCAGCGCCAACATCGTGCACTTGCAGTCCTAGTGGGTGGCCCAGGCCATGCGGGAAAAACACGGTCGTTATACCATCTTCAATCATTTGCTCGGGACTGCAACTGACAAAACCAAAGGCAAAAAGCACGTTAGCAATTTGCTCGTGGGCCAACTGATGTAATACAGGAAACTCCATACCCGGCTTCATTTTATCAATAAGCGCTAACGTAATTTGGTCAAGAGCCGCTACCAGTTCTTCATACTCATTATGCTCTGCCGACCAAGTCCGGCTAATATCGGCTGCGTAGCCGCAAACCTCCGCGCCGGCATCCACCAGCATAGACTTTAACAACCCGTGTGGCTTTTTATCCGGTAACCAGTGGTGTAAAACACTCGCGTTCTTATTTTGCCCAATAATATGATTATACGGTACTTCATTCTGCCCTTGCCGTGTCGCCGCCATATATTTTAACAAGCAATCAAACTCGGAGTCGCCTCTAAAAAAGGCCTCTGCCGCTGCAATATGTCCTTCTGCGGCAATGTGGTTAGCTTGCGCTAAGCAGGCTATTTCATAGTCTGTTTTGAACAACCGATGATAATGAAAAAAGTGAAGTACTGGATCTGGGTTTATATTCTCAAAGCCTAGCGCTTTTGCTACTTCAATATGTTCACCCAGATAGGCGGCGTTTTTCTTATCGTAAGGTAAGAGCTTTTCTATAGCCTCGGGCGAACTGATGTGTTCCACGTGGAACTCTTCTAGCCAGGGTTCACTTTCTAAATTTGCTGTTGTATGCCAAAAGTCCGGAGCATTAAGCAAAACGAGCGTCGGACGAGTGTCTGGTTTTAAAATGATCCAGGCATTAGGAAGCTGGGTTTCCGGACACCAAGCCTTGAAATGGGGATTCGCACGAAAAGGATAATTCATGTCATCCAGAAACCAGCGCTTTTGCTGGCCTGAATGTATTGCGAGTAAATCTAAATTTTCTCGTTTAAAGAGTCGCTCCGCACGGGTTTGAAGCTGCTTTATATGGTCAGGAAATAACGGCCAAAAATCTGCTGTCGCAGTCATATTGAATCGCCTTATTCAGTCTCAACAATGGTCATATCAACAACTTGTTCAAACAAATTATCCTCGTTACCACCTAACATCCTATAAATTTGTTGGTAACTCAATACCGCTTTTACATAATCTCGGGTTTCATGGTAGGGGATGGTTTCAACCCACTCATCGGCGTAAACAGGCTCTTCCGGTAGCCACTCTCTCACACGGTAGTATCCTGCATTATAGCTTGCCGTAGCTAACAGCCAGTTATTCTCAAACCGGTGTTTCAGGCGACTCAAGTAGTGAGTTCCTAATCGCACATTGACCGACGGGTCATTTAAACGACGCCAACTGTTGTTTTTGGTATCCAGCTGTTTGGCGGTGCCGGGCAGGATTTGCATTAAGCCTCTGGCGCCCGCGCTGGAATAAGCATCGTGCCGGAAGTTACTTTCCCGCCGGGTAATGGCTAAAGCCCAGTTTTCATCTATTCCTGCAGCTTGTGACGCCCGCCCTAATATGTCTTTATAGGCTAACGGGAAACGAATGCCCACGGCATCAAAATGACCAATTTGCGCTAATGTCCATATGGCTTGATCGTGCCAACCCCACTCACTGGCAAGATACGCTGCGACCTTTTGCTCTTCGCCATCAAGTTGAGTTAACAAATGATTCCACTCTCTCCTTGCATCCACCCAGCGTTCAAGCTGGATAAGCTCGTACGCACGCTGGACACTAGGGTGGTTCCGAATCTGCTCAAGCTGAACCACACTCACCTCAAGCTTTTCGTGTTCAAGGCTAACCGGTTTCTGTAACCTTGCGGAGGCAAGAAAGCCGTAATAATGGCGTTCGTCAGATAAATCTTCGTAGAGTTGCTGAGCAACTAACGCATTTCCGGTAATCTCCTGCGTGCGTGCAAGCCAGTAACGCCACTGATTCCCTTGCCGAATAGCAACAGGAAGACTTTGAATAGCATCACGCAGGCCTTCATAGTCTTTGTCTTTAAGGTAGATAGCTAAACGCCACTGAAGAACTCGCTCATTTAGAGCATTCACAGGGACACGATCATGCCAGACTCGCGCTTCCGGATGCGATTTCAAACTCAGTGCAACCGCAAATTCCTCCGCTATGCGCTCTTCCTGCTCCTCTGAAAAAGGCAACTCCGGCTTCAGCTTTTTATAACTGCGCAAAGCTATATTTTCATCGCGCCAAATAAGCTTTGTCAGTGCAAAGGTGGTTATTTGAGCCTCTTTTTCAGGATAACGCCCTTTAAACCAGGAGCCGTCTTCAATGGCCGCCGGCGAATATCGCACTTTATGATAAAACTCACCCAGATATTGCTGTAACTCCGGTAATAACCCTGTGAGGTAAGGCAGTAAAGTTGGGTTACCGCGCTCAGCTGCCATCTCCAGTCTATTCCAAATTTTCTCATCGGTACGCCCATCAAGGCCTTCCCATTCCTTCAAAATGGGATCACAGGCCGAAGGAAGCGAAAACCCATGTTCCCAAATAGCATCAACCTGGCGACGGAAAGGCCCGTCAGCCAAACCTTTCTCTCGTTGCGCTTCAATAAACTGACAACGGTGAGTCAAAGTGCCCGGATGGCGAAAGTCACGAATAAAGCGAGCATACTCTTCCTGACCCGCCAGGTAAGTAAGCCAGGGCTGTCTTAGCTGCCAGTCTAGCGGTGTATTGTCGTGCTTTTCCAGAAAAGCCAGAACCCGGTCTTCATTAGCCAGGTAACCTACCTGCTCCAGCCTTGCTAACTCCAGATACGGAACGAGCGGGTAGCCCTCCAGCTTCTGTAATAACTGACGGTATTCATTCAGACGACCACGCTTAGCGGCGTATTCTGCTTTTTTGAATAGCTCACGCTGCTGCTCCCGTTGTTCACTATCAACAGGTTCAGATTGGGCTGCACCACTACTAAACAGCGATAACGCGAAAAATAATGGTGCACTGTAACGTATGATAAACGACTGCTTTTTCATTAATTCAAACGCATGTTTAAATAACCGTTGAAAAATTGGCGTATTCGCGCCAAACTCTCTCTACCTTAACCCAAAGCTATAGCAGAATCAGTTTCTTTATAGCAACAAATTAATGGAAGTCGTGGGAGACCCAAGATGATCTATCAAGGTGAAAGCATTCGGGTCGATTTTATCGAACCAGGTTTCGCAGAATTACAATTTGATGCGAAAGGCTCGGTTAATAAATTCGACCAGGCAACATTAGAAGAATTCAGTGAAGCACTGACAAAATTACAAAACACTGACGATTTACGTGGCGTCATTGTCACCAGTAGCAAGTCGACCTTTATTGTAGGCGCTGACATTACTGAGTTTCTAACACTGTTCTCTGATCAGGAAAAAACCCGCAGCTGGGTAGCAAAAGCATCACGTGTATTTGACCAGTTAGAAGACCTGCCAGTACCCACGGTTGGTGCGGTTACAGGTTTTGCACTAGGCGGAGGCTGCGAAGCCCTATTAGCCTGTGACTATCGCGTAGCAGATAGCACCGCGACCATTGGTCTGCCAGAAGTGAAGCTGGGTCTAATTCCGGGCTTTGGCGGTACTATGCGTTTACCGCGCGTTATCGGTCCAGACAATGCGCTGGAATGGATTACTACGGGTAAAAACAACAAAGCGCTTGATGCACTTAAAGTGGGTGCAGTTGATGCGGTTGTTGAACCTGAAAAATTGAAAGAAGCGGCGCTTAATTTAGCCAAAGACGCAGCTGCCGGCCAGCAGGACTGGAAGGCCAAGCGTCAGCCTAAGTTAGAGCCGTTAAAAGCTAACGACACCGAGTTGATGATGACTCTGGTTACCGCTAAGGGCTTGATTGCTGCAAAAGCAGGCAAACACTACCCTGCACCGCACAAAGCTTTAGAAGCCATTGAAAACGGCGCCCGTGAACATCGCGAAGGCGCATTAAAAGCAGAAAACAACGCGTTTTTCGAGCTGACCCAAACTGACGCGTGTCGGGCACAGGTTGGTATCTTTCTGGCGGATCAGGCCGTTAAAAGTAAGTCTAAGAAGTACGCCAAAGCGGCAACGAAAGAAATCAAAACTGCGGGTGTTTTAGGCGCAGGTATTATGGGCGGCGGTATCGCTTACCAGTCTGCGCTTAAAGGCGTACCGGCTGTAATGAAAGACATTAAGCAAGACGCTTTAGACTTGGGCATGAAAGAAGCCGGCAAGATCCTGAAAAAAGGTGTTGAGCGCGGCAAGGTTAACAGCGAGAAGATGATTAAAATCTTGTCTTCTATTACACCAACATTGCTGAATGAAGCGGTTAAAGACGTCGATATTGTCGTAGAAGCCGTTGTTGAAAACCCGAAAGTTAAAGGTTCGGTACTGGCGGAAATTGAAGGTGTGATCAGTGATGATGCGATTCTCACTTCAAATACCTCGACCATTTCTATTACTGAGCTCGCTAAGAACTTGAAGCGTCCTGAGAAGTTCTGCGGAATGCACTTCTTTAACCCGGTACATAAGATGCCGCTGGTAGAAATAATCCGTGGTGAGAAAACTTCCGACGACACCGTCAATGCCGTAGTAGCTTATGCACTGAAACTCGGTAAGACACCTATCGTTGTTAACGACTGTCCAGGGTTCCTGGTTAATCGTGTGCTCTTCCCTTACCTGGCAGGCTTTGCCGGTATGGTTGATGAAGGCGTTGATTTTGTCGGTATCGACAAAGTTATGGAGAAGCAGTTCGGTTGGCCTATGGGTCCTGCGTACTTAAGCGACGTAGTCGGAATCGATACAGCCGACCACTGCACAGTGGTAATGGAAGACGGCTTCCCTACCCGCATGAAGCGTGATGAATCAAGCGCTATTGCGAAGTTGGCAGCAGCGGAACGCTACGGCCAGAAAAACGGCAAAGGCTTCTATGTTTACGGCACCGACAAAAAAGGTAAGCCAACCAAAGAGGCGGATCCTGCCACTTACGAGCTATTAGGCTGTGAGCAAGGCAAAAAGCTAGGCGCAGACGAAGTGATTGCCCGCTGCATGATTCCAATGGTGAACGAAGTGGTTCGCTGTCTGGAAGAAGACATTGTCGGCTCTGCTGCCGAAGCAGACATGGCATTACTCTATGGCTTAGGCTTCCCTCCATTCCGCGGCGGTCCTTTCCGTTATTTAGAAACGCTTGGCATGGACAACTTTATTCAACTGGCAGACAAGTACGCGCACCTGGGTGAAATCTATCAGGTGACTGACGGCATGCGCGAAATGGCTAAAGCCGGTAAATCTTACTTTGACACAACCAGCGCGAAGTAAGGCTTGAGGAGGTTATTAAAATGAAAGACATCGTCATTGTAGATTGTATTCGTACGCCAATGGGGCGTTCAAAAAATGGTGTTTTCCGCCATACTCGTGCCGAAGACCTCTCAGCTGCGCTGATGAAGGGCTTACTTGAGCGTAACCCGGAAGTAGACCCGGAAGAACTGGAAGACATTTACTGGGGTTGTGTACAGCAAACCTTAGAACAAGGCTTTAACATTGCGCGTAACTCAGCGTTAATTGCCGGCATTCCACACAAAGTAGCCGGTGTTACCGTTAACCGTCTGTGCGGCTCATCAATGCAGGCGTTGCACGACGCTACACGCGCTATCATGAACGGCGACGGCGACATCTTTATGGCCGGTGGTGTTGAGCACATGGGTCACGTACCCATGACTCACGGTATCGACTTTCACCCGGGCATGAATAAGTCTGTAGCAAAAGCTTCTGGCAGCATGGGTATGACCGCTGAATTGTTGTCTCGTAAGTTCGGTATTACCCGTGAACAACAAGACGAATTCGGCGCACGCTCTCATAAGAAAGCGCACGAAGCGACTGTTGAAGGTCGTTTTGCAAAAGAGATTTACCCAATTAACGGCCACAATGCCGACGGCGAACTGGTACGTGTTACTGAAGACGAAGTTATTCGTCCAGAAACCACCGCAGAAGGCTTGTCACAGCTTCGCCCAGTGTTTGACCCTGCCAACGGTACAGTAACAGCAGGTACGTCTTCAGCGTTATCTGACGGCGCGGCAGCCATGTTGGTTATGTCTGCTGACAAAGCCAAAGAACTGGGTCTGACGCCACGCGTTAAGATCCGCTCAATGGCGGTTGCGGGCTGCGATCCTTCCATTATGGGTTACGGGCCGGTTCCGGCAACGGAAAAAGCACTGAAGCGTGCTGGTGTGTCTATTGACGACATCGACGTTGTTGAACTGAACGAAGCCTTTGCCGCACAGTCATTACCTGTTCTTAAAGGTTTGAAACTGTTCGACAAGATGGAAGAGAAAGTGAACCTGAACGGTGGAGCTATTGCACTGGGTCACCCGTTAGGCTGTTCAGGCGCGCGTATCTCAACCACGCTAATCAACCTAATGGAAGAGAAAAACGCGAAGCTTGGCTTAGCAACCATGTGCATTGGTCTTGGCCAGGGTATTGCTACTGTCTTTGAACGCGTTTAATACTCTGTTTTAAATAACGAGTTTTAGTCAAAACCGTAATATCTGGGCGGTTTAACACGGTGCTCTCAGTAGAGGAGCCATTTGGTAGCTCCTCCGCTGTTAATTGACGTAGGGTACTCAGAAACTTTCTGCAGCCATGGATGGCTGCAGAAAGCCCCCAGGGATGGGTTCACGGCGTGTTTCTGAGTATCCTGCGTTAAATAAAAGGAGGAGCTGCCAAATGGCTCCTCTCCCCCTCACCTATTAAGCGCGAAAGTGTTAAACTACTTGGCAATTTCACTTAACATCTTTTAAAGAAGTCATGACCCAGATTAACTTCGACAAAGAACTCGATACTTTAGGCCTTAAATGCCCAGAGCCCGTCATGCTGGTAAGAGCCGCTATTCGTAAAATGAAGGTTGGTGAGGTATTACTGATTACTGCGGATGATCCCGCAACAACCCGGGATATTCCGGGCTTTTGCGAGTTTATGGAGCATGAGTTGGTTGCTTCTGAAACCGAAGAAATGCCTTACCGGTATTGGGTAAGGAAGTCACACTAATTGCCTGACGTCTGTCAGGCGTTATCTTTATTCAGGTACATTTCCCAAAATTCAGCCTGGCCTACTTCACCTAATTCATAAGGTTCAAAGCCAAAGTTTTTATAAGCCTGTTTCGCCCGGTCATTGTTCTCAAGCACTTCCAGTGTCAGTTTTACGCAACCACGGAATTCCGCCAGCGTTTTCACTTCTTCTAGCAGTTTACGCGCAACACCTTTACCACGGTATTCAGGAATAACGGCTATGTCATGAATATTCATTAACGGTTTTGCTGCAAAGGTTGAAAAACCTTCTACACAGTTTGCGACGCCGACCGGTGTATCACCGTCGTAGGCCAACAAAGAAAAAACATGGTCTCGTTTCGCCATTTCATCTATCAGGCTTTCTTTAACGTCGTCGGATATACCTTCTCCGCCACCCATTGGGTCTTTTGCGTAGGCATCTAACATGGCTATAACGGCACTGCGATGTTTGGGATTGCTGTAATCCGCTAGAGTAATTTCTATCATTCGTCCTTCGCTCATTTTACAACGTAAACTGTTTCATTTGGTCAGCAACAGGCTGATAACAATGACAACTAGTAACATGGTCGTTCACCATACCAACTGCTTCCATAAAAGCATAGCAAATGGTCGGTCCCACAAACTTAAAACCTTCCTTTTTTAACGCTTTTGCCATGCTTTGGGAAGCTTCAGTTTCTGTTGGAACCTCACTTTGCGTCCGGTACGCGTTAATAATCGGTGAGCCGCCAACAAAGGCCCATAGCCATTGTTCAAATCTGACACCTTTTTCTTCTAACTTTAAAAAGGCTTCGGCGTTAGTGAAAATCGCGTCAATTTTCGCCTTGCTACGAATAATATCACGGTTGCTGTACAACAGTTCGCGATCAACATCACTCATTGCCACAATAGCTTTCGGATCAAAACCCAAAAAGGCTTTCTCGTAGCCCGCCTGTTTACGCAATATGGTTAGCCAACTAAGACCCGCTTGTTGCCCGTCCAGACACAGTTTGGCAAAGAGTTCTATCGGGTCACGTACCGGTCTTCCCCAGACATCGTCGTGATACGCACGGTAATCGTCAGCAGATTCACACCAGGAACAACGTTCGGGTTCATTATTTGTCATGCCTTCCCCTATAACCAAGGCGCGTCAGAGGGTATAATCTACGCATATTTTTCGACCATTGGTCAACCACAAATAAAAAAGCAGAGAATGCGTATGTCGAAATACGATGTGAAAACCTTTCAGGGGCTTATTCTTGCTCTTCAGGACTACTGGGCTCAGCAAGGCTGTGCCGTGGTTCAGCCATTAGATATGGAAGTGGGTGCAGGCACTTTTCACCCAATGACGTTTTTACGCTCATTAGGCCCCGAGCCAGCCAGTTTTGCTTATGTTCAGCCTTGTCGCCGCCCTACCGACGGCCGTTATGGCGAAAACCCGAACCGATTGCAGCACTATTATCAGTTTCAGGTCATTATGAAGCCTTCACCTAAAGACATTCAGGAACTTTACCTCGGTTCTTTAGAAATGCTTGGCTTTGACACACTCACCCACGACATACGCTTTGTAGAAGACAACTGGGAATCCCCTACACTCGGGGCCTGGGGTCTGGGCTGGGAAGTTTGGCTTAACGGTATGGAAGTCACGCAGTTTACTTACTTCCAGCAAGTTGGCGGTATTGAATGTCGTCCGGTGGCCGGAGAAATCACCTACGGCCTGGAGCGTTTAGCCATGTACATCCAGGGCGTGGACAGCATATACGACTTGGTCTGGACAGACGGCCCTCGCGGGAAAATTTTGTACCGCGACGTATTTCATCAAAACGAAGTTGAACAGTCGACTTACAACTTTGAATACGCTGACGTAGATGTGCTTTTCCGTCGCTTCGACGACTGTGAAAAGGAATGCGAGTTGTTAATAGAGAAGTCTCTGGCTTTACCCGCGTACGAGCAGGTTATGCGCGCATCTCACGCATTTAACTTACTGGATGCCCGACACGCGATATCTGTAACCGAAAGACAGCGCTACATACTTCGTGTCAGAACCATGGCGAAAGCCGTTGCCGAAGTCTATTACCAGGCGCGCGAGGCTCTGGGCTTCCCTTTAGCCGACAATAAAAACAACCCAGCAGCGAACTAAGGAGAGCCAGGCCGTGCAAAAAGAAAACTTATTAATTGAGCTAGGTACCGAAGAGCTGCCTCCAAAAGCCTTAAAGTCACTGCGCGACAGCTTAAAGTCGGGTATTGAGTCTGGTTTAAAAAGCGCAGAGCTGAGTTTCGATAGTATTGAAGCTTATGCCACCCCTCGTCGGTTAGCCGTACTGGTTAAACAGGTTGAGACCGAGCAGCAGGATAGAGAAGTAGAGAAACGCGGTCCCGCTGTTAATGTGGCTTTTGATGATTCAGGTAATCCGACAAAAGCCGCCGAAGGCTGGGCTCGTTCTAATGGTATTACCGTTGAGCAGGCTGACCGTCTAAAGACAGACAAGGGCGAATGGCTGCTGCATAAGGCGACAGTAAAAGGCCAGGCGCTCGCTGAATTAGTTCAGGGTATGCTGGAAGCAGCCATTAAAGCGCTACCTATTCCTAAACCAATGCGCTGGGGTGACAGCACCGCACAGTTCATTCGCCCCGTTCATACACTGACGGTTATGCTGGGTAGCGAGCTCATCGAAGCTGAAATTCTGGAAACTAAGAGCGCTCGTTTTATTCAGGGTCATCGTTTCCATTCTCCTCAAGGTTTTGAGCTTGACCATGTCGACAACTACCTTTCTAAACTGCGTGAAGCGAAAGTAATCGCTAACTTCGAAGAACGAATTGAAACTATTCAGTCAGAAATATCGCGTCTTGCTTCGGAACTCGGTGGGAAAGTTGTTCAGGACGATGAGTTGGTTGAAGAAGTTGCAGCACTGGTGGAATGGCCCGTTGCTTTAACGGCGAGTTTCGATCAGGGTTTTCTGGCGGTGCCAAAGGAACCGCTCATTGTCACTATGAAAGACGACCAGCGTTACTTCCCGGTTGAAGATGGCAAAGGTAACTTATTATCTCAATTCATTTTCATCACCAACATTGAAAGTCGCGACCCACAGCAAATTATTCAGGGTAATGAAAAGGTTGTTCGCCCTCGTTTGGCAGATGCACAGTTTTTCTTCGAGTCCGATAAGAAAAAGACACTGGAGTCTCGCCTTTCAGCACTGGATTCTGTACTTTTCCAAAAGCAACTCGGAAGTATTGGTGACAAAGCACGTCGCATTTCCGTGTTAGCCGGTAAAATTGCCAACCAGTTAAACGCTGACGTAAAAGCTTCACAAAGAGCCGGACTGCTGTGCAAAGCTGACCTGGTATCCGATATGGTTTCAGAGTTCCCTGAGACTCAAGGTGTTATGGGTAAGCACTATGCACTTAACGACGGTGAAAGTGAAACTATCGCACAGGCAATTGAACAACATTACTGGCCTCGCTTTTCCGGTGATGAATTACCTCAAACCCAAGAAGCCTGTGCCGTCGCATTAGCTGACAAACTGGATACGCTGGTCGGTATATTTGGTATTGGCCAGGTACCCAAAGGGGATCGTGACCCCTTTGCTCTTCGCCGCGCAGCTTTAGGTTTATTACGTACAATGGTGGAGCGCGATCTCGCACTAGATTTAAACGAGTTACTGGCAGCCTCAGTAGAAGGCTTTGGTGACAAGTTATCCAATAAAACAGTAGCTGCCGACGTATTTGAGTTCCTGCTTGGCCGCTTCCGCCCTTGGTATCAGGATCAAGGTATTTCGGTTGATGTTATTCAGTCAGTACTGGCACGGTCGCCGTCAAAGCCAACCGACTTCGACCAACGCGTTAAAGCTGTTCAGTCATTTAAATCTCTGGACTCTGCAGAAAGTTTAGCAGCCGCCAATAAGCGGGTTGGGAATATTCTCGCAAAATCCAAAGAAGAAATATCAGGAAAAGTTGATGAGTCTGTTTTACAAGAAGATTCCGAAACAGCCCTTTATCGTTTAGTAACACAAACTGAAAGCGCTATTAAGCCGCTTATTGCTAACGGTGACTACAGTGACGCCCTTACACAGTTATCAGAGCTTAAAGAGCCTGTAGATGCGTTTTTCGAACATGTCATGGTCAACGCACAAGACGATACAGTTCGTGTGAACCGACTTAACTTACTGTTCAGATTGCGTCAGTTGTTCCTGGAAATAGCAGACATATCACTTCTTCAGTAAGCCTTTGATTTAAAATAATAAAAAGCCGGCTTCATTTTTCATGAGCCGGCTTTTTTATGCTTACATTCTTTTGTTTATTAACTAGACGTCAAGGTTAGCAACCTTAAGCGCGTTAGACTCTATAAATGCTCTACGAGGCTCGACCTCATCACCCATTAAGGTGGTGAATAACTGATCCGCGCCAATAGCATCTTCAATAGTAACCTGAAGCATACGACGGGTTTCAGGGTCCATGGTCGTTTCCCACAGTTGGTCAGGGTTCATTTCTCCCAAACCTTTATAGCGCTGAACATAAAGTCCACGCTTAGACTCATTGATGAGCCATTCAACAGCGTCAACAAAATGGTTAATTGGTTGCTTTTTCTCGCCACGGAGAACGTAGCCACCTTCTTCTACCAGCGAATCGATTTTTTCTCCAAGCGTCACTATCTGTTCATAGTCTTTCGACATTAAGAACTCGTAGTTAAGTGGATAATCGGTATCAACCCCATGCTGGCGAATTGTTGTCGTCGGCAACCACATTCTGCGTTCAGTATCTTCATGCAAAGAAACGGTATAGGTTGCTGAATCGACTTCCCGAGCTGTTAGGTCATCGTTTAGTGTTTTAACCCACTTGGCCATATAGTCTTTATCTTTTAACCGTTCATCGGTTAGACGCGGCGCGTAGAATAGGCGCTGAAGAAAACGTTCCGGCATACGACGGCTCAGGCGTTTTATATTTTCCTGTGCCATTTGGTAGCCGTTAACCAGCTCTTCCAGCTTTTCGCCGGCAATACCTGGAGCCGTATCGTTAACGTGTAACGACGCGTTGTCCAACGCCAAACTGGTCAGGTAACGAATCAATGACGGGTCGTCTTTAATATAGACTTCTTGCTTACCTTTTTTCACCTTATACAAAGGAGGCTGAGCAATGTAGATGTAGCCACGCTCAATAATCTCCGGCATTTGGCGATAGAAGAAGGTCAGCAACAGGGTACGAATGTGCGAACCGTCAACGTCAGCATCCGTCATTATAATAATACGGTGATAACGTGTTTTGTCGGGGTTGTACTCGTCACGGCCAATACCACAGCCCATTGCTGTAATTAACGTACCGACTTCAACCGATGACAGCATTTTATCAAAACGTGCTTTTTCAACGTTAAGGATTTTACCTTTTAGCGGCAGTATCGCTTGGTTTTTACGATTACGCCCCTGCTTCGCTGAACCGCCTGCAGAGTCACCCTCCACAATGTAGAGTTCAGACAGTGCAGGATCTTTTTCCTGACAATCGGCCAGCTTACCTGGAAGCCCTGCTATATCTAAAGCACCTTTACGGCGAGTCATTTCACGGGCTTTACGAGCCGCTTCACGCGCCCGGGCAGCATCAATAATTTTATTGATGATAAGCTTAGCTTCGCCTGGGTTTTCTAACAGATAATCTGCTAGCTGCTCATTCATTGACTGCTCTACAGCTGACTTCACCTCAGAAGAAACGAGTTTATCTTTTGTCTGAGAAGAAAACTTAGGGTCTGGTACTTTAACTGAAATAATTGCAGTTAAGCCTTCACGGGCATCATCACCCGTTGCAGAGGTTTTTGCTTTCTTAGTAAAACCTTCTTTTTCCATATAGGTGTTTAACGTACGAGTTAATGCCGCACGAAAACCTGCAAGGTGAGTACCACCGTCACGCTGTGGAATATTGTTGGTAAAGCAGTAAATGTTTTCCTGGAAGGAATCATTCCACTGCATGCTTACCTCTACACCAATACCGTCTTCTCTTTGAAGCGTAAAGTAGAAAGCTTTTTGATGAATGGGTGTTTTGTTCTGGTTTAAGTAATTAACAAAAGCGGCAATACCACCTTCGTATTTAAAAACATCTTCACGGTCGTCACGTTCATCTCGCAACCGTATGCCAACACCCGAATTCAAAAATGAAAGTTCTCTGAGGCGTTTTGCCAAAATATCGTAATGAAACTCAGTGTTCGTGAAGGTTTCGTGACTCGGCCAAAAACGAAGCTCAGTCCCTGTTGTATCGGTTTCACCTACAGGTTTTACGTCACTGTCCGGCTCACCCATATGATAAGTTTGCTCGTAAACCTGGCCTTGTCGACGAATGGTCAACTGCAGCTTTTCAGATAGAGCGTTTACAACAGAGATACCAACACCGTGCAAACCACCAGACACTTTATAAGAGTTGTCGTCAAACTTACCGCCAGCGTGCAATACGGTCATGATAACCTGTGCAGCTGAAACGCCCTCTTCTTCGTGTATATCAACGGGAATTCCGCGACCATCATCTTTCACACTGACTGAACCATCAGAATGAATGGTAACCATAATTTCTGAACAATGACCCGCTAAGGCTTCGTCAATAGAGTTATCGACAACTTCAAAAACCATGTGGTGCAGACCCGTTCCATCATCTGTGTCACCAATGTACATACCTGGGCGTTTGCGAACCGCATCCAACCCTTTCAGAACCTTGATACTCGATGAACCGTAATTATTTTCTTCCATAGTATTATCTCGATATCATTCGTTTATTACCCCATGTTCCACGTGGAACATTCGAGGTGATTTTTGAAATTTATCCGACAACTGCTTTCCAGTAATTGCGGTGATAAACACTTGTGCGTCTAGATTTTCCAACTCACGACAAAGTAACGCCTGGTTTCTTGAATCAAGCTCTGACGTTAAATCATCGACTAAATAGATGCAGGGTTGCTTTTTAATTTTTTGATAATGCTTCCCTTGCGCTAATTTCAAAGCGGTTATCGCGGTTTTTAGCTGCCCGCGAGATAGACGATGCTTTACTTCCACACCATCTGCTATCACTTTGATATCTGCCTTATGTGCCCCAACTGAGGTGAAGCCGTATTTCTTATCTTTCTCTGTATGGCTTTCTAAGGCGTCAAATAAACTTTGGCTAGTATCCCAGCCCGATTTTAATCGAACCTCCATTGTAACATCGGAGAGAAAAGATTTCGCTAGTTCTTGTATATAATCATTAAGTTCTTCCAGGTATTTTTCGCGACTTTTACTAATGCGTTCGCCATAATAGGCCAACTGTTCTTTCCAATATTTATCTTCCCGCACGGGTAGCGAGCGTTGCTTGAGTAAACTATTTCTTTGTTTAAGCAATTGGGTGTAAGCAACCCAGTCCGAATAAAAAGAGTGTTCCACGTGGAACACTCCCCAATCAATAAATTGTCTTCTCTGGCCTGGTCCCTCTAAAAGGATATCTACAGACTCAGGGGTTAATAACTGTACCGGCACTAAACGAGCAACATCTGACATCCGTTGGACATTCGCACCATTTAATCTTAACGACTGCTCCCCATCACTACTGCGTCGAACGCCAATAGAGTAATCTTTAGAGCGACAAAATACGGTAAAGCCGCTATTACCCTCTTTAATTAACTGACGAAAACCACCGGGACGAAAAGAACGACCGAAACCGAGTAAGTAGATAGCTTCAAGTAAGCTCGTTTTACCGGAACCATTATCGCCGGTTATGATGTTTACTCTGGGGCTGGGAGATAGAGCCACTTCCGAAAAGTTTCTGAAGTGGCTTAAATTCAACGTCTCAATGAACATTTATGAGGCAAGGCTATAAACGCATCGGCATAATAACGTAACAGCAAGACTCGTCGTGCTGAGGTTCAATTAAAGCACTGCTGTTTGAATCAGACAAAGTAAAAGAAACTTGTTCGTCATCAATGTTATTTAAGACATCTAGCAAATAGCTAACGTTGAAGCCTATCTCAAGATCCTCACCTTGGTAATCGACTTCAATAACTTCTTCCGCTTGTTCTTGTTCAGGGTTTGTCGCGGTAATACAAAGCTCACCACTGCTTAAATTCAAACGCACACCACGAAACTTTTCATTTGATAAAATTGAAGCACGGCCAAAAGACTGACGTAAAGCATCTCGATGCGCGACCACAATTTTATCACCGCCACTTGGTAAAACACGACGATAGTCAGGAAAACGACCATCAACCAACTTACTGGTAAACACCAGCTCTGGTGTTTCAACGCGAATATGATTGTTTCCGATAGAGACTGACACTTCCTGATCGTCATCTCCCAAAAGACGAAGCAATTCAACAACCCCTTTACGAGGAACAATAACCTGGCGTTGCGCAAGACCCGGTTGGTCAATGGCACAGGTGCTCATCGCCAAACGGTGACCGTCGGTTGCAACAGACCGCAACATGCCATTATCCGTTTCAAACAACATTCCATTCAAATAATAACGAACGTCCTGGTTCGCCATTGAGAAATGCGTTTTTTCCATTAAGTCCTTCAATATGGCCTGTTCAGTCACCAAATGAATGTCACTTTTCCAGTCATCGATATTTGGGAAGTCGTCTGACGACAGAGTGCTGAGCTTAAACTTACTGCGGCCTGATTTAACGGTCGCGCTGTCTTCCTGCGAAGTGAATTCAATTGTTGAACCTTCCGGTAAGCTCCGCACAATATCCAAAAGCTTTTTGGCTGGTACAGTAACTGCGGCATCCATATCTGCCGACTCAAGCGGTACTGAGGACACCAGTTCAACTTCCAGATCTGTACCGGTCAATTTTAGCTGACCGTTGTCTACCTGTAATAGCAAATTCGATAAAATTGGTAACGTATGCCGCCTTTCAACAGCACCACTCACAACCTGCAGTGGCTTGAGAAAAGCATCGCGGTTAATTGAAAATTTCATGACTGAGTCCCCTGTTTATAACGACATACCTTATGACGACAATGTTCGAATAAGATTTCTATAGTCTTCTTTTATATCGTGCTGAGCATCTTTTAATTCTTGTATTTTGCGACAAGCATGTAAAACCGTCGTGTGGTCACGCCCACCAAAAGCGTCACCAATTTCCGGTAAACTGTGGTTGGTTAACTCCTTCGCCAACGCCATAGCCAACTGTCGTGGACGCGCAACGGAACGGCTCCGGCGCTTAGACAAAATGTCAGCTAACTTAATATTATAATATTCCGCTACTGTCTTCTGAATGTTATCAATAGTGACCAATTTTTCCTGAGCGGCAATTAGGTCACGCAGTGCTTCACGCACAAAATCGATAGTAATGGGTCGGCCGGTAAGTTGAACATTCGCGACAACCCGGTTCAGGGCGCCTTCAAGTTCACGCACGTTTGAGCGAAGTCTTTTGGCAATAAAAAAAGCGACTTCGTGGGGCATATGTAACCCACGTTCGTCCGCTTTTCTCATTAAAATAGCAACTCGAGTTTCTAATTCCGGTGGCTCAATAGCAATGGTCAAACCCCAGCCAAAACGGGATTTCAGCCGATCTTCTACTCCATCTATTTCTTTCGGATAAAGATCGCTGGTCATAATAATTTGCTGATTACCTTCCAACAGCGCGTTGAAAGTATGAAAGAACTCTTCCTGAGAGCCTTTTTTATTCGCAAAGAAATGAATGTCATCTATTAGCAAAGCGTCAACTGAGCGGTAGTACCGTTTAAATTCATTGGTCGAACTGTTGCGAATTGAGTTAACCATGTCCTGAACAAAACGTTCTGCCCGAATATAAAACACTTTGGCATCCTTTTTGTGCGCCATGATGCCGTTGCCAACTGCATGCAATAAGTGTGTTTTACCTAAACCCGTACCACCATAGACAAAGAGAGGGTTGTAAACGCCGCCTGGGTTCTCAGCTACCTGAATCGCTGCTGCACGAGCTAGTTGGTTCGACTTACCTTCAACAAAGTTGTCAAAGGTATACTCAGGATGAATATTGCTCTCAAACGGTACTTCAGTATCGGCATTACTGGAGGAGAAGTTCGGCGTTTTTCTGCGCGTTGCGGCAGCGCGTTGTTGCGAACCGTTTTCTTTTTGCGTCGGTGAGGCTTCCCCAACCTTTAAAACAACATTGGGTACTTTGTCATCGCACATCGATTCCAAATACGCATTAATGGTCTTCAGGTATTTATCGCGCACCCAATCGACCGAATAGATATTCGGTGCAAATAAGGTCAAGGTCTCGCCATTAAGTTTGGCTTGTAGCGGTCTGATCCACGTGTTGAACTGCTGTAACGGTAACTCCGATTGCAGTCGCTCTGCACATTGTTGCCAAAGCGAATTATTCACACTCTTCTCCTGGATCGTTTTTTATTATCATAACCAAAGATTGTACTTCACTCAGTTCATATTCGCTAGTATAAACTGCCTGAAAACGGCGTGAATAAAGGAGATAAAAAATCCTCAGTGAGGACAGAACTGGCGCATAACTTGCTTGTAATCGGACACTTTACCAAAACAGGAAAATCATTGAAAAAGTGAATAACTGTTATTTTATCCACATTATTAATGTTATAATTGCCACAGATTGTGGATGAGATTAATTTAGGTTTTATTGCCTAAAACCGCCTCTTATCATTGACTCAATGCGAAAAGATCGGTAAGATCCGCGCTCTAAAAAATTCCGTTCACGTTTGGTTTCAACTTTTTCGGCCAGCGTGGGAAATAGCAAACTGACCGATGGAATATTAGTTATGAAAAGAACATTTCAACCAAGCGTATTAAAACGCAAACGTGCTCACGGTTTCCGTGCTCGCATGGCAAGTAAAAACGGCCGTAAAGTATTGGCTCGTCGCCGTGCTCGTGGCCGCAAAGTACTGAGTGCATAAAAGTATCTCATATGGAAGGGAGTTACGTCTGTTAACTCCCTCTCATTTCCAGACTGTATTCTCAAACCCTCCTGTAAAAGCCGTTACTGCTCATGTCACTATGTTGGCAACCCCCAATGAGTTAGGGCATCCACGTATAGGTGTTACTGTCAGTAAAAAGCGAGCGAAGCGCGCTGTTGACCGAAACCGCATAAAACGCCAGATACGTGAAACATTCCGTTTAAGACAGCACAAAATTCCCGGTTTTGACATTGTAATTATTGCCAAGCAGGGTATTGTCGAGCAGGATAACGCCGCATTACGGGATACGTTGAATTATTTATGGCGAAAATTAGCAAAGCGTTGCGAACAATACCAATCGCGTTCATAAAGGTTTATCAATGGTTTATTAGTCCATTGTTAGGCCCGCGTTGTCGATTTTATCCATCTTGCTCGCATTATGCCTGTGAGGCTATACAAAAACACGGTACAATCCGTGGTATTGGCCTTGCTGCAGTAAGAATTGGTAAATGTCATCCCGCCCACGAAGGCGGTTATGACCCGGTTCCGCCCAGTAAGCAAGAAATTAAGCCAGATAATAGCAACGAATCCGAATCTTTACTAAAACAGCCAACAGAGACGAAATCACTATGAATTCGCCACGCACGATATTATTTATTGCCTTTTTAGTGGTGTCATTCTTCCTATACCAAAATTGGATGGTGGAGACCGCACCCGGAACAAAAGCAAACGAAACCGCGACAGTAACGCAATCGAGCAATAACACTGAAAACAGCGATGTGCCTTCAAGTGGTTCAGCTGCGGCAGATGTACCGGAAGGTGATCAGCCCGTTGTTAGCCAGCAGTCAGAAACAACCATCCGCGTCCGTACCGATGTGCTTGATGTTGAAATTGACACTCGCGGTGGGGACGTTGTTTCAACGGAGTTACTTAAGTTCGCCAAAGACTTAGGAACCGAAGAGCGTTTCCAGCTGTTACAGAATAGATCAAATAACGTCTACGTCGCACAGTCCGGCTTAATTGGTCCGGATGGTATCGATGCAAGCGGTGACGGTCGTCCGTCTTATAACTATGAAAAAGAAAGCTATCAGTCCGAAACTGAGGTTATCGAAGTTCCGTTAACCTATACCACGGAAAGCGGCGCAATCTATCGTAAGATATTTACTTTCACCCCCGGCAAATACAACGTCGATGTGCGTTTTGAAATTGAGAACACTACAGCTAACGCGCTGAATACTCAGTTTTACGGACAACTAAAACGCTCCATGGGTACAGGCGAAAGTGGCAGCATGATTATGCCAACCTACTTCGGCGCGGCCTACTCACATGACGATGACAAGTTTGAAAAATATGACTTCGACGACATGCTGGATAAAAAGCTGAACGTTACTTCCCAAACCGGTTGGGTCGGTATGCTTGAACACTACTTTGTTTCAGCATGGATTCCTGAACAGGGACAGCCTAACCGCTTGTTCTCACGTGTTGCGAACGGCAGCCAGGCAATTATCGGTGTCATTTATCCGATGACCGAAATTCAGGCCGGCAGCTCAAAAGTCATTGAGTCACAGCTTTATCTGGGTCCTAAAGATCAGGACGCTATGGCGCAAATAGTTGAGCACCTGGACTTAACCGTCGACTACGGTTTCCTTTGGTGGTTAGCTCAGCCAATATTTAAGCTGCTTCAATTCTTACAAAGCCTGGTCATTAACTGGGGTCTGGCCATTATTCTGACCACCGTTATTGTCAAAGCATTGTTATTCCCATTGACCAAAGCGCAATACGTATCAATGGCTAAAATGCGTATGCTGCAGCCTAAAATGACAGCGCTTCGCGAACGCTATGGCGACGACCGACAGAAAATGTCGAGCGCCATGATGAAGCTTTATAAAGAGGAAAAGGTAAATCCTCTGGGCGGTTGTCTGCCAATGCTGTTGCAACTTCCAATCTTCCTCGCGCTTTACTGGGTGCTATTGGAAAGTGTCGAACTGCGTCATTCAGAATTTGTATTCTGGATCCAGGACTTGTCTACCAAAGACCCGTACTACATCCTGCCAATATTAATGGGTGCCAGTATGTTCCTGATGCAGCGACTGCAGCCAACACCAACGGCTGACCCAATGCAGCAGAAGCTGTTCCAGTATATGCCGGTTATCTTTACTGTCTTCTTCCTGTGGTTCCCATCCGGTCTGGTACTGTACTGGCTGGTGAGTAACTTGATTACCATTGCGCAAATGCTGATCATTTACCGTGGGTTAGAGAAGAAAGGAATAGACGTTAGGAACAAGAAGAAGTAATTCAGGATTAAGGCCCGGCTAATGCCGGGCTTTAGTCCTTTTGGGAGCAATATAAATGCAGACTGATACAGATTTTGATGACACCATTGTTGCTCAGGCAACACCACCCGGACGCGGTGGTGTTGGTATTGTTCGCGTTAGTGGCAAAGCCTGTAAAGATGTTGCTGAAAAACTGTTAGGCCATTGCCCCAAACCTCGTAAAGCCGAATACCTGCCTTTTTACGATTTACAAAAACAACTGCTGGACGAAGGCATTGCGCTTTATTTCCCTGGTCCTAACTCCTTTACCGGCGAAGATGTCTTAGAACTGCAAGGCCACGGCGGCCCGGTTCTTATCGACATGATCATTAAGGCCATTCTGGAAATTCCCGGCATTCGCCCTGCTCGCCCGGGTGAATTCAGTGAACGAGCATTTTTGAACGACAAGCTTGATCTCACCCAGGCGGAAGCTATTGCCGACTTAATTGATACCAACTCGGAGCAAGCCGCTAAAGCCGCATTACAAAGCTTAAAAGGTGAGTTCTCTCATAAAATTGACCAGCTGGTTGATGCTGTTATTCACCTACGCATGTACGTTGAGGCAGCCATCGACTTTCCGGATGAAGAAATCGATTTTCTTTCCGATGGTAAGGTCTCCGGCGATTTAGCTGAAATTGTCGATCAACTGTTCCATATAGAACAAGAGGCCCGGCAAGGAACGCTTATGCGTGAAGGTATGCGCATTGTTATTGCCGGCCGTCCTAATGCAGGTAAGTCGAGCTTACTTAATGCCCTGGCAGGTCGTGAGTCCGCCATTGTAACCGAAATAGCCGGAACCACCCGTGACGTTCTGCGGGAGCATATTCAAATAGACGGCATGCCGCTGCATATTATTGATACGGCTGGTTTGCGCGAAAGCCCGGACCACGTTGAGAAAATAGGTATTGAACGCGCCTGGGAAGAAATTCGCCAGGCAGACCGCGTTTTATTTATGGTAGACAGTCAGGAGACTTCTGCCATTCATCCTGACGACATATGGCCAGAATTTTTCGCTCAGTTACCTGAAGATATGCCCTACACCGTTATCCGTAATAAAGTCGACTTATCAGAAGAGCCTACCGGCATTGACGAGCACAACGGCATTCCGGTTATTCACTTATCCGCCAAAACTGGCCACGGCATTGAATTACTGCGCGAGCACTTAAAACATTGTGTTGGATACAATACAACCGCAGAAGGAAGCTTTATGGCCAGGCGTCGGCACTTAGAGGCTCTGGCTAAAGCGAAAACTCACTTACTGCAGGGGCAGGAACAACTCGAAGCCAACATGGCCGGTGAAATACTGGCGGAAGAGCTACGTCTGACCCAACAGCATCTGAATGAAATAACTGGCGAATTCACTTCTGACGATCTTCTCGGCCAAATTTTCGGTTCGTTCTGTATCGGCAAATAACATGATTTCTTAGTCACCAAAAGCTAAGGAGCAACAGTGAAAGACAAGTTAGCGCAATGGGGGTTTGACTACGTCCGGCTCCGGTTTGGGTTCAGAACCGGCATTGCTGCCTGTTTGTCACTTGTTTTTGCCTGGGCACTTGGATTAGAACACCCTCAATGGGCCGCTATGACCGTTTGGGCTGTTTCCCAACCGACCCGTGGTCTTCTCGTAGAAAAAGCCGCTTATCGTGCTTTAGGTACCTTGCTGGGCACCATGTTTGGAATGATACTGGTTGTTTCTGCCGGCGGTGAGATCATCTGGCTGGTAGTGGGTTTATCACTCTGGGTAACCCTCTGTGTTTACACAGGAAACTTACTGCACGGTCTTATTTCCTACGGCACCATACTGGCCGGGTACTCTGCGTCGATGGTCGTTCTTCTGACACAAAGCCCGGATGCACTGATGCCACTGGGTATCGACCGTTTACTTACTGTATTTGTCGGTATTATGACCTCGCTAATTATCGGTTGGGCTTTCACTTATAAACGCGCGGAACAAACTTTAATTAACCAACTTCGCCGACAAACCGCCGCCAATTTACAGGATATCAGTCGTTATTTTGCTGAACCGGATAAGGTCTCTCTTAATCTGTCTGAAAAGTTGTCGCAGTTAGCGGCCTTAGAAGCTCAGTTACTCGATCATGGAACCGGTTCTGTCAGCGCTCATGAGTCAGCCAAAACCTTACGTTTAGTCATTAACAGTCAGCTCGGCTTTTTAACCGAACTCAATATTCAGGAACCAGAAAATAATACCGAAGTAAGTAATTACTTACTAGATTCTTCTAATAAATTAAATGCTTCCGCTAAACGTTTCGAAATTATTGAACCTCTCAGACAAGCCCTGAACCTGATTAAAAACGATGCATTAAAAAGACGGTTCAGTGAATTTGTCGAAGCCACCAACGACCGTTTATCTTTTCGGGATTCCGGCAAAACGGCAAGCTCAACCCTGCTGACCAAAACCATTTTACACCGCGACTGGAGAGGCGCTCGTCAGGCGGCAATAAGAACCTTGGTTATAATGAGTTTAATCGGCGCAACCTGGTGGTATACCGAGTGGTTTCAGTTAGCTTATTTAATGTTAGGCGCGTCGGTTATGTTGACCTTATTTTCAACTGCCGATAACCCTGCTCTGACCATGAAGTATGTATTTTTTGGACAGTGTGCAGGAGCTTTTACCGCTATACTAATACAGGCTGCAGTCTGGCAATACCAGGATTCCATTTTATCAATGTTAGTGGCGTTAATGCCCGTTGTTTTGCTGGCTGGATTCCCTATGTCTCACCAGAAGACCGCAAATGGAAGTATGGATTTTAATCTGGTCTTCTTGCTACTGATGCAACCCTCAATAGCTTATTCGTTCCATCTTGGTCACTCTATTACTATTGCTCTGGCTGTAGTTGCTGCTCCATTGCTTGCTTTAGTTGCTTATCGCCTAATTTATCCGACAAGCTTAAAAGCACGTTACCAAACTTTGCTGCAAACACTGACAGAAGAAATTGACCAACTGAACACCGAAAAACTCACCGAAAGCCAATACAAACGGCGTAAAGCACGCTTTTACCATCGAGTCATAAAGCTTACCCAAATCAGCGATAAGCTCGGCTTAAAAGACAAAGGTTCAATTATTGAACACCTTTTAACCGGGCAAAAAAGACTCAACTCAACCGGTTAATTCGGCTTTTCTACCTCGGGGCCAACGTTTTATTTCATATTCCCGTTGGCACGCTTTTGACCTATTAGGGTGCACCTCACTCCAGACAAGCTCAACCGGACGACGCGCGCGTGTGTATTTAGCCCCTTTTTTATCATCCACATTGTGCTCATTAACGCGGCGCTCAACGTCAGTTGTCACACCGGTATAAAACGTATTATCAGCACACTTCACTAAATAAACCGACCAGGCCACGCTTGAACTCTCTCGTAATAAACCCAATAAACAGTGTAACAGCAGTTAATTACTGAACCGACTAAGGAAACCATTATGAGCAGACATTTTGATGAAGCCAAGGGGTTATCGGAACAACATGACCCGGCAACGCACGACTTTGTTTTTAACCAGACCATGTTCCGCATAAAAGATCCGGAACGCACTTTAAAGTTTTACAGTGAGGTGTTGGGAATGACTCTGGTAAAGCGCCTGGACTTTCCTGAAATGAAATTCACACTCTATTTCATGGCAGCCATGTCACCGGAGCAACGTAAAGACTGGTCAACCGACCACGACAAACGCATTGAGCAAACCTTTGGTCGCCCGGCTATGCTGGAACTGACACACAACTGGGGCGATGAAAACGACGATTCAGTGTCTTACCACAGTGGCAATGAAGAGCCGAAAGGCTTCGGTCACATTGGATTCGCAGTTCCCGATATCGATGCTGCCTGTGAGCGTTTCGAAAAAATGAGCGTGGAATTTCAAAAACGACCTGACGACGGAAAAATGAAAGGCATTGCCTTTATTAAAGACCCGGATGGGTATTGGATTGAGATATTTACACCAGAACGTCAGCCAGGGCTTCTAAAAGAGCATTTAAAATAAAGGAAAAGGCCAGTTCATAAGAGCTGGCCTTTTTTAACTCGTCACTCAGAAAGTATCGTCTTCACTTTATCTTCCAGCGACGTCATGCCATGTTCACGACCAACTTCTAACGCTTTTTCCACTGGCTTTCCGTCTAACCAGCCCGCGCGCAAAGCCATCAGTGCGCCTACCCGGTTGCTCGATGCGCAATGTACCAGCACGGTTTTATCGCTATTTTCTAATAGAATACGATCAACCATACGTGCGTTCTCAAGCGTAACGCCGTCTGCGCCATTAACCGGAACATGGTAATAAGCCATACCATTACGGGTCACAACCGCAGCCTCTTCGCTTTTGGTCATCTCTTTTTGCGAAAGTAAATTAATAACAACATCACCGCCGTTATCCGCAAATTCTGCTAATTGCTCGTCTGACGGTGTTCCCATAACCCAAAGGTTTTCAGACACCTGCTTGGGTGACTCTATACCAGCAGACACATTGAATGAAACTATTACGACACTTAAAGCCACTAATACCTTTATAAGACCTTTTACCATTTAGGTTCTCCTGTATGATTCGTGTTTTTCTAATAGTAGCAAATGAGCAAAAAAGTTTATGACCGTTTTACATCTTTTAGTGGGTACAACTTCCGGTAATACTGAGTTTTTAGCCGATACAGTCAGCGAAAAGCTCAACGAACAAGGTATCGAAACCGAGCTTCACTACGAGCCAGAATTTGAAAAACTCCCGACCGATCAACCCTGGTTAGTTTTTCTAGCAAGCCACGGTGCCGGTGACTATGCCGACTCTATGCTGGACTTCTATGATGAAATAAATGATCCCCAAAGCCCTGATTTAACAGGACTAAACTACGCAGTTGTCGCTATTGGTGAGTCCTGCTACGACACGTTCTGCGAGGCTGGTCGTCATTGCGATAGCCGTTTGCAGGAACTTGGCGCTATTAAACTGGCCGATCGTTTAGAAATAGACATGCTAGAAGACGATCCTGAACAGAAAGCATTATCCTGGCTACCTGCGATCACTGATTCAATAAAGGCTCTGTGATCATACCCACATGCTTATACACAAGAATTTTAGCCTGTGATTAAAGCTGGAATAAGATCACTTAAGCACTGTCAATGGAGTGGGTATAACACTGGGGATAAACTGATCTGTGTATAACTACCCCACTTATCCACGATCTATGATCCCAGTTCAACCCCGGTTATCTACAGAGAGTGATCTTAATACGAGCTATATAAAAAAAGGGCTGTAGCGATCTATTCACAGAAAACCGCTCACTAGTAGTAATAGTAATAAAAGATCTAAATAAGATCCTTTACTGATCTTCTTTAAGATCTTTAACAGCACTGAACGAAATTTAACCATTTAGATTTATACAAAATCGCGTTAAAATAATCGGCTATTTTCCTATTCTTCAACGAAAGGTCACATTGAATGTCAGAACAGAGCCAACAACACTTTGACGTTATTGTTGTCGGTGGAGGACACGCCGGAACAGAAGCAGCCTTAGCCGCCGCTCGTTTAGGTGTTAAAACCCTATTGCTTACTCATAATATTGATACTTTAGGGCAAATGTCCTGTAACCCAGCCATTGGTGGAATAGGAAAAGGTCATTTAGTTAAGGAAATTGATGCCCTTGGTGGCTTCATGGCAAAAGCTGCAGATAAAGCCGGAATTCAATTCAGAACGTTGAATTCTTCAAAAGGCCCTGCAGTGCGAGCCACAAGAGCTCAAGCCGATCGGCAACTGTATAAACAAGCGATCCGTTACGCATTAGAAACACAACCTAATTTGTCGATATTCCAGCAAGGCTGTGATGATCTTATCGTTGAAAATGATCGCGTTAGCGGCGTTGTTACTCAAATGGGTCTGAAGTTTACAGCTAAAACCGTTGTTTTAACGGTAGGGACCTTCCTTGGCGGACAAATTCATATTGGTATGGATAATTATCAGGGCGGACGCGCAGGCGATCCTCCTGCAAATGCTTTAGCTAAGCGCTTACGTTCATTGCCATTACGAGTAGAACGGTTAAAAACCGGCACACCACCGCGTATTGCCAGCCAAAGCGTCGATTTTTCAGTTATGCAGGAACAACCAGGCGATAACCCAACTCCGGTATTTTCCTATATGGGTTCACGTGCTGATCATCCACAGCAAATACCCTGTTACATTACGCATACCAATGAAAACACTCACGAAATTATTCGTTCAGGGCTTGATCGGTCGCCTATGTACTCAGGTGTGATTGAGGGTGTCGGGCCACGTTACTGCCCTTCTATCGAAGACAAAATTGTGCGCTTTGCTGACAAAGGGTCGCATCAAATTTTTGTTGAACCCGAGGGCTTAGATACCTTTGAAGTTTACCCTAATGGCATTTCAACAAGCTTGCCGTTTGATGTTCAGCAGCGTCTGGTTCAGTCAATTAAAGGCTTCGAGAACGCTCATATTACACGTCCGGGCTACGCCATAGAGTATGATTATTTTGATCCAAGAGATCTTAAACAATCGTTGGAAACTAAAGTCATTAACGGCTTATTCTTTGCTGGCCAGATTAACGGTACAACCGGCTATGAAGAAGCTGGAGCACAAGGGCTTATTGCTGGCTTAAATGCCGCATTGCAGGCACAGGACAAAGATTCCTGGTCACCACGACGTGATCAAGCCTATATGGGCGTTTTGATCGATGATCTGTCAACCTTGGGTACTCAGGAACCTTACCGTATGTTCACTTCACGTGCGGAGTACCGCTTGCTTCTGCGTGAAGATAACGCCGATATTCGCTTAACCGAAATTGGTCGTAACCTTGGTTTAGTAGACGATGAACGCTGGGCTGCATTTAATAAGAAAATGGAAGCTGTTGAGCAGGAAAAACAACGGTTAAAAACCACCTGGGTGCATAAAGACCACGCTTCTGTGGAGCAAGTTAATGCCCTGGTAAAAAGCCCTGTAACCAAAGAAGTCAGTGGCGAAGAGTTATTGAGACGCCCGGAGATCCATTATCAAGATCTTGCCAAAACGGACTTTTTTGCACCGGGTTTAGAAGATCCGTTAGCCGCTGAACAAGTTGAAATTCAAATTAAGTATGCGGGTTATATTTCGCGTCAGCACGATGAAATTGCGAAACAGCAGCGTCATGAAAATACTTTGCTTCCCTCACCTTTCGACTACGCTAAAATTAAAGGCTTATCGAACGAGGTTATTGCTAAGTTAAATGACCACCAGCCAGAAACAGTCGGTAAAGCGGCTCGTATTTCTGGTATAACACCTGCGGCCATTTCTATGCTTTTGGTTCACCTGAAAAAACAAGGTTTATTGCGTAAAAGTGCTTAAGGAAGTGATGTGAAAGAGCAGTTAAAGGAATTATTGGAGCAAGCGCAAATAAACCTGTCAGAGTCGCAAATTGAGCAACAGTTGGCGTTAGTGGGTTTATTGGACAAATGGAACAAAGCCTATAATCTGACCAGTGTAAGAAATCCAAAGGATATGCTCACAAGACATATTATGGATAGCCTGGCGGTGCGTCAGTATTTGCAGGGACAACGTTTTATTGACGTAGGGACAGGCCCCGGTTTACCTGGGTTACCTTTGGCCATAGCAGAACCTGATAAAGAATTTGTTTTACTCGATAGTTTAGGTAAGCGTATTCGTTTTATTAGACAGGTTTGTCACGAGTTAAAGTTAACCAATGTGACGCCGGTACAAGCCCGGGTTGAAGAATACCAAGACGAAAAAAAGTTTGATGGTGTAATCAGTAGAGCCTTTGCCTCGCTTAATGATATGCTTTCTTGGTGTGAGCATTTACCTTCTGATAACGGTCGGTTTTACGCTCTTAAAGGTTTATACCCACAAGAAGAACTGGACGAACTGTCAGCAAACTATAAAACTGAAAGTATTGAGCAAATTAACGTTCCCGGCATTGACGCGAGCCGACATATCGTCATTATAAGCAAATGGTCATAAAACAACCGACAGTCGATTATCCGACAACAACAAGAGGTTATAAAACCCGTGGCTACAACCATTGCTATTGCGAATCAAAAAGGCGGAGTTGGAAAAACAACCACAGCAGTTAACCTGGCTGCTTCGATGGCTGCTACCCGTCGCAAAGTATTGTTGATCGATTTAGATCCTCAAGGTAATGCAACCATGGGTAGCGGCGTTGATAAATATGACGTTGAAAACAGCATTTATGAATTGTTGATTGAAGAAAAGCCGGTTAAAGACGTTGCGGTAACCGATACTAACGGTAAGTATCATTTAATTGCGGCAAATGCTGATGCAACCGCCGCTGAAATTAAATTAATGGAAGTTTTTGCGCGGGAATTACGCTTGCGTAACGCGCTAAAAGCGGTCCAGGATACCTACGATTACATTTTTATTGATTGCCCACCGTCGCTGAACATGTTGACGGTTAATGGTATGGCTGCAGCAGACTCTATTTTAGTGCCAATGCAATGTGAGTACTATGCACTGGAAGGTCTGACAGCGTTAATGGAAACCATTCGTCAGTTGGCCGATGTGGTTAACCCCGGGCTAGAGATAGAAGGCATTTTGCGGACGATGTACGATCCGCGTAACCGTTTGGCTAACGATGTTTCAGAACAGCTAAAAAATCACTTTGGTGACAAAGTCTACCGAACAGTCATTCCACGTAACGTCCGTTTAGCTGAAGCACCGTCATTTGGTGCCCCGGCTATGTATTACGATAAATCATCAACGGGTTCAAAGGCTTATTTGTCCTTAGCGGGTGAACTTATCCGACGTTCTGAAAATCGTAACGAAGTAGCAGAAGAATCATAACAAGGGAATTTAGCGAATCATGTCGGCAAAAAAACGAGGTTTAGGTCGCGGTCTGGATGCCTTACTGACCAGTAATCAGCAAAACTCTGATCGTCAATCTGAACAGGTGACGGAAGAAGTTAAGGGTGAATTACAAAAGTTGCCGGTTGAACAGTTAAAACCCGGTCGTTATCAGCCTCGTAAAGACATGTCACCTGAAGCTCTGGAAGACTTAGCTGCTTCAGTGAAAGCTCAGGGTATTATTCAGCCTATTGTGGTTCGCCCTGTTGGCAAAGACGAATACGAAATTATTGCCGGGGAGCGACGTTGGCGCGCAGCTCAGCTTGCGAAACTGGAACTGGTTCCCTGCCTAATTAAAGACGTACCCGATGAAGCCGCCGTTGCTATTGCGTTGATTGAAAATATCCAGCGTGAAGACCTCAATGCAATGGAAGAAGCCACTGCGTTGCAACGCTTATTGGATGAATTCCAGATGACACACCAGGACGTTGCTCAGGCTGTTGGTAAATCGCGTACTACGGTAACGAATTTACTGCGCTTAAATAATTTACAGGACGGCGTGAAAGTATTGCTTGAACGTGGGGACATTGAGCTGGGCCACGCCAAGTTGTTGCTGGCATTAGAAGGCGAGCAACAAGCCGATGTCGCACAGCAAATTGTCGCAAAAGATATGACGGTGCGTGATGCTGAAAAACTTGTCAGACGTACGATTGACCCTCCAAAACAAACTGAAAAGCCCGAACCAGACGCAAACATTGAACATTTAGAGACGAAATTGTCTGAGACTCTGGGTGCAAAAGTTTCCATCAATCACGGTCGTAAAGGAAAAGGAAAACTGGTTATCAGTTATACCAACCTGGACGAACTGGATGGAATTCTGACTCACATCAAATAATTATTCCAATGTATTGATTGTTGTAGAACTTTTGTTAAATGGCATAGAAACCGTTGCCTACAGGCAAATTTGTTTGCAATTACATGGCAGATCTTTATACTAGCGCGAGTTTCATTGTGGCTGGTTGAAAGCCACATAAAGATAGCCGCCAGTTAAAAGGTTTTGGTCGTGACACAGGCACTCAATGCGGTAGGTAAAAAACTGGCAGGAAGAATAGTAGGCACACAATTTATTGTGGTCTTAGTTGCTGCACTTGTCACGATATTGGTTTCGAATACGCAGTCGGCTTTAGGTATTCTTTGTGGCGGATTAACCGCTGTAATACCCAACGCACTATTTGCACTTATTGCTTTTAAACATGCAGGTGCACGCGCTAATCAGAAAGTTGTACAAAGCTTCTTTTTAGGCGAAGGCATTAAGCTTCTGCTAACAGCATTGCTGCTCATGCTCGCACTGCTGATAACAAATTTATATCCTGTGTGGTTACTGATCGGCTTCGTTATTGCCGTCACCATGCAGTGGATAGCACCGGTTTTATTTTTAAAATCAACCTAACTGGGAAACAACATGGTAAGTGGAGAACAAACTCCGACTCAGTATATCCAGCATCACCTCCAAAATTGGACGGTTGGTGAAGGGTTCTGGGCGGTGAACGTCGATACTATCTTCTGGTCCGTGTTACTGGGTGTGCTGTTTCTGTGGAGTTTCCGCAGAGTAGCCAAAAAATCCTCTGCTGGGGTACCTGGTAAATGGCAATGCTTTGTCGAAATGATTGTCGAGTTTGTCGACAACAGCGTCAAAGAATCCTTTCACGGTAAAGATAAACTGATTGCGCCTCTGGCATTAACCATCTTCGTCTGGATATTCCTGATGAACCTGATGGACTTAATTCCGGTCGACTGGTTGCCAACAGCCGCTATGTACGGTGGTTATTGGTTAGGCTTTGTTGACGATCCGCATGACGTCTACATGAAAGTTGTACCAACAACTGACCTGAACACAACCTTTGCTCTGAGTATCAGCGTATTTGCGCTCATTATTATCTACTCAATTAAGTACAAAGGTGTGAAAGGCTTTGCCAAAGAAATGACATTAACCCCGTTTAATCACTGGGCGTTAATGCCGGTTAACTTTGTGCTGGAAAGTATCACGTTACTGGCAAAACCAGCGTCACTGGCACTGCGTTTGTTCGGTAACCTGTATGCGGGTGAATTGATATTTATTCTGATTGCAATGATTGGATTGTTCCAGCTACCAGCGCACTTTGCCTGGGCTGTGTTCCATATTCTGGTCATTACATTGCAAGCGTTTATTTTCATGATGCTGACCATTGTTTACTTAAGCATGGCGTCATCTGAACACTAGTGTTCTAAACAAAAAGTTTTTAGCTTTACTTTTAACTTTAATCTACTGAAAAACTGGAGAAATCAATGGAAACTGTAGTTGCTTTTACTGCTATCGCTGTATCAATCATGATCGGTCTGGCTGCACTGGGTACAGCACTGGGCTTTGGTATTCTGGGTGGTAAATTCCTGGAAGCTGCTGCTCGTCAACCAGAATTGGCACCTCAGCTGCAAGTTAAGATGTTCATCGTAGCTGGTCTTATCGATGCTATCGCAATGATCGGCGTTGCTGTTGCATTGCTGTTCACGTTTGCGAACCCATTCTTAACCCAGGTAGCAGGCTAATCGTTATTCGACGGTCACCAACTGAAGGAGGTCCGTTGTGAATATCAACGCTACTCTAATTGGACAATCGATCGCGTTTGCCGTGTTCGTGTGGTTCTGCATGAAATTTGTATGGCCACCGATCATCAAGGCTATTGAGGAACGTCAGAAGAAAATTGCTGACGGCCTTAATGCCGGTGAACGTGCTCAAAAAGATTTAGAGAAAGCCCAGCAAGAAATTGCCGAGCAGCTCAAAGAAGCGAAACAGCAAGCCGCTGAAATCATTGAACAGTCGAAAAAACGTGGTGCTAAAATTGTTGAGGAAGAAACTCAACGAGGCCACGAAGAACGTGAAAAAATCGTTGCGTCTGGACATGAAGAAGTAACAGCTGAGCGTAACCGCGTTCGCGAAGAGCTGCGTAAGCAAGTCGCCGTATTGGCGGTGTCTGGGGCTCAGAAAATCATTGAGCGTGAAATTGATAAAGACGCTCATAGCGACATTGTTGAAAAACTGGTCGCTGAACTTTAATAAAGGGGTTTGAGCTTATGTCAGAACTGACTACGGTCGCTCGCCCTTACGCAAAAGCAGCTTTTGATTTTGCTTTAGAACAGGGAGCGCTCGATAAGTGGGCAGAAATGCTTAACTTCGCTGCTGCGGTAGCGCAAGACGAGACTATTGCCTCATTTTTGAGCAGCTCCTCGACTGTTGGAAAAACGACGGATGTTTTCTTGGGTGTTTGCGGCGACGAGCTCGACGACAACGCAAAGAACTTCGTTAAAGTACTGGCGGAAAATGAACGTTTGCCAGTGCTTCCGGCGGTTAGTGAGCTCTATCAGACGCTTCGTGCTGAACATGACAAAGAAGTCACTGTAGATGTGAAGTCAGCGGTTAAACTGTTGAAAGCACAACAAACGGCTTTAAGTAAAGCACTTGAGAAGCGCCTGCAACGCAAAATTAAGCTGAACTGCAGTGTCGACAAGTCCATTATTGGCGGACTTGTTATAGAAGCTGGTGATACCGTTATTGACGGCACCTTGCGCGGCAAGCTCGACAGACTTGCTTACGCACTGCAATCCTAATTGGGGACTTGAGCATGCAATTGAATTCAAATGAAATCGCAGAACTGATCAAACAGCGAATTGAGAAGTTCGAAGTCACCAGCGAAGCCCGCAACGAAGGTACCATCATGTCTGTACAAGACGGTATCATTCGCATTCACGGACTTGCAGACTGTCTGCAAGGTGAAATGGTCGAGCTACCTGGTAATCGTTACGCTATCGCACTAAACCTTGAACGTGATTCTGTTGGTGCGGTTGTTATGGGTCCTTATGCAGACTTGCAGGAAGGTACCAAAGTAAAATCTACCGGTCGTATCCTTGAGGTACCGGTTGGTGAAAAGCTTTTAGGTCGTGTGGTTAACACATTGGGTCAGCCTATTGACGGTAAAGGTCCAATTGAAGCTGATGGCTATGAGCCAGTTGAGAAAATCGCCCCGGGCGTTATCGAACGTCAGTCGGTTGATCAGCCAGTGCAAACTGGTTACAAATCAATTGACTCGATGATTCCAGTTGGTCGTGGCCAGCGTGAGCTTATCATCGGTGACCGTCAGACAGGTAAAACAGCTTTAGCCGTAGACGCTATTATCAACCAGAAAGATTCTGGAATTAAATGTGTTTACGTAGCAATCGGTCAGAAAAACTCAACCATTTCTGCTGTTGTACGTAAGCTGGAAGAGCACGGCGCATTGGAAAACACCATTGTGGTTGCGGCTTCTGCTTCTGAATCAGCTGCGTTGCAATACTTGGCAGCGTATTCTGGCTGTACTATGGGTGAATACTTCCGTGACCGCGGTGAAGACTCTTTGATTGTATACGATGACCTGTCTAAGCAGGCTGTTGCATACCGTCAAATTTCATTGTTGCTGCGTCGTCCGCCGGGTCGTGAAGCATTCCCTGGTGACGTTTTCTACCTCCACTCTCGCTTACTTGAGCGTGCTGCGCGTGTTAACGCTGACTACGTAGAAAAATACACTGACGGTAAAGTAAAAGGCCAGACTGGCTCTTTAACTGCCTTACCTATCATTGAAACTCAGGCAGGTGACGTATCGGCGTTCGTACCGACTAACGTTATCTCAATTACCGATGGTCAGATCTTCCTAGAAACTGACTTGTTTAACTCAGGTATTCGTCCTGCAGTTAACGCGGGTGTCTCGGTTTCTCGTGTTGGTGGTTCAGCACAAACGAAAATCATCAAGAAATTGGGTGGCGGTATTCGTCTTGCCCTGGCTCAGTATCGTGAATTGGCGGCATTCGCTCAGTTTGCATCTGATCTTGATGAATCGACTCGTTCACAGTTGGAACACGGTCAGCGTGTAACTGAACTGATGAAACAAAAACAGTATAAGCCTATGAGCGTCGCTCAAATGGCTGCATCAATTTATGCCGTTGAAAAAGGCTTCTTGAAAGATGTCGCAATCGACAAAATCATGGATTTTGAAGAATCACTGCAATCTTTCCTGGCGAGTGAATACGCCGAGCTAATGGCTGAGATTGATAAAACTGGCAACTATAACGACGACATCGATGCGCAATTGAAAGCTGCGCTTGAGAAATTCAAGCAAACGCAATCATGGTAATCGCACCTGGCCGCAGTAGCGGCCATTTGTCGTTGAGTTAACAGGAGAATCGTCATGGCCAGCGGTAAAGAGATAAAAACTCAGATCTCGAGTATCGGTAATACTCAGAAGATCACCAGTGCTATGGAAATGGTCGCTGCGTCGAAAATGAAAAAGGCGCAGGAACGTATGGAGGCAAGTCGCCCCTATGCGGACACCATTCGCAAGGTGATTGGTCATGTGGCGCGCGGTAACCTTGAATATCGTCATCCATTTATGGAAGAACGTCAGGTTAAACGTGTGGGTTACATCATTGTTTCTACCGACCGTGGTTTGTGTGGCGGCTTGAACGGTAATGAGTTCAAGAAAGTCGTTAAGCACGCTAACGAATGGAAAGAGCAAGATGTTGAAGCGGATTTTGCCGCAATAGGCAGCAAAGCAACCGGTTTCTTCAAGCGTTTTGGCAAATTGCAGGCGCAAGTTTCAGGTATGGGCGATAAGCCAGAACTGAAAGAAATCACCGGTTCTATCCAAGTTATGCTGGATGCCTTTGAAGAAGGTAAAATTGATCGCTTGTACGTTGTATTCAACAAATTTGTGAATACGATGACCCAGGAGCCGACCATTCATCAATTGTTGCCATTGCCGCAAGCAGGATCGGAAGAAGAAGTGCAGACAGGTAGCTGGGATTACCTGTATGAGCCGAATCCAGAAAGTATTCTAGATACGCTAATTCGTCGCTTTGTAGAAATGCAGGTGTATCAGGGTGTCGTAGATAACTTTGCTAGTGAGCAAGCCGCTCGGATGATTGCGATGAAAGCTGCAACCGACAACGCCGAAGATATTATCGACCAACTGCAATTGCAGTATAACAAGGCGCGTCAGGCAGCAATTACGCAAGAAATTTCGGAAATCGTGTCCGGCGCCGAAGCGGTATAACGCGGCAACGGTTAACAGAATTGAAGAGTTAGAGGAAACGTCATGAGTCAAGGTAAGGTCGTACAAATTATCGGCGCCGTTGTGGATTTAGAATTTCCACAAGACGCTGTACCAAAAGTATACGACGCACTGAAAGTGACCGAAGGTGGCTTAGAAGGTTTGGTTCTTGAAGTTCAGCAGCAGCTGGGCGGCGGAATCGTACGTGCCATCGCAATGGGTACAACTGACGGTCTGCGTCGTGGTATCACCGCTGAAAACACCGGTGAATCAATCATGGTTCCAGTGGGTAAGAAGACCCTGGGCCGTATTATGGATGTATTGGGTAACCCAATTGATGAAGCGGGCCCTATCGGTGAAGACGAGAAAATGTCGATTCACCGTGCGGCACCAAGCTACGAAGAACAGTCAAACACTAACGAACTGTTAGAAACAGGTATTAAAGTCATCGACTTGATTTGCCCGTTTGCTAAAGGTGGTAAAGTTGGTCTGTTCGGTGGTGCTGGTGTTGGTAAAACCGTTAACATGATGGAGCTTATCCGTAACATCGCTATCGAGCACAGCGGTTACTCAGTATTCGCTGGTGTTGGTGAGCGTACTCGTGAAGGTAACGATTTCTATCACGAGATGAACGATTCAAACGTTCTGGATAAAGTATCACTGGTTTATGGTCAGATGAACGAGCCACCGGGTAACCGTTTACGTGTTGCTCTGACAGGTTTGACTATCGCTGAGAAATTCCGTGACGAAGGTCGCGACGTACTTTTCTTCGTTGATAACATCTACCGTTACACTCTGGCAGGTACTGAGGTATCAGCACTGTTAGGCCGTATGCCTTCAGCGGTTGGTTATCAGCCTACCCTGGCCGAAGAAATGGGTGTTCTTCAGGAACGTATCACCTCTACTAAGACAGGTGCAATCACGTCTGTACAGGCGGTTTACGTACCAGCGGATGACTTGACTGACCCATCTCCGGCAACAACCTTTGCTCACTTGGATGCAACCGTTGTACTTAACCGTGACATCGCGTCATTGGGTATCTACCCTGCGGTTGACCCGTTGGATTCAACGTCACGTCAGTTGGACCCACAGGTTATCGGTGATGAGCACTACGACACAGCAATGGGTGTTCAGGAAGTACTGCAACGCTATAAAGAGCTGAAAGACATCATTGCGATTCTGGGTATGGACGAGCTGTCTGAAGAAGACAAACTGTCTGTATCTCGTGCTCGTAAAATTCAGCGCTTCTTGTCGCAGCCTTTCTTCGTAGCCGAAGTATTCACTGGTGCTCCAGGTAAATATGTATCTTTGAAAGATACTATTGCCGGCTTTAAAGGCATTTTGGATGGTGATTACGACGATATGCCAGAGCAGGCCTTCTACATGGTTGGTACCATCGAAGAAGCGGTAGAAAAAGCCAAAAACCTGTAACCGACCGGGAGGTTTGAATGGCAACACAAACATTAAATCTGGACATTGTTAGCGCTGAAGACAAATTGTTCTCAGGCGTTGTACAAACGGTTCAGGTCACTGGTAGCGAAGGTGAGCTGGGTATTTACCCAGGTCACGCGCCCCTGCTGACAAAAATCAAACCAGGTATGGTTCGGTATGTCAGCGAAGCGGGCGACGAAGAGCTTCTGTATGTCGCCGGTGGAGTGTTAGAAGTACAGCCTGGTCATGTCATTGTACTAGCAGACGTTGCTGTTCGTGGTGACGATCTCGATGAGAAAGAAGCTGAAGCGGCGAAGAAACGCGCTGAAGAAGCCATTGCTGACTCAAGTGCAGATGTGACCTATGCAGAGGCAATCGCCGAGTTATCGCGCGCATTGGCTCAACTTGAGGTTATTCGTAAGCTCAAGCGCTAAAACTTCTGCGTTAAAATACGTAAAAGGCCTTGTTGTTAGTGCAACAGGGCCTTTTTTGTCGTTACAATAGGTGTACGTAATAAAGCTGCTGCAAGCGATACTGAATTAAGGATCTCATTAATATGAAGTTACGCGTTGTTATTCTGGCCGCAGGGAAAGGAACCCGCATGCGTTCAGACTTACCCAAAGTGCTGCATAAAGTGGCGAATAAACCGATGGTAGAGCACGTTATTGATACTGCCAGGTCATTAAAGCCAGATGCCATTAATTTAATTTATGGTCATGGTGGCGATCAGCTGCAGCAGGCTATTGCCGGCGATGACTTAACCTGGGTAGAGCAACGTGAACAATTGGGTACCGGTCATGCCGTTCAACAGGTTATCCCGCACCTTAAAAGCAATGAAAAAGTCATTATTTTGTATGGTGACGTTCCCCTGTTAACCGAGTCCACTTTAATTAAGCTGGTAACTGCCAGTGCTAATACCTCGCTTGGCCTGCTGACTATGACGTTAGCCGAGCCGACAGGTTATGGTCGTATTGTGCGTAACGAACGCCGCAGCGTAACCGGCATTGTTGAGCAAAAGGATGCGAATGCGCAGCAGTTGGCTATAGACGAAGTAAACACCGGTATTATGATAGCTGACGGCGACAAGCTAAAAGCCTGGCTTGAGCAACTCAGCAATGATAATGCCCAGGAAGAATATTACCTGACCGACATTGTCGAAATGGCGGCCCAGGAAGGCGTGAATATTGCTACTGCCCAGCCTGACAACGCGCAGGAAGTGGAAGGTGCCAACAACCGACAGCAGTTAGCTTCGTTAGAGCGCGCATTGCAGCACCGTCAGGCAGAAGAGTTGATGACTCAGGGCGTGACTTTAATTGACCCTGCCCGTTTTGATTGCCGCGGTAAATTGAGTGCCGGCAGCGATGTTACTATTGATATTAATGCCGTTTTTGAAGGCGATGTGGTTCTTGGAGATCGCGTTGTTATAGAGCCAAACTGTGTCATTAGAAACTCCGTTATTGGCGACGACACGGTTATTCGTGCGAACTCTCATATAGAAGATGCAAAAGTTGCAAAAGGCTGCAAAGTCGGCCCCTTTGCGCGGTTGCGACCCGGCGCGGAACTTGCGGATGAAGCGCAGGTCGGAAACTTTGTCGAAATGAAAAAAAGCCGTTTAGGTAAAGGCTCAAAGGCCAGTCATTTAACCTACCTTGGTGACACTCAAGTGGGTGAATACGCAAATATTGGTGCAGGTACCATTACCTGCAATTACGATGGTGTGAATAAAGCGCTTACCGAAATTGGTGACGGCGCTTTTATTGGCTCAAACAGCTCTCTGGTTGCGCCTGTCTCCATTGGTAAAAATGCAACCGTCGGTGCCGGCTCGGTAATAACCCGGGCGGTAGCTGATGACGAACTGGCTGTAGCCCGGGGCAAGCAGCGTAATATCAGCGGATGGCAACGTCCACAGTCGAAAAAAGGAAGTTAACTTATGTGCGGTATTGTAGGCGCGACGTCTGAACGTCGAGTAACAGGTATTTTGCTGGAAGGCTTAAAACGACTGGAGTACCGGGGTTACGATTCGGCTGGTGTGGCTGTTATTGACGCCGATAAGCATTTAAAAAGCGTGCGCCGTACCGGTAAAGTACAGGAACTTAAAGACGCTATAGACCAGAACCCGTTAGACGGGACTATTGGTATTGCGCATACGCGTTGGGCTACGCACGGTGGTGTGACTGAAGCTAATGCCCACCCTCACCGCTCTGAAGATCAAATTGCCGTTGTGCATAACGGCATTATTGAAAACCACGAACGCTTGCGTGAAGAGTTAAAAGCCGAAGGTTATGTCTTTAACTCGCAGACTGACACCGAAGTAATCGCTCACTTAATTCATCACGAACGCAAAACGCATGGTGATCTACTGGCTGCCGTTAAGTCGGCAGTACGTCAGTTGGAAGGCGCTTACGGTACTGTGGTTATGGACACCCAATACCCTGAGCGTTTAGTGGTCGCCCGCTCTGGTAGCCCTCTGGTTATTGGTGTGGGTATTGGTGAGAACTTTGTGGCTTCTGACCAGTTAGCTCTATTGCCGGTGACCCGTCAGTTTATCTACCTGGAAGAAGGCGATGTAGCCGACATTAACCGCACTGAAATAGACATTTATGACGCTGAAGGTAACGCCGTAGAACGCGAAATTATTGAGTCCGATGTCAGCTATGACGCAGGCGGGAAAGGCGAGTATCGCCACTTCATGCTAAAAGAAATTTACGAGCAGCCTATTGCCGTTCGTAACACATTGGAAGGCCGCTTGTCCGAAACCACCGTGCTGGATAACGCCTTTGGCGAAAACGCCGCAGACATTTTAAAAGGTATCGAGCACGTTCAAATTGTTGCCTGTGGAACGAGTTACCACGCAGGTATGGTGGCGCGCTACTGGCTCGAGTCCATGGCAAACGTCTCATGTAATATCGAAATTGCCTCGGAGTTTCGCTACCGAAAGTCTTATGTTCACCCGAACAGCTTGTTAGTCACTATTTCTCAAAGTGGTGAAACGGCAGACACCTTAGCAGCACTGCGTTTGTCGAAAGAACTTGGTTATAAAGGTAGCCTCACCATTTGTAACGTAGGTTCCTCGTCTATGGTACGCGAATCTGACCTGGCCTTTCTAACCCGTGCTGGTGCGGAAATTGGTGTGGCGTCTACTAAGGCCTTTACGACCCAGTTGACCGGCCTGCTTATGCTGACCTTAGGTATTGGTAAATACCGCGGCATGCCAGAGCAACAGCAACAAGCCGTTGTTCACGCGTTACAAGCATTGCCGGCCAAGCTGGAAGAAGCGGTGTCATTAGCGGATGAAATTGAAGAGTTAGCGCAGGATTTTGCCAACAAAGAGCATAGCCTCTTCCTGGGGCGTGGTAATCAGTATCCTATTGCTATGGAAGGTGCGTTAAAACTGAAAGAAATTTCATACATTCACGCCGAAGCGTACGCGGCTGGTGAACTAAAGCACGGCCCACTGGCACTTATTGACGAAGAAATGCCGGTTATTGTCGTAGCACCGAACAACGATTTGCTGGAAAAACTGAAATCAAACGTGGAAGAGGTTCGCGCCCGTGGCGGTTTGATGTACGTTTTTGCCGACAAAAACGCCCGCTTCAAAGGTGACGAGTCGTTAAATGTGCTTAACGTCTGCCATTGCGACGAAGTGATAGCGCCTATTGTCTACACCGTTCCGCTGCAACTACTGTCTTATTATGTTGCCTTGATAAAAGGTACCGATGTGGACCAGCCACGCAATTTAGCAAAATCAGTTACTGTTGAATAAAGAAGGGCCGAAAGGCCCTTTTTTGTTGTGGCGTAGTAATAAAGTGTCATACCTAGCAATAAAGAATCATACTTAGGAATAAAATTTGAGACTGGGTCTCTAAACAAAATATAGCCATTGTTTAAATATTCAGATTTGCTATTAAAATGATATAAAAAATTTAACTTTAAAGTGTAGAGGGTGAAGATATGGCACAAGAGATGACACCGGAAGAAGTTGGACGAAAAATTCTTGATATTTACAAACAAGAAAACGTTAAAGCAGGAGAAATGTTGCCTACTCAAGTGATTCAAACAAAATGGATAAATGCCGGAGAGCGTTCAGAAGAACTTTCAAAAGGCTTGAAGTGGCTTTTAGATAACGACTATTTAGAGCAAAAAGATGATAAAGCTGATCATTTTCTATTTTTGACTGAAGCGGGCTTTCGTACCATGTAGGTTAAGTTTAGGAATAGCCGATAGACTGTTTTATAGTTTCTGAATAAATTACACACCATTGGACTTCCCAGCTTTCACTAGACAGTCTGTAGATCCTCAAAGTACGCCTTTTCAAAGTTAGCAGGCGATACCCCGCCTGTATGAGAATGACGCTTTTTCGGATTGTAAAACATCTCGATAAAATT
>Ga0208772_100047_pt1 | contig 63784 bp, 61 predicted proteins | sample AntDeeMetVIREN14_FD_184782 | JGI IMG/M metagenome (GOLD analysis project Ga0208772, IMG submission 184782) | Saline lake microbial communities from Deep Lake, Antarctica, in enrichment culture - Antarctic Deep Lake Metagenome VIREN14 (SPAdes)... ... | reverse complement strand
CTGTCGTGGGAGCTCGCTCACACAAGGGCGAACAGCGCTGCTTTCCGCTGACCTTAAACGTTCATACTCAAGGTATTCTGTCTTACAGTCTGGCCGGCGCCGAGCACTTTTCTAAAGCGCTTGAAGCGTTGGCTAAAGAGCATCACAAGAAGCTGACCGATGCACTCGACTACGTCGGCGTTTTGGCTATTGAGTTCTTTGTCGTTGGTGAAGGCGATAACCAACACTTGCTGGTGAACGAAGTAGCGCCACGGGTGCATAACTCCGGGCACTGGACGATGAGTGGTGCTAACTGTGACCAGTTCAACCTGCACATTCGCGCTATTACCGGTTTACCGCTGCCGGATTTACTGATAGCCCCCACCTTAATGGTGAACGTGATTGGTGTTGCGGGTATTCCCGAGGCTTTATGGGAAGCGGCAGCAGCTGAATGCCATTGGTATGGCAAGCATGCGCGACCAGGGCGTAAAGTGGGCCATGTAAATATTATGATCGACTCGTTTGAACGTGGTGAGAATTTAGCCTCTACGTGGGCGGATAAACTGCAACTGTTAGCGAGTTAATACCTGCTTAGATGAGCGGTTAAAACCGCTCATCCAGCCATTTCTGCATATCCTGAACCTGCTCTAAACACAGTGAATGTGGCATCGGGTAGGTTTGATAGGTTACTGAAAACCCTTTCTCTTTCAAAATTGCACAGGCTTTCTGGCCAAGAACTTCCGGAACTACAGGGTCCTGAGTACCGTGTTGCACTAAAATGGGCAGTTTTGCATTGGCTTCATTAACCTGAATATCGTTTGCTGTAGCAAAGTACGTAGAGTGCGCCATTAAGCCCGCCAGCGGTTTCGGGTAGGTTAAAGCGGCTTCATAACCCACGGCACCGCCTTGCGAGAACCCGGCAATAATAATGCGTTTACTGTCGATGCCCTGCGCAATTTGCTCGTCGATCATAGCGTGCACTTTCGCCGCAGACTCACGAAGCTGTTTACTGTCTATTTGGCGGTCGATGCTCATGTCGGTAATGTCGTACCAGGCAGGCATCACCATACCCTGATTAATGGTAACCGGCATTTGTGGTGCATGAGGAAACAAGAAGCGAACCTGCGCGTTGGCAAATTTTAGGTGCTCGGTCATGGGGACAAAGTCATTGCCCGAGGCACCCAGGCCATGCAACCAAATGATAGCGGCGTCGGCTGTGCCTGCCGGTTCGTGTTTTATGACTTCCAGAGACATTACTGCTTTCCTATTTCTGCGGCAGGGTAAGAACCCAGCCAGTGGATGTTGTTCATAGCGGCCAACTCTTCAAGAGCCAAAGCGACACCCGGTTCGCTGCGGTGGCCATCAAAGTCGATAAAGAAATGGTAGTCACCAAACTGACTACCCGCCGGCCGCGACACTATGGAGGTTAAGTTTATTTGCTGCTTTGCAAAAACTTGCAAGCTGTCGACCAACAAGCCGGGGTGGTCGTTGTCATCAATGAGCAGCAAACTGCTTTTCCAGCGTTTGTTTTTACTGAATTCCGGCTCTTCAGACGCTGTGGATAATACCACGAAGCGTGTTTCGTTGCGTGGGTTGTCAGCGATATTGTTATTCAATATCTGCAAAGTCTCCGGACAACTAATGTGCTTGGGCACTATAGCTGCGGAAGCTTCTTCAGTCGCTAGCAGAGCTTGAAGCGATGCGGCGTTACTTGCTGTATGGATAACCGGCAAACCGAGCTTGTGTAAGTACGAATTACATTGTCCGGCTGCGATAAACTGGGCCCACACCTGCGAGGGGTGAGCGCTGTTGCTGAGACATTGAAAGCGAACAGGAATACGGATTTCCGCCTGAATACGCAAGGGACGTTGCACCAAATAGTCAACGACCGGAGAGACGAAGCCTTCGGTCAAATTTTCAATAGGAACAACGGCCGCGTCGCATTCTCGTCCAACCGACTCCAGGCAGCTGACCAGGTTATCCAGAAATTGAATGTCGTGATGTTGCTCAGGCTGATAAAGCCCCGCGGCAACCTCGGAAAAGGTGCCGGCAGGGCCTAAAGTGGCTAGCTTCATTTCTTATATTGCTCGAACCAGGCCAATGCATGCTCAATTTTAGCAATCATGTTGGAAGGACGAGCAGTAACACCGTGAAAAGCCCCCGGAACACGGACCATAGCTGTATCCACTTTTTGCAGTTTCAGTGCCTGGTAGAACTGCTCGGTTTCAGATATCGGTGTACGGCGATCCTTCTCGCCGGTGAACAGCATGACGGGTGTTTCAACGTCACCGACCATAGACAGTGGCGAACGCTGCCAGTAGTGCTCCAGCTCTTCCCATGGCATACCCGGGAATTGGTTGGTAATTTGGCCAATTGAGCTGTCAGCCGTCAGTACTTTACTCACCCAGTTAATAACCGGGTTAGTGGCGGCAGCAGCGTTGAAGCGGTTGGTTAGTCCTACCGCATAGGCTGTGGCGATACCACCTGCGGAGCCGCCGGCAATAAACAGGTTGTCTGAGTCGGCAATGCCTTTATCAATGAGTACATCAATGCCAGTCATGTGATCAGCAAAGTCATAAGGTGACGAGTAGTTGCCGTCCAGCAGCATGGCAAAGTCTTTACCGTATGAAGTACTGCCGCGATGGTTTACATAAAGCACCACATAGCCCTCAGCTGCATAGCGCTGGTGTTCTGCGGCAAAATGCGGGCCGTAAGACAGGTGAGGACCACCATGTATTTCTAACAGCAACGGATACTCTTTGTTTTCATCGTAGTTTGGCGGAGTAATATACCAGCCATGAATTTCCTGACCATCGTAGCGAGATTCGTAGCGAATTTCGTGGACTTTACCCAGTTCACGGTGGCCAAGCAGGTCTTCATTCAGCTGAGTAAACTGAACCGCTTCACCATCTTGTGGCTGATAACCGACATCGGCGGGGCGATATTCCGAGCCTTTGGTGTAGGCAATAGCGCCAGTTTTTGAGGCGGTAAACGAGCCCATGGTATAAGGGCGGCTGACATAAACGCCGGAAACATCATCCACCCGATTCGTCAGTTCATTGCTCAAGGTGACATCAGCGACAACGGTTCTACCCTGGTCGGCGTAAGAAACTGCAAGAGAGTCATTACCTGTCCACTGTGGCGAGCTGAAAGAACGGTCGAAGTCAGCTTGCAGCTCGGTTTCAGAGCGCTCGCTCCAGTCCATGATCCATAGTTGTGACTTATGGTAAGGCACCGGCTCGTTTGAACTGTGTAAGTAAGCCAGGCGCTCTCCGTCAGGGGAGAACTGAGGTGACGATTCGCGGCCGGGTTTGTCGGTAACTTGCGTCACTTCCTTTGAGCTAAGGCTGACGCTGTAAAGGTCACTTTCATTCACTTGGTAAGCCCAGTCTTCTGAGCGGTTGCCGGAAAATACGATATGACCATCGTCTTCTGTCCAGGCTAAGGGACCACCATGCCGGTATGGCCCGCCGGTCAGCTGCCGTGCACTGCCGCCTTCAGCCGGAACCACAAAGAGCTGCGTATGTGCTGGTTCCAGCACGCCTCTACCATCGCGCTGATAATAAGCTTCTTCAACAATAATAGGAGACTTGGACCACTTAGCGCCTTTAGGTTTGGCTGGCTTTTTCACGCTTTTAGCAAAGGATGTGGGCTCAGACTTAACCGACATGGTAAAGGCGAGTTGAGAGTCATCGTTAGACCAGCTGATACTGCCCGGGCTTTCGCTTACGTGAGTGACTTTAGCGGTGCGCTGTTCTTTAATCCAGTGCACATGAATTTGGTTCTTTTCAGAACGGTTGGAAGCAAAGGCAAGACGAGTACCATCGTTTGACCAGGCCAGACTGCCGTAGTTGTATTTATCATCAAAAATCGGTAAATGTTGACCGGTCTCGGTATCAATCAGCCATAATGAGCGACGAGTATTGTCTTTCATATCATCGAAGCTGTTGCGTATGTACGCAACGTATTTGCCGTCAGGAGAGATACTGACTTGGTTGGCGTACTCAAGCTGGAAAATGTCTTCAGCCTTAAAGGTATCGTTTGATAACGCTGGAGCGGAAGTAAAAAGTAGCATTAAGCTACCGGCAATGACGGATTGTTTTAGCCACATTGTTGTTCTCCTTTTAAGTATAGCTTTACGTTACTGAAGCTGACGAGGTGATGCAAAGAGTTCCGTTCAAGTTGGCAGAAAATACGGTAAACTGAAGACCTTTTCCGAATGAAGTCAAAAAATTTAAAAGGAAAGCCCATGCACTATCGGCAAACTCGCGCAGAAATATCTCCCGCTGCAATAGCGCATAACGTTAAGTGGGTGCGTAAGACGATGGCTGGCGGGAAATTGCTGGGCGTTGTTAAAGCCGATGGCTATGGGAGTGGTGTTGAACCCGCAGTAAAGGCGTTAGAACCGCATGTGGACGGCATGGCTGCAGGCTTTATGGAGGAAGCTCTGGCTGTTCGTGGATGTGGATACACAGGTCCGTTAGTTATTTTAGAAGGGTGCTTCTCCTCGTCTGAGCTTACCGTTTGTGCACAAAACAACTTGAGCCCGGTGGTGCATTGCGAGCAACAATTACAAGGCATTGAAAAAAGCGCGCTCAGTAAGCCGCTGTGGGTTTGGTTGAAAGTCGATACGGGTATGCATCGTCTGGGGTGGTCTGAAGAACAAGCTCAGCAAGCATTGAAGCGCCTAAACGCAAGTAATAATGTGGCTGGTGTAACGCTGATGTCGCACTTAGCTAACGCTGATACGAACCATCGGCTGAATGCAGAGCAAAAACAACAGTTCTGTCAGTTATCGGATACACTTAAAGGCTTTCAAGCCCGTAGCTTCCATAATTCGGCGGGCTTACTGAACCCCGATACCCAGTGGTCACTTCAGGAAAATGACTGGGCCCGTGCAGGTTTATTGCTTTACGGCGTAAATCCCTCGAGTGTGACCGAAGTACAGCCCCATCTTCAACCCTCGATGCGGCTGGTCGCCCCGGTCATTGCATTGCATCAGCTCGATAAGGGCGAATCGGTCGGCTATGGCAGCGCCTGGAGTGCTGAGCGTCCAACGGTCATTGCAACGGTGGCTATGGGTTATGCCGATGGCTATCCGCGCCAGGCCGAAAATGGAACGCCAGCTATGGTGCGTGGGCAGACCGTTGGTTTAGCCGGACGAGTATCTATGGATATGTTGACCATAGATGTCACGGGTATTGAAGGTGTTCAGCTTGGTGACGATGTTGAGCTTTGGGGGCCGAGCGTTGATGTGAGACAGGTTGCGGCCTGCGCAGATACTATTTCCTGGCATTTACTGACCGGCGTAAGTGGACGCGTTCCGCGGGTGGTTGTTTAACAGACTCAACTTCTGAGTATTAGCCATACAAAAAGTATGGCAATTATTAGTATTTATCCTACAAGCTTTACATCCTTGACCCTGATCTTTGTCAACAAAGGCGTATACTTAAGACAAACCTCAGCTAAGGGTGTTTGCTATGTTCGAAAGTTTCGACGCATTGTTTCTGGCGCGCTTTCAGTTCGCTTTTACGATAGCGTTCCACATTATCTTTCCTGCCTTTACTATTGGTGTGGCCAGCTATTTAGCGGTTCTTGAAGGGCTATACCTGAAAACCAGAAACCCGGTCTATCAGAAACTATTCCGCTACTGGGTCAAAATTTTCGCTGTAGCCTTTGGTATGGGCGTGGTGTCCGGCATTGTAATGAGTTACCAATTTGGCACGAATTGGTCGGTTTTTTCGGACAAAGCAGGGCCAGTTATCGGACCTCTCATGGGTTACGAAGTACTGACTGCATTCTTCCTTGAAGCCGGGTTCCTGGGTGTCATGCTGTTTGGCATGAACAAAGTGGGTGAAAAACTGCACTTCTTTGCTACCTTGATGGTTGCCGTCGGTACAGCCATTTCCGCTTTCTGGATACTATCCGTAAATAGCTGGATGCAGACCCCGGCAGGCTATGCCATGAATGACGTTGGTCAATTTGTGGTGACCGACTGGTTTGAAGTGGTATTTAACCCTTCTTTTCCATATCGGCTGGCGCATATGTTGTTAGCGGCTTACCTGACAGTGGCTTTTGTGGTTGGTGCAGTCGGTGCCTGGCATTTGTTGAAAGACAAAACCAACGCGGCGGCCCGTAAAATGTTTTCCATGGCCATGTGGATGGCGTTAATTGTCGCACCATTGCAGGTCCTGGTCGGCGACTTCCATGGGTTGAATACTCAGGAATATCAACCTGCAAAAGTCGCGGCAATGGAAGGACACTTTGACACCGAAGCCCGGGCACCTCTGTATTTATTCGGGTTGCCCAACGAAGAAACGGCGGAAGTGGACTACGCCTTAAAAGTACCGGGGCTTGCCAGTCTTATTCTTAAGCACGACATTGATGCGGAAGTGACAGGCCTTGACCAATTTCCACGCGAAGACTGGCCGCCAGTCGCGACTGTATTTTGGTCTTTCAGAATAATGGTCGGAATTGGGCTGTTGATGGTGCTAGCGGGATTATGGTCGGGTTTGCAAAGGCTACGCGGCAAGCTTTATGACAACAGTTTACTGCTACGCTTTAGCTTGTTTATGGGTCCTATGGGATTTGTTGCGGTAATCGCTGGGTGGATAGTGACTGAAGTGGGGCGTCAGCCATGGGTTATTCATGGCCTATTGCGCACCGCCGATGCAGCGTCTCCTATTGATAAAGCTGGTGTTGCAGGCAGCCTGATAGCCTTTATTGTGGTGTACTTCCTCGTTTTTGGTGCTGGTACTTTCTATATTCTGCGCAAAATGGCGGCAGACCCTGCAAAAGTTACGATTCCTGAGTATGCCAAACACAAGCCGACAATGGCGGCTGAGCGCATTTACGATGAGGAGGCCTAAGCTATGGATTACGCACTAATTTGGGCAGTATTAATTTCGGTCGCCGTATTTGCTTATGTTGCGTTGGACGGCTTTGACTTAGGCATTGCACTGCTTTTCCCCTGGTTTAAAAAGGAAGAAGACCGCGACGTAATGATGAACACCGTTGCACCGGTCTGGGACGGTAATGAAACCTGGCTGGTACTCGGCGGTGGCGGGTTGCTGGCGGTGTTCCCGCTGGCTTATTCGGTACTCATGCCGGCTCTGTATATGCCGGTTATTGCTATGCTTCTGGGGCTTATCTTTCGCGGTGTGGCTTTCGAGTATCGCTTTAAAACTAAACGTGCGAAAGGCATCTGGGACTTATCCTTTATTGTTGGTTCGTTAATAGCGGCCTTGAGTCAGGGGATAATGTTGGGTGCGATGCTACAGGGCATTCAGGTAACAGACCGGGCTTATTCCGGCGGTTGGTTTGACTGGCTAACCCCATTTAGTTTCTTCTGCGGTGTGGCCGTGGTTATTGGCTATATGATGCTGGGTGCCACCTGGCTGGTGATGAAAACAAAAGGTGACTTGCAGCGTCAAAGCTATAGGGCGGGCTGGTACAGCGCTATTTTACTGGTGGCGTGCATTGCCTTTGTCAGTCTTTATCTGCCTTATGTGGATCCTTTTATTGCCGAGCGTTGGTTTACTTACCCTGCATCAGTTGGTTTGTGGGTGTTACCTATACTGCTGGTGGGTATCACCCTCGGACTACTGCGTTCGCTGCATAAAAAACAGGAAGGGCGGCCTTACCTCTGGGGGCTCGGTCTGTTTTTACTGTCCTTTGCCGGGTTTGCGGTCAGCATTTTCCCGTACTTGGTACCACGCAGCATTACTTTGTGGCAGGCCGCGGCACCGGATAATAGTCTGAAGTTTTTACTGGTCGGCGCCGTGGTACTTCTGCCTATTATCTTCGCTTACACCGGTTATACCTACTGGGTGTTCCGCGGCAAGGTGGATTCAGACAGCGGGTATCATGACTGATGAAGCCTGTATTTAAAAAATGGTTGTGGTTTGTCGGTCTGTGGTGTCTGGGTGTGCTGGCTGTCACTTTAGTTGGCGGCCTTATCCGCTGGGCTTTATTGTAAGCTTGCGCTAGGCTAAAGGCAGACTTTACGCCGGAGGCAACCACAATGAAATTGACTCACTTTCTGGCCGCAGCGGTTGCGGCCTTATTTTTATCGGCTTGTAACAACGCCGAACCTCAGAGTACTGAGACTCGCAGCGCGGACTACGTCATTAAGAACGTCACCCTTGTTGACTGGCTTAAAGGCGAGCCCAATGTCATTGATCAACAAACACTGGTGGTGAGTGACGGCTACATCAGTGGAGTGTTTTCCAAGGCTGAAGCCCCGGCCTTTGATGACAACACGCAAGTAATTGATGCTGAGGGGCAATACGTTTTGCCGGGTATGTCAGAAATGCACGGTCATGTGCCGCCGGCAACAGACTTTGGTGATTACCCTAAACGCTACGCCGACGACATGTTGTTTTTGTACATTGCCAATGGCGTAACAACGGTGCGTGGCATGCTGGGTTATCCGCACCAGTTGCAGCTGAAATCAGACATTGAATCGGGTAAGCGCCAGGGTCCAACGTTATATTTAGCCGGCCCCAGCTTCAGCGGCAACACCATAGAGTCGGTTGAACAGGTTACGGAGCGGGTTATTGCACAACGCGATGAAGGGTGGGACTTACTTAAAGTGCACCCGGGGTTAACTCTTGAAGAGTATGAGGCCATGGCAAGTACAGCTCGCCAGGCAGGTATGGATTTTGCCGGGCATGTGCCGGCGGATGTTGGGTTAAAACGTGCCATGGAAGCGGGCCAGAGAACCATTGATCACCTGGATGGTTACCTGGCTTACGTTGATGCCGTGAACAGAGAGATAACGCAGGACGAACTTGATTTGCTAGTGGCTATGACACTGGAGTATGACATTGCGGTTGTGCCCACTCAGGCCTTATGGAAAACCCTGATAGGTGCGGCTGATCCTGACAAGCTGAGAGAGTACCCGGAACTTCAATTGGTACCAAAGACCGTTCGGGAAGGCTGGCTGAGTTACTATGAAAACCCCAGCAGCTACTTTAATCAGGAACAGGCACAAGTGCAGCAGGAAAATCGGCAAAGGCTATTACACGCTCTGCACGAAGGCGGCGCGGAAATTATTTTTGGAACTGATGCACCACAGTTGTTCAGTGTTCCGGGTTATTCCGTGCACCATGAAATACGCCTGATGTCGGAAGCGGGGATCCCTATGGCTGATATTTTGCGTTCAGCCACGGTAGCTGCAGGAGACTACTTTGCCGAGCAGGACACCTTTGGACGTATTGCCGCAGGACACCGCGCGGACTTTATTTTGTTAAAGGATAACCCTTTAAAGAATCCGGACACCTTGCGTGAGAATCAAGGGGTTATGGTGCGTGGGCAATGGCTGAGTCGAGAATCCATTGATAAGAAAGTTGAGGAAATTCGCGCTGCTTATGCGCAGTAGTTAGAAATAAAGGCACCCAATGGCGGGTGCCTTTTAATGAAAAGCCTGGTGTTTCTTATTGTTCTAGCTGATGAACCCACTCAGTTAACAAGCGCACACCAAAGCCAGTTGGTCCTGCCGGGTGAATGCCGGTATCAGAACTCACCATGGCGTCAGCAGCCATATCGATATGGATCCAAGGCGTGTCACCGGCAAAGTGCTTAAGAAACGCTGCACCCGCCTGTGTACCCGGAGAACCAATGTTACGAATATCGGCCAGCGGGCTGTCGATAATGCCGTCATAACCTTCTAAAGGCAGTTCCCAGACTTTTTCACCAGTGATATTACCCGCTTCAATAATCGTGCTACGTAAGTTGTCTTCGGACGCAAACATAGCGGCGTAGCCAGTACCCAATGCGCCAACTTTTGAGCCAGTTAAGGTGGCAATATTGGCAATGGCACGAGGCTTGAACTTGTCGTTGGCATACCAGTTACCGTCGCCAAGGATCAGTCGGCCTTCGGCGTCGGTATTAGCGATTTCTACTAATGTGCCGTCACCCGCTTTAACCACGTCTCCCGGCAATGTTGCTGAACCAGAGATAAGGTTATGCGACAGTGGTGCTACAGCAACCACATTGACCGGTGCTTCTTGTGCCGCTAGTGCCATAACTGCACCAATAACGGCTCCTGCGCCAGCTTTGTCAGTTTGCATGCGTAAAATAGAAGAAGAGCTGGTTTTTAAGTTATAGCCACCGGTATCAAAGGTGTTGCCTTTGCCGACCAGTGCGATTGGGTCCTCGTTGCTGCCTTTGTAGTGCGCAGCCAGCAGATAAGAGCCGTGTTGGCTACCCTGGCTAACGCTGTGAAGCAGGCCCATGCCCATTTCTTTAACTTGCTCAGGCGTGATAATAGTCAGCTCAATGTTTAAGTCTTTCATGGCTTCCTGAGCCAACTTTACAATGGCTTCAGGGTAACCGTCACTGCCGGGCAGAGCGGTAATGTCGCGGGCAACAAACACACCTTCAGCAATTGCGCGTGAGGCCAGGTATTTTTTCTCTGCCATGTCAGGGCTTTTTACCAGCCAGTGATACGCAGTTTGTGGGCGCGCTTTTGGCTCGGACTGGTAGCGGTCAAAGCGGTAATTACGTAAGTCGATGCCGTGCGCAATGTGCGCACTCAATTCGGCAGCAATGCCCGGGTTGCTGATTAGTCGTGTGTCGAAAACAACGCTTTCTAACTCAGGTTTTAAAGCGGCCGCAATAGACGCCCCTAACTTCTCGGCGTCGAAACGTGCCAGCTCAGCCGGGTTACCTATGCCCGCCAGAAGCAGGTGATTGGCTTTGGTGCCTTCCGGCGCAATAACGGTGGTTAACTGTGACGCTTCGCCTGTAAACTCTTCAATTTCCGCAGCACGACTAACAGTATTTGCGTCAGAGCCTGACCATTCCGGGAGTTCAATTGTGGTACCTTCCGGTACAAAAATAACGCGAGTTTTGGTGTGTTTGTTTTCATCAGAAAAGCTCGTGGATGTGTCCAGGTAGTCACTTGCCAACGCAGGCAGCGACAAAACCGAAGAAACAGCCAGAGCATTCATGACTTGTTTTAACGACATAGTGTTTTCCTTGAATTAGGTTTTCTTGAGTTGTCTGCGTTTAATATAAAACCATAACCCACTGACAGGCAAAGCGATTAAGGCCAAACCCGATAAAAGCACGATGAACAAATAAAAAGCTCCACCAACCGAGGCTACGTGAGTCGGGTAAATCATATTCGAAACTTGATTACCGAGAGCGGTTTCTCGCTCATCAATAACCTGACTAACCGCTCCGGTTTCAGAGAACTCAATATAGTTACGGCCGTTCGGGTGCCATTCGTTTGTGTGTTTGGCTCTGATTCGTGGTTCTTCCAGATAAAGCAATCGCGCCTGAGCCGTCGGAAGAGCTTGCTTCGCAAAATCAAGCCGTTGTTGCCAGCTGTTAGCGACAAGAGAAGGCGGTGTCGGCGTTTCAACTGACTGAGTGAAAGGCAGCAGAAATACCAATGCCGACTTTACCGGAGCCGCGTACATGATGGCGGTACCGGTGATTAGCACGATAGCGACAGGAACGAAAAGTACAGCACCGATGAACCGGTGCAATTGCCATAAGGTTTGACCGCCGCGTTTAGTGAACGGATTAAAAAACCTTACAGACAAAGCGCGCCGGGAACTGCCTCTACGTGGCCACCAGCGGATTAAGCCTGTGCCGATAAGAACTAAGCTTAGCAAGCCGAGAATTCCCAGAATGTCCTTACCCAGTTCGTTGAGTGCTAAATGATGATGCAGCTCAACAAGCCAGCTGGTGAGATCACCTAGATATTCTCGCTCAAGCAGCTGATTGCCGTTGGCGTCATAGTAAAAGTGTGTTTTGTCCGCATTAACCACTTCAAGCCAAGGGCGGTCAGTGGTGGGCATGAGGGCGTAGCCGTTGTCGAACTGGTCTAAAACGGCGGCAGCGTCTGTCGTTTCAACGGGCTGCGCTAAATTGAGCTGCGGATAAAAAAGTTGAAGTAGCTCGTTTTTGTAAAGCAGTAACGAACCACTTATTGCCATCAATAGAAGCCAAAGGCTGAGCGTTAAGCCCAGCCATCGGTGCCATTGCGTTAATGTCGGCAGCTTGCGCTTAAGCGACATGGCTTACCATTGGTAATTCCAGGTAAAGCTAATGGTGCGTCCGCGACCCGTGAAGTTACGGTTATCTCCGCCAACCGTTTGGGCGTAATAGGTGAAGTAGTATTTATCGAATAAGTTCTCAATACCCAGCGAGAACTGACCCATATCGCGAGTTTCTATCAGCATGGTCGCATCAACTGTATTGTAACCATCGAAATTGTTGATGGCGTCTTCACCACTGTAAATATCGCGGTCGAACAGTTTATTCCACTGCACCCGGCTGCTTATCATGCCCGTCCACTGTTGTGACCAGAACAGGTTAGCGCGTTTTGGTGCCATATTGCGGCCGCCAAGTTTGGTGTCAACAGAGCCATCATCATTGCTGTCATACTCGCCGTTGGTATCGGCGTAGTTCAATCCTAAAGCCGTGTCATTGGATAGTGCATATTCTGCACTAAACTCAATACCGTCAATATCCGTCTTTTCACGTTGTACGCTATAGAAACCATCCGCATCTGCTTGCAGGCGAGCGCCTAAATCAGAGCTTGAACGGAAATAGCTAATAGAGGCGTTCCAGGCATTGCTTTGATACTCAATGCCTACTTCTTCGTTGTCAGCGATAACCGGCTGAAGATCCAGAAAGCTGTTAACGCTTAAATTGGGTGTCGAAATTCCGCGCAACACACGGCCAACGTCCGGCATGCTGAAACCTTCTGAGTAACTTGCGAAAACGCGCCATTCGTCGTTTAGAGCATAAACTGCGCCCAAGTTACCCAGTAACTCGTTAAAGCTTGGCTCACCACCTTCAACGAAGACAGAGCCGTAAGATGCCAGAGTCGTGAAGTCATCAGCTTTTAGTTTTCCGTATTCGTAGCGCAAACCGCCACTTAAAGTAAGGCCGTTTGCCTGGTAGCGCAGTTGCGCGTATGGGGCCCAGTTTTCAAACTCAGTTTCAGGTACCCACTTACGGCCAGTTTGGGCCAGCTCCTGAAAGGTTTCGTCAGATAAAAAGTCCAGCCCGGCGCTAACCGATACAGGTGACTGCTGAATGTTGTTCCAGTTTAGTGTTAAGCGTGAACCATACTTGCGCGAATCATTGCGCGACTGGTCAAAAAGGTCATCACCGTAAGCGGGATCCTGAAACGTACCGTAGGTGCCGCCGCCGTATAGAGCGGAAAAGTCCTGGAAGAACAGCTGCCAGTTTAAATCGGCCATTAAAAAGTTGCTGTTGCTGTAAGTTAGACTCGACGTGGTTACTTCGTTTTCAGGAGCGTCACCAGGGTACTGACCTTCAAGGGATAAGGTCGGAATATTTTCCGAACGGTTACCGTCCACAGAGTAATAGTCACCATTACCGGACATGTCAAAGCGGTTGAGCATGAATTCAAGACGTTGTTCGTTATCAATGTCGTAACCGACTTTAGTAAATAAGTCGTAGCTTTTTGAGTCCATGGTGTCGCCCTGAGTGGTGTCGACTCCAATCAACTGGCCCTTTCCGTCCACGTACATGCCGGTGTCACGATATTGAGCACCGAAAACGATGTCCCATTGACCGCTGCCATGGCGTAAAAGGTAGCCAGCATGATAGCTCAAGCCTTCTGAAACTTCTGAATCTGGTGCGGTAAAGCCTGCGTTGACTTCGTGGCTCGTTCCGTCTTCTGCCTTTTTAGTAACAATGTTGATGATACCGCCGCTGGCGCCCATCCCCTGAATAGCACTGGCACCATGAATAACCTCGACACGCTCAATCATAAAGGGGTCGATGGTATATGCAGCGCGCGAGCCGTTACGCAGAGGGTTTGATTGTGGCACGCCATCAATGAGGTATAGAGGGGCACGACCGCGTAAGGTTTCGCCAGAGCTTGTTAATTTTTGGCGAGACGGAGAATAGGCCGGTATCAGGTTTCCAAGAATATCTGACAAAGATTCAGCCACACTTAATTGCTGACGCAACTCATCACCCTCAATAACTGAAACCGTCGCTGGAATAGCACTTTGCGGAATACTGGTGCGAGTGGCTTTAATTTCAATGGTTTCATCAACTTTCGCTTGTTGTGCAAGCGCGGAACCAGAAATAGCAGCGAGGATTGCAAGGGCAATAGACTTCTTAAACATGAGAATCCTTATCATTTAATAATTTGCGCTAATGATAACGATTCGCATTTTTGTGTCAATCAAAACTTAAGTCTGTATTCACCAAAGTTGATATCGGCAAAAACGAAACAGGTTGTGGTAGTCTGAGAGAAAACACGAAAAAGGTCATACCATCATGAAAACACTATCCAAAATCTTGTGTGTTAGCGCAGCTGCTGGCGCGTTATTGGCTTGCTCTGACAGTGCAAAGGTTGATCAGAAAGAGGGCGTTTCACTGGAGCAGAAAATTCGTCAAACCGCTGAACAGTCATTAGATGCCTTTAACATTCCGGGTCTGGCGGTTGTTGCGGTAAAAGACGGTGAAGTGGTTTTAGCGGAAGGTTTTGGCGTACGCGATATTGAGTCACAGCAACCGGTTACGCCAACCACCTTGTTCGGCATAGCATCTCATACCAAGGCATTTACCGCTGCGGCTATAGCAACCTTAGTTGAGCAGGGTAAGGTTGCCTGGGACGATAAAGTCATTGAGCATTTGCCGGGCTTTAAACTCTCTGACCCCTACATCACCCGGGAACTGACCATTCGCGATTTACTGAGCCACCGCTCTGGCCTTGGGTTAGGTGCCGGCGACTTGATGATTTGGCCAAACACCGACAAAACCACTGACGAAGTTATTGCCGGGTTGGCGAATGTGCCCATTGAGCATGGTTTTCGCGAACGCTTTGACTATAACAACCTAATGTTTGTGACCGCTGGCGAAGTGATTAGCGAAGTTTCGGGAATGCCTTACCGCCAGTACGTTGAACAAACGCTGTTTGAGCCCATGCAAATGGACGAAAGCACCATTGGCTTTTCTCGCATTGATGCCAGCTACGACAATATGGCGGTAGGCACCATTGAAATGGACGGTGAACTGCATCGGTTCCCGCTCGACTTTTTGGAAGACTTTTCTGCCGCTGGTGCAACGGCAGCAAGTGTTGATGATATGAGTCGCTGGTTGCTGACTCTGCTGAATGAAGGCGAAACCCCAACAGGTGCTCGCATATTTAAAGAAGCGTCATTGCATGACATGTGGCAACTGACGACTCCGTTACCAGTATCTGCTGATGCAGCAGAGCAGGGCACTTACTTCAGAGGCTATGGTCTAGGTTGGTTTGTGAAGGACTATTATGGTGTTAAGCACGTGTCTCACAGCGGCGGTATTCTGGGTATGTTGTCTTTCACGACGGTTATTCCGGAGAAAGAATTCGCCATTACTGTTATGAGTAATCAGCAGGCGTTTGGTGCACTGACGGCGGTGGTTCAGGAGTCTCTGGAAGAGGTTCTTGGCGTACCAGACCAGGACTGGGTCGCAAAGGAAAGTAAGAAATATCATGAGTTCATTCAGAAAAAGACGGATTTTAAAGTAGAAGCCGTTGATGATCCGCAACCATCGCTGGCGCTATCGAAATATGCGGGAACTTATACCGATGCCTGGTACGGCGATGTCGTTATTTCTGAGAAGGGCGACGCTCTGCACATAGACTTCACCCACACCGATATGCTGAAAGGTTCGCTGGAGCACTACAACGGCAATACCTTTATTGTGCGCTGGGACGAGCCGCTGTTAGAAGCCGATGCTTTTATCGATTTTGATGTAAACCGCAACAATGAAATCAAAACCGCAACAATGGAAGCGGTCGCTGACTTTACCGATTTTAGTTTCGACTTTCATAACCTAAAACTGGAAAAGCAATAGCGGTTCAAACTCTGGACATAGCGGGGGCTAGTCCCTATAATGCCCTCGCTTTCCAAAGCGTGTGCACCCGTAGCTCAGCTGGATAGAGCGCTGCCCTCCGGAGGCAGAGGTCATAGGTTCGACTCCTATCGGGTGCGCCATTTTCCATAAAGGTCACGTCGTTAGTAATCACTAACAAGAAATGTTCTGTGACAAATCTGTGACAAAAAGTCCCACACAAGTGTTTGAGAAAGTTGGTTTTTGACCTTTACCTGCTCAACTTTACTAAGCGTCCAAAGTTTTGGTTAGTTTTTCAAGTTGCCAGTTATATTCTTTGGGATTATTCGCTCTAAACTTTTTCAAGTTGAGCTGCTTCCACCTCACAGATGGAAACCTCTCAAAGTCGTAAACAGACCAGTCAGGTTGCAGTTGGTTGAACTTAAGCAAAAAGCTTCTATCCGTTGTGTCTAACTTACCTTTGATTGTGTCGATGAGTTTGAGCCTTGTGGCCTCGTAATCAGCGTAATTAAAAGCATGATTTGTCATCCCTGCAAACTGATTTTCAAAAGTTGATTGCTGACTGAGTAAATTTGGCTCGAGCATCTCGTGGGTGGGACGGTTGCTGCTAATAAGAGCGAATAGAAAGCCGCGTTTAATTTCGTCGGTAAGCCCTATTTTGTTTAATAATAACATCGTATCAAAGAGGTCTCGTGGATGCTGTCTATCCAGAGCTGCACAGAGCTTACCCCCATACATCTGACCAAGAGGAACTATGGGCATGACGCAGAATACATCGTATTGTTCTTGTGCAGACTCGCAAAGTGGTGCTCTGACTGCTGGGTTCAACAACCCGCGGCCTACCATGTTCACTTCAACCTTGACCTGCACGTCTCGTTCACTGATCTGAAGTTTACAGACATTGGGCTTATGCTGAACACGTATGGATGGGCTCAGTCTTTCAATACTCTCTTTTATACGAAGCAGTGCTTCATTGATGGAGTCTATCGTTTCAACTCGTTCTGCGATTTCAACGTAAGTTAAATCAATGTCTACGGATAATCTTGGCATGTCTTGAACAAACAAGTTAATAGCCGTGCCGCCATGCATCGCAAAACAATCTTCTTTAGCTATTTCTGGTAGTACATCCAAAAGTAGCCTCACTTGCTTTTTGTAGATTTCATTCATTCCATTGACTCCAGCTCCTTAGGTACGGTTATCTGGTATTTAGCCACGTAAACGCCATCGACTACTATAGCGCGCTTGCCGGAGCCTAGGTTAACGTTATCCAGATTAAGATGTTGCACCCATTCATGATCGGCTTTGTCGGCCAGATAAAGAAATAAACGCTTAACTTTTACTGAATTACAGGCTTCTAATAGCTTTTGCACCGAAGCAGGGCGTAGGTTGTTAAGGCTCTCCATAAGCTCGTAAACTTCGGCCAATGGCTGTGATTCTGGCGCCAAGTATAAGCATTCCATTATTGCGCGCGCAGGGTCAGATACCTTCACCTTAAACTGTTTATGAGATATTTCCGTTAAGCCAAGCTCTGGTGGTAAGAATTTGGTAAGAGTGGACTGTACGTTAAGACCCCAGTCTCGCTTTTTAAACCAAAGCGGTAGGTGCTCGCCTTGCCCACCGAATAACTGAACATGTTTTGGGGATAGCTCAAGGTAATGGGCTTTGCCCTGCAATGCTAAAGCAGTTTTACCGCCAGGATGAATCGACAGTCCTAGCTGGACTTGCATTGCATATACGGCACCTAGGTAATCAACCTCATCACCGTAACGTATTAGTGCTCCAGTACCGATAGACTCAAACCAACGACTTTTTTTATAGCGTTTTTGCAGGTCGTTACTGTAACCGTTGTCTACAAGCCAGGACGAGCAAAGTACAACCCCTGCAGGTTGGAATCTGAGTAGTTTGTTCAATTTTGATGATGATTCGGTACTCATAGCACCACCTTACGTTAATTTATAAACCACATTGTCGGTAGTTTATATTAATTAATACTAGGGGTCTATCAGTACCTAAAAATGTAAAATTTTAAACAGCGGCGAGTGGATTGATGCTCAGCCATAAAAACACGCATATCATCGGGCTAGCTACTTTATTCTCATCCCCCTCTGTGACCGAACATTTCCAGACTAACGTTTCATAAACTAAACTCAGCTTGCCACTGTACATTAATAAGGTACTACCATATTAAAAAGGCGAAAGAGTGTTAAAACCCAAAGCTTTGTTTCCTCAACAGTTCATAGACGGTCACCCTATTCATCATGGGGAAGAGTTTGGCGTGCTGTGCTGGAATACACAAAAACTGACCGAGAAGCCAGATTTTCAGCGTACTTTAGCAAGCGTTTTAAAAGACTACCCCAGTTTGTTTTTGTTGCTCCAGGAGGTGAAGCTGAGAGCAAAAAATAGTTGGCTGCTGCCGAGCTGGTCTTATGCGGTGGCGCCGAATATGCAAACCCGGCGCTCTGTGTATGGTGTTCTTACGGCAAGCGGTTATGCGTTTAAAAACGCTCAGGCTCGACTGAGCAGCAAGCGCGAAGGCATGTTCGCAACCCATAAAAGTTACATGCTCTCTCATCATTCGCTGGCGGAGGGCGGCTCACTGCTGGTCGTCAATGTCCACGCGATTAACTTTGTTCGTGCGCGCCAATTTTCTCAAGAAATAGAGCTTATCAAACACGAGATATTAGGACATAGAGGTCCGCTCATTGTGGCGGGTGACTTTAACGTGTGGAGTCGCCAGCGCCGGCTAAGCTTGCTGCAGTTCTGTCGAAGTGTGGGGCTTCGGCAAGCCATTATGGTCGACCCACATCATGTTAAGGCCTACCGACAGCACCCTCTTGATTTTATCTTCTATCGCGGTCTTGCGCTGCAGGAAACATTAGCCATCGATACCAGTAGGGTGTCTGATCATAACCCTCTGTATGCGCGATTTAAACTATAGCGACTCAGAACTAGCGTTTTGCCACAAAAAGTGAGCCCCTGCTACAGAGCTCACTTCCTTAGAATATGTAGATAAACCCAATGCCGACTTCAGCTTCGTAATTACTACGGGCAATGGGGCTATCGCGAACTTCACTGCTGTAATATTCAAACAACGCTTCGCCATAGATCTGCCAATTATCATTAACGTAATGGCGATAATTGTAATCAATGCCAATTGAGCGTAACCCGCCGCTCATTGAGGTTTGAGGTAAACCGGATGCAGCGGCCTGACTGGCGTCTATGCCAAAACCTTTGTTGGCGTACTCGCTGTCGTGGAAGGTTGCCACGACATTAATTTCTGAGCCAGTGCCGTCCATTTGCTCACCAAAGCGACGGCCGACGCCGAACAGCGCCAGATTTCCTTCATCACTCGCTACGACACGACTCACTAACCAATAGCGCCAGTTGGCATCGAGCGCACGACGCGCCTGCAGTACCAGTTCAGCACCTTCATCCTGATCACCAAGCCCATCCAAATAGCCGTCCTCGGAATCATTCTCTTCACGGCCCTCATCGAAGCCAATGGCCGCCTCTAAAAGCCAGTGCTCGGCACGCAAACCTCGCCAGCCGAGTGCTTCACCCGCAAAGTAGAAAATGTTGTCACCACTGCGCCATTGCACAGCCCCCGCAGGCTGAGGCTCAAATTCAAATTCGTCCGAACCTTCGTAGGCGGTTTCATATTCAACAGTTAATCCCAGGCCAAAGCTCCAGCCATTCTCGCCTTTGGAGAAGTCGTCTTGCGAGGGTAAGGGCACCATCGCTGTTGGTTCGTCTTGCGCTAATGCCGTTTGAAGAGTTAGTCCGTTTAAGGTTAGAGCCAAGAGTAAGCCGGTAAATTTTTTCATGTGGAATTCACTCAAGTATGGGGTGCAGATATTGATTCTGGTTTCAAAACATCAAAACGTAAAGTTTTTGTGATTAGATCATGCTCCATCAACTTAGACTTACCGCATTAAAACAACTGCGTAATTCCCAGCAAAATAACGTTTGCTGGAGCTCTTCTGTGTGAGCCAGCTTTTGTGCTGCATACTCGTTTTCCGATTCGAGGTAATTGAGCACCTTGGTGTCTTTACGCTCGTCGTCTCGCATCCAGTAATAGTTATCGATGCGAGTATGACCATGAATGGTCATTTCGTAAGGTATTTTTTCTGCGACCGGGGCTTCGATATTACTCGAGTTGGAGCCTTGGGTGTTTTGGTTGGCTGGTGAGCAGGCTTGAAGTAGCGCAGTGCTTAACAGCGCAATATTAAGTACGCGTAGTCTTTTCATGGTAGGTTTCTCGTTATTTTTATTGGCTAGCGTTATTAATGCAGTGCTTTGTTAATACCATTGACTGACCAATGAACAATGATTACTGGTTATTAGACTCAACCTGGTTTGTGACTTTATGTGGTACGGTCCAAATAAGTAAGATAAGAGCCGAAATAATAAAAATTGCAAAACCAGAAAGTAACCAAGAGTTAATATACCAATGCTCGCCCCACACAAACTCGCCGAACATTATCTTTTTCCAGCCTGCAAAGTGCTGATATGATGCAATAAATAGGCCAAATAAAGCCAAAATACTGGAAAAATACAAGTTAATATAGTTGCGTGGATTCGGGAGTAGCAATGCTAAGCCTAATAATCCAATAATAGTTCGTTGTGCTCGGCAATAGGGGCAAACATAAACTAAGTCAGTTAGCTCTAGTGTCCAAGTAAGCACGGAAATAATAATAGCAACAATGCCTATAGCTATGCGTTGACGCCATAGCCAATTTACAAGAGCTTTATCCATTTTTTATTCCCTGTTGGTTTAGTGCTGAAAAATTGACAAAGTGCTGTTCCGAACGAAAAGGTCAAGCCATGCCATAATTGTTATGTTATAACAACCCCATGTTTGGAATTTTCCGCGGAAGGGTTAAGCCTACTCCTTAATCCAGCGCCAAGCGTCATCAAAATCTATACTGAACTTATCTTAAGAAGAAATATGGTAAGTCCAAGCATTGCTATTCTAGTAGCGCATCAATCAACCAGGCCGATAGTTGGTTGCGACCACTTAAACCAGACTTAGCATAGACTGACGATGCCTGCTGGCGGACGGTCTTTTCTTTGGTACTACGGACTTCGGCTATTTCGTTAAAGCTCAACCCTTTGATTAATAACACGGCAACCTCTTGCTCACTGGGAGATAGCTTCCATTGTTTGAACCAGGATTGTACGGCGGTGTAAGAATCCTGTGATTTATTACGCTCTTTTCCCAACTCATGGTCCGCGGTGTTTTCTTTTTCACGCTGCTGGTGTCGCGATAGAGCAATTTTTACCTGTTTCAGTTCTTGATTGCGTCGCCACAGGACAATAAATGCCGCAATCGAAATGACCACAGTAATTCCCTCAATGGCCAAATGCCAGGTTGCCACTTGCATATGGTAATCGGCTACCACGTCAGAGACGTTAGCAAACGCAATTAATAAAAATATCACCATTAATAGTCGGTCAATTGTCATAAATTCCCCATAAACTACTAAACTTAGGACATCCGCCCGATGCATTAACGCCTTAAAACCATAATGTTCACCATGATATTAACCGATGGAGGCTTTAATGTCTTTGCTCCGTGTAACCCCTGGTAAACTATTTTTCAGCCTATTGGCTAGTACATTGTTTTTGCTAAGTCCTCTGGCTAAGGGTGATAGCCTATCGCAGCAAACATTGCTCGAATCAGCTGTTGAACGGCTCAAAACAGACGGTCTTCTTATCGATACCGATTTTAACCGGCGACAATGGTTGTCTGCGACGCCACGGTTATCCCTGATGCATTGGCAGACTAACGATGATGCTATTGGCTCCAACGAAACAGAGCTGGTATTAGAGTTGGAATTTTTATCCCCCGCGCAGCGCAAATTAGTTAACAATTCTGAACAACTCGTTGAACGTTACCAACAGCTTCAACAACGTCAGCTAGAACTAACCGCCAGCGGCGTCATACGCGAGCTTTTTTGGGAAGTTAAGCGCCTGCGGGCTGAACTCGCTTATGCCGAAAAAGTCACCACTCAGTTACATCAGCTCCAGCGCCAGACTCAGTCGTTAGTGGCTGCCGGGGAACGCCCAGTTTATGCTGGTATTATAGTTAATCAACAACACCAAAGTGCACTTAGCCGAGTTGCAGAAAAGCAAATAGCCTTGCAGCAAATCGAGCGCGTATGGCGGCAACTGACCGGTGTTAATAACGTGCCACAGTCGCTACAGGAATCTGTTCATCCACAGGCATCAATGGCCGCGCATCCAGCATTGCAAACCTTGCAGCTGCAATGGCAGTTGGCGTTAAACGCTACGCAACAAAGCGTTGCTGAGCAAAAAAGCTGGGGCATTAATGCGGGCTATAAATACATTGACGCGCCTAATCAAAGTGAAAACCAATGGGGACTAGGTTTTAGTTTTCCGCTCGATTTTTCACAGTCACTGAATGCTAGTGAACTTGTTGCGTTGCAACAGCAACAAAGCGAACTTAACCAGTCGCTTCGGCAGACTCAAATCCGCCTTGAACTCAACATAGCTAACGCGCAAAGCCAGTTAGAGCAGCTGAAACAACAGCACCAAAGTGACCGTCAAAACGCCGAGTTAAGCCATAACGCCATCGAGCAGCTCGACAACCTATATCAACAAGGTCAAATTGACACGCGCTTGTATATCGAGCGATTACTTGAGCAGTTGTCCTATCAGCAAGCGGCGCAGCTAAGCCAGATAGAGCTACAGCTGGCAAACGCCCTATTAAACCAAGCACAGGGAATGACTCTATGAAACGCTGTAACCTATCTCGTCTCGCCACTACTCTTAGCTCCATAGTTAGTGTCATAGCACTTGCTCTGTCAGGGCTTGCGACAACAACGACTGTGTTAGCGGCGCAATCAATTTCTGTCGAGCAGGTAAGTAACTACGATTTACGCCCGCAAGCGGCAGTGAAAGTAGATAGCGTAGCTTTCGCACCGGTCACGGGGCGTTACCAGACGACGCCTGGCAGCGTTTTAACTCTGCCCAACCCGTTTGAAAACGCGGCGGTAGACTATCAAGTTGTTGATGGACAGGCGGTGGAATCCGGCACTCTTATTGCGCAACTACATGGCCCCTCGGTAGAACATTTTTTTCACCGTGTTGAAATGCTACAAGAACAGTACGATGTTGCCGCTAAGCAATATCAGAGCAAAAAGAAGCTATATCAAAACAATGCCATTGCCGCCGATGAATGGCAGCAGTTTCTGGCGCAATACATTAGCCTGAGCGACACCTGGCACGAAATTAACGTGGTTCGGCAGCGGGTAAAACAAACCGATGAGCAGTCTGCACAACTGATCGCAACAGAGCCAGGAGTGTGGCGGATCAGCAGTAATGAGCAACAGTTGGGTACGCTAATCGCCCAAGCGCGTTTAGCCATAGTTGCAGAGGTACCGATAGCACAGGCAAAACGTATCTCGAGTCTAAACATTAACGGGCAAAAGCTGCGGGTAAGTGAGCGCGAACAAACCGTGCGCAATGGCTTTGTACGAATTTGGAGTGAGCCACCAGAGAGCTTCAACTGGACCATCGGCCAACGCGTAAATGTCGTACCCCTGGCAACAATAGAAAAAGCCTACCTTCTGCCGGCCAGTGCCATTGCCACTTTGCAGGATCAACCCGTTATCTTTAGCATAGAAAATGCGACAATTAATGCTGTGCCTATCGAACTATTGAGCTTAAGCGGCGAGCATTACTTTGTACAATCAACGACACCTCTAAATATCATCGCAACGCATTCTGTTGCAGCACTTAAGGTTATAGCAGAAGACGAGGAGGCGCAGTAATGATTAGCCGCATACTGAGCTTCTCGCTAAAAAATCGTCTGTTTGTCTTTATTACTTTTTTGCTGTTAATAGTGGCCGGTATCCAGTCGCTTCGGCAACTACCGGTGGATGCTTTCCCAGAGATTTCACCGACTCAGGTTAACGTCATTTTACGCGCCCCCGGTATGGCTGCCGAACGGGTAGAAAACCAGGTAACTCATCCGTTAGAAACCGAATTGTTGGGTATACCGAATCAAACCATTCTGCGCTCAACCACCAAATACGGTATTACCTCGATAACCCTCGACTTTGAAGAAGGTACAGATATTTATTGGGCGCGCCAGCAAGTTGCGGAAAAACTCGCCGCTGTCAGTAAAGACTTGCCGGCGGGTATTCAAGGCGGTATGGCACCGATGAGCACGCCATTAAGCGAAATGTTTATGTTTACGATAGAAAACCCCGGCATGAACTTGGAGCAAAAGCGTCACCTGCTCGATTGGGTTATTCGGCCGACATTACGCACGGTTGAAGGGGTAGCAGATGTCACTAATTTAGGCGGTAAAGTCAGAACCTTTCAGTTTACCCCGTCAGCGTCAAAATTAAGTGATGCTGGTATTTCGCTACAAGCTATTAAGGATGCATTGGCTGATGCCAATCAAGTCGGTAATCTCGGTCGTATCACGCAGGGCACCGAAACGTTTAGCGCACGGGTTACCGGACGTATTGTCGCGCTTAACGATCTGGCGGCCATTAGCGTGACGAATCATTACCAGCAAGTGTATCGACTAGACCAACTGGGTGATGTTGCGCTCAGTTACCTACCGCGCTTCGGCGCGATTACCAAGGATGGGAAAGAAGCTGTCGAAGGCCTGGTGGTCGGCTTAAAAGGCGCTAATGCCGCGGCCGTGGTTGAAGCGGTTGAGCAAAAACTGGCGCAAATACAGCCTAGCCTGCCAAAAGACACTGACATCAACGTGTTCTATAACCGTAAAGGTCTTATCGACACTGCCATAGCTGGAATCTCTGATGCACTGATGCAGTCCATCGTGTTAGTTATTGCGGTACTGGTGTTCTTTTTACGTAATGTGCGTGCGTCGATTTTGGTCTCGTTATCGATCCCCGTGGCGGCTCTGATCACCTTTATTTGTCTGCAATTACTCGGCTTATCGGCGAACTTGATGAGTTTAGGCGGGTTAGTTATTGCCATCGGCATGATTGTCGACTCGTCGGTAGTGATCACCGAAAAAATCGAGACCGAGTTAAACTCACAGAAAAAATTGCCCTTGTTGCACAAAATTTACCGCGCCAGCCTGTCCGTGGCACCGTCTGTGGTTAGCGGCACTGTGATCATTATTTTGGTGTTTTTACCCTTACTCACGCTGACTGGCCTGGAAGGTAAGTTATTTTCACCGGTCGCCTTGACCATTGTTATAGCAATCACGGCCGCTTTAGTGACTTCGCTGACGCTAATCCCTGCTTTAGGTTCGTTGCTAATGCGACCCAAAGATCGCCGCAATAAATCGCTTGAGCGCATGCAAGCGCGCTATCAGCGTATATTATCCGGCGCAATTAAACGTCGCAGTGCCACCCTGATGGGCTTTGCCGGAGTGCTCGCCTTAAGCGTATTCAGCTTTATCATGGTCGGTAAAATCTTTATGCCCACGATGGATGAAGGCGACATTATCGTGCAACTGGAAAAGTCACCGACCATTTCTTTACAAGAATCGATAGAACTGGATACACAGATTGAGCGTGAACTGCTCGCTAAGATCCCGGAGATCAAGCAAATCGTTGCCCGCACCGGCTCAGATGAACTCGGCTTAGACCCCATGGGCTTAAACGAAACCGATGTGTTCATGGAGCTTAACCCTAAAGACAGCTGGCGTTTTGATAACAAACAAGAACTGATTGATGCCATTCGTGAAGTGGTTTCAGGCTATCCCGGCATGAACGTTAACGTTACCCAGCCCATTCAAATGCGCATTTCTGAGATGCAAACCGGCAGTAGTGGCGACGTCTCGATTAAAGTGTTTGGTGATGACATGAACACCCTTGCCAATGTCACCGATAGGGTGGTTGAGCAAGCCAAACAAGTGCAAGGAGCGGTCGACGTTCAGGCAAGCGTTATTACCGGCGCACGCTTTTTAAGTATTGTCCCGAATATGCAGCAACTGCGCTTTTATGGCGTCACGAAACAAAACTTTAGTGAATTTATTCTTTCACAACTCAGCGGCTTTCCTGTCAGCGAAGCCGTGGATGGACGTATCCGCACACCGATTGTGATGGGTTCGCAAAAAACTGCGGGCAATTATCACTCTGTCAGCAACATCGAGTCCTTGCCAATTGTAACCGACAACGGCGAAACCGTCGCACTGCAGCAACTTGCCGACATCACCTTCGAGCATGGTCCGGCGATTATCGAGCGTGAAAATTCTAACCGTTACGCGTTAATCACCAGCAATGTTGAAAACCGCGATGTCGTTGGTTTTGTTAATGAGCTACAGCAACGTGTCAGCGCCAACGTAAATCTTGATCCCGGCTATTTTATTGAGTACGGAGGTGAGTTCGAAAACCAGGCGCGGGCCAGTGCTAATTTGCTAATGGTTATCCCTGTCGCTTTGCTGTTAATCGTTATCTTACTATTTAGCTCGATGGGATCAGTTGGCCTGACAACGATTGTGCTGACGAATATTCCGTTTGCCTTGAGTGGCGGGGCGATTTCGCTCTGGCTAAGCGGTGAGTACATGTCTGTTCCGGCATCGGTCGGTTTTATTGCCTTGATGGGCGTTGCCATACTTAACGGTATCGTCATGGTAAGCCACTTCGAGCAGACTCGAGTTCATTTCTCTGACTTTAAAACCTTAGTGATTGAAGGAGCTAAAGACCGTCTGCGGCCGGTCTTAATCACAGCCATTACCGCTATTTTTGGCCTGATTCCGCTGTTAATGTCCAGTGGCCCCGGCTCGGAAGTGCAAAAGCCTCTGGCGGTTGTGGTCATAGGTGGGCTCATTACAGCAACCTTGGCTACGCTGCTATTGCTACCCATTTTATACTTACTCGTGAACAGGAAGCCTTGTGATGCTCAATAAGTTATTAAAACTCTATTTTAGCCGCGAACAAAAAGCTGATTTGGTCGACTGCCTGATTCAACTTGACTATTTAAGCGGCTTTAGCCTTTATGACATTGACGGTTTTAGTCGCAACCACGAACGCTTTGATGTTGGGGAGCAAATACGTGGCGCCCGTGGTATGTTGATGGCTGAAGTAGTTTGTTCTGTTGATGATGTAGCTCGTATTCGTGAAGCTCTATCGCAACTAAACTTCAAAGAGCCAATTCGCTACGTGATGCAGTCAGTAGAGGATGTTGGACATAGTAATGATTGATAGGAAGAAAAGAAGGGGGAGCTCGACCTTGGCTTTCTGCCAATGGTGATGTTTATGCAACCACTTACCGAAATAAGGATAAGTTATCGCGCGATTTATGTTGGGGTTTTTAAGCCGCTACCAAAAATCATGAGTACCTTATTTACCCCAAGTGCCCCGTCTTCACCCAAATCACTGTCTCCTCATCAACAAAAGGGTGGTGCATGCTCATGTGAGGGCTGCGCATCCAGGTGCCAGTTGGATAGCGACCGTGCTCGTCACAAAATTCACCGGATAATACCAGTATTTCTTCGCCGCCCATGTGGCGGTGGGGTTTGAATACTTCTTTAGCTGGCCATTTCACCAGTGCAACGTGCTCGGTGCCATGACTATGTAATGGCATAACTTGTAAACCACCCTGGCCAGGCAGCCATTCCGCTTCATTGGTATTAATGCGCACAACTTGAGTGTCGGTTGGCTGAAACTGGTGCAACTTAACCAGTAACTTGCAGCCATCTTTACTAAACGGCGCATGCGAGCTTCCTGGTGGATTACGAATATAAGTGCCGGCAGGGTAGTCACCGTTTTCATCAGAAAAAATACCGTCGAGCACTAATATTTCCTCACCCAATGGGTGCTCATGAGTGCTAAATGACGCGCCTGGTTTATACTCAACGATGCTGGTTGCACGACCGCGCTCAGCCTCTTCACGCTCCAATAATTTACGACGCACACCGGAAGCCGGGCTGTCGACCCATTCCTGTTTCCTCGTTTCAATAATGACTCGTTTAGCAAAATCTAAATTTAACATCTGAGAAATCTTACATCCGTCAAAAATCGTATTACACTTACGTAAAATAACACCTTTATAGTTCACGCTGAGCGATAGATAACTGGGAACGAGCAGAATGACTGAAAAAATGATTGTCGCATGCCCTTCTTGTCACAAGAAAAACCGCATTGCGGTCGATAAGAAAAACGGGAACGCTGTTTGTGGTCATTGTAAGTCACTACTTTTCGGTGGTGAGGTTATTGTCGTAAATAGCGATGAGTTTAGAGCGCATCAGAGTGCTGATATGCCTTTAGTTGTCGATTTTTGGGCGAGTTGGTGTGGTCCTTGTCAGCAATATGCTCCACATTTCGAAAAGGCGGCTACAAATATGCGATATGACGCTCAATTTTTAAAGATAAGTACGGAAAAAGAACCACATTTAGCGCAGCAATACGCAGTGCGAAGTATTCCGACAACTCTGTTGGTTAAAAACGGTCAGGAAGTGGCTCGACAAGCTGGCGTCATGTCAGCGTCACAAATTCAGCAGTGGGTAGCTCGGTATTAATACGATCGGTTATTCTCTGGTACGGGGTTTGCTGACCAGAGCACCTGGCTACTTCGGAAATTTATGTTTAAAACAACTGCGTAATTCCCAGCAAAATAGCGTAGCGGCCGGCTTTACTAACAAAAACCAGAACCAAAAATTGCCAGAAGGTTAATCGCAGCATACCGGCTATAAACGTGAGCGGGTCGCCAATGAATGGTGCCCAGGCCATCAGTAGCGACCACTTACCGAAGCGTTCAAACCAGCGGTGGCCACGGGCAAGAGATTTCGGTTTGAACGGGAACCAGCGGCGATCTTGGTATTGCACCAGAAAGCGGCCCAGAACGTAATTAACCACCGACCCCAATGTATTACCAATTGAGGCTAGCCACCATATTGCCCAGACGTCGTAACCCATCTGCTGAGCGCCGACGACCACAAACTCAGACTGAGCGGGTAGTATTGTGGCGGCCAGAAACGCTGTCAGAAATATACTTAAGTACATTGGGCTATAGTTACACGGAGCCGCTTATAGTGCCAGCCGCTGGGCTTTCGCGTAAATGCTCCCATGCCTGAATCATCTCTTTCTTTGTGGAACCCCAACGGTATCCACCTAACGCGCCACTCTTTTGAATAACGCGATGACATGGAATAAGCAGGGCAACAGGGTTAGAGCCAACCGCATTACCAACCGCCCGAGAGGCTTTTGGGTAGCCTAGCGCACTGGCAATTTGTGAGTAACTGGCCAGTTTTCCGGGAGGAATTCTTAATAAAGCCCTCCATACAGCTACCTGGAAATTCGTACCTGAAACGTGCAGTGACAAAGGATTAGGCTGTCCGTCTTTTAAACCACTAAACAGTACGTTAGCCACATAATTTGTCGCTTTGTCATTTCTTTCAAACGAGCCTTTGGGCCAGTCTTTACGTAAATCAGCAAGTATCTCGTTAGCGGCTCTGGAGGCTGTAAACTCAATACGGCATACGCCTCTAGGCGTAATTGCGACAAATACTTCACCGAAAGGTGTCTCTTTAAATCCATACTGGATAGTTAGCCCCTGGCCCTGCTTTCTGTATTCGCCCGGTGTTACCGCTTCCAGTTTTACAAAGTGGTCATACAGTCGTGAACCGCCGCTTAAACCTACGCTGAGGGAAACATCCATGAGTGAGCCGTTGTCTTCCAGCATTCGCTTACTGCGCTCAAGTGTAAGGGCCTGCAGGAAACGTTTCGGTGTGGTGCCAGCCCATTTACAAAATACCCGATGAAAATGAAACGGACTGAGATGAACATGAGCAGCAACGTCTTCCAGCGAGGGCTGGCTTGATACATGCTCTGACATATAGGTCATGGCTTTTTCAATGCGGATATAGTCGGACATAACCATCACCCTTACACACGATTACTTGAGATACCACAATCATAAAAAACAGTTTATCCGACAACGACCCGAAGCTTGCTCTTTTCACGTAGTACCGGAATTGGCCTGCTTCACAATGAGCAGACCAAGCCATTATTACCGGGTCTGATTCAACGCCTGGATAGCAAAGCTGCCCAGCCAGTGACCACCTTCATAGCTATCGCCGATTAGATTAGGGTAGGAGTGCGCCATATGTTTATCGGCAACTTCGCGTAAATGCTCATACTGTGGGTATTGGTTAGCCAGCGCATACAGGTTCCAGGCGCGGCTAAAGTTTAAACCGTCCAGATGCACCAATTTGCCATCGGTTCTGTCGCTGACTTTACCGACTGCCAGGCTGTAGTCCGGATCTGCGAGTTGTGGCATAAAATCATCTAACCAAGTTAAAAACTGCTGTTTTGGCAGGACGCGTTGCATTAAGCCTATTTCTTCCAGGCAGGGTGACAGAAAGTCGTAGCCACTTGGCTCCCAGCTTATCGGGCAGTTTTTATCGTCTAAAAAGTAATTTTTAGCGCGCTTAGTAATTAATTGTTGTAGTTCTGTATGTTCGTGATTCACAGCGTAGTCGTAGGCGAAACTCAAGCCAAAGGCTGTGTTGGTATGTTCGCCCACACGCACCGGATAAACCAGCCGGGGTAAGAAGTTGATATAGCGGTCAACGATTAAATCGGCTAAAGGCTGTAAGTTAGCGGCCAGTTCTTTGGCCATAGGATCTTCCCATGAGTGAAGTTCGTCAGATAGTTTTAACAACCACGCCCAACCATAAGTGCGCTCAAACGAGTCATTAATATCTTTGCTGAAAAAGTCCACTTCACGTGCCACGTTTTCTGCAGTTAAGTTGCGTTTAAGAACGGCTTTTACCTCGTCAGCCTGTTCCAGATCGGGGTGTTGCTGTAACAGAGTGACCATTGACCAGTAGCCATGCACGGCACTGTGCCAGTCAAAACAGCCGTAAAAAACCGGATGGAGAACGGAAGGTTCCTGCAAATCGGCAGCGCTGCCCAGCACCACTCCGGTCTTATATGGGTAAGGTGTTTCTACACAATGCAGTGGCAGTTCTACCAGTTTATTTGCTTCGGACAGTGTTAAATGGTTTGAAGCCATGAGTTCGGTGTCCTGAGTTGCCGGAGAACAGGCCTGTAATAACACCATACTTAACAGGGCAGTACAAAAGGAAAGGGCTTTTAGCATATAAGGCTCACATTGATGATTGTTTTTAGCTCGAATGATAGTAGCAACCTTATAAATTTTTAGCTATGTCCGAGAGCGTCAGCTTATAGCTCCTTAGGCGGGCTTGCGTTATCCGTACTGGCAACCGAAATCAAAAGTGTCATACTGAAATTCATAACACAGAAAATCCTGAGTTTGTTCATTTTAGAGGTGGCTTATCTTTTATTGGTACCGATGCGGAGTCATCCTTTGACTACACTGAAGAGTGAACATTCCGTAATAAAACAGAGAGGTGCTTCAATGGCATTTGAGAAATGTCCAAAGTGTGAAGATGAGGTTCTGGATAATAAATACAGCTGTCCGGCTTGTGGCTACGTGAAGCCCGAAAATTCAGAACAAAAAGAGCAACCGGGTGAAAACGATCAGCCTGGAGAAAGCAAAATTACCACTGAAAACACATCAAAAAGCCTCCAGATACAAGGGGTACTGGCAATCGTTATTCTGATTATTGGCGTGCTCTGGTTTTTCCTAACGTCTGATGATTACCAGCAGAGCGAGGAAGTTAATATTGTTCCTCTTATCATGTTTATTGGTGGTCTTGTCTGGTACATAGTGACGCGCTTTCGGATTTGGCGCGAGCATTCCCGGAAGCAATGAGCGGAGATTTTGATCGTTTTAGTCTTTTTAGCCATACCCATTAGTAAGCAACTGAGTAAAAAGGAAACTTGGAGGTAGAAATGGATAATAAAGAAGCGTTTGAAAAGAAGCACGAAGCAAAAATTGAAGAAATGAAAGCCGAAATAGACCGTCTGAAGGCTAAAGCGAAACAGTCGGAGGCTGATTCTCAAATCAAGTATGAAGAGAAGATTAACGAGCTTGAAGCGCTGAAAGACAAGGCCGAAGATAAGCTGGAAGGTCTGAAAAAGTCCAGCAAGGACGCCTGGGCTGATATTAGTACCGGCCTTGAATCAGCTACTCAGTCGCTGGCAACGGCAATAAAAGCCGCCAGTCAGGACTTTAAAAAGTAACCTGTTATGGGGTGGTGATGAGCCACCCCGCTTATTATCTGTTATTTGTAGACTTTAAACGTAACTCAAGTAAGCGTATTTCGCGTGCGGTATGGTTACGGTTTGTTTGCATGTAAATCCATAGCTTTGTGGCAACCTGAGCGTTAAAACTCAATATGAGAAGTACGCCCCAGAACAATTCGTTGTCCGGTGTTGCTATAAAGAACCGATACCCGCAAAACAATAGCAATACCGTAAATATAGCGCCCAGGCCATAGGCAATCTTCACAACCCAGCCTATGTCGTACTTGAACCCTTGTTTTAAGTAGCCGGTAAGGCCTTCGCCTGTGCCCATTAACTTATCCAGTTCCTGTGCTTGCGCTGACAGACCTTTTTCTACTTGCTCTATCTTCATGAGTTGATGCCTTATTAGTCATTGTTTTATTGCCTGTAACTCAGTAGAGAGACGAAGCGAAGTATAGATTGGCTCAGAAAAAATGCGTGGTGAGTTGATATCTCCCCCAACTCAATGTAGTTTTCAACTCACTCTCATTAAACAAAAGTCATTATGTCGTCTTTATTAAACTGGATGAAAACCCTGGGCACCATACCTTTAGCCCTTTGCGTTCTTTTCGTTGTATTTTTGCCTTCTATCTTATTTGCGGCATTTATTGTCTGGATTTTTGACTGGTTGTTTCTTGATCTTACCTGGATGTCCTGGCCGACCTTTTGGTGGATATTGGGAACCTGGGCTGTGACTATGATCATTGCTTTAGCCAACAACGCCGATAAAATTATGTTTGGTACGCCTAAGTAGCTAATCACCCTCCGTTGTTAGTCCTTTCTTAATAAAATGACCTGTTCGCTGATAATTTCAAGGCTTAGTTGAAAATGTTGCCCTATCCACTGCATGGTTTTAGGCGTGTAAAAGCTGACATGGGTCGGGTCACCTTTGTATCTCCACTGGTTAAATTGTTCAGCTGTTTTCTTTGTAAACATCCAGGTCATCACGCCTATGTACCCTTTAGGTTTCACTAAGCTGATTAACTGCGGCCATGCTTTGGCGGGCTCACTAAAGTGCTCAACAACTTCGCTGCAGGTGACAAAGTCATACTGACGGCTTAACTGCCCGCTGTCCGGTGCGTAGTAGATGTCGTAAATGGACATCCTCATACCTTGCTCCTCAAGCATCAAACTAAGTGTAGGCCCCGGGCCTGAACCAAAATCAAGGCCAGTCATGCCAGTTGATAGCTTTTCTAGTAAAGGCATTGAAAGTTGGCTTAAGAACTCCCGGTAGCGGATGTCCTGCGGGCCATTTTGATGAAAGTCGTAAATGGCTTTTTCATCTTCTTGTGGAAGGTGTGTTTCGGGATTAGCAAAAATAAGATCGCATTCTGGGCAACGAAAATACGTGCGCTTTTTGTCTTCGCAAAAGAGAGGTGATGGTGCTGTGCATAAGGTGCAATTCATGCACTTATGGTATGTCAGTTTGAAATTTTGTCAAAAATATACTTTAGTTAACATAAAGTTAACATAAAGTTAACAGAAGATCTGCTATACGCATACCAAATTATGGAGACTGGCTATGGCCATGAAGGGAAGCTTGGTTATTGGTGTATTACTGACATTCTTTTGCTTAAATGCCTATGCTGAGCCCGCCGTTGTTAGTCCTGACGAAGAAACCATTAACTTAAATTTTCACCTTTATGAGTGGAGAGAAGAACAACGCTTAGATTCAAACCAGCTCATAGAGCAATTGCTGGCTCTGAACTGGCAAAAAGTAGAGGGCTCGTACAACAAAGGTTACATTAGTGACGCGTACTGGTATCGATTAAGACTGACACCAGAAGGTGACTCACCACAGTTAAGGCTTTTAGAAATAACCTATCCATTACTGGACAACATCGATTTTTACATTAAAACAGACAATAAATTCACTCATTACTCGACAGGCGATAGGCGTCGGTATAATGACAGGCCCATTCATGGCCGCACTTTCGTATTTCCTATAGAACTAACCCCTAATAAGGTGAGTGACGTGTACTTTCGGGTTCAGTCTGCGAGCTCGCACCAAATATCCACGCGACTTTGGAGTAACGATGCTTATATAAAGTACAGTAACGAAGATGCTACTTATCGGGCGGTGTATTACGGCTCTCAAATTATGCTTATCATCTTCATTCTGGGGTTGTATATGTTGATGAAAGAGAGAGTTTATCTGCTCTTCAGCCTGACCATACTGGGTTTGTTAACCTTACAAGCGGCAATGCATGGCGTTTTGTTCCAGTATGTCATTCCAGGCTTTCCGTTGGTTCATGAATACGTCATTTTGACGAGCGTCCCCTTTATTCTGTTTATGATGCTCTGGTTTTCAAGTGACTATCTTGACCTACGGCGACGTCATAAGCGTTGGTATCAGCTATACCGAATTGCTGCTCTTATTGTATTACTGGTTTTTATATCAGCGTTTATTTTGCCGTACCGGTTGGCAACAATGTTCGGAGTCGGACTGTCGGTGCCAGTGACGCTGCTGACGTTGTGGACAGGTATTCGGTTGTGGTCAAAAGGGACAAAAACCGCACGCTTGTTCACCATTTCCTGGGCGGCATTATTGGTGGGTTGTCTCGTCACGATACTGAACCAGCTTGGGGTTATGGTGATACCTGGAGCGTCCCAATACAGCATTCCATTAGGTGCCAGTATTCAATCTATTTTAATGGCTTATGCGCTTGCCGATCGCTTCCAGAAAGACCGTAACGACAAGGTAAAGGCGCAGGAAGCGCGCTTCGACGCTTTGAAAAAGCGACGTGATACCGAGCGCGAAATGATGCGCAGCGCTACAAGGAATCAGCTCACGGGCTTATGCAACCGACAAGTATTTGAGCAGGTTTTAAGCTCTCAACTGGCGCATAATAGCCGGGAGCCTATAGCCATTGGGCTTTGGCATATTGAGAGCTTTAACGATTACCACAAAACACTTGGTCATGAAAGCAGTGAGGCCTTACTACAAACGGTGGCGAAGCGACTCAATAATGAAGCGGTCGGCATTTCAAGTATTGTTCGGTTAGACAGAAGAGATGATATCGCCGTTGCCAATATCGAAACCGTCACTTTTGGCTGTATTTTTAAAGACATTTGCCATGAAGAAACGCTCAGCCTTGTTCAAAAGCTTGCGGACATATTGCACGAACCTATTGAATTTAAAGGCTTGTCGATTGAATTTGCCGTTCGTTCGGGTTGTGCCTTTAGTGAGCCGGGAATCGATGTGTCGACATTGCAGCGTCACGCGTTTATTGCCTTTGGATATAACCTGCCCAATGAGCAACAAGTTACTGTCTATAGCCCGGATATGGATTCATACAGTCCGCGGCGACTGACATTAATGACCGAGTTAAGAAACGCTATTAAAAATGATGGATTAGAACTCTATTTCCAACCGCAAATTGATTTAAAAACAGACGCCTGTGCTGGCTTTGAAGCGCTTATACGCTGGACTCATCCTGAATATGGCTTTATCCCGCCAGATGAATTTATCCCTATAGCAGAAGAAACGGGGGTTATTCGCGAGGTGACGACCTGGGTCTTGAAAAAGGCAGCTGAGTTTTCAGTAGAGTTGGTAACGCTTGGACATAATATGACGGTGTCGGTGAACATTTCAGCTGAAAACCTACGTGATAAAGACTTCGTCACAGAAATTGATGAGCTGGTTAAAAGCGGTGGTATGAGCGCGGATGCGTTAATTCTCGAAATTACAGAAACAGCAGCAATGGAAGACCGAGAAACGGCCATTCAAACACTTATGGACTTGCATGCAGACGGTTTCAAAATATCCATTGATGATTTTGGGACTGGCTACAGTTCTCTCGCTTACCTTGATGAATTACCGGTTCATGAAGTAAAAATAGACCGCTCATTCATTCTAAAAATGCAGGAAAATGAGCAAGAGGACACCATCATTAGAGCAACAATTAATATGGGGCATCAGCTTGGCTTTAAAGTTTTGGCAGAAGGTGTCGAAGACGCTGCTGCTGTCGAAACACTAAGAAATAAAGGCTGTGATTTAGTGCAAGGCTACTATTTTGCACGACCCCAAGCGAAAGATGCTGCGTTAACGTGGCTAGATAAATTCCAGTGAAGTGTACAAAGCTAATATCGATCTTTTCTTGTCTCTGATCTGTATCTATAAAACCTATCAAAGCAAACGGTATCTTGCCTTGGAGTAAATGGCTGAGCGTTGCTATAACTATAAGTAACAGTTATTCAAATTTAAGCACAGAGATAAGGAAGGCATAATGAGCAGTTCAAACGGTGGCGGTAAATGCCCAATCATGCACGGCAGCATGACGTCTGAAAAGAAAACGAACACGCACTGGTGGCCAAATTCCCTGAAGCTGGAAATTCTGCGTCAGCATGACACCAAAGCGAATCCAATGGATGACGACTTTAATTACGCGGAAGAATTTAAGAAAATTGACCTGGAAGAATTAAAGCAAGATCTGAAAAACTTTATGACCGACAGCCAGGAATGGTGGCCGGCAGACTGGGGTCATTATGGTGGTTTAATGATTCGTATGGCCTGGCACTCGGCGGGCTCGTACCGCTTGGCCGACGGTCGCGGTGGCGGCGGTACGGGTAATCAACGATTTGCGCCTCTGAACAGTTGGCCGGACAACGTAAGCTTAGATAAAGCGCGTCGGTTGTTATGGCCTATTAAGAAAAAGTACGGCAACAAACTGTCTTGGGCGGATTTATTTATTCTGGCCGGTAACATGGCTTATGAGTCCATGGGCCTTAAAACCTTTGGCTTTGCCGGTGGTCGTGAGGACATCTGGCACCCTGAAGAAGACACTTACTGGGGTAGTGAGAAGGAATGGCTGGCGGAAACGAAAAACCGTTACGGCGCTGATGACAAACGCGAGTCACTGGAGAACCCGCTGGCGGCCGTACAAATGGGCTTAATTTACGTGAACCCGGAAGGCGTTGACGGGCAGCCGGATCCAGCGCGCACCGCGAAAGACGTACGCGAAACCTTTAAGCGCATGGCAATGAATGACGAAGAAACCTGCGCGTTAACGGCGGGCGGTCATACCGTTGGTAAATGCCACGGTAACGGCAAAGAAGAGAACTTAGGCCCTGAACCAGAGGCGGCAGATGTAGAGGAACAAGGCTTTGGCTGGCGCAACAGCGGTGGTAAAGGTGTAGGGCGTGACACCATGTCTAGTGGTCTTGAAGGCGCCTGGACGACTAACCCAACTCAGTGGGACAACGGCTACTTCTACTTGCTGTTTAACTACGAATGGGAGTTGAAGAAGAGCCCGGCTGGCGCGTGGCAGTGGGAGCCTATCGACATTAAAGAGGAAGACAAACCGGTCGATGTGGAAGACCCGTCAATTCGTCACAACCCAATTATGACTGACGCCGATATGGCGATGAAAGTAGACCCGGACTACCGCAAAATTGCAGAGAAGTTCTACCAAGATCCGGAGTACTTTGCTGACGTATTCGCTCGCGCCTGGTTTAAACTAACGCACCGTGACTTAGGTCCAAAAGACCGTTATTTAGGGCCGGATGTGCCGGAAGAAGATTTGATTTGGCAGGATCCGATTCCGAAAGTAGATTACACCTTAAGCGAACAAGAAATTACTGACTTAAAAGAGAAGTTACTAAACACAGAGTTAACGTCTTACGAGCTGATTTCTACCGCATGGGACAGCGCACGTAACTTCCGTTGCTCAGATTATCGTGGTGGTGCAAATGGCGCACGCATTCGCTTAGCACCACAAAAAGACTGGCACGGTAACGAGCCAGAAAAACTGCATAAAGTCCTTCGCGTACTGGAAGAGTTACAGTCTACGCTGGATAAAAAAGTCAGCCTGGCCGACTTGATTGTACTTGGCGGTACGGCAGCGGTTGAAAAAGCGGTAAAAGACGCCGGTTATAACCTAACGGTTCCGTTTGCTCCGGGCCGTGGTGATGCAACCGACGAACAAACCGACGTGGAAAGCTTCGAGCCGTTGGAGCCATTGCATGACGGTTATCGTAACTACCTGAAGAAGGATTACGCGGTACCGGCCGAAGAACTGATGCTGGATCGAACACACTTGATGGGCTTAACAGCACCTGAAATGACGGTTCTTGTGGGTGGCATGCGTGCTTTAGGTGCAAACTACGGTGAATCTAAGCACGGCGTATTTACTGACCGGGTTGGTACATTAACTAACGACTTTTTCGTTAACCTGACCGACATGAATAACGTCTGGAAGAAAGCGGATGATCACTACGAAGTTCGTGACCGCAAAACCGACGAACTGAAGTGGACAGCAAGCCGCATTGACTTAGTCTTTGGCTCAAACTCAATCTTGCGTTCTTATTCAGAGCTGTATGCTCAGGATGACAACCAGGAGAAGTTTGTAAAAGACTTCGTGAAAGCCTGGACTAAGGTTATGAATGCTGACCGCTTTGATTTAGCTTAAGGAGGAAGCATGTCGAAAGTACTATTAATTACCGGTGCCTCAAGTGGCATCGGTGAAGCCACGGCGCGCAAAGCGGCAAAAGAAGGATTAAAGCTAATATTAACGGCGCGACGGAAAGACAAGTTGGATGCGCTGGTTGAAGAGTTTGGCTCTGACAACGCTGTTGGTATTGCCGCCGATGCGGGTAACTTTCCCGAGCTTGAGCACGTCGTAAAGCAGGGCGTTGATAAGTTTGGTCAGCTGGACGCTGTGTTCGCAAATGCAGGAACCGGTGTTTCAACACCAGGTACTGAAGAAGGCGACGCGGAAGAATGGAAGCAAATGGTTGATGTGAATATCAACGGGCTTCTGTATACCGCGAAACTGACCTTACCGCACTTGCGCAAAACTACCGGTCATTTTCTAATGACAGGATCAGCTGCCGGGCGCATTACGCTTAAAGGTTCTGTTTATGGTGCCACCAAATGGTTTGTGCACGGTTTCGCTCAGAACTTAGCTGAAGAAATGAAAGAGTGGAATGGTCGCTGCACAACAATAGCTCCCGGTATGGTGAATACTCCGTTCTTTGACGAGCCTAAGCCGGACAAGCTGGACCCGGATGACGTTGCAGACGCTGTGCTGTACGCAATAAACGCAAACCCGCGTAACTGCGTGCGAGAAGTGTTCTTAATGCCAGCTTATTAAGTTTTCAGCCCCCGCTTCGGGGGCTTTTTTATGAGCGCAACGGTTTTGACATCCCACCTGGACAACTCCATAATCCTTAAGCATTAGGCTTTGTGGGGAGTAGACAGCAAAAATGACCGCTTCAGTGGAAGAAGAAAAGCAATACAAAGCCTCGTGGAAACGTTTAGCGCTGTTTAGTGTGCTGTTTGTTTTGCTGACGGTTGCTGGTTTTTATGCCATTTATGATCACTTCTCCGGTCGCAGTTTAACCTTTGATTTTCGTCTATTCGCCCCGGAAGTTCTCAGCGTTACTGTCTTGCTTTTGCTTATTTATTTTTCCGCCGATGGCTTACGCCTATATTACACACTGCGGGCTCTGGGTTACCGGATACCTAAGAAAGCTATGGCAAAACTGGTTTTTATCAATATTTTCTTTTCTAATATCACGCCTATGGCGACCGGCGGCGGCTTCGCCCAGGTTTGGTTTCTGCACGAACATGGTGTGCCTATTGGCAAGGCAACAGCAGCCACGACGATTCGTACAGTACTGGCTATTTTCTTTATTTTCTCACTGACGCCGGTATTTTTGTTAACGCTGGAGCCTTTGCAGGACAAAGCGATTATCAGCGATATTGGTACTGCACTAGCGGTATTTATTGTACTGTACCTGCTCTTTTTCGCTGTTGTTTTACTTCGGGCGCATTGGCTTATTGGGCCCTTAAGTTTCCTTTGTAAGGGCATACATAAATTGCAACTGATTAGCCCGGAGCGTCATCTGCGTTGGCAGTATAAAACGCGACGCGAAATGCTGCGTTTTTCTCAGAGTTTTTCCGAATATTGTCGTGGCTCGAAAGTCGCTATTTTACTGTCCGTGTTATTTACTTTTATTTTCCTGCTCAGTCTGTTCAGTTTTCCGGCATTATTGATGTGGGGGCTGGGATACGATGTAAATTATCTGATAAGCCTGGGACTGTTGGTTGTCACAACATTTATCATGTATTTTGCACCAACCCCGGGGGCATCCGGTATTTCAGAAGGTGTTTTCGGTAGCTTTTTCAGTGATATTTTAGCTAAAAATCATTTGCTGTTGGTTACCTTCAGCTGGCGCTTTTTAACCATCTATTTGGGCATGCTGCTAGGGCTGTTTATTTTACAACGATACTTAGTTAACTCGGCCAAAGTACAGGGCATACAATGAATAAAAAGAAACTACTAAAAGCCCTGTTCTACTTAAATATAGCCATAGTTGTCAGCCTTATTGGCTATAAAGTTTATTTGAACCTGGTGACTTCTGAATTCGAGGCAGAGCATACTGATCAACTTGCAGCTATCAGCGCCAGGCTGGAAGGACAAGACAGTTACAGTTTTGCGGTGGTTGGTAACATCAATAATTCGGTTGGCATTTTTGAGCGTCGCATTATTCCCATGCTGAACGATGCCAATATCGATTTTCTCGTATCTGCAGGAAATGCTGTCAGCAGCGGTGGAGAGGACAAATATCGGGCGATACGGGGTACTCTGTCCCGTTTGGATATGCCTTATTTATTGACCTTTGGTAACAACGAATACGAAGAGTTTGGCAGCTTTCGTTTTTATGATCACTATGGGCCTCATTTTTTCAGCTTTACCGCCGGTGACAGCCGTTTTATCTTCCTCGACAGTACTGAAAAAACCCCCTGGCAGTGGCAGCTAAGGTGGTTAACCGACACTCTTAAGGCGGATGCATCGGCGCATCGGTTTGTTTTTATTGGCCACCCACCTCTGGAGCCAGAAGAAGCGTTTTTTCTGGCCGAGGATGACGACTTTTTGCAACCAGCTGAATTCAGAAGCGCGTTGCTGCAGACGTTGGGAAACTTTGGTGTCGACCGGGTGTTTTCATCAAACATTTCAATCTATTCTGAACAAGAGCATAACGGCATACCCTATATAACAACAGGTGGTGCAGGTGGCCTGGTACTGAACCAGAATGAAAGCTTCTACCATTATGTAAAAGTGAGCGTGAGCGCCGATGGCTCTGTTGAACACTCGGTTGAAGAGCTGGAAGTTGGGCAGCACCCCATTTTGAAGCAACTGGAAAGTCTGTGGTTTTTCATTCACTCCCTGTTTTATGTGGGTTACCTCAACTTTATTCTCTTAGTCAGTTTGTTCGTGGTTATCAGCACCAAGCTCTATAACGCCGTGTTTGTCGGAAAAGAGTATTATCCGGACTACGATATTGACCCAGAGCCCTGGTTTAAGAAAACCATGCGAGTGGCTATGTTTACCAACAACTACTTGCCCTTTATTGGTGGCGTGCCTATATCTATCGAACGCTTACGAAGTGGACTGGTGCAGCTTAAGGACAAAGTTCTGGTTGTTGCACCGCGCTATCAACAGGCAGCAGAAAAAGAAGAGAATGTGGTGCGTATGCCTTCGTTATTCTCTTTTGGTGAAAAAAGCGAGTTTCGATTTGCCAATATTTTTTCAGGCGCCGTACGTAAAAAGGTAAAGGCATTCAAGCCGGATATTATTCATGTACACCATCCTTTCTGGATAGGATCGCTTGGGGTCTTTATGGCCCGGAGGCTTAAGGTTCCTGTGGTTTATACATATCACACCCGGCTAGAGCACTATGCGCACTTTGTGTTTTTACCCGGCTCGCTGTTCCGTAACATTATTGCGCACTTTTTGGTTCGTCGTTTTGCAAACAAATGCGATGGTGTGATTGTGCCTACTCAGTCGACTGAAGAGTACTTACGCATGATAGGCGTAAAGCGTCCGACCTTTGTACAGCCAACCGGCATTGAGTTTGAGCGCTTTCAGCAAGTTGACCCGGAACAGGTCAAGGACTTGCGCAACCAGCAGAATATTGGCGACGAAATCGTTTTTGTCAGCGTTTCCCGGCTCTCCAATGAAAAGAATATCGACTTCATGATAGACGCCATGGCGCAATTGAAGGAGCAGACGGATAAAGCATTCCGGTTGTTGATAGTGGGTGACGGCCATCAGCGTCACAGATTACAGGGGCGCATTGACGACATGAACCTGCAGCAGCACATTACCCTGGTGGGTGCTGTTCCTCCTGAGCAGATGGCCGCCTGGTACCGACTCGGTGACGCGTTTTTATTTGCGTCTCAGTCGGAGACTCAGGGCATGGTTATTTTGGAAGCGATGGCCGCCGGCCTGCCGGTGGTTGCGGTGCGCTCAAGCGGTATTGATGATGTGGTTGAAGATGGGCATAACGGTTACAAAACACCGGCTAAGCAGTCTTTATGGTGTGAGCGGGTTAAACAAATTCTGGATGATACCGATTTGCGCCAGAGCCTTTCAGACAATGCTCTGGCGTTTGCCCGTGACTATTCCGTTGAAAAGTTCAGTAAGGACGTGCGCCTTATTTACGCCGAAACTCTGGCTCGTTACCACCAGACCAAATAGTGTTACAAAATATGGTTGCCGAATACCAGCAACTGACAGACAACAACGGCTGTTGTTAATAAAACGCGAATACGGTAGTAGCCCATATAAGAAGTCATGGCGGAGCTGCGGGCGAGCTTTTGTTCAAAGAAAAGAACTAAAACAAAACCGAGCATTTGCAGACCCAGAGACCAGGCGGGTAGGTTACTGAGTATTGTGAACCAGGCTAAAAGAGCAAAAACATTGCTTAGTAGTAGTAAGCCTGCGGTTTTTTCGCTTTCAGCACGATGCAAAGCACGCCCCCATAAGGTGCCACCTAAAAAGCTTAATATAATAGCGCCGTAGGTGATTAAGAACTCCAGCGGTTGTATGCCCCAAAATGTGCCCGTGCCCATTAATGCAGCAAGAGACGATGCTAAAAAGGGGATTAGCCCGAGAAAGCCCAGTGTGTATATAAGCCAGTTTTTGCCTTTATTCATAAGCAAATTAGTCCACCAGATGTGAGTTATAGTTGTTTTTACGGTAATTGTTCTCTTTACGTTTAGTCTAACTTTAAATAACTTGCGTAATAAACGATAACAACAATGTCTTTTTTTTCTCGTCGACTTTCCCCTACAAGCCCGTTGTTTACCAGTTTCAGTTGCTTTAGTAAAAGTCAGCCGATACTATTTCGGCCCTTTGATTTTTAGTGACGCTAACGTTGCTGGGCGCAAGATCTATGAATAAACGGATACTGGTTACCGGAGGCTGCGGTTTTATTGGCTCGCATACCGTGGTTGAGTTAATACTCAACGGTTACCAAGTGGTTGTTGTTGATAACCTGAGCAACAGCAGTGCGTCGGTCATTGATAAAATACAGAAGGTTACAGGCAAGCGGCCAGACTTTCATCAAGTCGATATCTGCGACAGAGATGCATTAACCGGTGTCTTCCGGCGGTACTCTATTGATGGCGTTATTCATTTTGCGGCGCTAAAGAACCCTCAGGAAAGTTATCAGTTAAGAGACAAGTATTTTACGACCAATGTGGAAGGTACGCGCAAACTGCTATCGGTAATGAAAGCAGTTTCCGGCACCCGATTAGTGTTTTCGTCCTCCGCTGTTGTGTATGGAAACCCCTCAACAGTACCTATTGCTGAATCGGCCTCAGCGGGAGAGGTCACTAACCCTTATGGGGAGACTAAGTTTCAGTCTGAGCGCGATTTAAGTGACAGCTGTAACAGTAATGCTAATTTTTCTGCTGTCAGTTTGCGTTATTTTAACCCTGCGGGAGCCCATCCTTCGGGATTCCTCGGCGAACAACCGCTTAAGCCAGCGGCAAACCTGGTTCCGGCTATTGGTGATGTGATTGCTGGCAAAGCCGATTCAGTTCATGTTTATGGTCACGATTATTCGACCGATGACGGTACAGCCATACGCGATTACATTCATGTCTGCGATATTGCAAAAGGCCATGTTGCTGCATTGGAAGTGGGATTTGCGCAAAGGGGGCATCAGGTTTTTAATCTGGGAACCGGCAAAGGCGAGTCGGTGCTTGAGGTCATACGTGCCTTTGAAAAGGCGAGCGGGCGCACCATTCCGGTTCAGTTTTCGGACAGGAGGCAGGGCGACGTAATGAGTTGCTATGCCAGCGTCGATAAAGCCTATAGAGAGCTAAACTGGCGTGCAGAGTCAGACTTGAGTGTTATAGCCCGGGACTATTGCCACTGGTTATCGTTGTCGAGCTGATACAGTGAGATGTCGCTGACTTTATCCGCCGTCACTGCCTGGTAAGCACACAGCAGGAAAGAGTTTATCCGGAAGTGTTTTGCAGCGTGTTGTTGCTTTTCAAGTGACTGCTCCAGGACTTTAAGCAAGGGTTCACCGGAGGCTTTGGCTAACGTCCACTGTCGGAAAAATGCTTGCTTGGTCAAAGAACTACCCGCCAGAAACCCATTTTTATAATAGTCACGAATGCGCTGGTAGCTTTTACTGGTACGTAAGTTCTCAACGTCTATGCCGATATTACGGGTTGTTGAGTAGGCCGCGGCGATGAATCCCGATTTATGAGAAAGAGAGCAATAAACGGGCTGATCATTTACGCTTAGTAGTGGGGCTCCGGAAGGACTTTTGCCTATAGTGACGTGAACAGATCCGGAAGCCGGCCAGTATTTTCTGACAAGCTGTATTAGTAAGTCTTGCGTTGCTTCTGACACTTGCCTGGATGATGCTGTGTCGTTGTGGAGCCTATATCCGATAACCATATGCGATGTTATATTTTTGAAATGTAGAGTGAGATTCTGTACTATTCCGCTTCTTTTTTGAGTATCTGCCCAAACCCTATGCGAGCCTTTGTAGCTGATAGTACATTAGTCCAGACCGAATGTCGTGAACGGCTGAAGCAAATTCCAGCTTCGACCCGACGGCGGCTGAGCTCGTATGCGAAAGTGCTGATAACTGCCATGCTGGAATTGAGTGAAAGACACCCTCAGTTGCAAAAGACACCGATGGTATTGGCAACGCGGCATGGCGACTTACACCGCACCGAGAAGTTACTGCGGGAACTGGTGCGGGGGGAAATCTTGTCGCCAACCCAGTTTGCGCTTTCGGTGAATAATGCCGTACTGGGGCAGTACAGTATGGCCGCTGACAATAGGCAGTCTATGACAACCTTGTCGGCGGGTGAGCAAACCTACCCTTTAGGGTGGCTAGAGGCGTTAAGCCAGCTACAAAGCGAAGCTGAGCAGGTACTGTTAGTGTATGCTGATGAAGTGCCTCCTGCGGTGTATTCCGGGCAGGTTAAATCGCCGATAACTGGTTTTGCTCATGCGGTTTTACTCGATAGAAAAAACGGACAAGAATTGATTTTGGATCGCCAGGTTGAAAAAAAAAGTCGGTTACAGGAAGACGTGTGGCGAGTTGCGAACAGCGTACAGGAAATGCTTGATGCTCGTGGCGGTAAGGTGGTTAAAGACTATAACAAGGTAAGGTGGAGCTGGCATGTTGCTTAGTCTCTGGCAGTTCATTAATCGCACCTGGCGACGTTTCGCCACAGGACTTTGCTTTGCCATTTTTGGTTTAGGAGGCCTGTTACTGTCGGTGACTGCGCTGCCTTTACTCGCCTTACTATCTAATGGGAATGAGCAGCTGCGTCAGGCCCGGGCCCGGCGGTTAGTGCAACTGACATTTAAGTGGTTTATCGGCGTAATGAAGTGGACCGGAGTGTTCAACTTTGACTTTAAGGCGATTGAACAACTACGAAGCGTTCGGGGCCATGTCATTATAGCTAATCACCCTTGCTTAATTGATGTCGTGGCATTGATTTCTTTTGTGCCAAATCCAGACTGTGTGGTTAAGTCACACCTTTGGAAGAACCCTTTTATGCGTGGCGTTATCCGTTCAACGGGTTACTTAAGCAATGATGATCCGGAAGATTTGGTTACCGACTGTGAGCGCTCGCTGGCGCAGGGGAATAACCTCATTATATTTCCCGAAGGTACGCGCACGACACCAGGAGAAGCGGTCAAATTTCAACGCGGCGCAGCGCATTTGGCGTTGCGCACAAGGGCTAAAATTACGGCACTACGTGTGGATTGCTTACCTGTAACTTTAATTAAAAATGAGGCTTGGTACTGTGCGCCGGAACGAAAACCGACCTTGTCGGTGCACTATTTGGGCGAAATAGACTCGGCCGTTTACTGCAACGCTGAAAAGCTCAGTATTGCCGCGCGTCAGCTGACTCGCGACTTACAGAATTACTACGAAAAGGTGTTAGAAGATGACGGAAAACCTGAAGCAAGAGATCAAAGCTTTGATTATCGAGTCGCTGGATCTTGAGGATGTTGAGGTATCAGATATCAATGATTCAGCCGCGTTATTCGGAGACGATGACGATGGCCTGAACCTCGATTCCATTGACGCATTGGAACTGGGCCTAGCAATAAAGAAAAAGTACGACGTAAAGCTGGATGCAAACTCAGCGGAAACAAAAAAACACTTTTACAGTGTTGATACATTAGCGGATTTTGTCGCTAATAATCGCGGTGAATAAACGAGGGAACGATGAAAACGAAAGACGAAGTGTATGCGCGATTAGTTCAAATTCTTGAAGAAGACTTCGAGATAGAATCTGATGATATTTCTTTAGACGCAAACCTGTATCAGGACTTGGATCTTGACTCGATTGATGCGGTGGATTTAGTGGTTAAATTACGTGAAATCACAGGTAAAAAAATCAGCCCGGATGCGTTTAAAGCGGTGCGTACTGTCGAGGATGTTGTCGAAGAAGTTTATAAACTCGTTCACAGCGATTAATGAAAACCGCTCTGCGTTTATTGATCAGTGGCTTACTGATTGCCTACCCTCTGATGGTTTGGTGGTTGGCGCAGAACGGCCTGACAAACTGGCTGCTACTGACACTGATTACCTTACTGAGTTTAAGCATTGTTGCCCAGGGTATTGGTCACCCCAGAAGCTGGGTTTCAATGGCCGTGTTATTGGTCGTTTCCGTAACGGCTATTTTTGCTGATCAGCTGACAGGTGTGTTGTTCTATCCGGTCTGGATGAATGCGGCATTGTTTCTGGTTTTTGTTGCGTCCTTATGGCGCAAACCGTCGGTAATAACCCGCTTAGCGACGCTGATGGAAGGCTCACTGTCTGAGAAGGCCGTTGCTTACACTGAAAAGGTGACCATGGTCTGGGCCGTATTTTTCCTTATGAATGGTGCTATTGCGCTGGCGACGGCAGTTCATGGTGACATTGAGCTTTGGACGCTATACAACGGTTTTATATCCTATGTACTGATCGGGTTACTTTTTGTGGTTGAGTGGAGTGTGCGGCGTGTTGTTAAAAACAAGCACTAAGCAGTGGGCGCTGCAATGGCGGCGCCCGGATGCAAAACTAGCTTCAATTAACGGTGAACCCATCAGTGTTTCAGCCTGGCTTCAGGATATTGCTGTCGCTACTCGTTGGCTTAATGAGCAAGAAGGCGACGCGTTGCTTTATCAACGCGACTGGTATCGTTTTAGTGTTTGGTTTTTTGCGCTGCTAGAGAGTAAAAAACGAATTATTTTACCGGCTAATGATAAGCCTGCGACCCTGTCAGAGCTATCATCTCAGTATGCATTCAGAGTTCCGCAAGAATTACCCTCCAAAGGGCGTTTTGATGCGCCTTCGTTGACCTTAAAAGGTGACTTGGACTCCCCTCTGATCTTTTTCACCTCCGGTAGTAGTGGCAAACCTAAAGCAGTAGAAAAAACGCTCAGACAGTTATGGCTGGAAGTAAACACGCTGGAGCAAACCTTTGCAGATAAACTAGGCCAGACGGATATTCTGGCCACGGTGACTCATCAGCACATCTACGGGCTTTTGTTTACAGTTCTGTGGCCTCTTGCAGCCGGGCGTTCGGTAACATTACCTTTAATCGATTACCCTGAGCAATTGCAGCAACTATTAGCGAAAGCTGACGGTCGGCGTTACGCTTTGGTAAGCAGTCCTGCGCATTTGCAACGGTTGGATAATTTGCTACAGCTGGCTCAGCATAAAAGCGCTTTGACCATGGTCTTTTCGTCGGGTGGGCCGTTGCCGGGTTCAGTTGCTAAAAACTTCGCTGACAATGAACTGCAAGCTCCCATTGAAGTGTACGGTAGTACGGAAACCGGAGGCATAGCCTGGCGGCAGCGTAATCCGGGTGCTTCAGATAGTTTTGAACCTCTGGCTGGCATAGAGGTGAGCAGCGACAACAACGATTTACTGGTTATTCAGTCACCGTATCTTAAAGAGCCACAAAGGCCGTATACTACAGAAGATAAAGTTCAGCTTCAGGGGCAGGGGTGTTTTCTGTTACTCGGACGCCAGGACAGAATCACTAAAATTGCTGAAAAACGAGTATCGCTGGACGAAGTCGAGCAGTTTATTCAGCAGCACGAGTGGATCGAGTCAGCCAAAGCTTGTGTGTTACATAGCCATCGTGTTGAGTTGGGTTTGGTTTTAGTGCTGAACTCTGTCGGAAATGCGGAACTTAACACCAGGGGGCGGTTTAAAGTGCGCCAGGAATTGCGGCATCATTTACAGCAGCGCTTTGAAAAAGTGATCGTACCTAAACGTTTTCGCTATGTGGCGCAGCTACCTTATAACGGCGCCGGCAAAGTCACTCAGGCTGACTTACAGGCGTTGTTCGAAGAGGAAAAGTAGAGATATTATGCGGACTCAACTACCTAAGTTTATTGGCTTCTCCGAAAGCGCCGGCGAGAATGAAAAGCCGGCACTTCATGGGCAGTTTCAATTAGAAGCGGACTGTATTTATTTGCAGGGACATTTTCCTTCAGCGCCCATTTTACCTGGGGTCGCACAACTTGACTGGGTGATTGAGCTTGCGGCTGAGCACTGGTCAACACCAACCTCAATTCAACGTATTGAAGTCCTCAAGTTTAACGATATGATTTTACCCGGGGCGACGGTTGATTTGTTCATTGAGAGAAAGCGCAAAGACTGCATTACCTTTAAATATTCTGACGGTGATAAAGCACTGTCCTCCGGGCGCTTGGTGTTCAATTAATATGTCTCAATACTGTTTTCTTATTCCCATTTATAATCACGATAAAACCATTACTGCAACGGTTGAGCGACTGCTGCCTTACGAGCTGCCAATTATTATTGTTGATGACGGCTCAAATGTTCACACCAAAGAAGTGCTGGCGGTTCTTGCGGAAGAACATAAGTCACTTGTTATGTTGTATACCCAGCCTGAAAATACCGGTAAAGGCGGGGCAGTTATGGCAGGGTTTCATTTAGCTGCTGAGAACGGCTTTACTCACGCGCTGCAGATAGATGCTGACGGGCAGCACGACAGTGACGATATTCCGGAGTTTTTAGCTTTGTCAAAGCAAAATCCCGGGGCGCTGATAAGCGGACACCCACAGTACGATGACAGCATGCCGACCAGTCGGCGTATTGGGCGTAATATCACCCATTTTTGGGTTCATGTCGAAACCTTATCGATGCAGATAAAGGACACTATGTGTGGTTTTCGGGTTTACCCTTTGTATCAGACTGTGGGCCTGATTAAGCGTCGTCATATCGGCACACGCATGGACTTTGATATTGAAATTATGGTGCGCCTATACTGGGCGGGTACACCGGTTCTGTTTATTCCAACCAAGGTGGTTTACCCAGAAGGCGGACAGTCACACTTCAGAGCACTGCAGGACAACCTGAAAATTTCCTGGCTGCATACACGTCTGTTTTTCGGCATGCTGCCGCGCATACCGTTGTTATTACTGCGTAGGTTTAAACGTTAGTTATGGTGGAGAAGCATTGGGCGAAAAAGAAAGAGCGCGGTAGCTACTGGGGCATCGTCATTGTTCTTCGAGCCTATCAGTATGGCGGCCACTTGTTAATGCGGCTGATTTTAGCGCCAGTGATCACTTACTTCTTTTTGACTGGGGGCGATCCTCGTAGGGCGTCTTTGGACTTCCTCCGTCGTGTGCATTCTTTTGCTGCTGAGCAGTCTCCCTTTGCAGTCGAGCCGGGTTGGCGCCAAAGTTGGTACCATTTCTGGCAATTTGGTTTGCACGCTCTGGCAAAAATTGATGCCTGGGTCGGTAAGGTGTCTAAGAATCAGGTACGTAATTGTGGTGACACGCACTTTGATGATTTAGAAAAGCAACCAAAGGGCGGCATTCTTATCGGTAGTCACCTGGGTAATCTGGAGGTTGCGCGGGCGCTGGCTTCAAAAAAGTATACCCGGCGCATGAATGTACTGGTGTTTACTCAACATGCTCAGTCGTTCAACCGTGCACTAAAAAACGTTAACCCGAAAGTTGATATTGATCTTATTCAGGTGACCGACATTGATATGGGACTGACCATATTACTGAAAGAGCGCATTGAACAAGGTGAGTTTGTGGTTATTGTGGGGGACAGAACCTCGGTGACTCAGCCCGGGCAGACCATAGAGCAGGAGTTTTTAGGCAAGCCAGCTGCATTTGCCTTAGGGCCCTGGATATTGGCCAGTGTGTTAGAATGCCCCGTGTATTTTTTGTTCTGCCTAAAGAACTCTGATGACGGACATTACGATTTATATCTAAACCATGCGTGTGACCAACTAAAGCTCCCGCGAAAAAGCAGGCGGGAGGCTTTGCAGCCAGTGCTGAAAGCTTATAGTGAAACACTGGAGAAACTGGCGATACGCTACCCCTATCAGTGGTTTAACTTTTTTGATTTCTGGAAGAAGGACAGTCAGTAGTATGACGACATCGATTATAGCCTTTGGTGGCAGCCCATTGACCATTGAAGACGTGGTAGAAGTAGCCAATGGCAAAGCGCAGGTTGCATTAAGCGATGCGCCGGAGTTTGTCGAAAAAGTCGATGCCGGTGTCCGTTTTTTGGATGAGCTGTTAGAGCAGGACGGTGTTATTTACGGCGTGACAACGGGGTATGGCGACAGCTGCACCGTAACGGTACCGGAGAACTTAGTTAATGAGTTGCCCATTCACCTTACGCGTTTTCATGGTTGCGGCCTGGGCGATACCTTCGATGAACAAGAAACCCGTGCCATTCTGGCAACTCGCTTAAGTTCTCTGGCTCAAGGTTATTCAGGTGTCAGCTGGGAGTTGCTGGAGCGCCTGGTGGTGATGCTGAACGAAAACATGTTGCCACTTATTCCGAAAGAAGGCAGCGTTGGTGCCAGCGGCGATCTAACGCCTTTGTCGTACATTGCCGGTGCGCTGATTGGTGAGCGTGACGTGTGTTTTCGCGATAAAGTGATGAACAGCGCAGAAGCTTTTAAAGAGCTTGGCATGCCGCTCCACAAATTGCGGCCGAAAGAAGGCTTGGCCATTATGAACGGTACTGCTGTAATGACTGCATTGGCTTGCCTGGCCTGGGACAGAGCGGAGTACCTGACCCGATTGTCAAGCCGTATTACCTCGTTAGCGAGTATCGCTTTAGACGGCAACAGTAACCATTTTGATGATCTACTCTTTGCTGTAAAACCTCATAAAGGGCAGCAACAGGTAGCCAGCTGGATCCAGCAAGACCTGAACCATGTGGAGCACCCGAGAAATTCATCGCGTCTGCAGGACCGTTATTCCATTCGTTGTGCGCCTCATGTTATCGGCGTGCTTAAGGACAGTTTACCCTGGTTTAAAGAAACCATAGAAAATGAATTAAACAGCGCCAATGACAACCCCATTATTGATGGTATGGGAGAGCACGTTCTGCATGGTGGGCATTTTTATGGTGGTCACGTTGCTATGGTGATGGACTCGATGAAAACGGCTGTGGCGAACCTGGCCGATTTACACGACCGGCAAATGGCGCTGCTGATGGACACGAAAATGAACCACGGCTTGCCCTCTAACTTGTCTGCGGCAGAGGGTGAGCGAAAGTCCATTAACCACGGCTTCAAAGCGGTGCAAATTGGTTGCTCAGCCTGGACCGCCGAGGCGTTGAAATTAACTATGCCGGCTAGTGTCTTTTCGCGTTCAACTGAGTGTCATAACCAGGACAAAGTGAGCATGGGTACTATTGCTGCCCGTGACTGTATTCGTATTCTGGAGCTGACCGAACAGGTCGTTGTCGCAACTTTGTTGGCGGCTTATCAAGGTGTAGAGCTGCGCAGGCGCATAGCAGAGACGCCTGTGAGTCCATCGTCTGGTGTCGTAGAAATGCTTGGAAGTCTGGCAGGCCAGTTTGAACTGCTGACGGAAGACCGCCAGTTAGAACCGGAGTTACGCTATTGGCTGACCCAATTACGATTAAAAGTCTGGAACTTGTATCAGGAGCCAGCATGAAACAAGCCAGTTTGACGATTGATGTTCCCTTTTTCGATGTCGACGCGATGCACGTTGTCTGGCACGGGCACTATATAAAATACATTGAAATGGCGCGTAGCGAGTTGTTGCGTACCTTCAATTATGACTATCCCGATATGGAAGCCAACGGCCATTTGTGGCCGATTGTCGATTTGCGCTTAAAGTACGTTGCGTCAGCTACTTACGGACAGCACATTCGGGTAACTGCCACCCTGGCAGAGTGGGAACACCGACTGAAGATGAATTATGAAATTCGTTGTGTTGAAAGTAACGAACTATTAACCAAAGCTACCAGTGTGCAGGTAGCCGTTTGTAAAACAACGCGCGAAATGTTGTTTGAATCTCCTGATATTGTGTTTGAAAAGCTTGGAGTTGAGCGCTCATGATGCGTTTACTGGTGGCAATGATGTTGCTTATGGCCTCAGCAGTTAATTCTGCCGAGGACGATAAGACGCTGAAGGCGCTGTCGGCACTAGAAAAGCAATCAGAGCCGTTGCCGCTGTCGCTGGACTTCCATCAGAAAAAGCAGTTGTCAGGTCTGCCTAGGCCTTTGGTGAGTTCAGGGCAACTGGCTATTAGTGCGGATGAAATTATCTGGACAACCGAGCAACCCCAACAGCAGGAATTGACCATAAATCGTCAGGGTATTTTTGAGCAGGGCGGTGCGGAGTCGATAAGTGGCAGTGACACTATTGCGCAGTTGTTATTGGCTATTTTGCAGCAGGATGAAACGGTGCTTAAGCAGCAATTCAACCTATCGGTAGAGCAAGAGTGCGTGGTGATGGTGCCAAAAGCAGATGCGCTGGCCAGTGTGATTGAAAAAATTCATAGCTGCGGTGCCCAAAGCGTTGAACTTGTGGAGTTGTTTGAGCAAAACGGTAACACCACCCGTATTGAACTGAGCCAAAGGTAACATGAAATGAAAGGCGCACGCGCCGCTATGGCGGCTCGATTACTGTTGCTATTTGCTTTCATTGCTATTGTTGTATCGGGGCTTTTTATGCAGTTGCCGAATACGCAATGGAGTAGCAGTCTGGCAGACGCGCTGCCTAATGAAGTCTCTGATCTGCAGCGCAGTTATTTAAAAAGCCAGCAACCTAATTCGCAGCAATTGTTGCTGGGGTTTGAGTCGCAGCAGCACCCCGAAACTGAGATTCTTAAGGTTGTGCAGGAGCAGTTACGCCAGCTGTTCCACGTAGAACCCACGATACAGCTGGCTGAAATGACAAACCCAAAGGCGGTGCTGTCATTTTATCAACAGCAGGCAGGACGCTTAGCAACGTTTCGTGACAGGCAAGTGCTTGCAAGTGGTGACTATGAAGCGTTGATAGCCAAGGCCCAAAAAACCTTACAAAGTCCCGCCCCGGTTTTAACGCCGCTGCAGAGCGATCCGCTATTACTGACACAGCGCTTTATACAGCAATTACCAGACTTAATGCCGGGGTATAAGAGCCACGGCGGGCTTTATACTCGTTCGTCAGAATCAATCCGGCAGGTATTGGTACCGCTGCGTATTGCAGGCGATGCATTAAGCGTGAACCAGTCCGGGCAGTCCGTTAAGGCAATAAATGACTTTACCAGTAAAGTTACTGAGCAGTTGCCCGGTATTCAGCTTTATAAAAGTGGATTGTTGTTTCATTCCGATGCGGCGGCAAGACAGGCCAAAAAAGAAATGGCCTGGTTTGGTGGGCTGTCTCTTCTGGTGGTACTCGCTCTGTTACTCTGGGTTTTTCGTTCGGGGCAGCAGTTGTTCTATACGCTGCTGTTGCTGGGTGTGTCGGCAGCGACGGGTCTATTGGTCACTTTGTTACTAAGCTCCCGGCCGCATGTGCTGATGCTGGTGTTTGCGACCAGCTTTATCGGCCTGTGCATTGATTACGTTATTCATGGCTTTATTGCCCGCAGTCATGGTGAAACGGCCTGGTCTGTACTGAAACCGGCTTTATGGCTCAGCGGTTTAACCACTGTTTTAGGTTATGTCTTACTTCTGCTGCTGCCTTTACCTTTATTGCAACAATTAGGAATTTTTATGGCAGTGGCCTTAATCACTGCTATGACTCTGGTGGTGACGACGCTGCCATGGTTGCCGGAGCCAAAAGAGCCGGCCCCGCGCTGGCAGCAGTTCTGCTCCAATATGACCAAGCTTTACCGGCAGATGCGTAACAGAACCACAACACATTGGTTAAGTGCTATGGCTCTGACCACTCTGGGCCTGCTCGTCTGGTCATTTACCGCTAATGATAACGTCCGGTTACTGGCCAGTTCACCGGAGTCGTTGCTGCAGCAGGAAAACCACTTGCGGGAAACCACCGACTTTTATTTTCAGCCCGATGTACTGTTGGTGGCTGGCGGAACGAAGCAGCAAGCGCTAGAGCGTACCGGCGACTTGGCCCACTTGAACGGCGGCGTCAGTCTTTACGATTACGTCTTGCCGGTGTCAGAACAACAACAAGTGGTGGAAGGTCAGCAAAGCCTTTTTAAAAGCCAGGCCGGCGAAGGCTACCTGCAATGGTTGGGTATCGACGCGCCGGCACTCAACGGCGCCCCCCAGGGACACCCTTTAGAAAACCAGTTCTTATACCCAGCCGAAGCAGGCTGGATGAGCGTTGTCCGGCTAAAACAGCCATTTAGTTCGGGTGATATTAAAGAGATACCAGGCAGACTGGAGCATTTTAACCCCATTGAGCATGCATCAGACGCATTGACCGAGTATCGGCATTCCATGCAGCTGTGGCTCATTGCTTTACTGATCGTTTCTTTACCTATACTGGCGCTATTTTTACGCTCACAACAGAGTCATAAACAGCGTGTTCAGGCGGCATGGCAGGTTACCTGTGTTATGACGCTGTCGGTCGCAACAGCGTTGCTGCTGGCGCAACTGATACAGCCGCTGAACCTGTTTCATTGTATTGGCGCTATGTTCGTATTGGTGCTCAGTATTGATTACGGCGTTTTCTGCGCCGGCCGTTTAAAGCGACAGCATGCGCTGCAGGCCATTTATCTGTCAGCCTTCACTACCATGGTGGCCTTTGGGGCATTAAGTTTCAGCTCAACGCCAGCTATTGCTGCTTTCGGTATTATTGTATTAATTGGGGTCTTTATGAGTGCCCTGTTCAGTCCGTTGATAATAGAGTCGCCTGATAGCTAAGGAAAGAATCATGCAGGAATCGGTTTATGATGTGGCAATTATTGGCGCAGGGCCCGCAGGGGCAACTGCTGCTGCCATGTTGGCAAAAGCCGGAAAGAATGTGTTAGTGGTTGAGAAACAGGAGTTTCCCCGGTTTTCTATTGGCGAAAGCCTGCTACCCCAGTGCATGACCTTTATTGAAGAAGCCGGGTTGCTGGACACGGTGCTGGAAAACGCAGAGCAGCTGGGGTTCCAGTACAAGGAAGGTGCCGCTTTTTATTATAACGGCAATAAAGTGGACTTTGATTTCCGCAAGAAATCCAGTGAAGGGCCGGGCACCACTTATCAGGTGAAACGCGAGCATTTTGATCAGTTACTGGCGCAGGGCGCGGCAGAGAAAGGTGCAGAAGTCAGACACGGTATTGCGCTGGAAGCCATTGATTTTAGTGACCCGAATGCGGTTAAATTGAGCCTGTCCAGCACCACCGGGAAGACGGAAGCAAAAGCTCGTTTTGTGCTGGATGCCAGTGGTTTTGGTCGAGTACTGCCGCGCTTATTGTCGTTAGAGTCGCCGTCGGACTTTCCTGTGCGCCAGGCCGTTTTCTGTCATGTGAAATCTGAACTTACCGGCGGAGACTTCGACCGAACCAAAATTCTTATCACAGTGCATCCACAAAACCCTGAAATTTGGTACTGGCTCATTCCTTTTTCAGATGGCACTGCCAGTATTGGCGTTGTTGGTGCCAGTGAGTACTTTGCAGAAAATGACAGCGAAAAAGAAGCGCTGTGGAAATGGGTGGCAGACGAGCCTTACCTGCTTGAAGTGTTAGGCGAATATAGGGTAGTTCGTGCTGAACAGCGTATTACTGGCTATTCAGCCAATGTGGATCGTTTATATGGCGACCGGTTTGCGTTGCTCGGTAACGCCGGTGAATTTTTAGATCCGGTTTTTTCTTCGGGGGTGACCATTGCAATGCAGTCTTCATCGCTGGCGGTGCCGTTGGTGCTTAAAGAACTGAATAATGAGCCCCAGGACTGGCAGACGCAATACAGTGACCCTTTGCGTGTCGGTATTACAACCTTTCGCACTTTTGTAAAGGGTTGGTATGATACCCGCTTTCAGGATGTCATTTTTTATCCTGACCAGCAGCAACAGGTGAAAGCGATGATTTGTTCGATTCTGGCTGGCTACGCATGGGATACCAATAACCCTTATGTTCGCGATAGCGAGCGGCGCTTGAAGGTATTGGCGGAGCTATGCGGCTAGTATCTCTTAAAGGCGTTTTCTTATTACTTGTAATGACGCTCGTTGCCGGCTGTCAGTCGTTGAGTGGGCATTCCGTTCAGGTGCCTGTTGCCGACGGGAGTTACCAACTGCAGCACAGCTGGCCGGAAAAGCCTGTACAGCTGTGGCAGAAGGTAGAGTGGCAAAAAGGGCAGCAGCAACGCACTTTTATGGTTTCGGCTGTTTTTGGTAATGAGAGACTGTTGCTGGTTGCGTTGTCTCCACTTGGACATGAATTATTTCGCAGCGAGATTACCCAAGCGGACGGACTGAGCTTTAAGGGCAGTGAAGCTTTTGACGATGCGCGCCTGGCTTTGCAGGTATGGGCAGATTTGCAAATGGCGCTGTGGCCGCTCGATAGTGTTAATTCAAATTTAGACGGTATGAGCTTACAGATCACCCAGACAAAACGTGAACTTTGGTATAACGGCCAGTTGCTATGGTCAGCAGCTAATGACGATGCCAGTCCGCAACGTGTTATTCAGAATAAATCCATGGGTTATCAATTGGTGATAACAACCCTAGAGTATGAGTTATTAGAAACCGATGACAGTGACACTGAGTGAACCGGGCGCTATTTGTGCGTCTGGCCACAATTGCGAGACCATTTGGCGGGCCGCATTGACGGGCGAGCAGACCGGTTTGAGAGCGTCTGCTTTCGTTACCAATGATGGCACCTCGCTATTTGCCGGGCAGGTAGCGGATGACAAACTGCCAAATATAGACAGCCTGCCGCCGGCAATGCGAACCCGGAATAATCAGTTGGTTGCGGTGGCCTTACAGCAAATTAAAGAGCCACTGCGGGCGCTGATAAATAAGCTGGGCTCTGATCGAGTAGGCGTGATTCTGGGCACCAGCACCTCTGGCATAGCGTCGGGTGAAGAAGCGTTAGCACATGATGAAACAAAAGGTGGCCTGCCTGACTCGTTTTATTACGCAATGCAGGAAATGCTCGCGCCGGCAGAATGTGTTGCTGAATTAATGGGCATTACCGGTCCGGTTTACAGCCTTTCTACGGCCTGTTCATCCAGTGCCCGTGCTTTTATGAGTGGGCGGTCTTTATTGCGCTCAGGTATGGTCGATGCAGTGGTTGTCGGCGGTGTGGATTCTCTTTGTCAGCTGACCTTAAACGGTTTTAAAGCGCTGGAGTCGACATCGACCGGGCGCTGTAACCCCTTTAGCGCGAATCGCGATGGTATTACTATTGGTGAGGCTGCCGGGTTATTTATAGCAACCCGTACAGAAGACAATTTACAACCTTCTCTGGTCACTTTAACCGGTGCCTGCGCCACGTCCGATGCTCATCATATGTCCGCACCACACCCCGAAGGGCGTGGTGCCTTAGCGGCTATGCAGGGAGCGTTGTCAGATGCAGAACTTAGTGCCGGACAACTTAGCTACATCAACCTGCATGGCACGGCAACACCACTGAACGATAAAATGGAAGCTTTTGCAGTGAATGAACTGGGTGCTGCGCAGGTTCCGGCCAGTTCTACAAAGGCGCTGACCGGGCATACCTTAGGTGCCGCCGGAGCTATTGAAGCGGTGTTCTGCTGGCTGGCGCTGACTCAACAAAACGGGCTGCCAAAGCATGCCTGGGACGGTGTCAAAGATTCGGATATAACGGATATCAATTTATATCAGGGTAATTCATGGCAGCATTCTGTCGAGCATTGTCTGAGTAACTCCTTTGCCTTTGGCGGAAACAATGTGTCTCTCGTATTTAGCAGAGGAAAGCAACATGGCGCATAATTTAGACGAGCTGATAAAGCACCAGCCCCCCATGCGGCTGATTGATGAGCTGTGTTGGGCCGAGCCCGGGAAGGGACAGTGTCGGCTAACGGTCGGTAGTGATAATTTGTTTTACAGTGAGTCGCTTCAGGGCCTACCGGCGCATGTGGGTATCGAACTTATGGCACAAAGCATCGCTGCTGTTGCGGGGTACCAACATAAAGCCGCGGGTGGTGAAATTAAGCTGGGCTTTTTACTAGGAAGTCGAAAATATCAGTGCGACGTTGCCAGTTTCAAACTGGACGAACGATACGATGTGTTCGTTGAAGAACTGCATGTTGAGTCTTCAGGGCTGAGTGTTTTTGAGTGTGACATTCGCCATGGCGATAAGGTGATTGCACAGGCCCGGCTGAATGTTTATCAGCCGCCGGATGAAAACGCATTTATAGAGGAAAACTATGGTTGAAAGTATGGCTGAACGAGTGCTTGTCACCGGTTCCGGTAAAGGAATTGGTCGGGCAATTGCTCTGCAACTGGCTAAAGATGGATTTGATCTGGCCATTCATTGTCGCTCAGACAAAGCCTCGGCGGAACAGGTTGTTGAAGAAGTTAAAGCATTAGGTCAACAGGCGTCTTTACTGGTGTTTGATGTCAGTGACCGCGAAGCGGCACGAGTTTCAATTGAACAGGATATTGCGGATAACGGCGCCTATTATGGGGCGGTTTGTAATGCCGGCATCACTCGCGATGGCGCTTTCCCTTCACTAACGGAAGATGATTGGGACAGCGTGCTGCAAACTAACCTGGGTGGTTTTTATAATGTGCTGCACCCGTTAATTATGCCCATGATCCAGCAGCGCCGGGGCGGCCGTGTGGTCACTATTGCTTCGGTTTCCGGTATTGCTGGTAATCGTGGGCAAGTTAACTATAGCGCCTCTAAGGGTGGGGTTATTGCTGCGACTAAAGCACTGTCGCTGGAACTGGCTAAACGCAAAATTTCCGTCAATTGTGTAGCGCCGGGACTGATTGAAACGGACATGACCGGTGAGCTCGAGCATGAGAAAGACATTTTATCCATGATACCCATGCGCCGTGCAGGTAAGCCGGAAGAAGTCGCAGGTTTGGTTGGCTATTTGTTCCAGCCGTCAGCTGCTTACATTACGCGTCAGGTTTTTTCGGTTAATGGTGGGTTAGTTTAATGAAACGTGTGGTCGTAACCGGTATGGGCTGTATGACGGCTTTTGGTGACAACTGGTCTAGCTTTCGGAGTCGTCTGGAAAGTGGCAAAAATGCCGTAGTTAATATGCCCGAGTGGGAGCGTTTTGACGGCCTAAACACCCGCTTGGCTGCACCGATTCAGCCAGCGTTTAAAAAGCCTTCGCATTATTCCCGCAAAGCGGTGCGTTCCATGAGTGGTGTTAGCTTAATGGCCACCCGGGCAACCGAGTTAGCATTAACCGAAGCAGGGCTATTAGAGCACCCTTGTATTAGTGACGGAAGCTGCGGTGTTGCTTATGGCTCTTCGACCGGCGATACCGAGCAGATGAAAATATTCGGTAATATGCTGGCAAATGGTGATATGACCGGCCTGAATGCAACGACCTATATAAAGAGCATGGCTCATACCACGGCGGTTAATCTGGGTGTATTTTACGGTGTAAAAGGGCGGGTACATACCACCAGTTCGGCCTGTACATCCGCTTCGCAAGGTTTGGGTTATGCTTATGAAGCCATTCGTTATGGCCACCAGAAAGTGATGATTGCAGGCGGTGCAGAAGCACTGTGCCCTTCCGAGGCTGTGGTGTTTGATACCCTATATGCCACCAGTACCCGCAATGAAACACCTGAGCAGACCCCAAGGCCTTTTGATAAGAATAGAGACGGTTTGGTTATTGGTGAGGGTGCGGGAACCTTTATTCTGGAAGAACTGGACCATGCTATGGAGCGTGGTGCGACCATCTACGCTGAGCTGGTTGGCTTTGGAACTAACTCGGATGGTGCTCATGTTACTCAGCCTACGGCGGAGACCATGGCGGTGGCAATGCAACTTGCGTTACAGCAAGCAACCTTAGAACCGGAGCAGGTCGGTTATGTGAATGCGCACGGTACTGCCACCGATCGTGGCGATGTTGCCGAGTCTAATGCCACCGCAAACGTATTTAAACGCCCGGTGCCTATCAGTTCGCTGAAGAGCTATTTGGGCCACACTTTGGGAGCTTGTGGCACTATAGAAGCCTGGGCAAGTATTCACATGATGCGGGAAAATTGGTTTGCACCAACAGTGAACCTGACCGATGTTGATTCGGAGTGTGGTGATTTGGATTACATTACCGAGCAAGCCCGGGAGCTCGAGACAGACTATGTCATGACCAATAACTTTGCTTTTGGCGGCATTAATACCTCATTAATTTTTAAACGTTGGACTCACTCAAAATAATATAAGGAAGTAGAAAAAATGAAAAAGCTGTTTGTAGCTGCTGTTGTGTTATCGAGCTCATTGTTGTCATGGCAGGCGGAGGCTCGCAATGACTTAGTGAAACTTGAACTTAAGCCCGTAATGGAAAGTAGTAAAGCGAAAGAGGCCTTGCTTGATGTTCCGGTTTACTTTGCTGGTCAGCCGCACCCGGAAGTGGCTCAGTCAATGGGTGTTGTCACAACCAGCCGTAAGACGAATGCGCTTAATAAATCTGACCGTGAAGCTTGTGAATGGGTTTTGTTGTCGGCGTTGAAAGTGTTGCAAGACAACGCGCGTGATAACGGTTACGATGCAGTCATTAACATTAAATCAAATTATGAGCATAATGAGTTCAGCAGTGCCGAGGAGTTTCAGTGCGGCGCTGGCTTTTTAATGGCTGGTGTAGCCTTAAAAGGTGAAGTGGTTAAATTCAAATAAGGATAATAACAATGAAATACCTGCTGGGAGCGGTGGCAGTCAGTTTGCTGACAGCCTGCTCACAAAATGTTGAAACAGAACAAGAGGCGAATACGCAATCTATGTCGTATCCGGAGACGCGTAAAGGCGATGTGGTTGATACCTACTTTGGAACTGAAGTAGCAGACCCCTATCGTTGGCTGGAAGATGACCGTAGCGAAGAGACAGAAAACTGGGTTAAAGCGCAGAATGAAGTGACTTTCGCACACCTGGAGTCTATTCCATATCGTGAGAAGATAGAGACGCGTCTGACGGAATTGTGGAACTACGAGAAAATCAGCGCACCGTTTAAAGAGGGTGATTACACTTACTTTTACAAAAACGACGGCTTGCAAAACCAGTATGTGGTGTATCGCCAAAAAGGTGATGAAGAGCCGGAAGTGTTTCTGGATCCGAATACTTTCAGTGAAGATGGCACGACTTCGCTGGCGCAGTTGACCTTCTCTGACGATGGCTCGCTAGCGGCTTATTCAATTTCTGAAGGTGGCAGCGACTGGCGTAAAATTATCGTCATTGATGCTGAAACCCAGGAGCAGCTGGAAGATCCCCTGGTGGACATTAAATTCAGCGGTATTTCTTGGGTAGGTAATGAAGGTTTCTATTACTCCAGTTATGACAAGCCAGAAGGTAGTGAACTTTCGGCAAAAACCGATCAGCATAAACTTTATTACCATGAGCTGGGCACGGACCAATCTGATGACAAGTTGGTGTTTGGTGGAACGGATGCTGAGAAACACCGCTATGTTGGTGGTTCAGTAACCGATGATGATCGTTATTTGCTCATTTCAGCGGCTAACTCAACGTCGGGTAACAAACTGTTTTTAAAAGACCTGACCGATGAAGCCAGTGAGCTGGTTACCGTTCTTAATCATACCGATTCTGATACTCGTGTATTAGATAACGATGGTTCAAAGCTTTATCTGGTGACCAACCTTGATGCGCCAAACCAGCGCGTTGTGACAGTTGATGCCAGTAATCCAACGCCTGAAAACTGGGAAAACTTTATTCCAGAAACGGAAAATGTGTTGAGCGTATCAACCGGTGCGGGTTATATCTTTGCCGAATACATGGTCGACGCTGTGGCTCAGGTTAAACAATATGCCTATAACGGCGATATGGTTCGTGAAGTACAACTGCCGGGTGTGGGAAGTATAGGTGGCTTCTCAGGTAAGAAAGAAGCCGAAGAATTGTACTATACCTTTACTAACTACAGCACTCCGTCAACGATTTATAAGTTCGACCCGGATCAGGGCGGTTCTGAAGTTTACGCCGAGTCTGGCGCCGATTTTGATTCTGCAAACTACGAATCAAAGCAGGTGTTTTATACCTCTAAAGACGGCACTGAAGTGCCTATGATTATCACCTACAAAAAAGGTACTGAGCTGGACGGTTCAAACCCAACCATTCTGTATGGTTATGGTGGTTTTAATATTAGCCTGACACCTTCATTCAGTATTGCTAACGCAGCCTGGTTAGAAATGGGCGGTGTTTACGCTGTCGCCAACTTACGTGGTGGTGGTGAGTATGGTAAAGACTGGCACAAAGCTGGCACTAAGATGCAAAAACAAAACGTTTTTGACGACTTTATTGCTGCGGCTGAGTACTTGATTGACGAAAAGTACACATCTTCAGAGCGTCTGGCAGTTCGTGGTGGCTCTAATGGTGGCCTGTTAGTTGGTGCTGTCATGACTCAGCGTCCCGAGCTCTTCGCTGTTGCTTTGCCTGCCGTAGGTGTTCTGGATATGCTTCGCTACCACACCTTTACTGCCGGCGCTGGCTGGGCATATGACTACGGTACAGCGAACGACAGCGAAGAAATGTTTGAGTATTTGCTGGGTTACTCGCCGGTTCACAACGTGGAAGAAGGCGTGGCTTATCCGGCAACGCTGATCACTACGGGTGACCATGATGACCGCGTGGTTCCTGCGCATTCATTTAAGTTTGCTGCAGAGCTTCAGGACAAAGCGGGCGGCGAAAATCCTCAGCTTATCCGTATTGAAACCAATGCCGGGCATGGTGCTGGTACACCGGTGTCAAAAACCATTGAACAGTATTCAGACATATTCGGCTTTACTCTGTATCACATGGGGTTTGAACAACTTCCTGAATAACCACTGACTCGCAAAGGTTTCGTTGTAATTGACGGAACCTTTGCGTCATTCTTTTGCTATTTTTCACACTTTCCGTTAATCTCTTCCCTTATCATTCTCGTATAATGAGGATTCAATAATGACGAGCGATTTTAATATTATGTGGGTAGTTGGCGCACTGATTGTCGTACTGTTGCTGATCGCTTCAGTGCGCATTGTTCCGCAGCAAAGCGTTTACCTGGTGGAATTGTTCGGTCGTTACCGCCGTATGCTGACGCCCGGTCTTAACTTTATCATTCCGCTGATTGAGCAAGTTGCTCATAAACAGTCAATGAGAACACGTCAGTTGGACGTTGATGTTGAAACTAAAACCAATGACAACGTATTTGTTATTGTCCGGGTGTCCGTGCAGTATCGCGTGAGTAATGAAACC
>Ga0208772_100038_pt1 | contig 77732 bp, 71 predicted proteins | sample AntDeeMetVIREN14_FD_184782 | JGI IMG/M metagenome (GOLD analysis project Ga0208772, IMG submission 184782) | Saline lake microbial communities from Deep Lake, Antarctica, in enrichment culture - Antarctic Deep Lake Metagenome VIREN14 (SPAdes)... ... | reverse complement strand
ACGGTGGTCGCATCCGGTGCAAAACTGGAGTCTGACACTGTCTCAGCTGACCATCCACTTCGAGGGCCGACTGGATGCTCACATAGATTTATGAAAACTTGGCTGACACAGAATATTGAACACCCTCGACTTTTTTCTTACCAACACAGACTATTGGAAAGATTTCAGTCGGTAGTGAAGTCCGCATTGTATTAGATGCACTGCCGGACTACCGCATTCCCGCTAATATTAGCTTTATTTCAGACGTTGCTCAGTTCACACCTAAAACAGTAGAAACCCAGGAGGAACGTGAAAAGTTGATGTTCCGGGTCCGGGCCAGCATTGATAAGAAATTACTAGAACAACATCTGGAGCGGGTAAAGACAGGGCTCCCTGGGGTCGCTTATGTCAAACTTGATGGACAGGACAGTTGGCCTATTGAGCTGCAATCGGAGCTTGACTGATGTCAAAAGACAATGACTCAGTAGTAACACTTAGCGAGATCAATTATCGTTACGGAAAACAACAAGCGCTTGAATCATTATCAATTAACATTCCACGGGGGCAACTCTGTGGTCTGATTGGTCCCGACGGAGTAGGGAAATCCACCTTACTCTCATTGATTTCCGGGGCACGCGCTCTACAAACCGGTCAATTAAACGTCCTCAACGAGGACTTGAGTCAGTCGCGTCAACGTAAACATTTGTATCGTCGTTTAGCTTACATGCCACAGGGGCTTGGCAAAAACCTTTACCCGACTTTATCGGTTGAGGAGAACCTCAGCTTTTTCGCACAACTTTTCGATATTAACGGTAAACAACGTCAGCAACGTGTCAGTCGCTTGCTAAAAGCCACTCGCCTATGGGAGTTCCGGGATCGCCCCAGCGCCAAGTTGTCCGGTGGTATGAAGCAAAAACTTGGGCTTTGCTGCGCCTTGATTCACGAACCCGAGCTTCTTATTCTCGATGAACCTACCACTGGCGTAGATCCTTTGTCCCGTCGCCAATTCTGGCAACTCATTGCTGATATTCGCCAACAGCACCCTGACATGAGCGTTTTAGTCGCTACTGCCTATATGGATGAAGCCGAGGACTTTGACTGGCTGGCCACTATGAATGCAGGGAAGTTATTAGCCACAGGCTCTCCAAACGAATTACTGCAGCAAACGGCAACATCCACTCTTGAAAAAGCCTATATTAAATTGCTGGGTGCACAACCCAATCAGGACTTTGACAATATCGCTCGTCTCTCGATAAAAGAAACATCGGTTGCTATCGAAGCCCAGGATCTTACCATGCAATTTGGTGACTTTACCGCCGTGGATAAAGCAAGTTTTCGCATTCAAAAAGGCGAGATATTCGGCTTCTTAGGCTCTAATGGTTGCGGTAAAACCACCACCATGAAAATGCTGACCGGTTTACTTACCGCCAGCTCTGGTAAAGCCTGGCTCTTTGATCAACCAATTGAGAATAACCCTCTTGAAACCCGAAAGCGTGTAGGCTATATGGCTCAAAGCTTCTCCTTGTATGGAGAGTTAACGGTTTACCAAAACTTAAAGTTACACGCCCGGTTATTCGATATTCCTAAAAACAGCATAGAAGACAGAGTAGAAAGCGTTGCTGAGCAATTTGATTTACAACGGCTGTTCCAACAGTTACCTAGCCAGCTTCCGGTAGGAGAACGACAGAGGCTATCTTTAGCGGTTGCGATGATCCACCAACCAGAAATATTAATACTGGATGAACCAACCTCGGGCGTTGACCCTGTTGCGCGGGATAACTTCTGGCATATTCTGATGAAATTATCGCGTGATCATGGTGTAACCATATTTATCTCAACGCACTTTATGAACGAAGCCGAGCGCTGTGATCGCATATCCTTAATGCATGCCGGGAAAGTTCTAATAACCGATACCCCCGAAGCTATTACTAAAAGCCGTAATAGTGATTCACTGGAAGATGCCTTTGTCAATTATTTACAAGAAGCGTCTGCTTCTCACCACTTGGAACAATCACCGCAGGAACTATCAGAACTGCAACATAATGAAAAACTCAAACTCAGTCACGGTTTCAGCATTAAGCGACTGCTCAGCATCAGCCACCGTGAAACTCTGGAACTTATCCGCGACCCGGTGCGCTTAGTGATGGCCTTAGTTGGTAGCGTTATTTTGATGTTTGTTTTGGGTTACGGCATTAATATGGACGTTGATGAAATTGATTTCGCGGTGTTAGACCGTGACCAGACCAGTACCAGCCGAGACTATGTTTTAAGCTTATCGGGTTCTCGTTATTTTAATGAAAAAGCACCCCTGACAAGCTATGAACAAGTTGATGATGCCTTAAAAGCTGGAGAGATCAGCTTAGCTATAGAAATACCCAGCGGGTTTGCTCGTGATATGCAGCGTGGAGAGAACGTCAGTATAGGCGCCTGGATTGACGGTGCAATGCCAATGCGCGCAGAAACCGCGCAAGGGTACATTCAGGGTATGCATATTGACTGGCTACAAAAACAGCAACAACAGTTAAGCAGCCAGCCAACAAATCCAGCGACGGTCGATATAGCATCGAGGTATCGCTATAACCCCGACGTTAAAAGCTTGCCGGCCATGGTTCCTGCTGTCATTCCACTGTTGTTAATGCTTTTCCCATCCATATTGACGTCACTGTCTGTGGTGAGAGAAAAAGAACTGGGCTCTATTACGAATTTTTATGTTACCCCAACCCGAAAAGGTGAGTTTTTTATTGGAAAACAACTCCCCTATGTCATTCTCGCCATGGCAAACTTTTTAATATTGGTCGCTCAGGCGTTGTTTATTTTCAACATTGAACTCACCGGAAGTTTTCTGGCTTTTTCACTAGCAACCTTCCTCTATGTTATTTGCGCGACAGCGCTTGGACTTATTATGTCGGCCTTTCTTAACAGCCAAATTGCCGCGCTTTTTGGTACTGCACTTGCCACCATTCTGCCCGCATCCCAGTTCTCAGGCATGATCACGCCGGTGACCTCACTCGAAGGCCTTGCCAAGGTTATCGGCGAAATTTATCCGACAACTTACTATATGATTGTCAGCCGAGGCGTGTTTTCGAAAGCCCTGTCATTTAATGAGCTGCAGGTCATGTTAGTCGGGCTCGGTATCGCGGCCATTCTTTTCATTGTCATCGGTATTAGCTTAGTAAGGAAACAGGAGCAATAAATGCGATCAGCTAAAAACATTGCTCATTTAGGCGTGAAAGAGCTCATTAGCTTGTCGCGTGACCCTATGTTGCTGCTATTTATTATGCTGGCTTTTACTGTATTTGTTTATACCGCGGCATCGGCCACACCACAAACTTTGTACAAAACACCAATAGCCGTTATCGACAATGACCGTTCTCAGCTTTCCAACCAACTGATCAACAGCTTCTTAATGCCTTACTTTTTGCCGCCCGAAGCCGTTTCGGCTCAAGAGGCAGATCAGCTTATGGACGAGGGGCGCTACACCTTTATTCTCGATATTCCTGAAGGCCTGCAGCGTGATTTACTCAGCGGTATTGGCGCCTTATTCTTTTGGGTTTCCTGGCGCCACTTTCAGGAGCGATTAGCGGATATGGCGTGAACCATTTTTTAAGTCATAACAGTGACATATTGCTTGCCACGCTTCTTCCGCACTATCCACGATCTGGAACAAGTCTAAGTCGTATTCTGCAATAGTGCCTTCTTCTACCAGCAAATCGAAATCGACTGCACGACGCCAAAATTCAGAACCCACCAAAACAATAGGTACGGGCTCAGACTTTTTGGTTTGTACCAAAGTTAAGGTTTCGAATAACTCGTCCAGTGTTCCAAAGCCGCCGGGAAAAGCAACCAGCGCACGAGCGCGCTGTAAAAAGTGCATTTTGCGAATGGCGAAATAATGAAACTGGAAACAATATTCGGGTGTTATGTAAGGGTTCGGGCGTTGCTCATGAGGCAGTACAATATTCAGCCCAATACTTTCGCCTCCGGCTTCCATCGCACCCCGGTTCGCAGCTTCCATGATGCCGGGTCCGCCGCCACTGACAATCATCAGGTTTTCTTCATCGTGCTTAAGGTTATGTTCAGTCGCAATACGCGAGAAGTCCATTGCCTGCTGATAATAAGCACTATTTTTTAATGCCCGCTGAGCGCGCTTTAAGTTACCTTTTAAGCTGTCATTATCCGGCTCTTCTGCTAACGCCTGCTCGGCCATACGAGCATCGTGCTGCGCCTGTTCAGGTGATAAAAACCGGGCACTGCCAAACACAACAATGGTGGCCTCTACCTGATTCTTTTCCAGGGTTAACTGAGGTTTCAAATACTCTAATTGCAGGCGTACTGCGCGCAAATCATCCTGCAGTAAAAACTCATGGTCGGCGAATGCCAGCTTGTACGAGCCTTGTCCTTCTATCCTGGCAATAGATTCTTCAGACTGTTTTGCTGAATTTAACCGGCGTCGATGCAACTCGTTATCTGTCATAGGGAGTCCGTGTGCCTGTACTTAATGGTAACCAATAACGGCTAGTTTATCTTAAATACGGGGCAAAGCCTTTTGAATTATTCTTTCTCTAATCGCATGGCCACCATACCATTATTTTCACCCACCTCGTGAAACCCAAGGTCTTTATAAAGTGACCGCGCTGGCGTATTTTCAGGGTATACATTCAATGTAATAAACCTGACTTGCTCCTGCGCCCAGGCATTTTCCATTAATGCTTTTACAAATAACCGACCCAGCCCTTTGCCTCTCACTTTCGGGTTAACAATAAGGCAGGCTATGTGAATACCGTTTTCAACTTTCTCATAGGCCTGCGCAAAACCAACCAGCTCTTCATTCTGATAAAACGCAAAAGTGCCGCGTTCGTTGGCTTTAATCTGTTGCCAAATAGCCTCTACCGGACTGCCATACCGAACTTTATCGCCAAACCACAACCGGAATTCGACCGCATTCTCAGGCCAGGTCAGCGCCACTTTTAACTCGTTGATTTCAGCTTTCTTTAACATGGATTTTTGTCTTAACAATGGGTTTCCAACGTAAATTATCACAGAAGAAAACCTAACGTCGCGTTAGTTCGCTAACTAATGTAATGTAAGTCCTATAGAAAATAACCTCCTAAAAGATGCAACTAACGGCGCCATGCTAAGCAATACCAAACTGCACCAGAAACTTGCCTTGCCCTTAATTATTCTCTCTCAACTACTGGGCACGTCCTTGTGGTTCAGCATTAACGGTGTCTGGCTTCCCTTGTCGGCAGAACAGCAACTCACAGAGTCAGACTTAGGCGCTCTAACTTTGGCCGTGCAGCTGGGTTTTATTATCGGTACTCTGACACTGGCATTAACCGGGTTTGCGGATCGCTACCGAGCCAGCCAGATCTTCCTGTTCTCAAGCATGGCTGGTGCAGCTGTTAATGCACTCTTTATCCTTACCGTCGATATTGCCAGCATGGCCTGGTTGCTGCGCTTTTTAACCGGGCTTTGTTTAGCCGGAATTTACCCAATGGGAATGAAACTGGTAATATCCTGGGTGCCCCGCTATGCAGGCAGTGCACTTGCCTGGCTACTAGCCATGCTAACTCTGGGCACGGCTTTGCCCCACCTTATGCGCGGCATAACCCTGGATTTTTCCTGGCAGATACCGTTGTTGGCCTCGTCACTATTGGCGTTGCTTGGCGGGCTTTTGGTTGGCTGGCTTGGCAGCGGTCCTCATCTGCCGGCTACCGCTTCAGCTCATACGTTGCGCTCTGGTTTACGCGCACTAACACGCCCTAAATTCAGAGCCGTTGCTGTCGGTTACTTTGGTCACTGCTGGGAGTTATACGCATTCTGGATGTTAACACCGTTGCTGGTATTGCAACCTTTAACCGCTCTCAACCTTTCTTTAAGCGCGGTCCCCTGGATGGCCTTTTTCATTATTGCTATTGGTAGCCTGGGGTGTATTGGCGGCGGCTTACTGACCAAACGATTCTCGGGGCTAACCGTTGCCAGAGTGGCATTATTCTGCTCCGGCAGCATTTGTTTGCTGTACCCTTTAATGACAGAACTTCCCGCCTGGATACTGTTCGCTTTATTGCTGTTTTGGGGTCTTACGGTTATTGCTGACTCTCCGCAATTTTCAGCGCTGGCCGCTCATTTTGCACCCAAAGAAAACGTCGGCTCTGCACTGGCCATAATGAATGCCATTGGTTTTTCATTAACACTACCGGCCATATGGCTAACCAGTAATTTGTGGTCTATACATAACGAGTGGGTTACCTGGCTTTTGCTGCCCGGACCAATCATTGGTTTATGGGCAATGCGCAAGCTATCAGCATAGAGAAGGCATTATGGCCACTAAAATTAAAGACCAGCGTATTTATAAGTACGGCGTCATTGCTATCGTTTGCATCGTTGCCGCTCTGGCACTTATTTTTGTTATTGGACGCTTCGGCTAAAGTTAGTACTCACCAACTTGTTACTCACCCTGAAGCGTGAGAACTAGGGTGCGCGCGCCGCCATGGTCCCGATGCTCGCAAAGATAAATCCCCTGCCAGGTTCCCATGTTTAAACGGCCATTAGTCACTGGAACCGTCAGACTGCTGCCAAGAATGCTCGATTTTAAATGCGCCGGCATATCATCCGGCCCCTCAAACGTATGACGATAATAGGGAGCATTTTCCGGTACCATTTCATTGAAATGGCTTTCAAAGTCCTGCCTAACCGTTGGATCGGCGTTTTCATTAATGGTCAGCGACGCCGATGTATGCCGAATAAACACATGCAACAACCCCACCTGAGCCTGACCAAGCTGCGATAAAGCCTGCTCAACTTCGCTGGTAATAAGATGAAAACCTCGCGACCGAGCCCGTAACTGAAGTTCCGTTTGTTTGATAAGCATTTGTAAACCTATTTGCTGTACATGAAAGCTTGCCATATGCTTACAGCATATCGAAAACAACGGCATAACTTAAAGGAATGATACCAATGCGATACTTACTGATCGTTTTTACTCTTTTATTCAGCATCACAAGTTTAGCTCAAGAAAGTGTCGAAGAAGCCACCACAAAAGCCGTAGAAGCATTTCTGTATGGTGCCAGCGTCAATTCACCAAAAGCTCACGACCGGTTTTGGGCAGAGGAACTGACCTATACTAGCTCCAGTGGCAACCGTTTTGGTAAAGAGCACCTCATGTCCGGCCTGGAAAACGCTAAAGCGAAAGACCCTGGAGAAGTAAACGTTTGGTACGGGGCCGAAGACATCGAAGTAAAACAGTTTGGCGATACCGTGGTATTTAATTTCACGCTAACCGCCGAAGAAGAAGGAAAAGTAACAAAATACTATTACAATACCGGCGTTTTAATTGAGCGTGACAGTCGCTGGCAAGCCGTCAACTGGAACGCAACTGAAGTTCCTGAATAAAAGTAAACAGCCACCGGAGGTAAAGAATGGCACGAGCACACGCATTACATATTTTGGTCGAAACCAAAGACGAAGCCGAAACGCTAAAAGAGCAACTTGCGCAGGGCGCTAAGTTTGCAGAGTTAGCACGTAAGCACTCACTTTGCCCCTCCGGCAAAAAAGGCGGAGATTTAGGCGAGTTTAATCGCGGCCAAATGGTTTCTGCTTTTGACAAAGTCGTGTTCGGCAAGCCCACTCTTGAAGTGCACGGGCCGGTCAAAACTCAGTTCGGCTGGCACTTAATTAAGACATTGTCCCGCAGCTAAAAAACCGTTTTTATTCTTGTTCCTTAACCGGGTCGGCGTCCTTTTTACCAGGCTCTACATAAATAGCGATGCCTTCTCCGGTTTTATCGGTCAGCCCAAACGCTTTGCCCACACTGACACCAAACCCAACGTTCCCTGAGTAGCCTCCGGCACCGGTGCCCACATAAACGGAGTTACCTTCTTTATCACCCGTTTTTTCAAGTAAAACCCCATTTGCGCCGACCTTCGCCGCCTCTTTTTTCAAGCGCTGCAGAACCGCCTCTACTTTAGCCTTTTCACCAAAACTCCAGGACGAATCACTGGTCGCTTGTATCAACGCAATTTCTTCGTAGCTCTCCGGCTTTTCTAAATACACCTTCACCTGCTCTACCGGAATTTGAGGGCGTGCGTCGCCAATAAGTACTGAAGAAGAAGGCGATGCACAGCCTGCCAATAACAGCATTCCACTTAAAGCCAGACCAGAATAAAATGTATGTCGCATAACGCTACTCTCAATTTAAATCGCATACTTAAGCAATAGCACAGAAGTGGCAATTTCACTCAACTCTTTCAATATCTTTAAGGAACCGTAAAATAGAAGAAATTAAACACACAAACTGAACGGAGCGCTTTTGTCTGATATTGACCTGATAAGCCGTCATTTCTTAGCACTGTACTTTCTATTTATCGCGGTTCATTACGCAAGCACCGCCATTGGGCTTTCAAAGCGCACCGCACAAAGTCACATTCAATATGGAGAAAAAGGCAGTGCTACCTGGTGGATAAGGCAGGTCTTTAACCTTTTTCGTGGAGCCATTTTAGTTGTTTGTATTGCCCGCGTCTTCCTCCCTGTAGACCCCTGGCTGGGCATTATCGAGCCACTTTATAACCCCTGGGTTCTTTCCATTGGCATGGTTACTATGCTGGTATCTCTGGGGCTCGTGAGCTACAACCATGCATACATGAGACAAGACTGGCGCTCAGGTATAGACTCCGATAGAAACCGGGCCTTGCTGACAAAAGGGCCTTTTTCACGCTCCCGGAACCCTATGTTTTTAGCCATTATGTTGGGACAAATTGGGTTATTTTTGACGCTGCCCAGCCTGTTTACACTCATCTGTCTGGCAATGGGCGTCGCAATGATACGCCTGCAAGCGGTAAAAGAAGAACAAGCACTGAGTGAACTCTACGGTGAGGAATACCGGCAATACAAGAACCAGGTGCCGCGCTGGTTTTAAGTTCGTTAAGTTGTGCTGTGGGCTGAAGTTAAGGCAATACCATCGTAGCTGGCAACCACCGTATTTCTCCCGTCTGCTTTTGCCTTGTAAAGGTTTTTATCAGCAGTTTGCAGAAGAGTCTCAACAGTATCCTTTTTATCGCGGCCCGAAGCTGTTGCAATGCCAATACTGACGGTCGCATTAATGTCATCCAATAGCGGCTGCTTATTGAGTCTTTCTACAATCCGGTTCGCAATATTTGCTGCCTTATCGCCATCAGTATCAGGACAAATAATTAAGAACTCTTCACCACCCCAGCGACCGACTAAATCACCTTCGCGGGTTGTCTCTTTCATTATATTGCCAATCGCGACCAATACTTTATCACCCGCAATGTGGCCATATTCATCATTAATGCGTTTGAAATGATCGACATCCAGCAACAATATCGATGTCGGTTTTAAGTCGCGCTTCGAAGAGGCCAGTAAGCTCTTTAAGCTATTATCTATGTGCAGGCGGTTAAAAATGCCCGTTAAAGGATCGGTTATTGATGTCTTTTGCAGTTGCTCATAAGCCTCACGCCGTGAGCGTTCATAATAACGAAATAGAAAAACCTGTGCGGTTGCAACTTCCATAAAATTAAAAAGAGCACCTAAACTTAAATGTCCCGGAACACCAAGACCCAACAGTTTATACAAAAACCAACCGCAATAAGCGAATACCAGTCCGGTCACCCAGGTACCGACGGTTGGCCCCAATAAGAAAAAGGCAATTGGCGGTAAAATCGTAACCCACAGCAACGAATAATTTCGCCCTTCAGCCAAATGAATAAAAGCTAACAGGACGAAAACCAAGGTTAGAGTCACTACCCACCCAGCCACTTTGAAATTACCACCACGGCTAACGTAAAAATAGATAGCCGCAGCTAAAGCAAAGCCGGAGAAGTCATACACAGCAATATCGGCAGCATTAAACAGCGTAATATTCAGCAGACCAATTAAGCCGAAATAAATCAGCATGATGAGCAAAACGCTGTATATTAATGACACCTGATGATATCGGGGATCATCGGCACCAATGGTTGGGTGGTATTTACGCCAATATTTCATAAGTTGCTTTTTCTGCTTTTTTCTTATGCTAGCGCGGTTTCACAGTGATTGGAACTTATATGATCACGGGTTACTTAAGCCCTGACACTCAGTGAGTAGTTGATATAAAAACGCACCACCTTGGTAAGGGTGGTGCGCTGAATCAGACACGGCTACTGCCGTTTTAAAGCCTACTTCTAAGAGCTTTTCGTCTCACTAATGTAGTCATTAACGAACTGCTCAAGAATGTTCAGCGGTACCGGTCCACTGCCAAGCACAACGTCGTGGAACTCGCGAATATCAAACTTCTCGCCCAACTCTTCTTTCGCTTTTTCACGTAGCTCCAGAATTTTGTTCATACCAATTTTATAGGCAGTTGCCTGACTTGGCATGACAATGTGACGCTCCACCATTTTCACAGCATCGGATTTAGCGTTAGGCGTATTAGTCACATAAAAGTCGATACCTTCTTCACGCGTCCACTTCTTGTCATGAATACCGGTATCAACCACTAAGCGAACCGCTCGCCATAGCTCCATGGCTAAACGACCAAAGTCAGAGTAAGGGTCTTTGTACAAACCAATTTCTTTCGGCAACTTCTCGGTGTACAGTCCCCAGCCTTCGCTGTAAGCCGTGTAACGGCCAAAACGACGGAACTTAGGAATACCTTCCAGTTCTTGCTGAATCGCAATTTGCATATGGTGACCCGGAATACCTTCATGGTAAGCCAGCGCTTCCATCTGATAAGTCGGCATAGCCGCCATGTCATAAAGGTTCGCGTAGTAAGTGCCAGGGCGAGTACCATCCATTGATGGCTGCTGATAAAACGCTTTACCCGCAGACTTCTCACGGAAAGGTTCTACCGCTTTGACAATCAAATCAGCTTTAGGCTTTTTGATAAACAGCTCATCCAGGCGTCCACGCATGTTATCGATGTAAGCCGTTGCTTCATCGAGGTAACGCTTACGACCCTCTTCCGTGTTTGGATAAATAAAGTCTTCGTTATTGCGCATGTGCACAAAGAACTCTTGAAGCGTACCTTCAAACCCAACTTCTTCCATAATACCGCGCATTTCTTCATGAATACGCTTCATTTCACTTAAACCAATTTCATGAATTTCTTCAGCGGTTAGGTCAGTTGTGGTCGTGCGCTGCAACGCATTATTATAAAACGCTTCGCCATCCGGGAATTTCCACGCGCCATCTTTGGTGGTTGCTTGCTCAGCAATGCCTTCGACGGCGGTAATTAGGTCTTCATAGGCAGGCTTAACTGATTCCTGCATGGCTTTCTTCGCTGACGCCATTAGCTCATTGCGTTTGTCATCGGCCAGCTCAAGCCCTTCCAGCTTGCCAGTAAAGTCTTCCCAAAGCGCACTCGGCTCGCCATCATCAAACGGGGCACCAGTAATGATATTTTTGCTGTCGCTAATGACATACGGATAAACAAACTTCGGCGCGATAATGCCTTTTTCAGCGCGTAGCTCCAGGTTTTCTGCCAGCTGATCAAAAAGCTCCGGTAAGCCGTTAAGGCGTGAGATATAATCTTCAGCGTCATCAACACTGCTAATACCGTGCTGATTAATCAGCAATGAAGCGACGCTTGAGTGCATACCAAACATTTGGTTAACCGGATAGTTATGATGGCGCCATTTAAAGTCAGCAATGTCATTTTCGAGGCTCTGCTTCATCAGCATCCAGCTAATTTTGGTTTGCTCATTCAGCTTCGATTCGTCAATGGCTTTTACTTGTTCCAGGTGCTTTTTCTGTAAAGCCAGCTCTTCCTCTGCTGCCGCTTCAGAAATATCGTCCCATTTATCCTGATCTTCTTTAATACCAAGGTAAGACTGATACATTGGACTGCGCATGACATTTTCCATAAAAATGTCTTCAAACAGCTTATTGGCTTTTTCAGATTCCGTTTGTTCAGCATTCTGAGTAGCATTTTCAGACATTGCCGATTGAGATTGGGCATTTGCTGTGGTCGCTTCTTCTTTGGAAGCGTCAGAGCATGCGGTTGTCATTAGCACCAGCGAGACCGCCAGTGCAATTTTCTTATATTCAAACATGTGTGTTCTCCTGTTGTGTCATCAACTTGATAGCGTGTGCAGCGCGGGATGTCAATGAAGAGACGATGGCAAGGGTGATAGCTACGCCCAAACGTCTATGCCGACAACCCAGTGAAAATGTCCGAAATAACTCGAGCATCCTTGCGAGATAACTTATTCTGCGGGAAAGTAGTAAACTCGACGGATGAGACTATTATTGAACTCGTAAACCGCAAGACTTTTCTGCGACTTCAGCTCTCCGTTCTGCCGCCAGCTTGCCTCTTCTACTGTGCTGGCACGATTTCCTAATACAGTTATGTCGGTTAGTTCACTTTGACACGACGCGCAAGATTTAAAATATCCGTCCATCGCTTTAATGAGCTCACTCTTTCCGCTGGTTTCAACCGCTACTCTGTCACCATTTACCGACAGCCATTGCATATCATCGGTCACGTATTGTGACATTAGCTCCGCATCGTGCGCATTAAACGCGGCGACGAATTGCTTAACTTGCTCAGAGCGCTCGGAAGCGGCCAAACTGTGAGTCGATAAGACAAAGCAGAAGAGCATGACACAATAAGCTAGATGGCGCATGGTAAATCCTTTTTCAGTTACTGCAGTGTATGTTCCCGGCACGCTTCAATTTGTGCAGCCGGCAAGGGCTCACCTATAACAGGCTCAAGTGCGAACTGCACTTTTGGAATCAAGGCTTGAAACTCGGTAAGTAGTACATCCTTGCTTACACTCTCGTTAAACACAAGCGTCACCTTTAAACTTTGCGGAAAGCGCTGATAGTCCACTTCATGCGTGAGCCAAATAAAGCCTTCATGTTCAAACTTTGCCGCTTCACACACCTGAGTCAGCTCGCGGATAATCTCCCGTTCTAGCTTTTTGTCCGTTTTTCGCATACAAGTTCCTTCATAGGTTTCTACCCATAGGATAACCTAATAACAGCATTGTTGCCCTACCTGGCGTTTGACCCGCCTATTTAGCTAGCTATACTCATTTTATCAGTCGTCGTAAGGTGCATTGGTATTTGTTAAACCCTGAAAACTGGAGTTTATTTCAAGGGCTGGCGGTACCTTGTTCTGGGTGTGCCTGACACTGTTGATGTCAGCTATTCTGATCATGGGCCTCATTCCGCGTGAGCGTGAAGGCCCCGCCCGTATTGGTTTGGAAAGCGTACTTATTACCGTGCTGTTCCTTGGTGTGGTATGGTTGTTGATACGTTAGATTAAAACCTTATAACGCGTACTTCGCCCCCCACCTTGTGTTTTATAAAGCAGCCCCTGTGCAACCATATCCGCCAAATGTCGCGTCGCCGTTGCTTTGCTCACTTTTGCCACCGACTTATACTGCGATGCATTAATGCCGTCCGCAAAATCACCATCCAACAACCGGTTAAGCACCTTTTGCTGATTTGGTTGAATATTTTTATCCGCGTGGTGAGCCCAGAATTTTGCCTTAGCGACAACCCTGTCAATTTTTACTAGAGCAGCGTCAATAGCATCGTCCAATGTTTGTAAGAACCAAACGAGCCATGGCGTTATATCAACCCCATGTTTCTGAGTATATTCCAGTATGTCGTAATAACCCGTGCGCTTCGCCAGAATCGCTTCAGACATCGCAAATAACCGAATACTTTGTCTGTCCGCCTGAGCCAACGCTCTATCGGTAAGCGCTCGAGTTATGCGCCCGTTACCATCTTCAAATGGGTGTATTGTCACGAACCACAAATGCGCAATAGCCGCGCGTATCAAAGGGTCATAGTGCGCGTCCTGTTGCGTTTCGTTGTACCAATTAACAAAGCTTTCGAGCTCTGTCTCAATAGTGTCTCTTGGTGGGGCTTCAAAATGAACGGTCGGTCGTGTAACAGGGCCAGAAACAATTTGCATAGGTGCTTCACCGCGCAAAACACCGGGCTCTATTTTTTGCATGAGCGATTCATGATGCTCAAACAACCGTCGATGCCAGTTTAGTAGCCTTTCTAATTTAATTGACTCATCCAGATCGGTTACTGCAGATCGCATCAAACTGGCTAACCCTTCCGACGAACCATCCGTTTTTACCGGAGAGTTATCATTAATACCAAGCTGCCGGGCTAACGATGAGCGCACCGCGTACACATCAACCTTTTCACTCTCTATTGCCGACGATGCAACAATATTTGCCAAGAGCGTATCCAGATTAAACTCAGCGTCATTCTCAACCAGTGCAGATTTACCCTTTAGCTGGCCAAGAAGATCATAAATACCACGCAACAAAGGCGCCAGCTGCTGTTGCTGCCACACCATGTTCGGCCAGTCTTTATGTTGCCAAAGCCACGCGGTCATTTGCTGATTACCTTAGTTGCTTGCGTCGTGAGCTGAATACTAAAGTTATTCGGCTCGATATATGAGCCAAATAATAGGTGTATTCGGCTCATTTTGCAAACATTGGTCAAGCTATGTCTGGAGAACGTGAAGTGATGTAGAGGTAAGCAGGTTACTCAATATTCTGGATCTTAATATAGAATAAATTTATATTAATAAATAAATTCAATCATTTACATTGTTTTACGTATAATTTTCGGAAGTCTACCCACCACTTTACCCACCAGTTATTAGTGGGCAAGAGCAGTGTATTCAATGATCAAGTCTTGGCTCGTTCCGTGATAAGAGTGCTGAAAACCTTACTCGCCAGACTTTTCCTCTTTCAAAGCTTGGAATTGGGTAATTGGTAACATCACTCTAGGCAACCTTAAGCGATCACAATGGTTAGTCAAAAACTCGCGCCAATACGGCCATACATGAATACCACAATTTTTTACGGCAAATTCTCGTAACGCGTCCTCACTAACCTCGCTTTTCATTAAATAACAACCGACAATTATGCATTCGATGCGAGCTATAACCGTTTGCTCTTCTTCATCGTCGACAGGCTGTTTTTCTCTTGACGCCCATCGCACGCCAGCCTCAAAAGTAAAGCACACTACCTTTTGATCTTGAGCCTCTTTCACGTCGAACGAGTTAACACCAAATTTGTGTTCTATGTCGAATTCACGCTTATCAAAATCGAATGAGCGGTCCAATACCAAAGCATCAATCTTATCAATATAGACGTCGTTGATTCTCAGGTTCCCTATCGCGTTTTGGAGTTCAGTGCTTAACATTCTCTACAATCCGTCCAGTTAACCTCGCCAAATTCATTTGAGGCGTATTTAGTCTTTGTTTTTGCTATCTGAGCAAAGTTATCATCCACTAGATGCTCATTGGCGGAATCTTTTGCAAGTGGATGCCATAAAGCTGGGTAAAGGACATTTGAAGATACAACTAAACCCGCTTCATCACGCAATAAATTAAAGACCTGGGGAATACGGTCAACCAAGCGCATTAACTTATCCATCGCTTCAGACTGCGTTACATCATCACTTTCATACTTCGAAAAAGCGACAATACCACCACCGAATACTTTGGCGGCTTCAGCCTGCTTCAAACCTAAACGCTTACGAAGCGCTCGTACTTCTGCACCAGTCAGTAAACCATCTACTTCTTTTTTAAACGCCACCATGCGACGTTTGTTATCTCGTGTTTGCTGCGGCAATGTCATTTCCACACCGCAATTGTCACATTCGCAGAAGTCAGTGCGAAGTTCTTTCGTATTTGCTTTGTAGGTGACTGTGTTCACCCCTTGTTTTTCTTCTAAGGTTCCTTCCTCACACAAGTCACACATCGTTTGATGCTTACTCATGTTTTATCTCCTATGTTGACGTATGGCATGACACCATCAGCAGAAGCTTGCCATTACTACTTATTGCAAACTTCAAATATATTTCACATTCCATTTCTTTATGAACCGCTTCAATCCATGTCTTTTCCGTAACGACATAGTCATCACATGCGGCAATTGTTCGTCCTTTTAACTGGCACCATATCGACTTACGGTAGCGGCCTGTCTTAACTGCTTTATCCAGCAGTTCTGCGAGATCCTCATTATCTAACTCGAGACATTGTATATCTTTAAAACAGTCTTCCGTAGACGGCCGTATTTCAGCGCTATCCGAGAGAAGCGCAATTACTTCCTCAGGCGGATAAAGAGGACCAGTATTAATGCGGCGCTCGCCTTCACTCCAACTCGCCGGCGGATCATCTTTAAAACGGCTGAGAATAATATCATTTACCATTATGGTAAGTCCACCCTGTATTGCAAGTTCATTTTGCTAAATAATCTCTTATTGTTCACAGTACCAAAAATCACTCTGGCTTAAGCGTAACTTTCTAGACCAATTCGTTTTTCACCCCGAGCTCCAATTCCTTCAGATTATCTGCCAGTTGCTCTCCGTCGATGAGGTCAACCGGTGGTAGTTCGCCATGGTTTACTTCATCGATTGCACCTTTAGTGACATTCCAGTGGTAATAAACCTCGATCAGACCAGCCAATAGTGACACCGCGAAAGTCTGTTATTTCACCAGCGCGAACTGAGCCATAAAGTATCAGCGTCAGCCAGTATTTCACGCCGTTCTATCTTCTTCAGTTGTATCATCTCGATAATTTTCTATAGCAGTCAATACACCAATTCGATGACACTCTTGCATAAATGCCTTCTTGAGAAAATTGCAATTGGCATAAGGTGCAGCCTGTTCAATATCATCAAGATGGTTGTTTGCAGGAAAACGAGTTCGTCGATTTAATATCCTAAACTGTTCTATCCAGTCTATAGCATCTGGACTACATAATTTGGCTTTGTAACGCTCTTCAATGCCATAAACATCTTTCCAGGTTTCGATTTGTTCATTAATAGCATCAGGCCCGAATGTCAGGTTTATATTTGCTGACTCAAGCTTAGCGATGTCTGTTTCAAGCAACTCAACATCGATATTGATCGCGTGGGGGCCGGACATATAAGGATAAAAAGCAGCGCGACGATGTACTAAATGCGCTGGATCTTTAGGTGTATATGCTGGGTCTTTTATGGTTTTATAGCTGCTATTGCATTGATGGCAAGCAGGCACCAGATTTTTAAAGTTAACCGAATTAAAAGGATAAATAGCTTTAGGCAAGTAATGGTCATAAGCTTCGCGTTTGCTGTGGTATTCACCGAACAGATCATTGATGCCACAAAATGGACATTTACCGGCTCTGTTAGTTTTGACAAAAGACTCATAGTGATCATCAATGTCTCCGATTTTCGCCTTGAGAGCGGCGATATCGAGATGCGAATACAGCTTTTTGAAGAATCCTGCGATCTGCTCTTTTACATTATCAAGAGTAGCAGGGAAATCCGCGTATCTTACGATCCTAGTGCCATTAACATTCGCACATACTCGTTCAATATCATTGTTTGCTTGATACCACGCTGAAAGTTGACTTATCTGTGCAGGAGCTAACTGTGCGAAAAGATTGTAAATACGTTCTACGTGACCAGAAAAAAAATCAGCCCCCTGGCTATCGCCATAGTGAAAAGTCGTCATGACCTCACTTAAATCTGGATTCGCATCATAGAGAGCTAAATTATAAGGCCCTCTGGTTGGCGCTCTACACCAAACTTCAAAAAAAATAAAGTCGATAAATTCCTGCATTTTCTCCATCTGATGGGGTACGTAGGTGTAAGGGAACAACATTAGTGTTCAGCCTCCCCGTTATTACCTTCTTCACTCTCTAGTATCGCTTTGATCAGCAACAGCTTTTCAACCGAGTCGCCTAGTTGTTTGTGAATTTCGTTGAGCAATTCTTCGTTATTTTCATCACCTTTTTCAAAGCGTTGGCGTAACTTATCCAAAATTTCCTGAGCATAAGCACCAATCGTCTCGCGTTTGCCAAAGGTGTTCATTGTAATTTTGTTGATTGACGCACCCAACGTATTGTAATCAGGCGTTTTGATCGTGACATTATCGTTTTCTTTTTCGAACACCAATACGTTTTCCGGCTTACTATCAGAGATTAAAAACGGCGTATGAGTAGTTATTAGCATTTCCTGGCTAGCCTCACCATTTCTCGGGAAACACTGGCGTAACCGACTGATAAAGTTGGCGCGCCAGTCGGGGTTAAAATGGGTTTCCGGTTCATCCAGTAAAAACAAACTATTGGTATTACGAAACAGCAAACACAGGCCAAGGCTATGCAGTAATTGGTGCTCACCATCAGACAATTCTTTGAGCATTAAAGGCTCGTCGCACCCGACTTTGTTAAAGCGTACAAACTTAAAACGCATAATGCGCTGGTCCGATGCCAGTAATGGAATGGTTTCACTCACATAATGGCTCTCACTCTGGTACAAATCAGTCTTGAGAGAATCGCTAACCGTGTATAGGTTAAGCGTGAGCAATACCTGAAACGTCCGAAACAATGACAGCGGATCGTTGCTGAAATTTTCTCGAAAAGCTTGCTTGGTAGCATCGTTCACCCAGTAGTCTATAATCAGGGTATCACTGGTATCGTCTTCATAGCTCAGAGTGGCACAGCGTTTAAGTGCGCTGACTATTTTTGATGAATCGTTATCACCCTCTAACAGTTGTAAAATATTTAAGCGGTAGCGGGTGTTGCCTTGTTCATCTTCATAAGCGCTGAGCGCTGAATTATTTCTAACAATATCGTCAAGTGTTTCATGTTGACTTTCGTTTTCGCTGGCAAACGCTACCAGCTGGTTAGCATCAATTACAATACTGCGTCGCAAAATAATGCGAAACTCTTTCAGTGTTTCAATGCCTACATCCTCACGGAACGGTTGTAAGGTTTCGACATCCTGAAATAATAAATTACACAACAAAATCGCTTGGCTAAAGCTGTTGTCCAGATACGCCATACGAGTTTCCGGGTAGCCGGGATAAGGCAGTTGCTGTGTTAGGGCATTCCAGTATTCATCAAACTGGATAAAGCGCATTTTAAAAAACGGGAGGCTTAAAATTTCATTCTCGCCAGAGGAATAGCCAAGCACATATTGAGGGAAAATTATGTCAGCATAGCCACTGCCAAATACTTCATTAACATCAGTATCAAAATCTCCCTGGTTCTCCCAAATAAATCGAACCGTCTCACCTTCGTTTTTCCAAACGCTTACCTTTGCCCAGACAGGGCTATCCGTAAGACGATATTCCTTAGGTACACGAATTAGATAATCAAGCTCAAATGCAGCAGGTGATAAATATTCGCCGATGTTCTGCAATATTTCTGGCAGAAAACTACGCCTTACACGCCGAAGTTCCAGCTGATAAAAAATTGCGCCTAGTACTTCCAGTAGGTTTGATTTGCCACTGCCATTTGGCCCAGCACACACAAAGGGCGCAAAACTGTCTGTGTTCGACAATTCTTCCTGTAATCTCCACTCCGTACGAAAGTGATGTTCAAACTCACAAGGCAAGCTACGAAAGCCAGCTGGATCGGTGATTTTTAAACGAACAATTTTCATACGCACGTCCTGAATGCAATCGTATTTTCTTCATCATTGTATTGCTGCTGTATCTGCTTTTCGGCTAGTAAAGAGAAAATGAGACTTTTTATACGTTCATACCCTTGTGACGTTATCGCTTCCAGTTTAGCGAGTTCGCTCATTAAATTAACAACAGAAAGGGGCTTGTCTCCTGACAATACCTTTAGAATGTCGTCACGTGTGAAGATATACCTAGGCTCACTTTCTTCATCATCTTGTTTAAAAGTTTTGGTCAGACGAGAAGATGTTTTTGAGGGCATTGCGGCATGTAAAGCTGGAATTTTATAGTCAGGCCCCGTAAATCGGCCCTCAAGATCTGATAGTTTAAGTGCAGCTATCGCCTGTCGCATTTCAGAGAAAGGGCCAGTAGCGCCTTTTATTATGGCTTGTTGTTCTTTTAGCCAATCCATGTCCACCTTTGGAATGGCCTTGGCAATTTGTTGTGCCAGTAAAGCTGCATTATTTACTCTGGGTATGTTGCTTGCCGCCGCAATAGTCTCCGTTGCCTTAGCCACAGAGCGCATATTTTTAAACTGATCTAGAGGCGTGCGCCAAAGGGCTGCTTGCTCAGTCAACTCTCTTGCTGCCTTGAAAATCGGGGAGTTTATTACCTTTAACGCAGGCATACTGTTTAGTGCTTTCAGAAGCACTGCATGTTGGTTGTTAAAAGTATTAAGTTTTTTTATTACCTTTTCACTGGATTTCAGTGTCTGATTTGGATCAACAGAAATCTCAACATCATCGCTGGTTAGACTTTTACTATCTGGTAGTGGGAGCTTGGATAAATCCAGCTCGCCTTTAAAGGCTTGTTGGCTCAATGCAGCGTAGAGTGATTCGAGATCGTAGAGGTTTTTCTGGTAGTGAGATTTAAGGCCTTCGACTCTTTCAAAAATCATAGCGAATTGATTCTGAGTATTTATGTCTACCAAAGGTACCTGAAAATTTTTAATTTGAGTAAGGTTTAGTCCGGGTTTGGCCTGCCCATACTGCTGTTTTTTTATTTGTATTTGCCCGGAGTGTTCGGCAGATAGATAATAAGACAAGAAAACAGGGTTGATGCCTTTGGTTCTAATTATTGAAACATGCTGGCTTATATATGCTTCCTCAAAATTTTTCGGAACAAAACATACTCTGCCAATTTTTGAGCCAGTTATGGTCAAAAGCACGTCACCACTTTGAACTCTTGTTCTATCAGCTTCGGCATTAGAGGGCGGGTTCACATAGGCAATATCCTCCTCACCAATGCGGTTCATTTGAACATCGAGAGAGCGAATGAATCTTTTTCCTGATTCTGAATAATATTTGGCCCAGCCTCGCCCGCCACTTGTAAGGTGAGTAATATATCCGCCCAGTCCCACATACACCCACCCTTTCTGATTACGCACCGGATCTCCAAACATCTTCAAAAACACGCTTTTCAGCAGGTTGTCAAGTTGTTGCAGGTGCTGTTTGCGCTGGGCCATCACCCCTTCCACCTTGTCGAGCAGATGGGCAATGCGGATCTGATCCTTTACTTCTTCTGGATATGGAATTTGAATGTCTGAGAGATATGCTTTGGAAATATGCTTTAATCCAACTCCCTTAAAGCCATTTTCCAGAATATGCATGTTTCCCTTTAAATACTGATAAACATAACCAGCATTGATCCCAGAACCCCGCTTAGGCCTGATCGTTATGCAGTCAGTAGAAGTGGAGAAGTGATTGGTTGTTAAGTGTACACTCGCCTTACCACCTGTTCCAAATACCAGACAGCCAGGACCATGCTGAAACTCGTTCAGATACTTGCTCAGGCTTTCGCTCGATGTGTAAAAGGGGTATTTCCCCGCATTAAGGCCTTCGCCTGCCTTGATCTTTGATTTGGGAAGGTAGTCAAAGAGATCAGTGAGCTTCGCTGACTTCATCCAACCATCTCCTGAAGTTCTAATAGCTCACGCACAATGCCACTCTGAACACTGGCCAGTTTCGCCTTCTCCATATCACCTACCTCAGCCTGAATCAGTCGATCTAAAATCATTCCTGGCTCATCGTAGTGCACTTCTTCAAATACATCTTCTTTATAACGGCTTAGCGACAGATCATAGTCATCTTTTTCATCCACTATTTCACTGTACGGCACCATAAAGCACTTGGCAGTGCGGTCGGTGTCTTTTTCGGCATTGCGAGTGTGATATTTTTCGATGATATCTTGAAGATCGCCATAGCCTTCTTGTTTGGTGCGTTTATCATCCAGCGAATAGCCATCGGTGGTCATTTCATAAAACCAAACGTGCTCGGTGGCAGGTTTGTCTACTTTATCTTTCGCCCCCCATACTTTTGTAAATAACAAAATGGCGGTGCTAACTCCGGCATAGGGTTTAAAAACTCCACTGGGCAGTGTAATCACCGCTTTTAGGTCGCAACTATCTACCAGTAGTTTGCGCAAATCTTTAAAAGCTTTGCTCGAGCCGAACAACACACCTTGTGGCACGATCACAGCAGCGGTACCGCCTTTCTTCAATAGCCGATAAATGTTTTCAACAAATAATAATTCTGTTTTAGTGGTGCCCAGTTTCAGGTCTTCGTTGATGTCGCCCTTGTCAATACTGCCTGTAAAAGGCGGGTTAGCCATGATGATGTCGTATTCGGCTTCCTGAGTGTAACTTTTGCTTAATGTATCTTTATAGTCGATGTTAGGTTCATCGATACCGTGCATCATCAGGTTCATTAAGCCGAGGCGCACCATGGTGCTATCGATGTCGTAACCCCATAGCGAAGCGCTTAGAATCGCTTGCGCTTTGTCGGTAAGTGCAGCCGCGACTGAGGTACGTGTAAAACCGTCTTCATCGGGTACAAGTTTAAGCTCTGTTTTGTTTTTCTGAGCTTCGTTTTTGGCTAGCTGTGTGACGACATATTGGTAAGCTCCGAGCAAAAAGCCGCCCGAACCACAGGCCGGGTCAGCAATTTTATGGCCAAGCTGTGGTTGCGCTAAATCTGCTACCAGCTTGATTATATGGCGGGGAGTGCGGAACTGACCATTTTTACCGGCAGTAGCAATTTCCGACAACAGAAACTCATAGACATCACCCTGAATATCCTGAAAGGCTTGCCCGTTATCCTGCGAGTCGCGTTCCATTACCGCAAAAATTTCGTCGATGGTTTTTACCGCCTCCACCAACAAAGCCGGTTTAGGAATAACAAAAACGGCGTTTTTCATATGGTGGGTAAAGTTGCTCTCGGCACCATTTAGCTCTTTTAAAAATGGGAATACTTTGCCGTGTACATGCTGCAGCATATCTTCTGCCTGCATGCTTCTGAATTCACTCCAACGCAAAGTACATTTTTTAATTTGATATTTTTTCTCATCTTCGAGTTTTTTTACCCAGTCAGCATCTGTATCTCTTTCTTCTCTGCGAGCTCGATATTCCGGTGGAACCCAGTGACCATCGAATTTAGATGTATAGTGCTCTTCTGTCCACTTGGCATCGGACTGACGTTTCAAATCCAGCTCGTCCAAGCGTTTCATAAACAGCAGGTAGGTGATCTGCTCAATAGCGGTAAGCGGATTGCTGATTCCGCCGCTCCAGAACTTATTCCATAGCTGGTCAATCTTACTCTTAAGTTCAGGGTTGTTCTGTAACATCGTTTTACCTTGGTTGGTTAGGCAGCCAGCGCTTCCGTCAGCTGCAGAATTTCATCTATTTCTGTTGAATTAAATACGCCGCGAATGCCTTGCGGATGAAGCACAGTAAAAGGCGCGCTGATCAAATCCTTTTTTTCTAGTTTTTCACGCTCAATAATAAAGTTTTTCAGCAAATTTAAAAATTCCATCTGTCTACTATTTAGTGTGGTATGGGCTCGGGTGAATTGTTCAAAAGCGGCGCTAACCTCATCGGGAAAGTTTTTTAACACCTCAATTCCTAGAATGTGCCGCATAAACTGAATAAAACGCGCTTTGCGGTTTTTATAAACTTGACGCAGAAGATCTTCAGTGATGTGGGGATGCTCTTCGTTTAATAGTTCAGCCAACTCGTTGGCTTCTTCAGGACTTACCCTTTCGCCATTCTTTATCTTTATAAGTACCGGATTGTGTTCTGTCAGTTCGGTAATTAAATCCTCGACCATCTCCCGGTAACGCATAACACTCACTGCTTCATTTTGTGGGCCAAACTCTACCCATTCCTTTTTATGCAGTTCGTCCATCAAGTCGAGATGAGTTTGCTCTTGTCCGATATTTTGTTCGCGAAATTTCATCAGAGGCCCGAGTTTATTGATTAACTCATCAAAACGACATTCATCAGCCTTGCTCCAATACATTGGCGTTTGTGCTTCTCGGATTAATACTTCTTCGAGCTTTACAAAAGGTACGGACAACGGAAGCTCGCTGATTTTTTCAACGACACCTTCTTTCAGAACATCGGCTTGAGCCTTTTCATCCCGCAAAATAGCTAGCGAGTATTCCAGCACGTCGCACTCAAACCGCATGGCTTTAAAGTCATCTTGAGACACAGTTCGGAATAGCGGTTTAATTTCTACCCTTAAAAATTCCAGTTTGTCATGGTTAAGACTAACCCAGAAGTTTTTATCTTCAAGGCGAGCAAGAGCACCTGCAGCTTCTTTAATGACTACGGAGTTTTGTGGCAAGGCGGCAATTTGTGCTCGGAGCTTGATCACTTCATTCGCCGCAACAACAGCATGACCGGTATCGTTGGCGACTTCGATTTTATCCAATCGCAAACCAACTAACCTAACCGGCAGCGGTAACTGGGGTTTAAGTTCTTTACCTTTAGGGTTTAGCTTGAAGTATTCAAAGTTATCCCAACAATCGATAATCAGAAAGACGTCTTTCTCCAAGCACCAGGGTTTCGGTTTGCTGGTTTCCAGTAAACGAGTGCCACGGCCAACCATCTGCCAGAATTTCGTATAGGAATAAACTGGTTTGGCGAATACAAGGTTAACGATTTCGCGCACGTCTATACCAGTATCAAGCATGTCAACACTGATGGCAATGCGGGGCATATCGTTATTGGTGAACTGGTCGAGCAGGCCACCTTTACCGTAAACGCGCGGATCGTCAGACACCAGTACCTTGGCCAATTCACCGTGGTATTGCGGGTAGAGCTTGTCAAAGATTTCTTCAATGCGACGTGCATGAGCTTTGGTAGCACAAAAGAAAATAGTTTTGCCGGGCAGCACACCGTCGCTATCTTTAATGCCCTCTTCCATAAACTCGCGGACGATCAGGGTGTTAGTACCTTTGTTAACCACTTGCTTTTCCAGCTGAGTACCTTCGAAGTTGATATCTTCTACTTCCTGACCTTGCAAAATCAGTTTTTTCTGGTCTTCTAATGAAATAGTGCGCTTGCTGATCCCTTCCATCTGGAATTTGGTTTGAATTTTCATCACCTGAAAACTGCACAGGTAAGGCGGGATATTGTTGACTGCTTCTTCATAGGTGTAGGCGAAGGTAGGAATACCATCTTCACAGTGAAACAGCTCGAAGGTGTTATGATCTATGATATCCGTAGGCGTAGCCGTTAAGCCCAAAGTAATGGTTTTGAAGTAAGCTAGTACCTCACCAAAGGTGTTATAGATGGAGCGGTGACTTTCATCGACCACGATAAGATCAAAAAAATGCGGCGACAGGTATTGAGTATCGTCACGAATAATATTTAGCATGGTTGGATAAGTAGCCACATATATCCGCCTATCTTTAGCAATCAGCTTCTCACCCACATTCGGCCAACGAGGCTCATTGGGCATGTGTTCTTTAAAAGCTGCTAGCGCCTGTTCACGTAGTGCAATTCGATCAACCAAAAACAGTACTTTTTCAGCATGACCTGCTCGCATTAGGGAATCAGCAAGAGCTATACAGGTACGGGTTTTTCCCGTTCCCGTCGCCATAACCAAAAGAAAATCACGTTGCTTTTTCTCAATACCCTCAAGTACTGAGCGAATTGCGCGGATTTGGTAATCTCGTCCGGCAATCGATGTGTTGATGAATTCTTGCGTGAGCGGTTTGCGGTTACGCCGGATATAGGCAAAACGCTCTAAATCATCACGAGTAGGAAAACCAATAACCTTGCGCGGCGGGGCGTTTTCTAGATCCCAAAAAAAAAGCTGATGACCATTGGTGTAAAAACAGAATGGTAGCTCACCGCCAATTTGCTTTTGAATGTTGTAACAATATTGCTTAGCTTGTTCTCGACCAATTGCAGCATCTCGCGAGGTTTTCTTCGCCTCTATTACTGCAAGGGGTTTTCCACCTTTACCAAGTAGCACGTAATCACTGAACTGATGTCCACAATAACCGGAAATCGACTCTGCAACCCCTTCATGCAATTGAGTTCCGATGCCGAATTCTTCGACCACTTGAGTAGGGTTTTTAACATCCCAGCCTGCTTTAGCCAGTTGTGAGTCAATAACTTCTGACCTTGTTTGTGCCTCAGTTTTGCTCATGAGTTAATTCCCTTCTTGTCAGCATTCCTGCTCATCGTCGGTTCTGGCACTACAGACGTTTACCCATCTGAATGGCTGCTCTTTATGAACATCGTAATACTAAAATTGTTAATCGTTAATTCAGTTGTTACGAATTAGTGAAAGTAGCGAAATATTACCATATTGAAACGGCAAAAAATAAAGAGCAAATTATAAAGTTGGACTAGAAGTACACTACCATGAACGCTTGTAACTTCTAATGAGGCAATCGCTGATCTAATCATGAGAAGTTTTTAATCCAAGGATCTCCACACCCTCGCTCAAGATAAATCTTGACGGTTTCTCGGATCATACGCTCTGCAATTGAATGCAGAGTACCGCTATGTCCCGACTGAGCCTTTGTTTCATACGCGTAGCGTGACTCTTTGAAGTAATTGCGATATTTGTAAAGCATCTCACGCTCAAAAGCTGACGGAACCAACTTGCGCTGTATGCAGCTGGGTAAGCGATCCAGCAAATTAGATAAATCATGTCCATCACCCGATACTTTCGCTCTATCATAGCGCTGATTCAATGCGCCCAAGTTCACTGAGGGTGTTAAAAGATAACTCTTTAAGATAATTTCAATCGAGAGCGCAGCGTTCGTCATGCTAACTCCACCGCAAATAGAATAAGTTTGTACTGCAGCCAAATAATATTTGTAGGCCGTTTCGACCGCCCAGGGTGCCATTTCCCACTCATTGTCTTTTGCAACCCCTTGATAGATTTGCTCTTTCGGCACCACGATGTAGCCATCGGCTCTCGTTCCATAAATATCAGTTTGGCTTTTCGCATGCAGCGCTGCTACGTACAAACAAATGATGGCATCAAGCTTGTCTTCATGCGTTTTTAATGCAGCGCCAGAGAGATTGTACTCTTGGTCGAATTTAAAATGGGTAACTTGAACATAGTTCGCTATTTTTAAGCTTAGAACGGGCGAGCCCTCGAGGCTTCGCAGCAACCAACCGAGTCGACGTTGTCCGTGGATTTGGTCGGCAACCTTCATTCCCTTTTTCTTTTTATACTTCAGTCGCTCGGGTAATCCAAACAGGTTGATGATTGCGGGGTGCGGATAACATTCCACCTGAAATTTATTGGTTTTAAGGAGGTGCTGAAATCCTTGGGTTTCTAACTTTTGAGAGAGCTCAACCGCAGGGTGATTTGGATATTTTTCAAGGTGGCTCGGCATGCATGATGCTTTCTTCCTACCAAAAGCTTGCCCGATAGCTTTTTCACATTCCCGCATTCCTGTTTGATTGTTGATGATCGTTGGCGCATCGATCGCCACGCCTGAAGTATGTTTATGCTCAAGTTCCTCACAAATTGAATCAGGACATAGTACGCCATGATTAATATCCGTGACCGTTAAGACGCTCCCCTTCAATTCACCGTAGGCAATACCGGTAGGATGGTGATTCGTCCAAGCCAGATCGACGCCCGCTAAAAACACGACAGCTAATCCACACTTTTGGTGTAAGTGATACGGCCGTCGCCAAAGGCATTAATTAGCGCATCAACAGTTTCGATTGAACCTGTGCCCCACTGGTTCGTAAGCACATATGTTTTTCCATCTTCATGAAAGAATTCACCTGGCTGTGAGAAAAACCGACGACTACGATGTATTTGGCCACCTGCGTCCAACTCATTGAACTTGTCTTGAACGTCTTCGTTGCTTAATTCACCATCAAAAACATGGAACGCGTTCCTTGAGTGATTCGGCAAATTACTGATCACGTGGTGAATCTGGCTAGGCTTGGTGCCCTCATCAATACATGCTTTTACAACCCTGTATACCATGCTCAATTCTGGATAAGCCACTCCATCAACGCTCAAATCATAAACCGTTCTGTCATTGCTCGTTGTGCGTGCCGTTCGTTCGCGTTGTCGTTTCTCTTTTATTTTTATTTGATAGTCACTCGCTTCGGGCACGGGAATGACGCTTTGGATGTCGATCAATAACTCATTATCGTAAACGTAGGGTTGCATGCGGATGCATGTGATATCCAAACCATTATCGTTGAGCCACAGAACCGAAGTGGTGAGTTCTTTAGAAAAATCGGCAGACGCAAGTATGACTCTGACATCCTGAGCGAAACTATCCTCATCTGGCTCGTTCCACTCAAGGAAATCAAGTAACTTCTCTCGCGCTTCAAACTCCAAACCGTTTGCATCGATATAATCGCCAAATATTCCCACCAAGCGGTCAAACGTCAGTGTTGATACCATTGCCGCATATCGAATCGCCTGAAGTTCCATATGTCCACCACCTTCAGTACGCTTCAATTCGATAACCACCAGCCTAGCTTCTTTGTCTATCGCTAGTAAGTCGATTCGGCGCCTACTTTCATCCCAATCACCGAACTCCTCGGCCACAATCAAGATATCTGGATGAAGCACATCAATTTGCTTTTTCAATATTTGTTGCAAATGGTTGCGCTCATAGACAGCGTGTTGATCAAACCTCGTTGTTCGAAGCGCTGTGAGTTGGTCATTATGAAGGCGAAATATAGGCATAGTCACTAGTCTTTGAGTCGATGTTTCAATGAATTGAACTTTACGTCCCCGATATCACTCTTAACGAAGTTACAACAAATGAAGGTTCGTGTCATGGCTCGCAGGAAATCTAGAAGACGGAGTAAGCTATTACGCAAAGCAGCACGACGAGGAATTATGTCGAGCTTATTAGCTACAAATAAACGTCCAAAACAAAATACAGCCCCGAACCGAGGAAGTTGTGGTTTTATGAATGGTTGTAAGGTGCCTCAGTCAAATTACCGGTGGGCGACAACTAAATAAAAGTCCTATGCCTACTTTATAAATGCCTGGATATGAGGTTAGTTCGACCTCTTACTCATGAAAGACCATCGCGCTCCGCAACCCGCTCCTCTATCCATTCGATCACCTCATCCTCAACCCAAGTGCTTGGTGTCTATGGCCATTAAGAGTTAGTTGGTGATCGTTGCAATTATGTGGCCTAATTGCTCTAAGAAAAATTACTCCGTCACAAAGAAACGCGTTAAGGAAGCGAGTCTATGTCAGGCAGCAAACAGGACAGTTCGAAAAAAGATCAGCAGCTTCCATTATTCGAGTTTGATCAAGAGAACTTAGATAAGCTCCGCGACCATCAACCCAGCGTAGATGGTGAAGACAGTCAGTTCAGTAAATATATTGTTTACGTTGATGAGAGCGGGGATCACAGTCTGCAAAGTATTGATCCACAGTATCCTGTTTTTGTGCTGGCTTTTTGCGTATTTCATAAACGGTATTACAGCGAAGTAATTGTTCCTGCGTTAGAAAAATTTAAATTCAATCATTTCGGTCACAATCAGGTTGTTTTGCACGAAAATGAAATTCGTCGTCGGAAAGGCCAATTTAATATCTTTCGAAGTAGGACTCATCAACAAGCTTTTATGGGTGAGCTAACAAAGATAATTGAGTTCAGTAACTTCGTGCTAATCAGCGCAACTATCGACAAACGGTCACTGGTAAAAAATAATCCTGACGGTAATGCATACCACCTAGCGCTGGCTTTATGTATGGAAAAATTACACGAATTTTTAACTGAGAAAGAACAGAATAAAAAAAGGACATATATTGTCGTTGAACGGAGAGGCAACAAAGAAGACGATGAGCTAGAGCTTGAGTTTCGACGCGTATGTGATGGTAACAATGCTCTTGGGATCCACCTACCTTTTGATATCATTTTCGCACACAAACAGGTTATGTCATCCGGTTTACAACTAGCCGACTTAGTCGCACGTCCTATTGGGTTAAAAACATTAAGACCAGAGCAAGAAAATCGTGCGTTTGAATCACTACAACCGAAATTCTACTGTGAAGGTGGAAGATGCTCTGTTGGTGAAGGGTATGAAGGAATAGGAATGATGGTTTATCCTACTCCAAAAAGCGAAAAGCCCCAGTGAAACCACTGAGGCATTAACGCCGACCGGGACTGCCCAATCCATTTAAACGTAAGTTTGGCCGAGCATTTCACTCTTGTCAACTATCAGTTGAGTACAAGTCAGCCAAAGTTGACATATGAGAGATCTCACCTGCGGTAAAACCGCAGGCTACGTCAAAACACATTATTCCAGGTTTTGGATCTGTTCCCGCATCTGTTCAATCAAAACCTTAAGCTCCACCGCAGCAGCGGTAATGTCAGAGTTAATAGACTTAGAGGCCAGGGTGTTTGCTTCGCGGTTGAACTCTTGCATCATAAAGTCCAGACGGCGTCCGCAGGGGCCGCCTTTTTTCAGTATTTTGCGGGCTTCTTCAACGTGCGCGTCTAAACGGTCAAGCTCTTCGGCTACGTCGGTTTTCTGCGCCAGCATCACCATTTCCTGCTCTACGCGCTGCGGCTCCAACTCAACTTTGGCTTCTTCAAAGCGAGTTAGTAAGCGCTCACGTTGCCAGGCCATAACTTCCGGCATGCGTTCACGCACAAAAGCTACCTGTGTGGTCACACCGTCCAGGCGCTCCTGCAACATTTTATCAATAGCGGCGCCTTCGCTTTTTCGGTTTTCGATGAAGTCGCTGGTGGTCTGCTCCAGTGCGGCCAGAACCTCTTTCTGCAGCTCGTCCATGTCCTGGTCCTGAGCAGCAACCACACCGGGCCATTTTAAAACATCAATGGGGTTTAACTGGCCGGCGGCAGCGTGCTGGCTCACCCACTTGGCACTGGCAATCACGCTTTTTGCCAAGTCTTCGTTAATAGACAAAGCGCTTTGCTGGGCTTCGTCTACCTGCAGGCTCAGTTTGCATTCCACTTTGCCGCGTTGCAGCTTTTTGCGAAATTGCTCACGTAGTGAGTTTTCCAGTGAACGGAAGGTTTCCGGTAAACGGAAGTAAGTTTCCAGATAACGTTGGTTAACGGAGCGAATTTCCCAAACGGCAGTGCCCCAGTCGGCTTTGTGCTCATAGCGGGCATAGCCCGTCATACTTTGAATCATGTCAGTTCCTTTAAAACGAATCGTTTCTGTTACCGCTTAGCGTGCTTTTCACGGTTCTTTTGTTTCTGTTCGGCGTTCTTTTTCATCATTATGTAGGCTGCGCCGCGCCCACCATGCGGTCGCTGTGCGCTGTGAAACGCCAGCACAGGTTCCAGCTCGCGCAGCCATTTATTAACGTAACTTTTTATCAGTGCCGGATGCGGCTTTGTATGCTTACCCATACCGTGAATGATTAAAGCCGTGCGCACACCCGCGGCATGGCAGTCTTTCACAAAGTTAAACAGTGCCGTGCGCGCTTCTGCCAAAGTATGGTGGTGCAAATTCAGGCTGGCTTCCATGCTGTAACGCCCCTGTTTCAGACGTTTAAAAACACCTGCCTGGACACCGTCACGATGAAACTCAATAACATCGTCCGGCTCAACTAAATCCACATACTCGGTCGATAAAAAGTTTTCGTTTTCAGCTTCTTCAGCCTCGGCCGCGCGGCGGCGCTCTTTTTGCGCCAGCGTTGGTTCGAAAGCCTGCTTAATATCAGCAACTTCTTCACCCGCCAATGGTGTTACGTCTGTCATTTCCTGACGAAACAGCTCAAATTCTTCATCACCTGAACGCGACATACTGCCTCCCGCTCATATTTTTTTGCTCGGTCTAGTGTAATACGTTGCTGCGCGAATCGCGATCCATTAATCGTGCAATTCTGCTACAATTGCGCCCAATTTCATACATTGCGACATTCACTCAGTAAGGAGATGACATGCGTCCAAGTGGCCGTACGGCACAACAAATTCGACCGGTAACCATTACCCGTAACTTTACCAAACACGCAGAAGGCTCGGTTTTAATAGAGTTTGGCGAAACCAAAGTGCTTTGTAATGCGTCAGTAGAACGCGGCGTTCCTCGCTTTTTGAAAGGTAAAGGACAGGGCTGGGTAACCGCTGAATACAGCATGTTACCACGCGCAACTCATACCCGTTCTGCCCGCGAAGCCTCTCGCGGTAAGCAAGGTGGTCGCACCTTAGAAATTCAGCGCTTAATTGGCCGTTCACTGCGTACCTGCATCGACATGAGCGCCTTAGGTGAACACACCATTACTATCGATTGTGACGTGATTCAGGCCGACGGTGGCACACGTACCGCGTCTATTACCGGTGCTTGTGTCGCCTTAGTTGACGCGCTGAACTGGATGCGGGCGCAAGGTATGGTCAAAGTGAACCCGTTAAAAGAAATGGTCGCGGCAATTTCAGTCGGTATTTTAGACGGAGAACCGGTTAGCGACCTGGAATACATCGAAGACTCAAAAGCCGATACCGACATGAACATTGTTATGACAGAAGCCGGTAAGTTTATCGAAATTCAGGGCACAGCCGAGGGAGAAGCCTTCAGTTTTGACGAAATGAACAGTCTGGTCGAAATGGCGCGTCACAGCATTCGTGAGTTAATTGATATTCAGAAACAAGCGTTGGCGTAAGCTTCAGTATAAACGTAAGCGAGGAACAAGCAGGCAATGAAAGCGTATCAAAAAGAGTTTATTGAGTTTGCCATAGAGCGTGGCGTATTAAAGTTTGGTGAATTTACTTTGAAGTCCGGCCGCACCAGCCCGTACTTTTTTAATGCAGGGCTTTTTAATAAAGGTTCTGACTTAGCCCGCTTAGGCCGCTTTTATGCCGCCGCGCTGGTCGACTCCGGTATCGATTTTGATGTGCTTTTCGGCCCGGCTTACAAAGGCATTCCAATTGCCACCGCCACAGCCGTTGCCTTATACGACCACCATCAGCAGGACACACCATATTGCTTTAACCGTAAAGAAAAGAAAGACCACGGCGAAGGCGGAAACCTAGTGGGTTCAGCGCTGGAAGGCAAAGTGATGCTGGTGGATGACGTAATTACCGCAGGTACAGCCATTCGCGAAGCCATGGACATAGTTCAGGCTAACGGCGCTGAATTATCCGGAGTATTAATTGCTCTGGACCGTCAGGAAAAAGGCAAAGGTGAGTTATCCGCCATTCAGGAAGTTGAACGTGATTTTGGCGCTCAGGTGGTTAGTATTGTGAGTTTAAATGATGTCATCAACTTTTTGAAAGATGACGACACGTTTAAAGAGTATCTTCCCAAAGTTGAAGATTATCGCGCCGAGTTCGGCGTCGCCTGATCCCTATTTCGTTGCTCGGCATGAATGTCAGGTGGAATATCGGACCTGACGTAAACGCCAGGCTACAGGAAAACGGCAATAAGTGATTATTCCCTCGCCTGAAAGTGGGTGGCGCCAAGGATGGCGCCACCCAAGCCCCCAGGGATGGGTTCACGGCGTCTTTCAGGTGAGGGGATAATCACCAGCCGTTTTCATTCGCAGTCACCCGTTACAGCTGTTCCTGTGGCTGCCAGGCAATACCAATGCTGCCATTTATAACCTGACACTCACCACCTGACGACTGAACCCGGCTGGATTCACCGCGCTGTGCAATTAAGCGGTAGTCCTTATTCAACAAGCTGACCTGCTTACGCTCGCCACACAAAATTCGCATAGAATCTATCAGGCCACGGTCAGACAAGAAGTTTGTGGTTGGCTCTGTCTGAACCACGTCATCACCTTCAGCAAATTCGGCAGTTTGCAGGCCATAAGGGGAAATCACACCCGAAGCACCAGCAACCAGGTAATGGAAAGTACCGGCTACCGCGTTATCGGTGCCCTGTGCGTCTTCTACAAAGAAAGCACCACGCTCGCCAATAATATCAAACGCCCCGGTTTCAAGGTTCACTTCCATCGCGGTGTTTTCATCAATGCCAATAGACAAAGGTGTTGAGCTTGCCGCAGCTAAGCGCATTAAGCGACCCTGCCGGCCTCGCTCAGAAAAATGCGTATCTAAGGTTGCGTAATGGAACAGGCTCAAGCCACCTAACGGATGGTAAGTCAGGCTATCCGGCCCGACATTAGGCGGACAGGTGGTGTCTAAATCACAGCCAAACGGCGGGGGATCAGAGGCAATCGCTCCTTCTTTTATGGCTTGAGCAGTCGTGCCGTTAGAGATCATCGGCTTAGAGGTCATAACCGCCGTACCTGCACTGGTTCCACCAACAACCACTTCTTTTTGCTGAACAGCGGCAATAATCGTTTTCAGCACATCGCCAGGCTGATTATTCGCCTTAACAAAGGTCGAACGAGTTAAATTCTGGTCGCCACCATTAAAAAACAGTCCGTCGGCCTTCGCTATCATTTCTGCGGCGGCATCAGAGTCTTTGCAAAATGCGACCTGCTCTTTATAACGGTCTCTGTGAACACGGTCACGTTCGTAAGCCCCCAGTTCTTGCTGCTGAATTTTTGCCAGCTCATCGCAACGGCCCTCACGCTGAGCTTTGACTAACGCCGAATCCAAAGGCAGCCAACGCGCTTCAGCTCCCAACTGCTCAAATACACTGCGGTAAAAATCAATAGCGTCATAAGGGTTGCGTGATGCAGAGGTCAGAAAATAAATGGTCGGTTTCTGATCATCTCCAGCCACAGACTGAGCCATTTCAACAAATCGCTGAAAAATCGCTTTCGATTCACCTTTCAGGTTTTCATCCAAATTAACGACTTCTCGGGCAGAGTCAGGAACAGGAAGCTCAATTAAATCGATAATCCGGTTCCATTCCGCATCTGACAATGCATTATAAAGCTGCTGTGTCGCACGACGCGTAAATTCACGCAGAAAAACACGCTCAGGAACAATATCTTCTTTTAAACGTTCATGGATTAACTCCAAAGCGTCAGCAACTTTTTTTCGAGTTTCTTCACGGTAAGTTGGCCAAACCGACTCTGCTGTTGCTTTGGAACGAAACTTTTTTGACAGATTGAGGTATCTGTCGGTGCGCATGGTGTCCTTATCTATCCAGTCAACGTTGTCGCAATTATCCGACGCGAAACTGGAACAAGCCTCTAATCCGCCGCCGGCAAGTAGCAAGTGTCGATAGGTACTATCTTCCTCCGCATTTGCATGCGCTGTAAAAAAGAATGCCAGCGTCGCCAAAGAGAGCGAGGAAAGCAACGACTTAACCATAAATAAAACCCCTTTTCACCGACGGCATACACCGTTTAAGTATTTCAATTGACATAGTATCAGACTGCGACGCTAGAATGTCTTCTGCCTCGCTGTCAAATTTAAGACAACAGGTTAACGTATTTATTATAGATGCATCTGAAATTCTGTACTTAATAACTTATGTGATAGCCAGTAGTGAAGCCACTGTTAACAGCCTTAATTCTTTGAAAATAAACAACTTTCAAGGCTCGTGATAGCCGTTCTAACACTGCTATACTAACCCCTGATTCACGAAATAAGATCACACTTATAAGCTATGAAATCATCGCTACGTTTTTGCGTCTTGATACTGTTCCTGGGGAGCATACCCACAACCAGTCTCGCGCTCGCTCAGGAGAAACTGGTCTTTCGTGCGCCTGACGAAGGCCCTTTTACGCAATACGTAACAGCCGTTCTTGAAGAAGCTTATGCCAAACTGGATATCAAGCTTGAATATATTGAACTACCTCGCGCTCGTGGTGAGCAGTTAGCGACTGAAGGTACCATTGCCGGTGAGCTTGGAAGAACAGCCATGCTTGAGAACAAGCGTCGCGACCTTCGCCGTATCCCATTTCCATTATTCAATTTTGACATTATATCTGTCGCTGATCGCCGCAACTGCGGTTACTGCCCATTGTCGAAAATAGAAAGCCTGGCATACGTCGATGGTATGGATTCCATTACTGACGTCGTTGAAAGCCTTCCTCACCAGCCGTCCATAGTAACGCCTATTGATCTCGAACAAGTACTAAAGCTGCTTGAATCGGGACGCATTCAGTTTGCTTTTATGGGGGACTTCCAGTTTCAAAGTTCGGAATTAAGTGATAACCCGCACTTTATTACCCACAAACTGTCCACCGAAACTGGCTTCCATTATCTCAACGAAGAACACGCCCGACTTATTCCTCAGCTCACTTATCAGCTGCAAGAAATGCATGAAAATGGTCGTATGAAAGTGCTTCGTGAAAAGTATGGAATAAAGCCCGAGCCAGCGGTGGAGGATATTGAACGTCCGGAGCAACTGACGGTTATTGGCGCCATACACCCAGGCTTACTGAATGCCGACGGCACCGGTAAGCTTTGGCAAATAGCAAAATCAACGTTCCCAATGTTTACTTCTCAACTCAATACTGTTGTCAGTAGCTGGCAACGCAGTATTCAGCTGATTCAGGAAGGCCGCGCTGATGCCCTCATCGGTGTTCGTCCTGATCAAAGAATAGAGAATATTATTCTGTCAAAATACCATGTCGCTTATGACGACAGTGTTTTTCTCTTTACTCTGGAAGAGCCCAACGAAGGCCCTATTTGCATTTCAGGCCCTCGTTTTATGCAAAATTTGGTTGATACTGAACGCCCTTTTTATCGCGCATCAAACTCTCTTGATTGTTTTGCGCTGCTCGATATGGAAAGGGTTAGTGCGGTTGTGGATTACAAGGATAACTTGCCAGACTGGACAGAGCAGCCTTACAAAAAACAAAAACTATCGGATCCTCTGCCACTGTTTGTGGCGTTTTCAGACACGCCAAGAGGCCGCTCACTAAGAAGCTTATTCGATACGGTCCTGGCTCAGCAAAGCCCAGTAGCCATCGATAAATAAGTTAACAGGCTCCTTTAAAACCATTTTGCCGCCAGGCTTCATAGGCAAAAATAGCAACAGAATTCGACAGGTTAAGACTGCGACTACTGTCTGCCATAGGCAACCTCAGCCAGTTCTCTTTTGGAAAGGTTTCCAGCACCTCCATAGGCAACCCACGGGTTTCGGGGCCAAAAAGCAGGACATCGCCCGCTTTATAATTTACCTCAGCATAGCTAGTCTTACCTTTTGTCGTGCAGGCAAATATACGATTAACGTTCGTGTTATCTACAAAGCTTTGCCAGTCTTTGTGAATTTTCACAGAAGCCAGATCATGGTAATCCAAACCGGCACGCCGAACCTTTTTCTCATCCAGCTCAAAACCCAGGGGCTCTATCAAATGCAGGGACATTCCGGTATTCGCCGCCAGACGAATCACATTGCCCGTATTAGGGGGTATTTCAGGCTCAAACAGTACGAGGTGTAACATGGTCGTTTTCATCGCTTCAGTAAAAGCGGTAGAATAGCAGAATATTTTTTAGAAATGTGTACTGGCGCTGTGGCAAATCATAAAAATTACCAACAAAATTACGCTTTCTGGGTGCGTCTGGCCAGCACGGCATCGGTTGTTGTTGCAGTAACCCTTATTAGCATTAAGCTTTTTGCCTGGTTTCAGACAGAATCGGCCAGTATGCTTGCCTCTCTGACAGACTCTATTCTGGACAGTGGCGCCTCAATTTTTAGTTTCTTTGCCATCCGCTATGCGTTGCAGCCTGCAGATGAAGAGCACCGCTTTGGTCATGGTAAAGCGGAGTCACTGGCCGCTCTGGCGCAAAGCGCGTTTATTGCCGGCTCCAGCATGCTGCTTATTTTTCACAGTGTGCAGCAATTTATGCAGGGTGGTAGCGTTCCGAAAGTCGGTTACGGCATCGCTGTTTCCGGCATCGCAATTGTCATTACCTTTGTTCTGATTGTTATTCAGCGCATGGCCATTCAGCATACCAACTCTAAAGCTGTACAAGCCGACAACCTTCATTATCAGTCGGACATATTGCTGAACTTAGCCGTTATTGTTGCCTTAATTCTCAGCAGTTACGGTTGGCTTTGGGCTGACAGTATTTTTGCCATTGGTATTGCCGTTTACTTAATTATTGGTGCTGTTCGAATTGGCTGGGACGCCTTTCAGGCACTCATGGACAGAGAACTTTCAGAGGATTTACAGGAGAAAATTGGCAATATCACTATGGCAGTCGATGGTGTCAGAGGCTTTCATGGTCTGCGCACGCGCGAAGCCGGGCCGGTACGCTTTATTCAATTACACATTGAACTGGCTAATGAGTTGTCGTTATTGCGTGCCCACGCCATAGCTGACGATGTTGAAGCTCAGTTGATGAAGGCGTTCCCGGGAGCCGACATCATTGTGCATATGGATCCCGAAATTGTCGCGGTAGTGGAAGGCTCACTTAAGCGGTAATAAGCTCACGAGTCTCTTCGATGATGGCATCCAGCACGGGCTGACGGAACCTATCCGTTTCCATCATAAGCTCGTGCGATGCTCCTTCAATGGTTTCAAACCGAAAATACTCCCGGGTGACTGCCGCAGCGACTTTTTTCTGTCCAACAGCAGAAACAACCTGATCTTTACCGGCCTGAAATAATATGACCGGAATGTGAACATCACTCGCCAGTTGCTGCGCCTTCATGGCTGCACTAACCGCTTCGTATAGCCAGTTAAACGTTGGTCCGCCCAGCTGCACCTCAACCACATTATCGTATACCCTGCGAAAGGTCTGGTAACGCTGTTTGCTGTGAGTGAGAACGTTCTCTTCAAAGGGTACAGCCTGGTAGTCACCCATACCAAAAAAATACCACGGCTTAGCCAAGTACCGATTAATACATGCGCCTGCGGCAACTACCCAACGCGCGAGCCAATAAGGGACTTTACCGGTTTCAATAGAGAACATGGGGGCTGATAAAATCAGCTTATTGTATGGGTGAGCGTAAGTCGCACAGTAAATTGTCGCAATGGTGCCACCCATTGAATGGGCAAATAATGTTTTCGGAACATTGCCAAATAGACTTGTTAATTGATCGGTAAAATCTGAAAAATCGCGCACAAAATCGTCAAAGTTGTCGACATGTCCCTGATGATAGTTACGTGTCAATCGCGCCGATAACCCCTGCCCCCGATGATCCAGTGCAGCAACGGAAAAGCCCTGCTGAGCCAACTCCCAAAACAATTCCTGGTACTTAAGCGCGGATTCTATCCTGCCAGGAGCAATAACCACCAGTGGCGCGTCAGCGCTATGTTTATAGTAAGCGAAATGTAACTGAATACCGTCGAATGCCTTGAAGTACTCAGAAATAACCTGTTGTTCCCAAAAGGGTTCCACCTGAGTTTTGAAAAACTCCAGCCACTCAGGGGTATCATCTGCAGGCCGCTGATGTTGTTTATCGGGTTGCTTCATGTATTTGGTTCAGGCTGACTTTTAGGTAAGTCTAACACGACTTCCAGTCCTCCTTCAGAGTGATTACTGGCTTTTAATTCGCCCCCTAACACAGCCGCAGCACGATGACTTAAGGCCAACCCAAGACCAACTCCGGCCTTATGGTGACGAGCCGGGTCGCCGCGGTAAAATGGTACAAATAGTTTTTCTAATGTACTTTCATCCACACCCGGGCCATGGTCGCGAATGCGAATGCGGCACCCTTCGCCATAATCGTCATAAGAAAGTTCGACATTACCGTCAGTGTAATGCAGCGCATTACGAACAATATTTTCCAGCACCAGCCTGAGCAATTCAGAGTCAGTATCAATAATAGGCCAGTCACCATCGTGTTGAATCAGGCGCCCACTAACCTCCGGATTTTGATAGCACATATCACCGATAAGTTGTTGCACGAGCTCACCGCTGTCCAGATTCTCATGATTAAGCTCTACCAGTCCGTTCTCTAACCGCGATAATGACAAAATTCGTTCAATGATTACGCTGAGACGCTCGGTATCGCGACTCAGTTGCTGCCAGTTTGGGTCGTCCTCATTGCAGTCAGCTAAATCAAGGGCAACCTGCATACGTGCCATCGGTGAGCGTAGCTCATGCGATACATCACTCAGTAAACGCCGTTGGGCATCGCGCGATGTCGCTAAATCAACAGCACCCTGGGACAATGCTCGCGCCAGTTCGCCAATTTCATCACCGCGTTTTGGTAGCCGCTTTAACTCAGGAGTTGCACTACCGTCAGCTACCTCTCGCATAGCCAGGATCATTCGTCGTATCGGGCGGATAAGCCAAATACCCAGTAAAACTGCAAGTAAACCACTACCCACCAACAAGGTAAGTAAGCGCGCCCGGGTTGACTCTCTTTCTAACTGCTCCCGGTTAACTTGCTCATCAATACCCAAAGGTTTAGTGACCAATATTTTATTGCCGTCCAGTTCAAACGGGCCCATCAGCAAACGTTCGTCCAGAGGAATTTGTTGAGGTGAGGTTTGGCCAAGCATACGCAACAAGGTGGAGCCGTGACTGACTCTCAGCATTTCATCCATCAACAGCTTTTCGCTGCCTTCCACAGACAACTGAGCAGCAACGCGGTAGTCCCCTGCTATTAAGCGCCCAGGTTGTAAAGATTGAAAAGTTAAAGCATCGCTGAGTAGCGGTTGTAGAGTTTGATAAATTTCCGGCTCCAGCGGCTTTAACTCTGCTTTCGGTTTATTCCAAACCGCTAACAGATAGCCGCTGGCCGCTGTGACCGACAGCAGCGCCCAGAAAATAAAAAGTAACCTGAGGGCTAGCGATCGATACCACCGCGTACGCCGGTTTCTCATAAGCTCGCGATCAGTCGATAGCCACGGCCGCGAATGGTTTGAATACGATCAGGTTTCGTCGGAAACTTTTTACGAATGTTACTGATATGGACATCCAGACTGCGATCAAAAGGCTCCATTTTACGCCCCAGTGCCGCAACCGATAATTGATCTTTACTCACCATTTGACCCGCTTGCTGCATTAAGCAGCGCAGAATATCGAATTCAGTTGGTGTCAATATCAGTTCAGCTTCGTCGCATTTCACTTCCGTTGTGGCCGGATCTAATACAATACCGCACACGTTCAGGCTTTCGTTTTGCATGGTGGTGTTAGGTGTACGACGCAGCAAAGCTCTCACCCTGGCAACCAGTTCACGCGGGTTAAAAGGTTTTGGAAGGTAGTCATCTGCACCCAGTTCCAGACCCATAACACGGTCGTCATCATCACCGCGGGCAGTCAGCATGAGTACAGCTGTATCGCGGTGTTGTTGCCGCAAACGCTGTAACAGCTGCATACCATCAATACCGGGTAACATAACATCCAGCAAAATAAGCTCGTAGTCGCCGTTAAGTGCTTTGTCGAGGCCGGTCACACCATCTTCGGCAACGCTTAAATCTACGGATTCACGTTTAAACAATTCTGTCAGCATGACAGACATTTCAGTATCGTCATCAATGAGTAGTACGGAATGTCTCATAACTTACTGTTCTCTCCAGAAATAAATCCATGATCCAAAATGCCGGGCATGGATACGACCCCCTTTACATAACTTTTACTTTAGCAGAGTTTTCAGCTTTCGCGTTAAGGTGTTTCGTCCCCAGCCCAGCCATATAGCCGCTTTTTGCTTGTGGCCGGAAAAACGTTGTAAAGCGGTTTGCAAGGCAACCTTTTCAAGCTGATGCTGATAATTTTGCAAAACATCCTGAGCTTCTAACGGGTGTTTTTTCAGTTCTCTTTCGAGCCAATGCAGCCAGGTAAGTTCCCCATTAAAACTTTCAGGTTCTGAATCAGCTGGCACCAGAATGTCTTCAGGCAAGTCATTAAGACCAATACGCTGTCCCGGTGCCATAACGGTTAACCAGCGACAGGTATTTTCCAGCTGCCTCACATTACCTGGCCAAGAATAGCCCATCAACTTGCTAAGTGACTCATTTAACAACGTTTTTGGTGTAACATTCAACTCTTCAGCCGACTTTTTCAGAAAATGCTTTGCCAAAGTTGCTATATCTTCTGTTCGCTCACGCAAAGGGGGTAAACGCAGCCGGATAACATTAAGCCGGTGATATAAGTCATCACGGAATTGTCCTTTATCAACTAACTGCTCCAATTCTCTGTGTGTCGCTGCAATAACGCGAACATCAACTTTAACTGGCTGGTGCGCGCCTACTGGATAAAACTGCCCTTCTGCCAAAACGCGTAACAAACGTGTCTGAACCGGTAATGGCATGTCGCCAATTTCATCCAGAAACAAGGTGCCACCATCGGCTTGCTGAAAACGCCCTACACGCTTTCTGTCAGCTCCGGTAAAGGCACCGCGTTCATGCCCGAACAACTCCGACTCAATTAAATCAGCCGGTATGGCCGCCATGTTAAGTGCAATAAAAGGCTTTTCTGCGCGCGGACTGTGTTTATGCAAAGCTCGTGCAACCACTTCTTTACCGGTTCCGGTTTCACCGGTCAGCAACACGCTGACACTGGAGCTCGACAGCCGGCCAATGGCGCGGAAAACATCCTGCATGGGAGGTGCCTCACCGATAAGCTCCGGAACGCTATTATCGATAGACTCATTCACCGTGGTTTGACTTTGCCTTGCATGTTGCAGCGCCCGGTCTACTGCTGTTATCGCTTCATCAATATCAAAAGGCTTCGCTAAATACTCAAAAGCCCCCCCCTGAAAAGCCTTTACCGTTGTTTCAAGGTCTGAATGTGCGGTCATCACCACCACGGGCAACTGCGGCTGCTCACGGCCTAATTTTTCAAGTACGGCCAGACCGTTTTCGCCGGGCATTCGGATATCCGTCAGCACCACGGTCGGAGCATCGGTTTTTAATGCGGAAAAGAAGTCTTCTCCGTTAGCAAAACTGCGAACATGATAGCGACTGTCAGCAAAAGCTTTTTCCAAAACCCAACGAATTGAGTCATCGTCATCAATGATCCATAACTGAGCATTAGTGGTCATCCATCACCTCGTTACCATTGTCTGCAGTAAGGTACGGCAAATAAACTGAGAACCGGGTTTTGCCCGGACTTGAGTCAAATTCAATTTTACCCTTATGCTGGTGTACAAGGTTTTGCGCCAATGAAAGACCCAGGCCGGTCCCCTCTGCACGTCCGCTAATTAACGGGTAAAATAATGTATCGCGTAATTCCGCGGGTATGCCTGGTCCATTATCGGTAATTGTCACAACCGCACACTGCCGATAACGCAGACCAAACAACGTCAGTTGATGCTCGACCCGAGTCTTAATGACAATAGTGCCAGTACCAGACATAGCTTGCGCCGCATTCTGGGCAATATTCAGGAACACTTGCTCACAAGCTTCAGGCACTACCCGAATATCCGGTAAAGAAGGGTCATAGTCCCTGGTCAGTTTCAGTGATTCGCCGTATTCATAAGTTAGTGTCCGAACCACACGTTCCAGCACTTCATGAATATTGGTCAGCTTTGATTCACCAGGCTTGGTTGGCCCTAACAGTCTGTCCACCAGATACCGTAAACGATCAGACTGACTGATAATCAAGTCGGTATACTCGGTCAGTTTCTCATCAGGAAGCTGTCTTGCCAGTAGCTGCGCAGCGCCTCGTAAACCACCTAACGGGTTCTTTATTTCGTGAGCCATACCTCGCAATAAATGCTGTGTCGCAAATAACTGATTACGTTGCTGATCTTCCTGGTTGATGCGTCGCAATTGGTCAACTTGTTTTAATTCCAGCAACAATGCCCGGCCAAATTCTTGATCGACTGTCTGAATACTGGTTTCCACACGAATATCGTGGCCGGAATGCAGTGCAAAATGAACTTCCGCATTCAACACAGTTTGCTCACTGTTCAGGCATTCTATTAATGTTTCCGATGCCAGAGAACAATGATAAAACGCGGCACTAAACGGTTCACCTAATAAACGTTTGGCGCTGTGATCCAGCAAAGATTCCGCGGATGAATTGACATAACAAATGGTCAGGCGGTCATCAAGGATGAGTATGCCTGTGAGTAATTGGTTAAGTAGCGCGTTGTTATTCACGAAGGCAGGAGAGGGTTATGCACCGTATTGGTGCAATCGGGCAAGGCTAAAAGCCTCACCCGATCATTCGCCATTAAACGCTGTAGTACATATCGAATTCTACCGGGTGGGTAGTCTTCTTCAATGTCTCTACTTCGTTATATTTCAGATCAATGTATGCATCAATCATGTCGTCGTCCATAACGCCGCCCTGTTTCAGGAAGTCACGGTCTTTATCCAGAGCTTCCAGAGCCATTTCTAGTGAATGACAAACAGTCGGAATATCTTTCGCTTCTTCAGGAGGCAGATTGTATAAATCTTTGTCCATTGCATCGCCCGGGTGGATCTTATTACGAATACCATCAAGACCAGCCATTAACAATGCAGTAAAGGCCAGGTACGGGTTGGCACTTGGGTCAGGGAAACGCACTTCAATACGGCGGCCTTTGGCGCTGGAAACCAATGGAATACGAATAGAAGCCGAGCGGTTACGAGCTGAGTAAGCCAACATCACCGGTGCTTCAAAACCAGGAACCAGACGCTTGTACGAGTTAGTTGAAGCATTCGCAAAAGCGTTAATAGCACGGGCGTGCTTGATGATACCGCCAATGTAATACAATGCTGTTTCGCTAAGCCCTGCGTATTGGTCACCGGCAAATAAGTTCTCGCCACCTTTATTCAGAGACATATGCACGTGCATACCAGAACCGTTATCACCAACCAGTGGCTTCGGCATAAAGGTTGCTGTCATGCCATAAGAATGCGCTACGTTATGCACAACGTATTTGTATACCTGCATCTCATCAGCTTTAGTTGTCAGAGTATTAAAGCGGGTCGCCACTTCGTTTTGACCAGCAGTGGCTACTTCATGGTGATGCGCTTCAACGACCATACCCATGTCTTCCATAACCAGGCTCATAGTGCCGCGGATGTCATGGGCAGAGTCAACCGGCGGTACCGGGAAATAACCGCCTTTTACGCCAGGGCGGTGAGCCAGGTTACCTTCTGAATATTCACGACCAGAGTTCCATTTCGCTTCTTCTGCATCAATTTTGTAGAACGAACCACTCATATCGGTGTGGAAACGAACGTCATTGAACAGGAAAAATTCTGGCTCAGGGCCGAAGTAAGCTTCGTCTGCAATGCCTGATGAACGCAGAAACTCTTCTGCACGCTTAGCAATTGAGCGAGGATCACGGCTGTAACCTTGCATGGTTTCAGGCTCAAGAATGTCACAGCGGACATTCAGGGTGATTTCATCAGTAAACGGGTCCAAAACGGCAGACTCATTGTCGGGCATTAGTACCATGTCCGATTCGTTAATCCCTTTCCAACCGGAAATAGATGAACCATCAAACATTTTGCCTTCTTCAAAGAAGTCTTCATCGATTTGCGACACCGGAATAGTGACGTGCTGCTCTTTACCTTTGGTGTCGGTAAAGCGTAAGTCGACGAATTTTACGTCGTGTTCTTTAATGGTATCGAAAATCTTATTAGCTGACATGTTGTCCTCCGTAGACAGCGTCTAAAAATACAGACTAAGTATAGCAAAGCCTGTGCCAACTGAAATTTCTCTTTATATTCAGACTATTAAGTTAAATTCAGTCTTCTTTTAAAACTTGATACGCACCAGTATAGCGCATATCGCACATTTTTGGTGCAAAACAAAGAGAGAGGAAAAGAAAATATAATGGACAAAAAACAATCAGCCCTTTCTTAATCCAACTCAAAAAGGTAGAATACGCCGCTATTTTTCACAAAACCCCTTGGACGGGTTTCGCTCCCGGACAACTACAGGCAGTTCTTAATGACAATTCAGGTATTTGATATAGAAAAACTTCGCAACATCGCGATCATCGCTCACGTTGACCATGGTAAAACCACCCTCGTTGACAAGCTGTTGCAACAATCCGGCACGTTAGAAAGCCGTGGTGAGATAGAAGACCGTATTATGGATTCCAACGATCTTGAAAAAGAGCGTGGCATTACCATTCTGGCTAAAAATACCGCGGTTAACTGGCAAGATTACCGCATTAACATTCTGGATACTCCAGGACACGCCGACTTTGGCGGCGAAGTTGAGCGCGTACTTTCTATGGCGGATTCTGTATTGTTAGTAGTTGACGCCGTTGACGGCCCTATGCCTCAAACTCGATTTGTCACGCAGAAAGCCTTCTCTCACGGTCTTAACCCAATCTTGGTTATCAACAAAGTTGACCGTCCTGGTGCTCGCCCAGACTGGGTTATGGATCAAGTCTTCGACTTGTTTGACAACCTCGGCGCTACCGACGAACAGCTGGACTTCCCGGTAGTTTATGCATCAGCGCTTAACGGCTGGGCTTCATTGGATATCGATGAACAAGATGGTGATATGACGCCATTGTTCGAAACCATCGTTAATAAGGTAAGCCATCCGGATGCCGATCCTGAAAGTGACCTGCAGATGCAGGTGTCACAGCTAGACTATTCAAGCTACTTAGGCGTTATTGGTATTGGCCGTGTTACTCGTGGCAGCGTTAAGGTTAACCAGCCAGTGACGATTGTCGGCGCTGACGGCAATGAGCGCAACGGCAAAATTGGTAAAGTCTTTAGCTATTTGGGTCTGGATCGCATTGAAGCAGACAAAGCGGCGGCAGGCGACATTTGCGCTATTACTGGTCTGGGCGAATTAAAAATCTCCGACACCGTTTGTGCGGTTGGTAAAGCAGAAGCGATGAAGCCTCTGACAGTTGACGAACCTACTGTAACCATGACATTTCAGGTCAATACCTCTCCGTTCGCGGGTAAAGAAGGTAAGTTTGTTACCTCTCGTCAAATTCTTGAGCGTTTGCAGCAAGAGTTGGTTCACAACGTCGCACTGCGCGTTGAAGAAACTGACAACCCTGATCGTTTCCGTGTATCAGGCCGAGGTGAGCTGCACTTAGGTGTTCTTATCGAAAACATGCGCCGTGAAGGCTTCGAGTTAGCTGTTTCTCGTCCGGAAGTTATTATCAAGTACGAAGATGGTAAAAAACTGGAACCTTACGAAACCATGACGGTTGATATTGAAGAGCAGCATCAGGGTGCTGTCATGGAAAAATTAGGCTTACGTAAAGCCGAAATGACCAACATGACACCAGACGGTAAAGGTCGAGTTCGCGTCGACTTTGAAGTACCAAGCCGTGGTTTGATTGGCTTCCAGACAGAATTCATGACATTAACTTCTGGTACTGGCCTTATGTACCATACGTTTGACCACTACGGCCCGCACAAAGGCGGCACCATCGGTCAGCGTAGTAATGGTGTACTGATTTCAAATGCCCAGGGTAAAGCTCTAACCTACTCGCTATTTAACCTGCAAGAGCGCGGTAAGTTATTTGCATCACACGGTGATGAAGTTTATGAAGGCCAGATCATTGGTATTCATAATCGTTCAAACGACCTGACAGTAAACTGTCTGAAGGGTAAGCAGCTAACTAACGTTCGTGCCTCTGGTACTGATGAAGCGCAAACCCTGAGTACGCCTATTCGTTTAACACTGGAACAGGCGCTTGAGTTCATCAACGATGACGAACTGGTTGAAGTAACACCACAGTCTATTCGTATTCGTAAGCGTGCTCTGACAGAAAACGATCGTAAACGTTTAAGTCGTGAGCCGAAAAACGGTTAAGAGTTTTTAACTCTGATCAAAAAGCCCGCTAATCAGCGGGCTTTTTTCTGTCTGATATTCAGTTAAGAGATTAGCTTAGACTCGGTAACTCAGGCTGTGGCAGAACAAAATAAAAGATTGAAAAGAAGTGAAAAACACTGCCAGCTAATACAAACAAATGCCAAATAGCATGGTGGTACGGAAGTGTTTTCCAGACATAGAAAACGACACCAAAAGTGTATGCCAGGCCTCCGGCAACCAGTAACATCAAGCCACCAGCATCTACGTTATCAATCATGGGTTTAATTGCTATAAGCGCCATCCAGCCCATACCAAGATACAAACTCAGCGACAGCCACTTTATTCGCTTTTTCATTCCAAGCTCAAGAACCACGCCTAAGAGTGCAATTCCCCAAACCACACCTAACAGCGTCCAGCCCCAGGCTCCCCTCAGGTTAATTAATGCAAATGGCGTATAAGTACCAGCTATCAATACGTAAATAGCGGCATGATCCAACTGCTGAAACACCGCTTTAATTCTTGGCCAGGGAAACGCATGGTATAGCGTAGAGGCGGTATAAAGCAGAATAAGACTCGCACCATAAACACTCACAGCGACAACATGGAAAGCGTCACCGTAAGTTGAGGTCCACACCAACATAACAACCAAAGCAACAATGCTTAAAACCGCACCCACACCATGAGTCAAAGCATGGGCAACTTCCTCCATTGCCGTATAGGCTTTATGTTGGCTCATCCTCTCTCCAGCCCCGGGGTTTCATACCCTTTACTGATGTTTTTAAGTGCTCGTATAAACTGGTCGTATTGTCTTTCGTTGTCGTAGTCTAAGTGATACGAGTTATGGAATTGTAATGTCAGCTTAACGCCATGTCCTTCCAAAAAAACGGTGTACCCATCATGGTCGGTATAAGCTTCAATTCCTTCTAAATAGTGGCGCCCCTGACGAGCTTCACCATGAGTGTGGATTTTTTCGTACGCATCCAACATCAGTTTGTTATCGAGTTCGTTTTTCATCACACACCTCAGCGTTTTACTAAATGTATACCTTTATTATTAGGGCGGAAATCCCATTCCACAACCGCTTTTACCGAATTGTTTTGAAAACCTTGTATTAGAATATACATACATTGATGCATGATTAAACAAAAACCGTTATAATAATGAACGAATATTAAGAAACTGGAGCCCCAAATGGTTCGACGCACAAAAGAAGACGCAATGGAGACCCGCGCCAAATTATTAGATGCAGCTGAAGCTCTATTCAGTGAAAACGGTGTAACTCATACGTCTATGATGCAAGTGGCTGAAAAAGCAGGTGTCACTCGCGGTGCTATCTATCATCACTTTGAGAACAAGATGGATCTCATTGAATCCCTGATGGGGCGCGTCAAACTACCCATTGATGAAATGCGTGAGCAAATCGCTGAAGGCTCCGAGTTTGATCCTCTGGAGGAAATTAAAGGGCGCTCGAAGGAGTTTATCAGCCGCGTCCAGGAAGACCCGCAAGTACGCTCACTGGCCAGTATTTTACTTCATAAATGCGAATACATTGATGAAGTAAACCCAATTAAATTGCGACATGTAAGTGGTCGTAACGAATGTATCTGCGATATTGAAAAACTTTTTGAATCAGCTATTGAGAGAGGCGAATTAGCAACAACAGTTGATGCCCGAATTGCTGTTATTGGTCTTTTTTCTTTGGTAGACGGACTCATTTACAACTGGTTGCTCGCACCAGACTATTTTCCTTTAGTAGAGTACGGGAACCAAGCCATCGACAGTTACATCAATGGCTTAGCTCGCTAAGGCTCATTGCTGTCCCCACGACGGCGGCGCCAACCGCTGTATTTTCGATGTACGCCACGGGTTAGCGATTGAAAAGTGTCTTCAAGCAGGTCAACGCCAAGCAATACGCCGACGATAACCAGTGATAACACAATACCCACACCATACATACCCAGACCCACCGCAATACCAATAGCCGCCAAAGCCCAGATTGTTGCAGCGGATGTTACGCCGACCACGACACCATCGCGCGCCAACATAACACCGGCGCCAAGAAAACCGATACCGGTAATAATCTGGCCTATCACTCGCGATGGATCGCCGCCCTGACTGACAACGGATGAACCACCCACCAAGAACAGATAAGTTCCCAGAATAATCAGTGCCGAAGTTCTTATACCAACAGGTTTGCCACGAATTTGTCGTTCAAGACCTACAATAGCACCACACAAAAGTGCGGTGCCTATTCCCCTCCAGGAGTATGGACCCAGCTCCTGGACAATTTGCCAGTCAATCACTAATCAGTCCTTTCCTTGTTCTAAAAAGCTCTTTAAAAAGCTCTCATCCATTGCGGCAATAGCCTCATCAGTGGCATGAGGACAGCTTGCACACATAGGAGCCGTCCAGGCTTTCACATTCGCAAGTATGTCGCGCAAATGACTGACAGCACGCAAACCACCCAAACCACCAGGGGAAGCCGCAGCTAATAAAACCGTTTTACCTGACCACGCGCCCATATCAAGCCGTGAGACCCAGTCTATAGCATTTTTCACTAACGGCGACACCGACGAGTTATACTCAGGGCTTACCAAAACCACTTTCGATGCGGATTGGATTTTTTCACCCAGCTTTTTCATTGGCTCAGGCACTCCATCAGCGGCTTCTAAGTCACCGTGGTAAATTGGAGCATCCAGCGCGTCAGCATCAACCAGCTCATAGCGAATACCGTGTTTATCAGCCACTTCTGCTAAACGGTGCTTGAGCTTGGTATTGAGCGAATCTTTACGTCGACTGCCACCAATAAATAAAACTGTCATATCATCTCCTGATCGTTAAGATTGGGAATCTTTCATAGCTTCGATAAAGCGGTTCGATTCAGATACTGCCGCTTCCATGTCTTTTATGAGTACGGAAATATCGTTTTGCAGATTACTGAACTCGCCACGAATAGCATCAATCGCCTTGGCGTTCAGGTTATGCTTAAGATAGAGCACATTGTCCTGCATTTTATCCAGAACCGGCTGCATCTTATCCGCCGCACGCTCCATAACCCTCAGTAATTCAGCGTAACGTCGTTCGGTTTCGCGCAACTGACGCTCGCTTTCGCGACGCATATTGTCATTGCTGTACTCGCCCAGCTCCTCACTCCATTCGTCGAACAAGTCATTAGCGACTTCATCAACTTCATCAATACGACTGCGAACTTTCTCAGCTGCGTCTTTACTGTCTTCATAGTCATCCCGTAGCGCATTGTATTGTTCTTCCAGCTTGCCACCGTCAATGTTTAGCATGGCATCGAGACGTTCCAGCGCCGAACGGAACTCTTCCTGCGCATCGGACTGCGAGTCGCGAGCGTCATCCACTCTATCGACTAAAATGTCACGTTTTTCTACACCAAACTTTTCCATGGTGCCATAGTAAGCACTTTGGCAAGCTGACAGCATCAAAGCCGCAACAATCGGTAAAGCCCATTTCATCATTTGTCACCTCGTGCGGCTTTAATTAAGCGTTCGTCGCGTTTGGTCTGACGGTAATCATGCACGGCTATAATAGCGTGAATAATAGCGACCAGGTAAATAACACCTAACGCACCGAAAGATACAATAAAAAGAACCACACCAATAATGGCTATGATCGCATTAAATATTGCCTGAAATATTTTCCCGGTGAAGAGAATTGCAATCGGCGGGAATAAAATCGCTAAAATATATAACATCGTGTTCTCCTTGCACTGCATTTTGCTCCATACCAATTAAGGGCCATTCCTTAACTAAAAGCAAATTAAATCAATAAGGTAAGGCTGAGCCATCCCAGTGCCATAGGCCACCGGACTGCTCCGGTTTCAAATTTTTCACTACTTCGACTATTCGTTCTGCGGACAATTCCGGCGAATACAACTTGTCGTCTGAAATCCGCTGCTGAAAAGGTTTCGATAAGTCAGTATCTGTTGTACCAGGGTGTACCGCTGCTACAGCTAATTTTTTATGGGTTCGTTTTAATTCTACAGACGCCGTTTTCAATAGCATATTTAACGCCGCCTTGCTCGACCGATAGGCATACCAGCCACCCAGATAATTATCTTCAATGCTGCCCACTTTTGCCGACAGCTGCACCCAAAACCGGGTGTTTTTACGATCAAGGATAGGTAAAAAAGACTTCAGCGCTAATAGCGGTTTTATCGCGTTAACAGAAAACAACTTCGTCAGGTTGTCCGCAGTAATGTCTGACAACTTCTTTTCCGGAAAAGTCTTCTCATCATGCAACATACCAATAGTTGAAATGACTCCCGTCAGCTTCTTGCCACCACTTTTAAAGTCACTCACCCACGCACTCAACGAGTCTTCACTGTAGTCATCAATTTGGCAGTAGGTTATTTTACCCGAGTCAAATAACCCGGTTTGAGGCTGACGAGACAACGCAATGATCTCTTCATCAGGAAACTGATTTTGTAATTCCAGTGTTAAGGCCTGGCCTAATCCACCACCGGCACCCAATACCACCATTGCCATTTGCGCTACTCTCTATCATGATAGTTTATACTTCCCTACGTTATTTAAACTGGATTAGCTCAGTACATCATGATGCAACTTGACTGGAAATCGTATTTCGAACATACCTTAGGCTTTCTCAAGTACTTTGGTCAGAGGTTTAACAGTGACAATACGAACATTACCGCTGGTCATTTAACATACGTCAGCATGCTGTCGTTAGTGCCTCTGTTAGTGGTCATGTTTACGGTTTTTTCCGCTTTCCCCATGTTTGAGGAGTTACAGGAAAACCTTGAACAGGCCCTGTTCGCCAACTTACTTCCCACTTCGGGCGAGCAACTTGAGCAATACTTGAATGAGTTCGTTACCAACGCCTCGAAAATGACAGCCATTGGCGTTGGCTTTCTGTTCATTGTGGCCATTATGCTCATGTCAGCCATTGATAAAGCACTGAATAATATCTGGCGAGACTCCAGCAGCAGGCATTGGTTAGTCTCTTTCGCGGTTTACTGGATGCTGCTGACACTCGGCCCGGTGCTTATCGGCTCCGGTCTGGCAGCTACGTCTTATTTGATATCACTCAGCCAGTTCGCTGATGAATATGTTTCCGGTGTACAAAACTTTGTCTTATGGTTCGTACCCATTGTGACCTCCTTTGTATTCTTTGTGCTCATGTATCAGCTAGTACCCAACCGTCAGGTTAAATTTCGCTATGCCGCTTTTGGTGCGGTTATCGCGGCACTTTTATTTGAGCTGAGTAAACAATTATTTTCGCTGTACATTACCTTCTTCCCAACCTATCAGGCCATTTACGGTGCGCTGGCCACTATTCCTATTCTTATTGTATGGATTTACCTTTCCTGGCTTATTGTTCTGATTGGCGCGGTTCTAACCGTTAGCTTAGAGGAATACCAGTTACAGCAGCCTGAGCCGAAGTCTGATTGACCTGCTCTGAATTTTAACCGACCATAGCTGTTCTCTTTTTTAAAGGTAAGTACTCATGATCGGACTGATTCAGCGCGTTAGCCGTGCAAAGGTCACCGTTGCCGATGAAGTTGTCGGTGCCATTGACCACGGGCTGCTAGTTTTGCTCGGAGTGGAACACCAGGACGACGAAACCAGTGCCGAAAAGTTAGCAAAACGCATTGCTCATTATCGGATTTTTAGTGACGCCGACGACAAAATGAATAACAGTGTCATTGATCAACAAGGTAAAGCCCTGGTTGTTTCTCAATTCACATTAGCGGCAGATACCCGTAAAGGCCGTCGCCCCAGCTTTTCATCTGCAGCAACACCCGACCAGGCTCAGCACTTATACCAGGTGTTTTGTAAAAAACTGAAAGCTCAGGGCGTTCCTGTAGAAACAGGGCGTTTTGCAGCCGATATGCAGGTTGAACTGGTCAATGACGGCCCGGTTACATTTGAATTGAAGGTATAACTGTCATGTATCGCGTTATTACTCCTGAAACAGATGAGCAACTCGAGCGTTATTATTACCTTCGCTGGCGGGTTCTGCGTGAGCCCTTTCAACGCCCACTGGGTTCTGAACAAGACGAATACGATCAGGTGGGTCATCACCGAATGGTCGTGAATGAAGCTGACGAAGCCGTTGCAGTTGGCAGGCTTCATTTTAACAGCCCGGAAGAAGCTCAAATACGCTTTATGGCCGTTGCACCTGAATACCGTGGCGAAGGTCATGGGGTTGCTATTATCTACGCGCTAGAGCTTGCTGCGCGCAAAGAAGGCGCAACACATGTCGTGATCAACTCACGCGACAATACCATCGGCTTTTATAAGAAGTGTGGTTACGAAGTAGCGGAAGAAGCCGATACCGTGAATAACCCGATGGCAGAACATCACTTACGTAAGTCCTTTACTGAATATAACCGGATAATTTATCGACCCGAATGGTGTACTGAGCTTCAGAAAACCTGGCAGGAAGACATTCCCATTTCCGATGCCATGGGCATTAAGATTCATCAATACACAGGGCGTGTGTTCGAAACCCGTGCGGTTCTCTCACGGAATATTAACGTGCACGGCACCATGTTTGCCGGCAGCATTTATTCCCTGGGCACCTTAACCTGCTGGGGGTTGCTGCATTTGCAATTGTTGGAGCGCGAACTTGAAGGGTCAGTCGTATTGGGTGATGGCAACATTCATTACCACAAGCCGGTGACTCAGGAACCTCGGGCAATAGCGCGGTTAAGTGACGTTACCGGTGACTTTTCTGCGTTAAAGCAGGGCAAAAATGCCCGTTTAACACTGAAAGCTCAAATACTCGACGAGGAGCAGCCGGTAGCAGAATTTACCGGCCGCTTCGTAGTTCTTGCTAAACGGGATTAACCCTTACACTTCAGACAAAATATGCGGTAGTTTCACCACTGCCGCTAAATCACCATTTTGAATCAGATCACTGGCGGCTTTAATGTCCGGCGCGAAGAAGCGGTCTTCCGCATAATACGCCACCTGCTCACGCAGACAGTTAAACGCCGTTTCAACCGCAGCCGCACCTTTTAAGGGGCGACGGAAATCCAGACCCTGCGCCGCTTCTAACCACTCAATAGCAATAATATCGCTGACGTTCTTAGCAATGTCCGTTAACCGGCGAGCTGCAAAGGTTGCCATCGACACATGGTCTTCCTGATTTGCTGAAGTCGGCAAGCTATCCACTGAGGCCGGGTGCGCCAATGTTTTATTTTCTGAAGCCAATGCCGCAGCGGTAACCTGTGCCAGCATAAAGCCAGAGTTTACTCCTCCGTCATTCACCAGAAATGCCGGTAATTTACTTAAATGGCTGTCTATGAGTAATGCGCTGCGACGCTCAGATAAGGCACCAATTTCGCTGGCCGCAATAGCCAGAATATCCGCCGCCATAGCAACGGGTTCAGCGTGGAAGTTACCACCTGAAATAATATCCTGCTCTTCACTGAACACCAGTGGATTGTCAGTTACGCCGTTGGCTTCGCGTACCAGAATGCCCGAGGCATGCTCAATTTGGTCTAACACTGCCCCCATTACCTGAGGCTGGCAACGCAGCGAATACGGATCCTGCACTTTCTCACAGTCTTCGTGATCCTTGGCAATCTCAGAACTGTCGGTCAGTACGTGGCGCAACATTTCCGCCGCTTTAATTTGTCCCGGCTGTCCGCGAACGGCGTGAACACGCTCATCAAATGGCGCACGTGAACCCATGGCCGCCTCTACAGAAGTAGCCCCCACCACAATCGCGGCGTGATAGTTACGTTCAATCCGGAACAAGCCTGCCAATGCTAATGCGGTTGATGCCTGAGTACCGTTTAACAAAGCCAGACCTTCTTTTGGCGCCAGCTCAAACGGCTCAATGCCGGCAACTTTCAAACCGTCCTCTGCACTCAGTATTTCACCTTTATAGCGAACAGAACCTTCACCTACTAATGGCAGTACCATATGTGCCAGTGGTGCTAAATCACCCGAGGCACCCACCGAGCCTTTTTCCGGTATGCAAGGGTACACTTCAGCATTCAGAAGCTTGATCAACGCGTCTACCAGCACTTGGCGAACACCGGAATACCCGCGCGACAAAGAGTTCACTTTCAGCAGTAGCATTAAGCGCACAACAGCGTCTTCCATTAACTCACCCGTACCCGCAGCGTGCGATAATACAATGCGGCGCTGCAGATCGGTTAAGCGTTCTGGCGGAATTCGGGTATTTGCTAATAACCCAAAACCGGTGTTAATACCGTAAACCACACGCCCCTGCTCCAGCACATCCGCAACGGTTTTTGCCGAAGTCGCAATGTTGTCTTTCGCTTCATCAGACAGCTTTAGTGTCTGATGCTGATAAAACCAGTTGCGCAGCTCACTTAACTGCAACTGTCCTGGCTGTAATTCAAAATGACTCATGCAACCTCCTTACTTCGTATCCAGCATCGGTAAATCAAGCCCTTGTTCGCGGGCGCAGTTTTTCGCAATATCGTATCCGGCATCAGCATGGCGCATAACGCCTGTCCCCGGGTCGTTCCACAGCACCCTGCTTAACCGCTTGTCGGCTTCTTCGGTACCGTCGGCCACAATCACCACGCCAGCATGTTGTGAGTAACCCATACCCACGCCACCACCATGATGCAGGCTGACCCAGGTCGCACCGCCAGCAGTATTCAGCAACGCATTCAGCAGCGGCCAGTCCGACACCGCATCAGAGCCGTCCTGCATAGCTTCGGTTTCGCGGTTAGGGCTGGCAACTGAACCGGAATCCAGATGGTCACGACCAATAACGACCGGGGCTTTTAACTCACCGCTTTTAACCATGTCGTTAAACGCACGAGCAATGCGGGCGCGGTCTTTCAGACCAATCCAGCAAATACGTGAGGGCAGCCCCTGGAAGCTAATGCGCTCCTTGGCCATATCCAGCCAGTTGTGTAAGTGCTCGTTGTCCGGGATCAGCTCTTTGACTTTCTGGTCGGTTTTGTAAATGTCTTCCGGGTCACCCGAAAGCGCTACCCACCGGAATGGACCAATGCCTTCGCAGAACAGCGGACGAATATATGCCGGTACAAAGCCCGGGAAGTCAAAGGCGTTATCCACACCGACATCTTTGGCCATCTGACGAATATTGTTACCGTAGTCCAGTACCGCAGCGCCTTCTTTCTGGAAGTGCAGCATAGCGCGCACCTGCACTGCCATAGATTCTTTCGCGGCAGTTACCGTGCCACTGGGGTCGCTTTCTTGCTGCTCTTTGTACTCTTCCAGTGTCCAGCCTTGTGGCAAGTAACCATGCAGAGGGTCGTGGGCAGACGTCTGGTCAGTCACCACATCCGGTGTGACACCGCGTTGCTGCAGCTCAGAATAAACGTCGGCGGCGTTACCCAGTAAGCCGACGGAAATCGCTTCGCCTTTTGCCATGGCGTCGTTAATAAGCTTTAACGCATCGTCGAGGTTGGTGGCTTTATGATCCACATAGCCGGTACGCGAACGAAAATCGATGCGCGACTCATCACACTCCACCGCTAACATGCAAAAGCCGGCCATAGTGGCCGCCAAAGGCTGAGCTCCGCCCATTCCTCCAAGGCCACCAGTAAGTACCCACTTACCTTTAGCGTCGCCGTTAAAGTGCTGGCGCGAAACCGAGCCAAAGGTTTCGTAAGTACCCTGCACAATGCCTTGTGAGCCAATATAAATCCATGAACCCGCGGTCATCTGGCCGTACATCATCAGGCCTTTTTTATCGAGCTCGTTAAAGTGCTCCCATGTTGCCCATTCGGGCACCAGGTTAGAGTTCGCAATCAATACACGCGGCGCGTCTTCATGAGTCGGAAATACACCCACCGGTTTACCCGACTGAATCAGCAAAGATTCGTTTGGTTTCAGGCGCTCTAAAGTTTCAATAATTTTGTCATAGCATTCCCAACTGCGCGCTGCGCGGCCAATACCACCATAAACAACCAGCGCCTGCGGGTGTTCGGCAACTTCGTCGTCCAGGTTGTTCATTAGCATTCGCTTTGCAGCTTCTACCTGCCAGTTGCAGGTGGTTAGCTCGGTTCCATGAGGCGCGCTAATTTTGCGACTTTTATCCAAACGAGTGAATGACATGACTTACTCCTTAAAGGTTAAATGGCCGCCTAACTTAAACCGCGAGCCAGGGTGCGTCAGCGTGGCAAAGGTGACCACACCGCCTGAGCTCCAGGTACGGCGCAAAATTCTGAGACAAGGTTCGTGACGGTCGATATTTAAGTATTGGCATATCGTGCTGACCGGCAGAATAGCTTCAATTTGGTGACTGGCTTCGGTTAGCGGACTGACTACGCATAAATATTCATGCGGAGTCACTTTGCTGTAATCTTGTTTTAGGTAATCCGGCACCAGTTTCGGGTTCACAAAACGCTCTTCAAGTTGCACTGGCTGGTCATTTTCATAGTGGGTGATCAACGAATGAAAAACCGGATTCCCTTCTTCCAGCTCCAGTGCTTCGGCAATTTGAGCGCTTGCCGGCTGTTCTTTTAGCAAATGCACTTTGGCGCGGTAATCGTGCCCACGCGAACGCACTTCGTCGGCTATGTTGCGTATGGCCATAAACGAGGTTTGTGACTTTATGGGGGCAACGTAAGTACCGGACCCCTGCGTTCTTATCACCAAACCTTCGTCCGCAAGCTCCTGCAATGCTCTGCGAGCCGTCATGCGACTAACCGAGAACTGCGTCGATAATGCGTTTTCCGAACTGACAGGGTGGTTTTCAGGCCACTCACCGGACTCTATCTTCAGATAAATATGCTGTTTTATCTTTGAGAATTTATTCATCCCGACCCCAACAATGAATGATATGACACGGTACTTTTGAGGGTAAAAGTCTAGTCGAGAATAATTGTCTATACAAGTTACTTTTGCTATTCTTTTATCAGAACTCACCTTTAAGGACTGTTATGCAACGCATAGAAAACATCAACGCAGCCACAATGACCGGTGACCGGGGCTATGGTCTGATCCACGACGCTACAGTCATTATTAATAAAGGAAAAATTGAATTTGTTGGTGCGGCTTTCGACGCGCCTGCCACTCCCACGGCGGAAGTCATTGACGGTAACGGTGGTTTGCTGACCCCTGGGTTAATCGACTGCCATACCCATCTTGTATGGGCTGGTTCGCGAGCTAACGAGTTTGCTCAACGTTTGCATGGCGCCAGCTATCAGGAAATTGCCGAGCAGGGCGGTGGCATCAAAAGCACCGTTAAGTCCACTCGCGAGGCTTCACAGGAAGAACTGCTTAAATTAGCTCTAGAGCGAGCGGAAACCTTAATGTCACAAGGCGTCACCACCATTGAAGTGAAATCCGGTTACGGGCTGGATTTAGAAAACGAGCGCAAACAATTAACCGTAGCGCGTCAGTTAGCCGAGCATCTCCCTGTGAACATAAAAACCACACTACTGGCAGCACATGCCGTGCCGCCAGAGTTCAAGGATGACGCCGACGGCTATATTGATGAAATTATCCAAAACATTCTGCCGACTCTGGCGAACGAAGGGCTGGTCGATGCCGTCGATGCTTTTTGTGAAAGTATTGGGTTCAGCCCGGCACAAACTGAGAAAGTGTTTAAAGCAGCGAAAGAACTAGGGCTTCCTATTAAGCTTCATGCCGAACAAATTACTAATCAGAAAGGTGCGAAGCTGGCCGCGGATTACCAGGCGTTATCGGCTGATCACCTAGAGCAGCTAGACGAGGAAGGCGTTAAAGCCATGGCCGAAAATGGCACGGTAGCGGTGTTATTGCCGGGCGCATTTTATTTTCTGCGCGATACCCAAAAGCCGCCGGTTGAATTACTGCGAAAACACGGCGTTCCAATGGCTATTGCTACCGATGCAAACCCGGGCTCTTCGCCTATTCACAACCTACCGTTAATGCTGCAAATGGCCGCCACCTTCTTCCACATGACACCGGAAGAGTGTTTGCGCGGGGTAACAGTTAATGCAGCCAAAGCCTTAGGTGCAGAGAAAAGGGGCGTTATTGCAGAAGGCAATTACGCAGACTTAGCACTATGGAATTGTCAGGACGCCGCTGAGTTAACTTACCAATTTGGCGTAAACCCGCTAAAAACCTTGTGGTTTAACGGCGTCGCTCACGACCGTGTAAGTAAGCCGTGGTCAGCTCGCTAAGTAACTGTCCACAAATTTTCATGCCTTCATCGAAGCCCGCACTGCATAATGACGGTGCGGCTTCCGCAAGGTGCAGGTAACGTGCCTCGCTAACCTCTGCCAGGCGCTTAACGTACTGAAAGCCTTGTCCAAGGCTCAAGCCAACATAATTCACCGCACTGGCAGGCACAGCGTTTAACGCATCCACGTCAACTTCAATGCCCAGTGGACGCTGCCAGGACACCGCTTTTGCCACCACTTCGTCCATCACTTCAGTAAATGGACGCTCGTACAAGCGATGCAGCGTATGGTAACGCATTCCTGCGTCCTGCAGCTGGCGAAGACTACTGGCGGAGTTTTTCCCCTGATGCAAACCAACAATATGATAAAACTCCAGCGCGCCTTCCATATAGGCATAGCTAAAGCCATTACCAGAATGGCGCCCCTCGCGCGGGCGAAAGTCTGCATGCGGGTCTAAATTCACTGCTCCACAGGCTTCACCGGTTACTTTATGCAAGCTCTTCAATAGCGGATAGGCATTGTTGTGACCACCACCAATAACAATGACTTCAAAGCCTTGCTCGAAAAGAGGTGTCAGCACCTTTTCCACCCGCGCATCGACCTGTGCGCAAAGTTCGCGTAAAGTCGCTAAATCATGCGGGTTTGAAGTATCCAGCTCATCAGCTTTTGCATTCAAATCATCACAATTAACAGCACCAACCAGCAACAATTCATGAGTGGAAAGCAAGCCGGTTTTCTGCAAGTTTAAAAAGCTCTTTAGAAAGGACTGCCAGCCATCATCGGCACCTGCTCGCCCAAGATTCGCGCGCACGCCAATGCTTTCCGGAACTCCCACTAAAGCTACGCGTTGGCCGTCTTCCCACGCTGCCGCCAGGCTTTCTTCATAAGTTCCCTGCTCAGAAAGAACCCGAATAGCCTGACCAATTTTTGTTTCCTGCTCGCGCACCGTTACCCATTTAGCCGGATCGGTTAATTCTAAAAAAGAAATCTCACTCATGGTTATTCAATATCTAGTGGTTCCGGAGACAAGATCACACCCGTGGTATCAATGTAGAGATGATCATCGGGTATAAAGGTGACGCCGCCAAAGTTAACCGGCACATTCACTTCACCCACACCTTCACTAATTGCCCCGACAGGAATAGAAGCTACGCCAAGAATACCAATGTCCAGTTCTTCCAGCGCGTCAACTTCGCGCACAGCCCCATAACAGACAATGCCTTCCCAGTCGTTATCCATAGCTTGTTCGGCTATAGCAGCATCAAGCAGAGCACGACGTGCCGAACCTCCGCCATCTATCAGCAACACTTTGCCGCCACCGTCTGCAGCGACCGTTTCTTCAATGAGACCTTTGTCTTCGTGGCATTTAATAATAACCAGGCGACCACCAAAAGAGCTGCGGCCTCCATAAGACTCAAACATGGGCTCAACCACATCGACCATATCGGGGTATAAATCGCAAAGTTCTGAAGTGTTGTATTCCATGATTGTGTTCCTGACGTTGCTATAGCAGTGACTGGCAGTATACCTGCTATCCGGCACGGACAAAAGTAAGGCCGACAGAGGTAATGAAACCCTTGAATTATAGAATAAAAACCCGTTTAATCTAACTAACTATAATAATAATAAAGTGAATCACTATTTTCATGCCGCAGCTTGACCTGATGACAAGTCTGGCAATAGAGACCTTTGCGCACGCCATACAAGCCGTTTTTCTCGTCGGCTTCGCGTCGCTGCTTATGTATTATCATCGTTATTATCGACGTGACTACTTAAGTTATTGGTCTTTTGCCTGCTTTGCCTTTGGCCCCAGTGAATTAATTCGCGCTTTCCTTGCAGGCAGCGCAATGGTTGCCCCCGAGTCTGCGCTTAACTGGTCCGGCGGCTTACAAGGCATTGCCTTAACCTTCCAGTACCTAGCAATTTGCTTTATTGCTTTGGGGGCGTCCTGTGCAGTCTTTAACAGCAAACCACAAAAATACTGGCAGTATATTGCTTACGCCATTTCACTCATCGGTGGGGTTATCTCCTACTTCTGGCTGGAGCCGACTATCAGCTCCGTTGGCAGCACCCCCAACGCCGGGTTTATGCGCTTTTTAGTCACAGGAGTGGCTCTCATTGCTATCGGCTTTTTCATGTGGCGTAGTCTAGGCGCCGGTATCGGCCCCAAGTTAGTCTCAGGTGGTTTTCTGAGTATCGGCATTAAAAACTTTCTGGTGCTGGCTGGAATGTTCTCGTTATCAGCCAACGCCATCGACTGGGTTTTAAGCTTCCAGGCTCTGTTAACGGTTATTATCATTGCCGTTGTTATTGTTGGCGTCATTATTTGGCTGCTGGAGTCAGAACGCAATACCGCAGTGCGCGCTATTCAACGCGCCGAATATCTTCACACTCATGACGCCCTGACAGGGGTTTCCAACCGCGATCAACTGGTCAGTAAAATTCCGTTGTTTATTGAATATTGTCGCAGCAACAATCGCCACTTAACCATGATGCTAATTGGTGTCAGCCGTTTTAAAGTGGTGAACGAAAATATCGGTATTCGTGGCGGTGATCAGGTGCTCAAAGAAATAGCCAGACGCCTGCAAAACTTTACGAAACAACCTCTGACCGTTTCGCGTATCAGCGGTGACGTTTTTGCTATTGCTTTTGACCATTTAAAGAACCGCAGCCTGATACAAGATTTAGCCACAGAACTTCAGGAGGCACTAACATTGCCAATTGATGTTGGCGAAAAAACCGTAAATATTGCAGTAGGCATTGGTATTTCGCGCTACCCTCAGCACGGCAGCCGATCCGAAGTCTTGCTCAATAAGGCAACCATAGGTTTAACTCAGGCCAAGCAGTCGCACCAGCCCACCATAACCTTTTATGAACGTGGTATGGACGAAATGTACTCCTATTTGGTTGATATGGAGCCAGTGCTGCGTAAGGCAATGCAAGAAAATGAGTTCACTTTGTACCTTCAGCCTCAGTTCGACTTCGACCATCAACAGCTTTGTGGGTTTGAAGCTCTTATACGCTGGCAACACCCCGAACGGGGCTTGCTGAGCCCGGCAGAATTCCTGCCTTACATAGAGCAACTCGGCCTTTCCACCGATTTAGATGACTGGGTGCTGAATCAGGCCGCTGCGATTCTTAGCTCCTGGCAACAAAAATTTGGCGTATGCTGGCCAATTGCGGTAAACCTCTCTGCACCTCAATTTCAGCATTTCCAGTTGATTGAAAAGATGCAACGACTGCAGGAAGACTACGGTATATCACCTGAATGGCTGGAATTGGAAATTACTGAAAATGTCGCTATGTCTGACTTGCATAATGGCATGAGTGTCATTCAACGGTTGCGCGAGATGGGCTTTGGTATTTCCATCGACGACTTTGGTACAGGACACTCTTCTCTGGCTTATTTACGCTCTTTGCCTATTAACAAAATTAAAATTGACCGAAGTTTCATCAGCGAGCTTCAGCAAAATAATAACGATGCGACCATTTTAAAAGCCATGATCCGCCTGTCACATGGTTTGGGGAAACGTGTTATTGCCGAGGGAATCGAAACTGAAGAGCAGCAGGATATGTTGCAAAAGCTTGGTTGTGACATGATGCAGGGCTATTTCTATTCACCACCAATGCGCCTGCAGTTCGCCGAACAATTTATTGAACGCCAAATTAAGAGCAATAAAAAGCCGCTGCCTCCGGGGGAGTTTGCAACGGCTTTTTAACGGTAACGCATTACAGGATGAAGCGACTTAAGTCTTCGTCCTGTGACAATTCACCAACATGTTCGTTGACGTAATCTGCGTCTATGGTCAACTTCTCGCCATTATGGTCCGTTGCATGGAAAGAAATCTCCTCCATCAAGCGCTCAAGCACGGTGTGCAGCCGGCGGGCTCCGATATTTTCGGTCGTCTCATTCACATGGAATGCAACTTCAGCTATGCGCTGAATGCCCTCTTCGGTAAAGTTAACCTCCACGCCTTCCGTGTTTAATAACGCATGGTATTGTGTCGTCAGCGAAGCACTCGGTTCTGTCAGAATGCGGACAAAGTCACCGCTGGTCAGCGCTTCCAGTTCTACACGTATAGGCAAACGACCCTGAAGCTCCGGAATAAGATCCGATGGCTTACTCATCTGGAATGCACCAGAGGCAATGAACAGAATATGGTCGGTCTTTATCATGCCATGCTTGGTGTTCACCGTTGTACCTTCAACCAAAGGCAGCAGGTCGCGCTGTACACCTTCGCGTGAAACATCCGGTCCGCTGGTATCGCCGCGCTTACAAATCTTGTCAATTTCATCTAAAAAGACAATGCCGTTCTGCTCAACCGATTCAATTGCCGCTTCTTTTACCTCATCCGGATTCAGTAATTTCGCGGCTTCTTCGTCAACCAATTGTTTGTAAGCGTCTTTAATGCGCATTTTGCGTGCTTTGGTCTTATCATTGCCCATGTTCTGGAACATGTTCTGCAGTTGCGACGTCATCTCTTCCATGCCCGGTGGTGCCATGATTTCAACACCCATTTGTGGCATGGCTAAATCAATTTCAATTTCTTTGTCGTCTAACTGGCCTTCCCGTAATTTCTTACGGAATATCTGACGCGTACCGCGCTCATCTTCGGAGCCCTTATTTTCTCCTTCTTCCTGCTGTTGCTGAGCCCAGCCAGAAGAAGATGTCTTCGCCGGAGGCAACAACACGTCCAGAATACGTTCTTCTGCCGCTTCCTCCGCCCGGTAGCGCACTTTTTGCATCATTTCTTCACGCGTTTGCTTCATCGCCGCGTCAGTTAAGTCTTTAATAATGGACTCAATTTCTTTACCCACGTAGCCAACTTCGGTGAACTTCGTCGCTTCTACTTTAATGAACGGTGCCTTTGCCAGTTTTGCCAGGCGACGGGCAATTTCCGTTTTACCAACCCCGGTTGGGCCTATCATTAAAATATTCTTGGGGGTCACTTCCTGACGCAGTTCATCGTCTAACTGCATGCGGCGCCAGCGATTACGCAAAGCAACAGCAACAGCGCGCTTGGCTTTATCCTGGCCAATAATGTGTCGGTTTAATTCGTCAACAATTTCTCTTGGGGTCATCTCAGACATCTTATTCTTTCCCCTGCTTTGTTTTGTCTTCAGCAATAGACTCTTCTTCTTCAATGGTCTGATTACCGTTCGTATATACGCAAATATCACCCGCAATAGTTAATGCCTTTTGCACAATATCGCGAGCATTCAAGTCGGTGTTTTCCAGCAACGCTCTTGCCGCCGACTGAGCAAAAGGACCACCCGAGCCAATTGCAATCAGGTCATTTTCAGGCTGCACAACGTCGCCGTTACCAGTGATAATCAGTGAGGTTTCCTTATCAGCCACTGCCAACAGAGCTTCTAACCGGCGCAGCGCCCGGTCAGTACGCCAGTCTTTTGCCAGTTCCACAGCAGCACGCATCAGGTTGCCCTGATGTTGCTCAAGTTTGGACTCAAAGCGTTCGAACAGTGTGAAAGCGTCGGCGGTTCCACCGGCAAAACCTGCCAGCACTTTGTCGTGGTATAGGCGACGCACTTTACGTGCATTGCCTTTCATTACGGTATTACCTAAGGAAACCTGGCCGTCTCCGCCAATTACAACTTTATCGCCGCGGCGAACAGATACGATAGTAGTCAAATCAAGACCCTCTTTTTTGTCTTTGTGACATCAATGACAAGTATTTGAGGGTCTCTATCGTGTTTTTCAATGGTGGGTATGGATTAATCGATGTTCCAGTTCCAAATTGCGCAACCAAACACCTGATTCCGCTGCAGTTTATGGCGATCACGTTCGGCGTCACGTTTTGTTTCATAAGGCCCTAAAATAACCCGGTACCAAAGGCCGTTACTGCCGTCCGTTGCTCTAACCTGAGATTCCAGACCCGCCATAGCAATTTGCGCACGCAGCCTTTCTGCATCAGCCTGCTGGCGAAAAGAGCCACATTGCATAAGCTTAGGTGGACCTACTTCGCGTTCGGGTACATCCACTTCCACTTCTTTGCTTTCCAGCTCTTCAATATAACGCCAGCGTTCGGCCGACTTTTCCGGCAACAGATCGGCCGGTGGCTGCTGCACATGCGGCTGCTCAACTTCCTCTGACTTACCGCTAATTTGCACCAGAATATAGGTAAATAAAGCGATTAGACCAATGGCAATAATAACCACGAACCAAGGGACAGCTTTACGTTCACCAACGGGTTTTGCTCCACGTTGCTGCTTCTTATTGCTTCCCTTTTTCTTAGCCGGCTTACGTTTCGGCGATTTTGGCCTACGATTCGCGTAATCCATAATGCGTTACATCTTCTCCAGGGTTGGAATGCCCAGCAAATCCAGACCTTGCTTAAGCACGTTAGCCGTTAACATCGACAACTTCAGGCGGCTGTTACGAAGAGCTTCATCTTCCTGATTCAAAATAGGGCAGGCTTCGTAAAAGCTGGAAAAACGCCCCGCCAGATCAAACAGATAGCCGCATAAGAAGTGCGGCATGGCTTTATCCTGAACCTGATGCAGCACTTCATTAAAACGCACCAGCTGATTCGCAAGCGCCAGCTCACGCTCGTCACTAAGAATAATGTCTGCATCACGGTCAAAAGCGGTGTCGCCTAGTCGGTCAAAAATGCTGTTCACACGGGTGTAAGCATAAAGCAGGTAAGGCGCCGTATTACCTTCAAAGGTGAGCATGTGGTTCCAGTCAAAAATGTAGTCACTGGTGCGGTTTTTCGACAAATCGGCATACTTCACCGAGCTAATACCTACCACTTCAGCAACGCGTTTCTGCTGCTCGTCGGTTAAATCAGTCGTTTTCTGCTGAAGCAACTCTAGTGCGCGGCGTTCGGCTTCATCTAATAAATCAGCCAGTTTGGTCACGCCTCCGTCACGGCTTTTGTAAGGCTTGCCGTCTTTGCCCATTACCGTACCAAAACCGTAATGGTCCAGCTGTATGTCCCCCTCGACAAAGCCTGCTTTACGCGCCAAGGTGAAAATTTGGTCAAAATGCAGTGCCTGACGGGCGTCTACAAAGTACATTAAGTGGTCACCACCTAGTACTTTTTGACGGTATTCAATAGCAGCTAAATCGGTTGTGGCATAAAGGTAGCCACCGCCTTTTTTCTGCACAATAATTGGCAGCGGTTCGCCTTCTTTACCTTTGTACTCTTCCAGGAACACGCACTGTGCACCCTGATCTTCGGTCAGCAACCCTTTTTCACGCAAGTGTTCGATAACGCCCGGCAACTTGTCGTTGTAGGCGCTTTCTGCCATGACATCTTCACGGGTCAGCTTAACGCCCAGGCGATCATACACTTCCTGACAATGACTGAGTGATACATCAATAAACTGGTTCCACAGCTTCAGGCAGTATTCGTCGCCTGACTGCAGTTTTACCACCAATTGCCGCGCCCGGTCAGCGAATTCTTCGCTGTCATCAAAACGCTGCTTGGCCGCTTTATAAAAGGTTTCCAGGTTGCTCAGTTCATATTCTGCCGACTGGTTATCCAGCGCTTCCATGTAAGCCAAGAGCATACCGAACTGTGTACCCCAGTCACCCACGTGGTTTTGGCGAACCACTTTATGACCTAAAAACTCGCACACGCGGGATACGGCATCACCAATAATGGCGGAACGCAAATGGCCTACGTGCATTTCTTTTGCCAGGTTAGGCGAAGAGTAATCAATGACAATGGTTTTGCTTTCGTCAGCCGCATCGATATTCAGGCGGTCACTGTTCAGCATTGCCGTTAACTGATCTTTCAGCTGGTCCTGCGAAATGGTGAAATTAATAAAGCCCGGTCCGGCAATGTCCATTTTCGACAGCAGAGAGTTCTCCGGAACCGCATCAACAATGGCTTCAGCCAACTGACGCGGGTTCGATTTTGCAGGCTTTGCCAACATAAGTGCCAGGTTCGTCGCAAAGTCGCCGTGCGATTTGTCGCGAGGGCGATCCAACTGAATCTTTACTGGGTGATCCGCAGGGATTTTCCCCTGTGCTTTAAGTTGACCAATGGCTTCGGCCAGTAACTGTTCAAGTTGTTCTTTCATTAATGCGACTACCTGTATGAAAAATCGAAGAGGAAATTCAAAGCGCTTAGTTTAATCGCTACGCCCGATAAAAAAAACCGCTTAGTTGTTAATCAGCTGAAGTCTTGCGGATCGATATCCAGCGACCAGCGTACTTTTTTCAATAACGGCAAGGCGTTAATCTGCGGCAGCAAGTGCTCAATTAACTGAAAACGTAGTTTCCGTGACTGACAATGTAACAGCAATTGGTAGCGGTAACGACCGGCTTTACGCTCCATTAAAGCTGGCATTGGCCCCAGTAGAAAAGCACCTTCTACTTGCGGCATCAACTGCTGAATTTGGGTCATGGCCTGCACTACGGAGTCTCTGTCTGTTGCCTCAGCCCTGAACAGAGCCAAATAAGAAAACGGCGGCAGCTCACTTTGCTGTCGCTCCGCTAAGGCCGTCAGCGCAAAATGTGAATAGCCGTTATTGAGCAGGTCCTGAATTAAGTCGTGCTCCGGATGATGAGTTTGCAGCACCACCTTTCCGGCTTTGTGCTCACGCCCGGCGCGCCCGGCCACCTGAGTATAAAGCTGGCCTAAACGCTCTGCTGCCCGAAAATCAGCGCTGTAAAGCGCGCCGTCAACATCCAGCAGCGCCACTAAAGTCACATTAGGAAAGTGATGGCCTTTTGCCAGCATCTGAGTACCAACCAACAGCGGATACTCATTGTTAGTGGCCTTTTGCAGGTAATCATCTAACTGGCCTTTGCGGCGGGTTGAGTCCCGGTCAATACGCAGCACTCCGCGACCGGGAAACATCTCTTTCAGGCTATGCTCTAACTGTTCGGTACCCACACCGTGCGAAATTAAGTGCGTGGAGCCACAGGAACCACACTGGCGTGGTATCCGCTGCTGGCTACCGCAATGGTGGCATTGCAGCTGCTGATGAGTTTTATGCACCGTGTAATAAGCGTCACAACGATGGCACTGCGCCAGCCAACCGCACTCGTGGCACATTAACGCCGGCGCAAACCCCCGGCGGTTGAGAAACAGCAACACCTGGTTGCCACGCTCAATTTCTACCTGAATTTGTTCCTGCAGCGTTTTAGAAATACCCGCTTTTATCGGCTGTTGCTTAAGGTCAATGAGCTCGTGTTTAACCATTTGAGCACCACCAGCGCGTTGCCCCAGCTTAAGCCAGTGAAAACGCTTGCTGACTGCGTTATTCAGAGTTTCCAGCGAGGCAGTTGCACTGCCTAATACCAGCGGTATGTTCAGCAAAGCTGCCCGTTTTATAGCAATGTCCCGGGCATGGTAGCGGAATCCGTCCTGCTGCTTATAGGACAAGTCATGTTCTTCGTCGACAACAATAAGCCCCAGCTTCTGGCAAGGCGTAAACACTGCCGAACGGGTGCCGATTATAATGGCTGCATGTCCGTGTTTTGCGTCCAGCCAGGTATTCAGTCGCTCTCTGTCGCTCATACCGGAATGCAGCATCACCACCGGCGCATCAAAGCGCTCTTTAAAGCGCTGCAGGGTCTGTGGCGTCAGGCCTATTTCCGGTACCAGCACTAACACTTGCTCGCCGCGCTCCAGTACCGGCTCCATGGCCTGCAAGTACACTTCGGTTTTACCACTGCCGGTAACGCCTTCCAGCAATAGCGTACTGTGCTTCTGTTGCTGATTAATGGTTGAAACAGCTACTGCCTGCTCAGTATTTAACTCATGACCCAGCTCTCTTAATACCGATGGCTTCTGTTGCCAGCTTTGTGGCTTTGCCGGTGCCTGCTCACGCACCTCAATCCAGCCTTTATCCTGCAAGGTACGAAGCACTGCCGACGTAACACCTATGTCGGTTAAGTCGCTGCGCCTGAGAGGCTGATGTTTCAGCGCCGCCAGCACTTGCTGTTGTCGTGCCGCCCCTTTTAAGTCGTTAATAGACTGAGCAAGGCCTAAGTCAGTCAACGCATAAAAGGTTTCGGTCAGGTAGTCCGGAGCGTCACCTTTACGCAGTAAAACCGGCAGGCTGTTGGCAGCGACATCCCCCAACGAGTGATGGTAATAATCCGCTGACCAGCGAACCAGTTGCCAAATATCATCCGGCCATAAGCGCTGTTCATCCAAAACCGAAGCAACCGACTTCAGCTCAAAGCTTGGCGGCTCGTCATTTGCTTCGGCAACCACGTAACCCACTAACTGACGCTGACCAAATGGCACGCGCACACGCACTCCCTGCGGCAGCGGCTCAGCGCTTTTGCACAGATAATCATAGGTTTGTCTAAGAGGTAACGGCAGAGCGACTTTATAACGTCGTTCGTTGCCAGTGTCGGCTTGCTTCATGGCTCTATTCTGGAACGCTACTGCGAAGAATACAAGACAGCAGATTCTGCTTGATCACAGGCTCAGGATCACATAAAATGCGCGGCTCTTAATTCATTGATGTTTTTTTGCGCATGGTGTTCGGCTTTGGATCGAATGGCGATGCGGCCCATAACTGAGGTAACCCCATGAAACAAGGTATTCATCCTAAGTACGAGACTTTAAAAGTCAGCTGTTCTTGCGGTCACACGTTCGAAACACGTTCAACCCGCTCAGAAGATCTTCACCTGGACGTATGTTCAGAGTGCCACCCGTTCTACACTGGTAAGCAGCGTATAATGGACACTGGTGGTCGTGTTGACAAATTTAAGAAGCGTTTTGGTGCTCTGGGCAAGAAATAAGCCTAAGAAAACTTATAGAAAACGCTGCTTAACAGCAGATTTTAAGAAAAAGGCGCTAAACAGCGCCTTTTTTTGTGTCAGCTTCGCTAGGCGGCCTGTTGTTAAAGAAAAGTTAACTGGTGTACTTTTAAACACATCAGAAATTTCATTCACTTCATTGCCCGCAAAAGCGGAGGTAAGATTTGTTTATTAGCACAAAAGCGATAGACTGATCGGCATTCTGATCACCAGACTCAGGTATCACCGCATGACAGACTTTCGCCAACAGGCACTGGATTACCACCAATACCCAACCCCGGGTAAAATTTCCGTTGAACTCACCACCCCTGCTGAAACCAGTAAAGACTTAGCTCTGGCCTACAGTCCGGGCGTAGCAGAGCCGGTTCGGGAAATCGCGCAAGACCCGGACAATGCCTACAAGTACACGGCTAAAGGCAACATGGTTGCTGTTATTACCAACGGAACGGCTATTCTCGGCCTGGGCAATTTAGGCCCTCTAGCGTCAAAACCCGTTATGGAAGGTAAAGCACTTTTGTTCAAACGCTTCGCCGGGCTAGATTCCATTGATATTGAAGTCAGTCACCGTACCACGCAGGACTTTATCAATACGGTTGCCAATATTGCTGATACCTTTGGCGGTATTAACTTAGAAGACATTAAAGCGCCTGAATGCTTTGAAATTGAGCAGGCGCTAATAGAGCGCTGTAATGTGCCGGTATTCCACGATGATCAGCACGGCACAGCCATTGTTACTGCCGCCGGTATGCTGAACGCGCTGGAAATTCAGGGCAAAAAACTGGCAGAAGCACGTATTGTTTGCCTGGGAGCCGGTGCAGCAGCCATCGCCTGTATGGAGCTTTTAATTAAATGTGGTGCTCAGCGTGAACACATTTACATGCTCGATTCAAAAGGCGTTATTCATACCCGCCGTGACGACTTAAACGAATACAAGCAGCTGTTTGCTAACAACACCGACAAGCGCACCCTAAAAGATGTTATTGAGGGTGCTGATATCTTTGTCGGCGTTTCAGGCCCTGACTTGCTCAGCCCTGAAGAGCTGAAGCTAATGGCGCCTAACCCGGTTATTTTTGCCTGCTCCAACCCTGACCCGGAAATTAAACCGGAAGTTGCCATGGCAGCACGGAATGACTTAATTATGGGGACTGGCCGCTCGGACTACCCAAATCAGGTGAACAACGTGCTGTGTTTCCCTTTTATGTTCCGCGGAGCTTTGGATGTGCGGGCAACAGCCATTAACGATGAAATGAAGGTGGCAGCGGTAGAGGCTATTCGCCAGTTGGCTAAAGAGCCCGTACCGGATTCAGTTCTAAAAGCAGCCGATGTGAAAGAGCTCAACTTCGGCCGTAATTACATCATTCCTAAACCTATCGACCCGCGTTTGTGCCAACGTGTGGCTCGCGCCGTTGCTGAAGCCGCAGTGAAATCCGGCGCAGCGAAAATCGATTTACCAGAAAATTATATGCAGGACTAATCGTCCAATTCGTCATCCGTCGGGATGGGCAAGCCCCGGGCTTCCAGCTCTTCCCGCACGGCTTTGGGTATTTTATTCGGATTCGATTTTTGCAGATCTTCATCTTCAGGAAGCGGCTGACCGGTAAAAGCGTGTAAAAACGCCTCACACAACAGTTCGCTGTTGGTAGCATGACGCAAATTATTGATTTGGCGACGAGTCCGTTCATCGGTGAGTACTTTAAGCACACGAGTGGGAATAGAGACCGTAACTTTTTTAACCTGCTGACTTTTACGCCCATGTTCAGCATAAGGATAAATGTAATCGCCGTTCCATTTCATTGTTATTGTCCCACTCTATAACAAAACCACATAAGTTATAATGAATTGTACCCGAATGAACGACCCCGTCAAATTTTATCCGTCTAGATGGCTAAAAGTTGCTGACATTTGTCTGACAATATTTTAGCCTTAGTAGCAGTAACCTAATCCATGCGAGTAGTTAAGGAAGGCGGAATGACAACAATCCAGCTCACAGAAGAGCAAAAGCAGGCCGTTGCCGACAGTGTTCAGGTACACAAGTTTGGCGGCAGCAGTCTTGCCGACGCCTTTTGCTATAGGCGCGTGGCTCGTATTGTAACGGAATACGCTGGAGCGAGCGATCTTGTCGTCGTTTCCGCCGCCGGTGATACCACCAACCGCATTCTGGCCATTATCAATGCCAAGACGCAGCCGGGTGATACCGCCAGTATCCTGCTCGATCAGCTGGAAAGCTTTCAACAAGGGTTGATCACCGAGTTATTAAGCGGCGATTTACAACAGCAATTGCTGCAACAATCGCAACAGGACTTCACTCGCTGGCGTAGTTGGCTGGCCGGCGACGAGGACATTATTCATAATGCCGAGCTGCTTTCCTACGGTGAACTTTGGTCCGCTCGCTTATTATCGGCATTACTGCAAAAGCAAGGCACCCGGGCCGATCACATTGATGCCCGCGACTTTTTACTGGCCGCAGATGCCCCAGAGCCCGTCATTCAGGTTGAACATTCCCGTGAAAAGCTATTGCAAAGAGTGGCTCCTCACTCGGGCACCCGTTTTATAGTCACCGGCTTTATTGCCCGTGGCTTAAATGGAGAAAGCTTAACTCTCGGCCGCAACGGCAGTGACTACTCTGCCACATTGGTGGGTAGTTTACTGGATACTCGCCAGGTAACTATTTGGAAGGACGTTGCCGGTGTCTATTCGGCAGACCCTCGAAAGGTTGAGCGTGTTGTCAGTTTGCCGACCCTGGACTGGACTGAAGCCGAAGAGCTGGCAAGACTCGGTAGCCCGGTTCTGCACCCCAGAACCTTTCAGCCGGTTGACCGTCAGCGCATGGTTATTTCGGTGCGTTCCAGTTTAAAAGTAGAAAACCAGCAAACCCGCATTGGCCAATTCCAAAATACACAGCCTCGCGGAAAGGTCTTTACCTCCTTGTCTGAAGTTGTGCTGTTTAAAGTTGAGTTGCAGGACAAAGCTTTAGTAAAACGGCTGGATGAACTGGAATTAGAACCGCTGGTCAGCTGGACAGAACCGGAAAATCATCAGCAGTATCTGGTCTTTCACCAAAACCACTTAGACTACCTGACCGGTTGGCTCGACAGTTTGGGAGCGGGTGACGCCATCACTCAAATTCGTGGTTACTCCATGGTTGCTATTGTTGGTAACCGAATTCAGGAAACCGATCAGTTTTCGACCTTTAAGCTCCAACTGTCCGAACAAAAAGTCCGTCGCTTTGCCTTAACTCAGAACGGTGACTCTGCCGTGGCTATTTTAGAGCAAAAGCTTGATAACCGTTTACTCAACCGTTTGCACAGCCAGCTGTTTAACTACCGCCGGAGTCTGGGTGTACTGGTTATCGGACGCGGCAATATTGGGACCGCCTGGCTTGAACTGTTCCGGCAACAACGAGACCGCATTAACCAGGTGATGGATGTTCGTGTTATTGGCATAGCGAATTCCCGCCGTTTATGGCTGGATTACAACGGCGTTGAACTGACCCAGTGGGCAGATGACTTCAACCGCCTGGCGCGTCCTTATGTATTAACTGAGCTGCTGCGTGAGCTGCCCAATGCGCCATACGACGAGCTGGTTGTGATTGACTTAACCGATGCGAAACAAGTCGCGCAATTATACCCGAGCCTGTTCGCAAACGGCCTTCATATCATCAGTGCCAACAAGCGCGCGGGTTCCGCCGACGAAGCGCTGTACCGCGAAATTCGTACCATCCAGCACGAGTACGAACGTGAGTGGCTCTATAACACCACAGTTGGCGCCGGACTGCCTTTGAATTATGCCATTAATGACTTACGTAATTCCGGCGATGAAATCCGCAGTATCTCCGGTATTTTCTCCGGAACTATGTCCTGGTTGTTTGAGAACTTCACCAAAGGTGTGGCTTTCAGTTCGCTGGTAAAAGAAGCCAAAGAAAGGGGTTACAGCGAACCCGACCCTCGTGAGGATCTGTCCTGTCAGGATCTTGTCCGTAAACTGCTGATTCTTGCACGTGAAATTGGTTTGAATCTGGACTGGCAGGACATTCAGGTACAAAGTCTGGTGCCGGAAAACCTACGTGACTTGTCGCTTAACGATTTTATGCAGCGCCTATCTGAGCTTGATGAGCCTATGACGGCCATGCTTAATGAAGCCGCCAAAGACAGAAAGGTGCCGCGACTCTTGGCCAGCTTTACCGTCAGTGATGAGCACCGAGTGACGGCTCAGGTTGGTATTGAATACATTCCGGAAGGGGATATGCTGGCAAACCTAATACCCGGCGAAAACATCTTCGTTATCTACACCGACTGGTATTCTGAAATGCCGCTCGTAATAAGTGGTCCAGGTGCGGGTAAACACGTTACCGCGGGTGGTGTTCAGTCCGACTTAAATCAGTTACTGGGTAAACTGGCAGTGGGAGCTTAACGCTCCCACTTATTGTTGTCCTAATACCTGACTAGAATAAATCATCGTCATTGTCTTCAAAAATATCGCTGTCTGAGTTGCCATTATTACGGCTGTACTCTGTCGGCTCAGTTCCCCGAATGAAGTATTCAAAGCGTGTGGTGTAATCGCTCTTATGCGACAACTTACCACTTTCTAAGTCGATTCGAACATTCACCACGCCCGGTGGAATACCAAACTCACGAGACGGGAACAGGGGTAACGCCTTTTCCATAAACAGGATCCAGCCGGGTAACGCTGTTTTAGCACCAGCCTCACCACCTGTTATGGCCTGCTGACTGGAATCCACTTCAGGATGCTTAGACGTACGCCCCAACTTTCTGGAAACATCATCAAAACCAACCCAGACCGTGGTTGACAGACTGGAAGTAAAGCCCGAGAACCAAGTGTCTCGCACATCGTTTGTGGTACCGGTTTTACCGGCAATGTTACGACCTACAGCTTCGGTAATGGGTTTTGAGCGTTGAATACGCCAGGAGGTGCCATTCCACCCGGTGCCATTAGGCCAACTTCCACCACCCCAGACAGCAGAGTTCATTGCCTGCTCAACCAAAAATGCATTTTGCTCACTGATGACCTGCGGTGCCGGTTTATCGCAGTCGAAACAGGCGCGCGCCGGGTCGGTTTCATCTAAAACGTTGCCATCTGCATCTTCAATGCGTTCAATGAAATAAGGCTCGACCAAAAAGCCCCCATTCGCAAAAACAGCAAATGCTCTGGCTACCTGCATCGGTGTCATTGAAAGAGAACCCAGCGAGAGCGATTCATTTTCAGGAATTTCAGAACGATCCAGCCCAAACTTCGCTAAATGATCCGCCACTTTCTTCACGCCCACTTCGCGAATTAGCCGCACTGAAACCACGTTTTTCGACTTAGCCAGCGCTTTACGCAGGCGAATGGGCCCTTCGTAAACTTCAGGCGAGTTTTTGGGTCGCCAGGCAATACCGGAACCCGGATTCCACTGGTTAATCGGAGCATCATTAACCAGAGTCGCCAGCGTCAATCCTTCTTCAAAAGCTGCTGAATATATTAACGGTTTAATATTAGAACCAACCTGGCGCTCCGCTTGTAGTGCGCGGTTGTACTGACTCAGCTGGAAACTGTAACCACCAACCACAGCGGCTACAGCGCCGTCATCGGGTCTTAGCGACACAATGGCGGAACTGGGTTCAGGAATTTGAGCCAGACGCCATTCACTGCCGTCATTCACCCGGCGCAACCAAATAACGTGCCCGGGCTGCATGATTTCTTCAGCTGTCTCCGGAGGCGGTCCCTGACGTTCTTCGTTCAGGTATTCGCGGGCCCAGTGCATAGCTTCCCAGGGTAAAGTAATTTCCCCTTCGTCTTTAACCATCACTTCCGCCGACTGCTCACCAATGGCTGTCACCACAGCCGGTGTAACCGCACCAATAACGCGTAATTGTTCAAGGTATTGCCGAATAGCCGGTTCTTCCACCGGCTCCTCTTCTTTCTCTGCCGACCACAACAAGCTAACCGGACCGCGGTAACCATGACGTTCGTCGTAACTGTGCAGGTTATCCCAGACGGCCTGACGCGCAGCCAGCTGCACATCACTTCTTATCGTTGTGTAAACCTTGTAGCCCTCACTGTAAGCTTTATCGTCTCCGTAGCGGTCTACCATTTCCTGACGCACCATCTCGGCCAGATAAGGCGCATTGACCGTTACCTCCGCTCCATGACGACGAGCAGTGACCGGGGCATTAGCGGCTTCTTCAAACTCCGCCTGGCTGATTTTATTTTCATCCAGCATGCGTAACAAAACCACGCGACGGCGCGCTTTCGAAGCCGTAGGGTTTGAAATAGGGTTTAGATTCGACGGCGCTTTAGGCAGGCCTGCAATGGTTGCCATCTGTGCCAGAGTCAGGTCTTTTAGTGGCTTACCGTAATAAACCTGTGCTGCAGCCCCGACGCCATGAGCGCGATGCCCAAAGGTAATTTTATTGAGGTAAAGTTCGAGAATTTCATCTTTGCTTAAGAGCTGTTCAATGTGAACGGCAATAAAGGCTTCTTTTATCTTGCGCATCCACGCGCGTTCAAAGGTCAAAAAGAAGTTACGCGCCAGCTGCATGGTAATGGTACTGGCACCTTCCTGAATTTCACCGGTGGTCAGCAGTACGCTTAAGGCACGGAGGACACCAATAGGATCAACCCCAAAGTGCTGATAAAAACGGCTGTCTTCGGTTGCCAGAAAAGCGTCAATAAGAGGCTGGGGTACGTCTTGCAGCTCCACCGGAATACGCCGCTTTTCACCAAACTGTGAGATCAGTTCCCCGTCTGCTGTAAACACCTGCATTGGGGTCTGCAAACGCACATCGCGCAAAGTTTCCACGCTGGGTAATTCGGGCTTTACATAAAAGTAAAGGCTGCCAACCGCTACCCCGCCAAGAACAATACACACCAGCAAGGTGTAGATTAGCCGCTTAAACCACTTCAATTATCTGCTCCATAACTGCATTTTCACTACGTCAATCTGCTTAAACCGCAAAGTCCGACATAAATTAGCTCTAAATTCTTACTGACTATTATGGCGGATTTTTGTTCACAACACTACGCTTGCATCTGGCTTTTCTACAATAAGGATATTGTCTAATGTCATTACTTCGCCAGCAACCGCTTGCTGTGCAAATGAATCGTGAAAGTTGTCTGGTTTTACAACTATCACGACAGGGCCGGCACTTTGTCGTCGACCACTTTTCACAGCAACACAAAGACAGCCTCAGCGATAAAGGACTAAAGAAAGATGGCATTGTTTCAGCGCTTGATTACACCGCCACTCATTACCAAAAAATTGCACTGGATAACCGCAATCAAGTTGAAGAGCAGTTACTGGAAAAGTTACCGCCACAGTTAAAGACCAGTTCGGGTATTAGTTACGACTATTTTACCCGGGACAGCGAAGCTGAAGCCGTCATTGGTCAGCGCTCAGCTCTGGAAAACTTACTGGCCTTGTTAGCACCACTGCAAATGCCGGTACACGTTGTTGAGCCAGCCTATCAGTCTGTTGTACGCGCAACCAACGCCGTACTTCCTTACCTTTGGCCCGACAACGCAGTATTTGAAAGCACAATGCGATGGGTCATTGTCGAGCTGAGACAACCTCGGTCTATTGTTCTGTATTGCAAAGGCGGTGTTTTTCAGCGCTTAGAATACGTCGATACTTTCAATTTACTGCCTCATCTTTTGTCGGCTCAATTGTCCGGCAAATTCAGCTGGGTTATGAGCTTTGGCGATAAGGCGGTTCAGTCGTCGCTTGACCGGCAGTTTGTGGGGCAGCCGCA
>Ga0208772_100037_pt1 | contig 78507 bp, 70 predicted proteins | sample AntDeeMetVIREN14_FD_184782 | JGI IMG/M metagenome (GOLD analysis project Ga0208772, IMG submission 184782) | Saline lake microbial communities from Deep Lake, Antarctica, in enrichment culture - Antarctic Deep Lake Metagenome VIREN14 (SPAdes)... ... | reverse complement strand
TTGCCCGTGAGATCTTTGCCTTCACGCAACTGCTTTAAGGCGGCATCCATGTCGAAATTGGTTTTGGTCATATGTCATCTCTTTTTTGCTTAGTTTAACGAAATGACACAGAATTCTGAACACTACCAAAAAGTCATGTAAACATCGCTCAGATCGACCATATTAACGACTCGGCCGCCACTCCCAATCACTTCACCTGGTCTTGATACTACGTATTGAACACGGCCGTCCCTAGGGGACAAAAGGGTACTATCATCAATTTGTATTTGGATACGTTCGATGGTTGCTCTCGCGGCTTGAGCAGCAGATTCGGCTTCCTCTCGCTGTGAGATGGCAGTGGTAATCGCCGCTTCAGTAGAAGCAATTTGAGATTTTGCCGCAGCTACCGCCGACTCTGCGCTAACAACAGCGGCTTTTGCATCATCCAGCTCCTGGGCCGACATAGAGCCTTGTTGGGACAAACTCTGTACGCGTGCCAGACGCTTTTTGGCAAGGTCTAACTCAGACTCTCGTTGTTTTAATAAGGCCTGTGCGGCGTCTGTTTCAGCGCGCCGTTGATTTACCTGGCTTTTAGCGGTATTGATGGCGTTTTGAGTCTGTTTAAATACTGCTTGGGTTTGATGCAGTTCAGCTTCCAGAGTGGTGGTATCAATTTTTGCCAGTTTGTCGCCGGTGAGCACGAACTGACCTTCTTCAACCCATACATTGTCGAGGCGACCGGCAACTTTCGTGGCGACATTAATTTCGACGGCTTCTATTCGCCCATTGCCACTGGCAATGCCTTCATAGCTAGCCGACTCTTTGTTAATACCAAGATAAACGAAAAAGGCGATGCCAATAATGACTACCGCCCAGACAATATTTCTTTTGTTCATGCTCTCATCTCACTAACAAGCGATAATAAACTACTGTTAGTTTTAGCACTAAATTAGCCAGTATGTAAGCTCGCCCAGAAGAGGGGGTAACTCCCCCCTTTGTTGGTAGCTATTAAACCATCGGCTTCGTACTTTTACCGCTTTCGCCAGTTCTGCGCCACAAGCTGGTAATTCGAGCAGAGCGAACAATAAGCCAGGTCATGGCAAATAATCCAACACCTAACCCTAACGCCAACCAGCGGTTATAAATAGTGGCTGAATAAACTCCGCCATTACCAACCGGAACAACTTCAGGTGGCATTAACGGAAGGCCATGTCGCTCAGCCATGGTTTTGATACCAATGAAATGAATGCCGGGAATGTCTTCCTGCAGGAAGTAACCCATTACGGTATCTACTGCAAAAGCTCGTGATGGAGCATCTTTTTGCAGGCCGGATTTGAACATGTCATCAATACCCGGAGGACCGACAATCGTTGCGCCCCCACCCACGTTAACGAACGCTTTGTATTGGCGGTCGGCTGAATACTCTCGAAATATAGCAATACGATCAGCAACCGCTTCCTGGTAGTTCGCGGGCTCAATTAAGTTAATATCTGCGTTTTCAATACTGTTGCGTATTGAACGGATTCCTTCTTCAGGTATCCCAATACCACGGTCTTCAATACCGCCGATAGATGCATAAACAGGCTTTAAAGAGAGCACCCCGGCTTCTCTAAGCTCGCGCTCCATATCAAGCCACAAGAAGTTAGGAACGTTGGCACCCCATTGCGACGATGATGCGGATGCAATGATAACCGCTTCTGCTCCGATAGCTTCAATGGCTGAATAAACAGCGAGGTTTAATGCGGGGAAGGAACCCGATACGGTGACTGCAACCAAATCCCCTTCTTTCACACCGGCATCGGCCATTAATTTAACTGCAACGGCAGCCCAGTTAGGGTTGATTGTTGTTTGTTTCGATTCACGGCCACCATGGTTGGTCGTTACAATGCTATTTTCTAAACCAACGAATCCTGAGCGTTGAGGATCAAACTCAGGGTTAATTGGTGCTAATTGGGCGCGCAGCGGTTTCAGTACCTGCATGCCTTCACGCATTATCTTCGATGCGTTAACCATAGTAGCGTAGTTGTCGTCAACAATAGGATCACGCTGCTTCACGTTTTCCGCTGCCACCATCACAATAACGGATAATACGATAAGAAAAATTAATCCCCAGGTTGGTACGCCCGAAGAACGCCAATAAATCTTTGTAAAACTACTCATGATTCGTCCTCCTGTTACCAGCCGGGCATCTGAAATGCTTGGCTTGCTTCGTACATTTGTAGTGATTCCGGCATAATCACAATCAGTGCTAGCCTGACCAGCACCGCTGTTACTGCCAGCCCGCACAGTGTTTGAAGTACGCCCTGTCGGTCAAACCAAATGGCTATAAGTCCGGGAATAATGTAGCCGATAATGCTGCTTTCCATAATGGACATCATAAAGCTCGACTCAAGTGTTGCGATTTGAGCCTGAGCGTTATCTCCCCCGGCAATCATTTGTAAATCGACCCAGTTAACCAGGTTACCAAGGAATAAGTCCATTAGCCCGGCAATCAAATAGCCAGTGAGAATCATGATAATGGTTTGGCGGCGGCCGTAAATAATGGCGAAGCTAGCAATAATTCGGACAATCAAATAAGTGATAAGCGCGGCAATAAGCGTAATGGCCAGGCTTAAAGGATCGGTCAACTGCAGTGCGACATACCCGGGCACAACCAAACCGCCAGCGGCAAGGCCTAAGGTTTGAGTGAGTAATAAGGTAAAAAATAAGCCGACCCCAATGGCAACGGCCAGAATGTTTAATGCAATCATAGATCTTCCTCCTTGATTGCCCGGTTCTGGAAGAAGCGAGCGACTTCTTCGCCACCGCCGTGAATATTGCACATGCCAACAACTAATGCGCTGCTGCCGGACTCTTCTAAAATTGTTTCGGTTATTTCGGTCATATGGGCATTTTCCATGACTAATAATTTTTCTGGGTCGAGGCCGTATTTCACCGCATTACGGACGAAAATAAAGGTGCCTGAACCCATCAGTAGGTATTTATCCGCTTCGCTCCACTTAACCGCATCTTCGGCCATTTGCTGAGAGCGGTGTGGGCGGTCCGCCCGACAATTAATTAACACGATTTTTCGACGTTCGTTGCCATGTTTTTCCAGCATGTTTTCCCAAATGCGACCAGTAGATTCGGGATCGTTGGCAGCAAAAGCGTTGACGAAAACAATTTCCCGCTTGAAATAATTAACATGAAGAACCTGCATGGCACCGGCTTCCGGCTCAAGGGCAACCATTCCGTCTAAGGCTTTCTCCCTGTCGACACCAAGGTGTTCGCAGACATTAAGTGCCAACGCAACGTTCTCCGCATGCTCGGCATAGCGAAAACGTTTCATGGTTTCTTCAGTAATAGCGTTAACTTCGTCCTCTGTTACACCATGCAGCTCGCTCTTTCGGTCTTGGCAGGAATGCTTGAAGATGTCGAGTAAGTCGCGCTCAGCAGTGAATAAATCACCCTTTACTGGAGTGCTACCCGCAAGGGCTAATCCGACATCGTTTTCTCCCGGCCCCATCACATCTAAATGATCGGCTCGGGCATTGGTAATAACGCCTACTGTTGAACGTACCATCCGCAGTTCGCTTAAGGATTGGTACTGTGGTTGCAGTGCCATACATTCCATAACCACAATTTCGGGTTTTAATGCGGCCATTCTTTTTAGGGTGCGCATTTGCTCTATAATATTCGCGCCGCTAATTCGGTAAATAGGAAATTCTCGCCCCTCAGGGTCAGTAATTGCTGCGGCTGAACCTGTTGTTTTTGCGCAAATACGTTTTCCGCCGCTACGCAACCCTGCAGCAATTAAGCGGGTAACGCTGGTTTTACCGCGAGTGCCGTTAACATGAACCCGAACGGGGATTCTACGCACAAGCGCCCAGTGACGCACAGCCTCAAAAACGCCGGCGATGACGAGAACAACCCATAGTGCAGCTACAATGGCGAGCATGCTGGGTATTTCCACGGGAACCCTCCTGAAGGAAATTGTTTAAAAACGTGACTATAATTACAGATACTCGACTAATGATGCTATTGTTTTTAGGGATCTTTACAAAAGGTTAGTACAAAATGCTTAAACAACGAAAAACAGAAATAAAGTGGGGCATTATCTTCACCATTGCAGGTTTGTTGTGGATGTTAATGGAAAGGTTAGTTGGTTTGCATGACAATTATATTGCTTACCACGCAACCTACACCAACTTCTTTGCACTTATTGCTATTGCTATTTACGTACTGGCTCTTAGAGAGAAGCGTGAAAAAGATCTAAATGGATCAATGACCTGGAAGCAGGGTTTTGTGAGCGGTTTGATAATTGCTGTTGTGGTGGCTATTTTAACGCCCATTAGTCAATGGGTAACCCACGCCATTATTTCACCTGATTACTTTGAAAATGTGAGCAATTTTGCAGTAACTCAAGGCGAAATGAGTGCAGAACAAGCCGAGGTTTATTTTCAGCTTAGTAGTTACATTGTTCAGTCAATGATTTTTGCTTTAGTCATTGGAGCTATTACGGCGGCAATCGTCGCGGTGTTCATGAAAACACCGCAACCTGATGCTGACTAATGAGTTTCGAGAATTGGCCGGAGCACTTCCGCCCGGCCATCAATTTCCGTGAGAGTCTCTAACCCCAGTAATTCTGCCAGCATTGGGTAAATATGAATGTTTTCAAAACGCTTAATTCTTTGTCCCTTATTAAAGGCGTTGCCGGTGGCAACAAATAACCCATCCATATCGCGAGTGCCGTAATACCCATGAGTACCTCCGTTAGAACGCTCTTCTGGTGGTCGGGTAGCAAAGCTGTTTGGCGCGTCGGTTGCAAGCACGATAGCGGGCACACGAGGGCTATTAACAAAGTATCGCTGTGCAAGCGCGTCTTCTGTTTCTACATAAAATGGATGTTCCGTTGTTTGTTTTAAACGCTGGCGGAGCGACTCAATGTCTTGTTCTGAAGTATTCTCTTTAGCGTAAATAAGCAACCGGGTTTGTGCGTTAATGACGGTAAACCGATCAGAGTTAATGTTCAGATCATCAACTTCTATCATTTTGTCGGCTAGTATCGGAGCCATGCCATGATCAGAAACCAGCACTAAATTCACGGAAGCATCCACTTCTGTCTGTAATTTACGCCACAATTCTCCAATAAGCTCGTCTATGTGCTGAACGGCCCCTTTTACTTGTTTGGAGTCTGGACCAAAACGATGACCCATGGTGTCAACGACAGAGAAATAGCCGGTAACCAGCCGTGGGCGAGCTTTTTCGGGTAGCTTTAGCCAGTCGATGATTTGTTCGACTCGCTGGCGGTTAGGCACCGGGTGACTGTAGTGGTAAAAATAGCTGGGTGTCCGGCCATTTATGCGGGCATCGGACTCAGGCCAGAAGAAAGTGGCTGCCTTTACTCCCTGAAACTCAGCAAGGTTCCATAAAGGCAGCGCGGTTATCCAACTGCTGTCTTCTAAGCCGTCGCCCATACTGTACTTTTGCTGGCGCTCGGTATCGTAAAAGTTATTGTCAACCAGACCATGGTTGGTCGGATAGCGTCCCGTAATAATAGACAGGTGATTAGGAAAAGTCTTTGACGGATAAACAGGTATTAACCCCTCACTGCGTACACCTTCCTCCGCAAGCTTGGCAATATTTTTCGCATCGTGCTTTTCAATATAGTCATGACGAAAGCCGTCTATTGAAATGAGCACCAGGGTTTGTTCGTTACTTTTGCCAAATGTAAATGACGAAAAAAGAACGAGGCAGACAATCAATAGGGTTTTCATAATAAGTTCCGGTATCCGATTTTAGACCTTTTTAACAAATTCAGATTTCAGTTTCATTGCACCAATGCCGTCAACTTTGCAGTCAATGTCATGATCACCGCCAATAAGGCGAATGTTCTTCACTTTGGTGCCCACTTTAACGACAGAGGAGGTGCCTTTAATTTTAAGATCTTTAATTACTGTGACGGTGTCGCCATCTTCCAGTGGTGTGCCATTGGCATCACGAAATGCAGGCGCATCGTCACTGGTGTCGGGTTCGTTTTCAGACCATTCATGACCGCACTCCGGGCAAACGAGTAAAGTTCCGTCGTGGTAGGTAAAGCTGGAATTACACTCCGGGCAGGTTGGGAAATCGCTCATATCAAGTCCTTTCTAGGGGATGAAAGCGGGTGATTATAGCCTGTCACCGACTCGGGCGCACTAGACAAAAATTAGTACCACCAGTGTCGAGACAATGGCGAGCAAAATATTCAGCACCACGCCTTCTCTCGCCATGGCTTTTATGGTGACTCGATTAGAAGCAAAAACAATGGAGTTTGGCGGGGTAGCCACCGGCATGCAGAACGCGCAACTGCAGGCAATTACCGCAGGTATCATGAGTAACTCAATGGGTAACTCAAGTGCCGTTGCCGTGGCTGCCAGAATGGGCATCAGTAAGGTTGCGGTTGCGGTATTGGAGGTGACTTCGGTCACGAAGGACACGGTCAGTGTTAACACAAAAATAAGTAACCACAGTGGCAGCACGCCTAAAGCGGTAAGTGACTGGCCAATAATTTCACCCAGCCCACTTTCCATAACACCACGGGCTAAGCATATACCGCCGGCAAAAAGCAATAAAATGCCCCAGGGGATATCTTTTGCTAAAGGCCAGTTGAGTAACTTCTCATGCTTTACCTTCCCGGTTGGAATAACGAACATGGCAACTACACCAGCAAGTGCAACGGTCGCGTCATTGAGGCTGCCAATACCCAGTAAACCGGTCCAGCCGCCAAAGGGTGCGGTACGTGTTATCCACAAAACGACGACGGTACCGAACACCATGAGCACACGCTTCTCATAGGTTGTCATTTCACTGGTGGTCGGTAACTCAAGTGGCTTCGATAGTTTCACGTTACGCGTTAACCAAAGTGCAATAACGGGTAAACCTAATATAACCATGGGTAGGCCAATGCCCAGCCAACGGGTGAAGCTGAACTCGGTTCCGGTAATGTTCTGATAAATAGACGCAAAAATTAGGTTCGGCGGCGTTCCTACTAAAGTAGCGATGCCACCAAGCGAACCAGCATAGGCCAGACCTAACAGCAATGCTCGCTGGAAGTTTTCGTCGTCACTGGCATCGGCCAGTGCTAAGGCGACGGGCAATAGAGCGAGAACCCCAGCGGTGTTGGATATCCACATGGACAGAAAAGCGGTTGCGGCCATAAATGACATAACCACTTTACGGCCATTATCAGCGCCAATTCGGGCAACCAGCGACAGAGCCATGCGTTTATGCACACCGCTGGCTTCAACGGCTTTAGCTAACATAAAGGCACCCATGAACAAGAGGATAATATTGTCGCCTAAAGCGCCGGCAGCAGTTTGTGTGTCAATAACCCCGAAAGTTGGTAGCAGTACAAAAGGCAGTAAAGAGGTAACTGGTAATGGTATGCACTCGGTTACCCACCACCAGGCAACCCAAACCACCGTACTTAAGGTAAGTGCTGCAGGTAAGGGCATGCTTGTCAGCTGTGTTGTCAGCAATACAATAATTGCTATTATCGGGCCGAGCGCGACATGTTTCATTAAGCGATTGTCACATCCATTTCATATTTTACTCTGTAAGATAATAGAGAAGTGACTTAATCAGCAACGAAAGAATAAAAAAAGGCAGTTTATGAATCAGCAGTTGGTTCGCTCTACCTCGCTCGCGGGCGCCATTGTTTTGGGGCTGGGTTCCATTTTAGGTACCGGTTCCTTACACCAGTGTACGGTGTAACGGCCGGTAGCTTTTTCGTGGTAGCAAAAAGTGCTTCAGCGGCAACCGCTGCGCTGATTTGCCGATGCGCTTTGCCAATTTAAACGAGCAACAAACATCGGCACCACCGGCAACCTGGCTAACTTGTATTGTCATGCTGGTGTTGGTCGCAATTGGTGATATAAAGACCGCATGGTCGTTCAGCGCCTTCACGGTTTTAGTGTATTATGGCATTACTAATTTGGCAGCACTGAAAGTCACGAAGAGTGATCGTTTTGTGCCAACGTGGGTATCCATAATAGGCTTGGTCAGCTGTCTTGGACTGGCCGTTTTTGTGCCGTGGCAGGTGCTGTTGTCGGGCATAATTTTTATTGTCGTAGTTCTGCTGATACATCAGCTGAGACGTTAAGAGGTATACATGCGAGATATTGTTATTCTGCACGAAAACGAAGAATGGCTGGTGCCGCTAAGGGCAGAGTTTGAAAAGCGCGGGGTAGAAGCCAAAGAATGGTTCCTGGATACGGGAGTAATACCTTTTTCCGAACTTCCGGAAGATGCGGTTTACTATAACCGTATGAGTGCCTCATCGCACACAAGGGGCCATAGGTTTGCACCGGAGCTGACTCGCATGGCATTAACCTGGCTGGAAAACAGCAATAGAACTGTGGTTAATGGCACCCGGGTGCTGGCGCTGGAAGTATGTAAGCTGTCGCAATACGCGGCGTTACAAAAAGCCGGCCTTAACGTGCCTAAAACACAGGCAGTGGTGGGAAAAGATCTGCTGACAGATGCCGCTGAGAAATTTGCTGAGTGGCCACTGATCTTAAAGCCTAATCGTGGTGGTAAGGGTTTAGGCGTCATTAAGTTTGATGATGTGGCTGGCTTAAAGAGCTATATAGACAGCGATGATTATGAAGAGCCGTTAGATGGTATCTGGCTGTTACAGGAATACATCCAGCCCAGGCAGCCGCATATTACCCGCAGTGAATTTGTCGGACAGAAATTTGTTTATGCGGTTAATGTTAACACTGAGCAAGGCTTTGAGTTATGCCCGGCCGATGTCTGCAGTGTGGATGATGCGTTTTGCCCAACCAGTGAAGCGCCTGCTGATGACAATAAACCTAATAAATTCACTATTACGCAGTGCTTTAATGACCATGAAATTATTTTTGCGCTGGAAGCATTTTTGAAAGCCAATGATATTGATGTGGCCGGCATTGAATTTATTGAGGACGCAAAAGGCGAACTGTACGTTTACGATGTGAACACCAACACCAATTATAATCAAAGTGCAGAGCGTGAAGCCGGTGTTAAGAACACGGGCATGGGCGCGTTAGCGGACTACCTGATTAGCTTAGCTCAATAAGCTAAACCAGAAAAATGGCCCCATAAGAATGGGGCCATAACAAATCCAGGGAGGGATTGGTTTTTAGAAAGTGTATTCCACACCTAAAGAGGCTGTTTGAGGTTTGTTCGGACGCGCACCATGTGGTGAGCGAGCAACGATTTTCTGTTGGTCGAACAGGTTCTCAACTTTGAAATAAACCGCCATGTTGTTGTCTACTTCATAACGGCTGACAAAGTCGGTCACAAACAGTGATTCGGTTTTGTTAAAACGGCTGTTGTCGCGGTTACAGCCAACAGAGACGCACATTTCGTCAATGTATTTACCGACCACATAGTTTACCCAGCCTTTGTTGTTATCTAGCGCAACGCGAACACTGAAGGTATTCTGTGGAATGTCATTCAGTTCATCGCCATCCATTAAACCTGTCACCGCGTTGTCCTGACTGATTTCACCTTTGGTGTAGGTGTAAGCCAAATCAACTGGCATTAGGAACTGGCCAAGTTCAAAGGTATTGCTTGCCTGTAATTCCAGACCGGCTACTGTTGATTCACCCAGCACATAAGAGCCTGATTCAGAGCCATTGTCACAAGGGTTAGCAATTGAACACTGCTGTGTGGTGTCGCTAAAGTCGCTGTAGAAACCAATGGCTTCCGCAAAGAAAGAACCTTGATTAAAACGAACACCGGCTTCGTAGTTGTTACTGGTTTCTGGTTCCTGGAAGTCTTTCGCACCGCCGCCTAAAGGCGAAAAGCCTTTATGAGCGCCTGCCAGTACCTGCCAGTTATCGTTCACGTCATAAGTGAAAGATACGCCCGGTAACCATTCGTCGCTGTCGTTTGAACGTGTGCTGTCCAGTTCGCTGCGGTCTGGAGTAGCGAACTGACTACGGGAAGATTCTACATCTTCGTAGCGTAGGGCAAAGTTAACATTTAGAGCATCGCTTACCTGCCAAGAATCTGTTATCCAGAAACTGATTGCATCTGCACGCTCTAATCGGTTGTCCCCGCCGGTTGGCTGAATAAACGAATCAAAAACTAAGCTACCGTTAATTTGGTCATAAACTTCTTTTAACTGGTAGCGATCCATTTCATCTGTGTGGTCGCGAACACCTAACTCAATAGAGTGCGTATTCAGAGTAATGAGGGTGTTTGCTTCAATACCGTAAGAATCGTAACCGCGGTTACCATTGGTCCAGGTAATATCCTGATAATCGGCGGTGCCATCAAGTACTGCCTGGGCTTGATCATCGCCATTGTTGGCTGCAGCAATCAATCCGTTTGCGGCACCGGCTTTAAACCAGTTGCGTTTAAAGTGGTTTTTATACCCCAGAAGGCTGAAGTCGACATTATCGGTTAGCTGAAGATTATAGTTCAGACTAACTGAGTCATGATGATTGTTCATTTGATCAATCTCAGAGATGCCATAACGGCGGTTTGGATCTTCAGCAAAGTCTGCGTCGGTTAAACCTGCGTAGGTTTCATTAGAGGTTTCTTCTGAATATTGAACTTTGGCCAACAGGCTCTGGCGCTCGCCTGTCCACTGAAGTTTTGCAACGTAATCTTCAATGTCAAAACCGGCATCGCGGCTGCTACGGTCAATTTCTTTGAAACCGTCGCTGCTGCGTTGAACGGTTTCTAATAAAAAGCCCCATTGACCTTCAGTACCACCAACATGAGCATGAATATCACGGCTGCTGTTTTCGCCAAACTGAGTCAGTACTTGCCCGCCAAACTCTTCTGGAATAGGTGTTGTTACCAGGTTTAAAACGCCGCCGGTTGTCTGTGGGCCATAACGCAGTAAAGGAGCACCTTTTAATACTTCAACTGATGACATACGGAAGGTAGTCGGGAAGTAGTAAGCCGCCGGGTTTGAATAAGGTGCCGGAGCCATCATAACGCCATCTTCCAGCAGAGTGACCTTACTGACACGACCAGCCGTTGCTGCGCGGATGCCAATGTTAGGGCGCAAGCCTTGGCCGTCTTCTTCACGGACATAAATGCCCGGAATGGTTTTCATCAGTTGGTTAATGTCGCTCGGAACTTCAATGCGCATTTGCTCTTCGTCAATAACGGCGCTTGAGCCGGCAACATTGCGGGCTTCTGTTTTACTGCCAATAATTTTAATTTGCTCGATATCTGTATCGACAGCGGTATTTGCTAAAGCCGGAGCTGCCAGAGCTGTGAGTATGGTGCTAGCTAAGATCGTTTTTTTCATAACGGACTCGATTGACCTTTTTTGAAAAGTAATTTTAGTATTAATGAATTAAGCGGCGAGAATGATAATTAAAATAAGAATGATTCGCAATAATAGTTTTGCTGTTTTTTTGATCCAACTCATCGGTTTTTAGAAAAGTTACGTAAAGAATTGATTAACAGAATCGAAAGATAGAAGGAAATGCTTTGTTAGCGAAGGACACTGCTAATGCCAGAATACTGATTGTTGATGATAACCATGCCAACATTGAGCTTCTTTTCGCGTTGTTAGAAGAAGCTGGGTACCAGTACCTGGAAGGGATACAAAATCCCAGACTGATTGATGAAAAAATGGCCTCATTTAAACCGGATCTTATTTTGTTAGATTACAGAATGCCGGAGTTGGACGGTGCTGAAGTACTTAAACATATGAAGCAAACTTATGGCGATGATGCTCCGCCAATGGTTATGTTGACCGCTCAGGGTGATAAAAAGACTCGGCTCCGGTCACTTGAACTGGGTGCTATCGACTTTTTAACCAAGCCTTTTGATAACGAAGAAATTTTACAGCGATTGCGAAACATTTTGCAGGTCCATTATCGTTCGCAGGCGAGACGAGATGCGTCGTTATTTTACGAAGCCATTGCAAGTGAGCGTTCGGCGGAACTTGAAGAATTAGTTCTTGAGGACATGCTAACCGGGTTACCTAACCGACGGGCAATTCTGCAGGAAGTTAATGCAATGGTGCGCTCCGATAAAGGCTGTAGTGTTGTTTTTCTGGTTATTGATGAACTTGAAGAAGTTGCTCAGTTGCATGGTTACCCTTTGGCCGAAGCTTTTACGCGTGAACTGGCGCTGTTATTACAAAGTAAAGCACCGGCTCGCAGCTTCATTGGCAGTTGGGGACAACAGGAATACGTTGTCGTGTTTGAAGCACAATTAGATGCTGAACTCATGCGTAAGGGACATAGACTGGTTGATGTTGCCAGCGGCGATCATGATTACGAAACCTTACTTTTCACTATCGCTGCCCGGGCCGGAATAAGCTCTACTCTGGACAGTAATATAGAGCCGGATTAACTGATACGTCAGGCTTCCCTGGCTTTACCAAAGAAAGGAACACCCCCTGTCGGACTATTTTCTGACGAGCTGCATCGTGATTTAGCTGAGCGTATTAGTTTGCGTAACGACTTAAGAGCAGCCTTAGAAGCCGATGATCTTCAGTTGTTTTTTCAACCTAAGTACGACTTAGTTACCGGTAAGATAACCAGCGCAGAGGCATTACTTCGCTGGCAACACTTAGAAAAAGGGTTTATCTCGCCTGCGCTATTTATCCCATTGGCGGAGCAAACCGGTGATATCAGAGCGATAGGAGACTGGGTTGCTGAGCATGCGATAAAACAGCTGGCGAAATGGCGAAAACAGAAGATCGTTGATGGCAGTTTTGTTTTAGCAATAAATGTATCCCCCCAACAGATGGTAACCGGAACTTTTGCTTCGGATCTTCTGGAATGTTGCCAACGTCACAAGGTCGAGCCCAAACAGGTACAGGTGGAAATCACGGAATCTGCGGTCATGCAGAACCTGAAGAAAGTTCAGCTTGAACTGGAGATATTGACGCGAGCGGGAATTACCGTGGCGATGGATGATTTTGGTACGGGTTATTCATCATTGTCCTATTTGCGGGATTTACCAATTAGCGTGATTAAAATCGATCGTAGTTTTGTTATGAACTTAGTAAGCAATTCATCCGACCAACAGCTAGTAGGTACTATCGTGTTAATGGCTCACAATTTTAAATGCTCAATTGTTGCAGAAGGCGTTGAAACAGTTGAGCAAGCTAAGCTTTTAGTGCAAATGGCATGTAACGAAGGTCAGGGCTTCTTATTTTCCAGGCCTATTACTCAAAATGAATTTGAGGAGTTAGTGCAATCACCAGCACATACTATAGAATCTTATCTTAACAGTTAAAAATAATAGGATGGCAAGTATGCCCGGTATCACCGTAAAAGGAAGTCTCTCTCTTTTCGCTGCAACACTGCTGTCAGGCTGTGCGCTTGTATCGCCAGCAGAGAAGACACCTGTTGCTTACCAATGTGGTGCGAGTGAATTGAGTGTATTGCAGCAAGAGCAAGGTTTGCTGTTAAGTTATGGATCTGAGCAAGAACTGCTGACACAAGTGGTGAGCGGTTCAGGAGCCCGTTATTCAAATGATAACGAACCTGTCACTGAGTTCTGGAGTAAGGGTAACGAAGCAGATATTACCTGGCGTGGCCAGAACATGCCGCTGTGTGTGGAACAGGGAGCCTTGCCCAAACACTTTACCGCTAAAGGTAATGAGCCCTTCTGGCAAGTGGCAGTAAACCCTCAGCATATGGCCTTAACAACCCCGGAAAGCGAAGCCATTATCGATTTAAAACCCGCGCAAGTGGTATCAACCCAACCTTACGAATGGCGTATAGAGTCGACCACAGATAAGCACCTGATTGTTATTGACCGGTTATGTCGCGATTCAATGAGTGGCCGTTTGTACCCTTATCAGGTGGATTTACAAGAGTCTGACCGGATGTACTCCGGCTGTGGTGGAGACAGTGAATGGTTGCTTCAGGGCGTCAGTTGGCAGTTATCAGAGTTTGAGGGGCACGCAATCCAGTCCAAGCCGGCCACTATTCAGTTTTTAGAGGACAACCAATTGGCGGGCTTTAATGGGTGCAATCGCTATTTTGGACATTACAACATGGGTGGCGAGCTTGCGCAGATTCGCTTAACAGGCAGCACGAAAATGGCCTGTAGCGATACAGCCAATGCTTTGTCTCGTGAGTTTAGCGATGTACTGGAGCGTGTGTATCAAGTGAATATTGACGAGAAGGAACGCCTGATATTAAGCACTCGTGGTGGCCGGCAAATGGTCTTTAAACAAGAAACCCAATAAAGGTAATACGCACGCATGCAATTAAAAAAGTATACAGACTACGGCTTGCGAGTGCTGATGTATCTGGCAGCGAAAGAAGACAATGAAAGAGTCACCATTGATGAATTAAGTGGCATATTTAACGTGCCAAGAAACCATTTAAATAAGGTGGTTCATCAACTTGGGAAAGAGGGTCTTATCGAAACCCGCCGTGGTAAAAACGGAGGTTTTTTACTCGCGGTTGATCCTGTCGATGTCCGTCTTGATCAAGTGATTAGGCGGTTGGAAGGTGATGAATACTGGATAGACTGCCATAAGCCTGAGTGCGCTATATTTCCTGTCTGTGAGTTGAAAAACTTAATCAACCAGGGCAAGGAAACCTTCTACAACTTCCTGTCGAATTACACCCTAGCTTCGTTGTTGAAACATGAGTCTGAAATTAGAGAGCTTTGGGGAACCCCAATTCAGGTAACTGTCGATAAAGATTAACCTTTGGTCGCAATAGCGAGCGCAGGCGTTGCAATTCGTAACGGTTCGGAGTATCACAGACCTTAAAGAGTAAAATAAAATCAGGGGGAAGTATGTTGAAGAAAATAGCTATAGGTTTAACCGTAGCGTTAGCAGGACACACCGCTCAGGCGGGTGAATGGCTGCATTGCGGAAATGTGTTTGACAGTGAAAGCGGTCGTCTGGCAGGTGAGCGCTATATTGAAGTCACTGACAACAAAATTACTGCGGTTAAAGTGAATGCCCCCGGCGGCGATGCTTTGGTTACGGATTTAAGCGCACATACCTGCCTGCCTGGCTTGATTGATTTACACGTACACCTTGATGGCCAGTCCGGGCCTGACTCTTATATAAAACAGTTTACTGAAAACCCAGCTGATCTTGCTTTGAAAGCTCAACACTATGGTATGAAAACCTTGGAAGCTGGCTTTACGACCGTAAGAAACCCTGGCGACTCCGACAACGTCACTATTGCCTTACGTAATGCGGTAAATGCTGGTGTGGTTGACGGGCCTAGAATTTATTCAGCAGGGAAATCGTTGGCAACGACGGGTGGGCACGCTGACCCGACAAACGGCTGGAAAGAAGAACTGATGGGACGTCCGACGCCTAAAGATGGCGTTATTAATAGTGCCGCAGATGCTCGCGAAGCAGTACGTCAGCACTACAAAGATGGTGCCGACTTTATCAAAATTACCGCAACCGGCGGTGTTTTGAGTATGGCCAGTAGCGGCGACAACCCTCAGTTTACTGATGAAGAGCTAAAAGCCCTGGTTGATATTGCCAATGACTATAACTTTCATGTTGCAGCACATGCCCATGGTAAGGCTGGTATGCTGCGGGCAGTGAAAGCCGGAATTACTTCGGTAGAGCATGGTACCTATATGGACGACGAAGTAATAGCCGCTATGAAAGAGCATGGAACCTATCTGGTACCCACCATTCTTGCCGGTAAGTTTGTTGCCGAAAAAGCGGAAATTGATGGTTATTTTCCGGAGGTTGTCAGACCGAAAGCGCGCAAAATAGGTCCTCAAATTCAGGACACTTTTGCAAAAGCTTATAAAGCAGGTGTTAATTTCGCGTTTGGTACAGATAGTGGCGTATCAGCTCACGGTGATAACGCGTTGGAATTCCAATACATGGTAGAAGCCGGTGTACCCGAAGCTGAAGCGATTCAGTCAGCAACTTCCATTGCTGCCAAGCTGCTTAAAAATGATGAGCTTGGTCACATTGAAGAAGGTAAGTTAGCTGATATCGTGGCTGTAAAAGGAAACCCGCTGAACGACGTTACCTTATTGCAAAACGTCAGTTTTGTGATGAAAGACGGTAAGGTTTATAAACACCAATAAGTGCTTGTAAGGGTCAGTCGAAACGGACTGACCCTTCTAGTTTTAAGGAAACATGATCGCCGCTTCTTACTTCGTACTTGGTTTTACCCTCTTCTTCTGATGCCCAGAGTTGTACCCGAGCCGGTAAAATAACGGGTCGCTTGAACGTAACGTCAATATAAGTAACGGCTTTCTGCTGGCGCTTTTCAAGTTCAGCCTGAGCTCTCGCCATCATGTACATGCCATGGATAATAGGCTTCTCAAACCCAAACCAGCGCGATACCAGAGGATGCAGATGAATAGGGTTAAAGTCACCGGAAATTCTCGCGTAACGCCTGCCCATGCCGCTGCCTAACTGCCAATGGCTGATGTTTTCCCAGCCCGTTTCCGGTTCAAATGGCTTTATCGGTGTTGCTGCTTTTTTCGAGGGAGCCTGGCTTTGGCCACTCATGAGCTGATAGACACTGGAGCAGGTTGCTACTTTTTCGTTATTTTGCCAAAACTCCACAACAAACTGCGGACGCAAACGACGTGGAGAAACATCAGGGCCACGTTTAGGGACTTTGACTTTTGAAATCAGTTGAAAAGGAGCTTGTGCAGAAATGATCTGATGTCGTTCGATTTTATTGCTGACATGCACCAGCCCAGGCGCGGGCCAGGGGAAACTGTCATCCAGCATTTGAGAAAGATGTGCTCTTTGGGCTATACAATAAAGCATAGCTAAAGGGACATCGCTGACAAAACCATTAAACGCTTGATGATAACGACTCAGGTGTCTTTCTGTAGGCGCAGGAATAGAGTAACTTTTGCATAAAGTCTCTGATTCGGCCTCAGACTCGTCACTGCGCTGCAGGGTTAGCAGTGAGCGCAACAGCATGCTTGGCATTGGTGCCAGCTTCTGAGTAGGTGTATCAACACGTTCCATAGTGACCATTAAACTCCATAATGATAATACGGCTATTCTCGCACATGTCTCGTACTATCAACAGTCCGACCACTGAAAGGCCGCTCCGTAGAGCGACCTTTTACACTCCTTTTACTTCTTTGTCTCAAGGTCGTCGTTCAAGTCCTCGTCATGTTTCTCAAGATCCCAGGGTAAGACACCTGGACTATGATGACGAAAATGAAGGTAGTTCTCAAATTGATTGATCACGTCGTTGATAATATCTGTTGGCTCATAACCATAGAGATCGTACGACTGACCGCCTTGTCTGAGGAAAACCTCTGCCCGATAGTAAATTTCTCTATTTTTGTCATTAGTTAAGGCAAACTCTGGTAACAGATAGTCTCTTAAACGAATCTCATAAGCAAAATCGAGATCATCTTTTCGTTCAACACTAAGGATAATTCGGTTGTGTTCGTCATCAGCCCTGAATTCAGCAGGCCAGTCCTGTCCTTTCAGCTCATCCCGAACGCTTTTCAGACTCTCGGTTGCAGGACCGTTAATAAACTCTAGCACTGCCTCTTTTTTCGGAAAGTCGACCAGTCCGGCCAGGCGCTTCTTCCAATAGTCGGGACCTTCGTTAACGCCACGACGGTGAGAATGACGGTGACTTTGCAGGCTATTGGACTGATATCCTTCAATAACCAAGGCGCGCCACATCCCCACTGCTGATATCAAAATAATGATGGCAAAGGGCAAGGCGCTGGTAATAGCCGCCGTTTGTAGAGCTCCCAGGCCACCGGCTACGAGCAGTACTGCTGCAACAATACCCTCCGTACTGGCCCAGAAAACACGCTGCCATACAGGCGTTTCCATCATGCCGCCGGATGATAAGGAATCAATGACGAGTGAACCGGAATCTGACGACGTAACGAAGAAGGTAATAATTAAAAGTACGGTCAGAAAACTCAATATACTGGTCATTGGCAGGTTTTCGTAGAGCTTAAACAATGCCACTGCCTGGTTGTTCTGAACTTCCGAGATTAACGTTGTATACCCCTCGTTCATTATCATGTTGAGCGCGGTGTCGCCAAACACAGCGAACCAGAAGAAAGTGAATATTGTAGGTACCAGCATTACCCCGAAAACAAACTGGCGGATGGTGCGGCCCCGGCTGATTTTTGCAATAAAGAGTCCGACAAAAGGCGCCCAGGCAATGGTCCAGCCGAATATAAATAAGGTCCAGTTACCAATCCAGTCGCTGCGCTCATAAGCTTGCAAGTTAAAGGTACGTTCGACTATACCGCTTAAATAAGCTCCGGTGTTTTGCAGGAAAGTTTCCAGAATATGAATAGTTGGACCGACCGCGAAAACAAACAGAAGCAAGAAGACAACCAGAGTCATGTTAATCAGTGATAACCGTTTTATCCCTTTGTCCATACCGGCCACCACTGAAGCAATAGCGGCCAGGGTGATGAGTCCAATGGAAATAACCTGAACCATGGTTCCGACGGGAATATCTTCCCATAGATAATTGAGACCCGCGTTAATTTGAATAACGGACAGCCCCAGAGTCGTTGCAATACCAAACATGGTGCTAAGAATGGCGAAAGTATCTATGGTATGCCCAATGGGTCCATTTATTCTGTCGCCAATAAGCGGGTAAAGGGTTGAGCGCATGGTAAGTGGTAACCCATGGCGAAAAGAAAAGTAAGCCAACACCAAGCCTACCAGGCCATAAATTGCCCAAATATGGAAGCCCCAGTGGAAGTACGCAATTTGCATGGCTTGTTTTGCAGAGCCGACAGTTTCAGCCGCGCCTGCAGGAGGCTCAGCGTAATGTAATATGGGCTCGGAAACACCAAAGAAGAGTAAAGCAATGCCGTAACCGGCAGAGAACAGCATGGCAAACCAGGAGGTAAAGCTGTATTCCGGCTCGCAATGATCGGGACCCAGTTTAATCTTGCCCCAATTGGAAACAGCCACCCCAATAATGAATATAAGAAACAGTGCGACCGCCAGCATATAAAACCAACCGAAATTGTCAGTAATGCCTGCTAATGTCCAGTCGAATAGCTCTCCGGCTTTATCTGGCGCACTTAAAGTGCCTATAACCAGCAGTGCAATAACGATTACCGCAGGAAGAAATACCGGGAATAAAATCGCAGAATGCCATTTGCTCTTTTCGGCTGACATAAAAGCTCCTGTTTTTTCTAAGATTTATTTATATATAGACTACTCAGAAAGATTTGTAATGGGTCACTTTGTATTAATTTGCTGTTTAGTTTCTGGCCACTGCGGTATTATGAACACTGTTGTTGCAGTGGATAAAAATTGACTGAGTCGTTATGAATACTGATAAAAGCCGCGTGAATTTAGAGCTATTAGCAAATGCTGTTCCAGGCGCTCTTTACCAACTTGAACGTTCGCCAGACGGAGAATTAAAATTTAACTATGTGAGCCAGGGCGTGGAAGCTATTTTCGGATGTTCTGCCGAGGCATTGAGTAACGATATTAATTTGCTCAGCAACATTATTCACCCCGATGACTTACAGTCGGTACTGAAAAGTATGCACGACTCCGCCCGCTACAAATACCGCTGGATAAAAGAATACCGTGTGATTAGAAACGGTAAAGAAGCCTGGATATACGGACACGCGGTAACTATTCAACAAGACGACGGCAGCACCTTGTGGAATGGGCAAATGCTCGACATTACCGAGCGAAAAATGCTGGAACTGAAAGCCGAAGAGAACCAACGGAATTTGATGTTAGCTGAACGAGTCGGGGGGCTGGGTCATTGGCAGCTGGATTTAAAGACAGGGTTGTCCAAATGGTCTGATACTATGTACGACTTACATGGTCTGAACAAAGCAAAAACAAAGCCGTCTTTAGCATTGGTTATGGATAAGACTCACCCGGAAGACAGACAAGCGCTGACTGAAGCTATTGAAGCGGTTAAGCAGTCTGGTGCGCGGGACGTGGAGCATCGCATCATGTTAGCGGATGGCGAAATTCGATGGTTACGGGAGTCTGGTATTTACCGGACGAATGACAATGGTCAGGAAATTATTTTTGGTACCACTCAGAATATTACCGACTATAAAGAGCTTGAACTGAAGTTAAGACAAACGGGCGGCAGTGATGAACACACCGGGTTTTATAACCGACGTCTTATGCTGCAGTCATTACAGCGCCGATTTAGTCTATTTCAGGCGCATTCCGAATATCAATATTACGTTCTTGTTGTAAAGGTGGCTGATGATGTTGCGACGTTAAAAGCGACAAGCCATATATTGCGTAATAGCATTCGTGATTACGACATTCCGGGTAGCTTAGGGAATGGCCTTATTGTTGTGCTTATGTCGACTCTTTCTGCTGATCGTAATAATGAGTGTCTGAACGCTGTTCGGGAACAGTTAACACAACAGGATGTAAAGCATAAAATTGCTTTGGAATGTGCCCAGGTAACGGATCTCCGCTTTGACGATGTGCTAGTCAGAGCGCTGCATTAATTTAATCGCTTAAGGTTTATCGATAGCCCAGTCGCAGGCCTTGCCCATGGTATTAAGCGGTAACTGCTTACCAAAGCTGATGTGCTGAGGGACTTCGGCCGCAAGCAAGCGCTCACTTAGCCAATTTTTTAGACTTTGCTCAGTCATGGCGTGTTCACAATGCCTTTGTAAAACAATAAACGCCTTTAAGCCTGTTCCTTCGTCGGCTACGAGTGGCCTGACAGTGGCATCAGCAATATCAGGGTGCTGTCGCAGACAATCAGCAACATGCTCGGAAAATACATTGGTTCCCCGTATTGAAATAGCTTTATCAACACGTCCTTTAACCTGAAATTCACGGTCGTTTTTCCAAGCTGTGCTATCCGGTAAATCAAAGGTTAGTAGCGTCTGCCTGTCAACGATACACTGAGGATTGCTTTCGTGGCTGCGCCAGCGAGGAAGCAAACGATAATTGTCCTCGGGCTCGCTGCGATAACCCACACCTGCAGTTTCTGAACTACCGTAAACCTCGACAGTTCTTGCAGCACCCATAGAGTAGAGCTGATGCAATGTGCCTGGTGGGCAGTGACCCGTTGAACTCATAAAAAGCACGTCCGATGGTAATGGCGGGATCTCTGTAGACAGCTGAGTCAATAACTCGGGGAAGCCAACAACGATGTCACCGGCACGTAAGCCGCCGTTGCGAACATGGCTATAGGCTTTAAATCCTCTTATAACCGGAATGTCAACGATACTAGGTAGTAAAACGGTAAACAGGAAACCATAAATGTGATGGCTGGGAACTAAGGAGACCACTCTGTTAGGCGATATGTCGTATTCATTATTAAAAATACCGATAAACGAATTCGCTTCCTCAACTAAAGTGCTCCATGAGTGCTCACAAGCCTTAGGTTGCCCGGTGCTGCCAGAAGTCGTTACTGTTAAGTTTTGAGAGTGAACTTGTCGTGACTTAAGCACCACTTCAGCCCATTCGGACAGACTGTGACGACGTAAGAGATAATCTTCGACTCCGCTGTCTCCCATGTGGAAAAACTGGACAACCCGCCCGGCCAGAGCAAGCCTCTCCAACGAGTCTACCGCAACAGCTTCGTCGCCATCGTTTTTTGTAACCTGATTTTTTGATATCAAATAATCGTCTTCGTGCCACTGGCGGCGCTTCCAATGCTCGCTTTCAGCTGGACGCATTCTTGATAGCTCATCGGCGATAAGATCGCCGATGACAGTTACAATGAAGTGGTGATTAAGTGAGGTTGTCACGTTATAGCCGCTTAACAAACACCCAGTAGGTATCCCCGGTCAGGGCTTTTTTCATGTGAACTTTGACTTTAGTCGGCTTCATTTCATAGTCAAAAACGTACTCAAACATGGTGTTCAAGTTGCCATTTTTAACGCCTTCATCAAAGCGGCCTTTAAACTCAGGGCTGTTCGTACACGGCGCAACTTCGCTGAAAAAGTTTTTACCAACAACAGCACCTGGATCGCGACCCGTAATATCGCCTTCAGCGGCATTGTATTGAATGATTTTGCCATTGCCGTCAAGCTGAATAGCACCGAACGCAATGTCGTTTAATTTATCATCTGACATCTTTGCCAGAGTATTTTCAATATCATCGGAACCGAACTGAACAATTTCCATAGTGTGACCTTTGTTTGTAATGTTCCTTATAGTAGTCGTTCCAGAACCCTTTGGATCATCTTTCTTAACACTTCTTAAAGTGAAATTAGGAACGAGCGGGTCTATACTTACTTTTAGGTCAATAATTAAGGATAAAGAAAATGCCCAGAACGCCTAAATTTCACCGAGAAACAGCGCTTAATAATGCGCTCAAGCTTTTCTGGCGTAAGGGATATCATGCGACCTCGATGAAAGACATCGAAGAAGAAATGGACATGAGACCAGGGAGTATTTACGCCGCCTTTGGTAACAAGGAAGCGTTATTTAAAGAGACACTGGAAAAGTACGCTGCGCTTGCGGCGGAAGAGTTTGAACAGACATTGGCTCAAAGTCCGTCTATTTTGCAGGGTATAAGTTTGTATCTCCGCAATATAGCGGTAATGACGCCTAATGAGTCGCCGACGAAAGCCTGCATGTTAGTAAAAACTCTACTGGAATTTACCCCAGAAGACAGAGCGTTTAGTGAACCAGCCAAAGCTTACCTGAACCAGTTTGAGCGGTGCTTTACCGGTGCTTTCATTCAGGCTCAACAACGTGGAGAGATTGGTCACTCACAATCTCCGGAGCGCCTTGCCCGTTTGTTGCAAACCAATATTATTGGGCTACGAACCATGGCTAGACGAGGTGTTTCTCAGCAAGACATGGAGAGCCTGGCAGACGATATTATTGCGCGGATTATTCCTGCAAGTTAAATAGCCCTTTGTACCCTTTAGGGTTAAAGCGCCAGGTTATAAGCAGAATTAATAAGCCGACAATAATGTGTAATTGCCAGCCGAGGGTGTAATTGCCTGAGGCGTCTCTGAACCATCCGGTTAAAAGCGGCATGAGGCTGGCAAACATAAAGCCAATACCCTGCATAAAGGAAACCAGACGCCCGGCCTGCACTGGGTTGTCGATATGGTCCAGTGCCATAACAATGCACAGCGGAAAAGCGCCACCTAAACCAAAGCCGCACAGAGCGGACCATAACCAGGGAGCCGCTGTCGGAAACCAACTGAGTCCGGCAAACCCTACCATTTGGGTGATAACCGCTAGCATTAGCCAAAAGCGCCTGTCCTGTGTTCGAGATAAAGCCGGCAACAATAAAGCGCCAACAACCTGAACTAAAGAAAACAGTGCCAGTAAATTTCCTGCTTTTTGTGCAGGCCAGTCAAACTCTGCGTAAAAAGGCGCTATCCAGGCAATGAACCCTGCATAACCTGCATTAACCAGGGCAAAGTAAATACCGAGTAGCCATGCCCGAGGATAACGATGAGCACGTAGTAGCAGGTGTCTTGGAGGGATACTGGCTACCGGAACCCGGTTAAAAGGGAGATACCAAATGACGAGTACCACTAAGGCTAACAGGAACCAGCTTCCCAGAGCCTGGAATCGTTCAGGTAGTAAGTTTGCAGCCCAGGGAGTGGCAACAGCACCTAGTGCAGCACCGCCCATCAGTGCAGCAGACCAAAGACCGGTGACCATGCCTAAGCGATTCAGATACTTTTGTTTGGTCAGCTCAGGGATCACAATATGAAGCAGTGCAATACCAACCCCTCCAACCAGGGCACTACTGATTAAGCTTATATTTGTCGGTTCAAATAAGCGCACTAGCAGGCCTGCGCAAAGCACAAGCAGACCAAGACCTATACCCTGCTTATAACCTAGCGCTGTCGTTACCCGACCAGCGAATAAAGCCATTAAACCAATCATTAAAATGGGCAGTGTGGTCAGTAGAGAAACTTGACTAAAAGACAGTTTGGTAATGGTTTGTAGTTCCTCGGTAAGTGGCCCTACCGAGGTGAGCAGCGGCCGTAGATTCAGCCCCAGTAATACCAGAACCAGCAAGCCGAAAAGTAGGGGGAGTTTTGATGGTTTCGCCACAGGCGCTGATGAAGTCTGCAAATTAGTACCGCTGCTGCGTAAAAGCCTTACTTTACTCAATTTTCATCGCGGTGTGAAACCGTGTTATTATTTCGCGCCAACAGTGATCGTCCGTTTCTTAAAAAGAGAACCCGTTATGACCGCGTCTCCGGTGTTAGGGAATTTGTTTATCATTGCGGCCCCCAGTGGCGCAGGCAAGTCGAGCCTGATACGAGCTTTGTTGGAAAAACATCCCGATCAATCCATGCAGGTATCTGTATCATCCACTACGCGTGCTCCGCGTCCGGGGGAAGTCCAGAGTGTCCACTACCACTTCCTCAATACTGACGAGTTTGAACAGCGTATTGATGCGGGTGAGTTTTACGAATGGGCGCGTGTGTTCGGCAACTATTATGGAACTTCTCGTAAAGTCGTTGAATCTTTATTGGCTGAAGGCAAAGATGTGTTTCTGGATATTGACTGGCAAGGCGCTCAGCAAGTTCGTGAGCACCACCCCGACGTGCGCTCGGTTTTTATTGTTCCTCCCAGCCTGGAAACTCTGGAAGAACGGTTGCGCTTTCGGGGTCAGGATTCAGACGAAGTTATTGCTGAGCGAATGGCAAAAGCTCAGGCAGAAATGTCGCATTATCATGAGTTTGACTACTTGCTGGTAAATGACGATTTTGACTGCACTTTGGCATCGTTGGAGCATATTGTATTTGCCCAGAGGCATAAAATGCCGCGTCAACAAGTAAGATATTCAAAGGTATTGAAGGAATTGCTTGGATCATAGGGCTGAATTCCGTATAATTCTTAGCCTTTCGAAAAATACGACTCACGCTTTATTTGGAGTAAAACCATGGCTCGCGTAACTGTAGAAGATGCTGTAGACCGTGTTGGTAACCGTTTTGATTTAATTTTGTTAGCCTCACGCCGCGCGCGTCAGTTGGCTAATGGTAAAGAGCCATTAGTTGAAACAAAGAACGAAAAGCCAACTGTTATTGCTTTGCGTGAAATAGAGCAAGGTCTTATCGACAACGAACGTCTGGACATCGAAGATCAAGCCGCTCAAAAACAGCAAGACGCTGAAGAACTGCGCGCCGTAGATGCGTTGCGCGGTATCGAATAAAAATTTCTATTCGCCAACGGCATCAATGCCGTTGGCAATTCTATCAAATCCCCTTATTCTGAAAGTATATTCATAAGTCCGGTGTGACCCGGGGAGTTATCTGGTGTACTTATTTGAAGGCTTAAAGGCTCAAGTTAGTGAGTATCTTCCATCTGAGCAGGTGGAGCGTATTCGTGATGCCTTTGTTGTAGCAAATGAAGCCCATAGTTCGCAAAAACGTAGCAGTGGTGAACCTTATATTATTCACCCGGTTGCCGTAGCCAGTTTGCTTGCGGATATGAAGCTTGATTGTGAAACACTCATGGCTGCCTTACTGCACGACGTGATTGAAGATACCGAAACCAGCCGGGAAGATCTTGCCGAACGCTTTGGCGCAACGGTTGCCAGTCTGGTCGAAGGTGTTTCGAAACTGGATAAACTTCAGTTTAACTCTAAAGAAGAAGCTCAAGCTGAAAACTATCGCAAGATGATTATGGCGATGGTGCAGGATATTCGGGTTATTCTGATTAAACTGGCTGACCGCACCCATAACATGCGAACTATTCAGCACCTCCGCCCCGACAAACGCCGCCGCATTGCCCGCGAAACCTTAGAAATTTATGCGCCTTTAGCGCACCGTCTGGGTATGCACGACATTAAAAATGAGCTGGAGCAATTGGGTTTTTGGGCGCTTTATCCCTGGCGTGGGAAGTTGCTGGAATCGGAAGTTAAACGGGCACGCGGTAATCGACGCGAGTTTACTGAGCGTGTACAGAGTGAAATCAACTCCCGGCTTGAAGGCAATAATATTAAAGCGCGGGTATCCGGCCGTGAAAAGCATCTGCACAGTATTTATCGCAAAATGCAGGCCAAAGAAGTTAAGTTTGAACAGGTTATGGACATTTATGCTTTCCGCGTCATTGTCGACAGTGTGGATACCTGTTACCGGGTTCTTGGCGCGCTCCATAATTTGTATAAACCCATTGAAACGAGGTTTAAAGATTACATTGCGATTCCTAAATCAAATGGTTATCAGTCGCTGCATACCTCGTTAAAAGGTCCACATGGCGTGCCGGTAGAAATTCAGATCCGCACCGAAGAGATGGATCTAATGGCCGACCGGGGCGTAGCGGCGCATTGGATGTACAAAAAATCTGATGACTCCAGTACTACCGCTCAGGTGCGCGCCCGTAAGTGGATGCAGAGCCTGTTAGAACTGCAGCAAAGTGCCGGTAACTCTTTTGAGTTTATTGAAAGCGTCAAATCTGACCTATTCCCCGATGAGATTTATGTATTCAGCCCGGACGGACGTATCACCGAATTACCTCAGGGCGCTACGGCAGTAGACTTTGCCTATGCGGTACACACCGATATTGGTAATACGTGCATTGGCGCCAGGGTTAATCATCGCACCTATTCATTGAGTAAGCCGTTAGAGACAGGGCAGACGGTTGAGATAAAAACAGCACCGAACTCGCGTCCTAATATTGCTTGGTTGAACTTTGTCGTAACCGGTAAAGCACGAGCGAAAATTCGTCAGTACCTGAAAAGCCAGGAAGCTGATGAAGCTCAACAACTGGGTGAGCGTTTACTTCGCTCAGCGCTGGGGCAAGTCAGCTATGACGAAATTCCGGAATCGGAATTTAACCGTGTGTTGCAGGAAACAAAAATTGATACCCGCGAGAACCTATTAAAGCAAATTGGCCTGGGAAATATGATGTCGATAGCTATTGCGAAGCGGTTACTAGGCGATTTACAGCCAATAAAAGACGACAACGCATCGCAAAAAAGCCTCTCAATTAAAGGAGCTGAAGGTCTGCTGGTAAGTTTCGCGAAGTGCTGCCGACCTATTCCGGGCGACGATATTATTGCCCATGTCAGTCCGGGTAAAGGGTTGGTTATTCATCGGCGTGAATGCAAAAACGTTCGCGGACATGAAGATGATCCTGGTCGTTACTTCCCGGTCGAGTGGGATAACAAACCCGACGCCGAGTTTATTTCTGAGATTCGCATTGAAATTGTTAACAATCAGGGTGTGCTGGCCAAGTTAACCTCGTCAATTGCCACCACGGGTTGTAATATTGATGGTCTGCAGACCGAAGAAATTGACGCCAACATCTATTTCATTGATGTGGCTTTAACCATAAAAAACCGTAAGCACTTAGCGGATGTGATACGTCACATTCGTAAAATGCCGGATGTTCAGCGCGTGACGCGCTTAAGGAAGTAATATGTCTAAAGTAATTATTTCAACGGATAAAGCGCCTGCTGCCATCGGCACTTATTCGCAAGCAGTAAAAATTGGCACGACCGTTTATCTTTCCGGGCAGATTCCGCTGGTTCCTGAAACTATGGAGCTTGTCAGTGAAGACTTCACGGCTCAGGCGGAGCAGGTGTTTAAAAACCTGACTGCAGTTTGTGAAGCATCCGGTGGTGAATTACAGGATATGATCAAGGTTCAGATTTATCTGACCGACCTGGGTCAGTTCGCTATTGTGAACGAAGTAATGGCAAAACATTTCAGACAGCCGTATCCGGCTCGCGCGGCTATCGGTGTAAAGCAATTACCGAAAGGCGCGCAGATTGAAATTGACGGCATCATGGAACTGCCCAGCACCAACTAATTTAGGCTGACTCTGGTGTCGGCTCTCTGTCCTCCAGAGGTCGGCGCCAGATAATAATGGCAATAGCCACTGCTGCCAGAATAAAGCAATAACCCGTATGCAAACTGACTGACAATGGGGATATTTTAAAGCTAGCTCCCATCAGCAGTGCTTGCGCTCCATACGGCAACGCGCCTTGTACCACACAAGCAAAAATATCTAATAAGCTGGCGCTTTGACGCGGTGCTAAGTTACCTACTTTTGCCAAACGCTTGCTGACTTCACCGGCTAATAAAATACTGACTGTGTTGTTGGCAACACAGAAGTTGGTCAGCGCGGTCAGTGCGGCAACGCCAATGGCGGAGGCACGTTGTTTGTGTTTACTCACTTTGTTGGCTGCGCTTTCGACAAAAGCGGCTAAGAAAGCCAGTCCGCCCTGCTGACGGATTAGCGCTGATAAGCCACCAATGAGTAACGACAACAGGAAAATTTCCTGCATGCTGCCAAAGCCTTCGTAAATATCCTGACTGAAAGCAACCCATTGATAGTCTACTGTGAACATGCCAAAAGCTGCGGCTAAGACAATACCAAGACCTAATACGGCAAAAACGTTAAGCCCCATTACCGCCAGTACAATAATGGCGAAGTAAGGCAGCGACAGCCAGAGGTTAGCTTCCGGGATCTCCAGAGGCACCTGACTGGTATCGTAAGTGATCAGCCAAATAACGGTGAAAATAGCCGCTGGTATTGCAATTTTAAGATTCGCGCGGAATTTATCCCGCATGGTACAACCCTGTGTACGAGTTGCGGCAATGGTGGTATCAGAGATGATGGATAAGTTGTCACCAAACATCGCGCCGCTAACCAGCACTCCCGCCAGCAATGGTAGACTGATATCGGTTGCTTCACCAATACCCAGAACGACCGGAGCCAGTGCGGCCAGCGTGCCCATTGAGGTGCCCATTGCCGTAGAGATAACACCCGCGATGATAAATAACCCGGGTAATAAAAAAGATGCGGGAATAATATTCAGGCCTAAAGCCACCATGGCGTCTACACCGCCGGTTGCTTCTGCGACCGTGGAAAAGGCACCGGCCAATAAGTAGATTAAACACATGGTAATGATGTTGTTGTCGCCGACACCACCCACGAAAGTTTCAATACGTTCTTCAAAAGCCTGTTTACTCAGCAATATACCCAATACTATCGCGGGGAGAATTGCCACTGGGCTGGGTAATTGATAAAACGCGTACTCAACGCCTTCGCTTTGAAAATACAGCCCTGTTCCTAAGAACAAAACTAAGAATAACGCTAGAGGTAACAGCGCTTTAGCGCTAGCCGGTTGTGGCGAAGCATCTGTCATGTGTCAGCCTTTTATTTTTATTTGGACGTCCAGAAGTTTATACAGCTAATTATCCTGATGCAACCTTATTCCAATTACGTGTAGACTGTCGGTAAAGTTGTTTTAGATCAGGATAGAGATAATGAGCCCCGATGAACTGCATTTGCAAATACGAAATTTGCGTCTGGAAGATTACGAACAGTTAAAAGCTTTGATGGATGCGGTCTATAGGGATATAGGCGGCTCCTGGAGTCAGTTTACGATAGAAAAGCTGATAAAAGACTTCTCCGAAGGCCAGTTTTGTCTGGAGGACAATGGGCGCATTGTCGGGGTCGCCTTGACCGTAAAAGTTGAGTACACCAAGTTCTCTAACCCCCACACCTATGACGACCTAATTGGTCACAGAGAAGCCATTCTTAATAATAAAAAAGGCGATGCGCTTTATGGCCTGGATGTTTTAATTCACCCGGAATATAGAGGTTATAGACTGGGTCGTCGTTTGTATGATGCACGCAAAGAGCTTTGTCGTCAGGCGAACTTACGGGCTATTCTGGCTGGCGGCCGTATCGTTAATTACTACAAGTATTCTAACGAACTGACACCTAGCCAGTATTTGGATAAGGTGCAGCGCCGTGAAATTTATGATCCCATTCTGACCTTTCAGCTGGCCAACGACTTTAGCGTAAAACGCCTGCTTGGGAAGTATTTACCTGAAGATGAGAAGTCGCGCGGCTTTGCCACTTTACTGGAGTGGAATAACTTTCTGTACGAGCCATCGGATAACATTCTGACCACTCGTATTCAGAATGTACGCGTAGGTGCCGTGCAGTGGCAAATGCGCTCGGTTGAATCGGTAGAAGAGCTGCTGAAGCAGGTGGAATACTTTGTTGATGCTTTGTCGGGGTATCAAAGTGACTTTGCTGTCTTTCCGGAGTTTTTCAACGCACCGTTAATGGGACTGACTGACCAGAGCCAACAAATGGATGCGATTCGTTTTCTGGCTGGGTACACCGAGCTGTTCAGACGGGAAATGTCGCAAATGGCGGTTAGCTATAACGTCAACATTATTACTGGCTCTATGCCGCTTCAGGATGGCGATACAATTTATAACGTGTCGTATTTATGTCGGCGCGATGGTTCTGTGGAAGAGCAGTATAAGTTGCATATTACGCCACACGAAAAACGCGACTGGGTTATTGAAGGCGGTAATGAAGTGAAAGTTTTTGATACCGACGCAGGCCGCATTGGTATTTTGATTTGCTATGACGTCGAGTTCCCGGAATTGGGCCGCATCATGGCCGACGAAGGGCTGGAAATTCTGTTTGTTCCGTTCTGGACGGATACTCGCAACGCTTATTTACGCGTGCGCCATTGTGCTCAGGCCCGTGCGGTAGAGAACGAATGCTATGTGGTTATCTGCGGAAGTGTGGGCAACTTACCTGAAGTAGAAAGTCTGGATGTGCAATATGCCCAATCGGCTGTCTTCTCACCTTCGGACTTCGCCTTCCCGCACGATGCAATCATGTCGGAAACCACACCAAATACAGAAATGCTGATGTTTTCTGACTTAAACCTGGATGAGTTGCGTTATTTGCATCACGAAGGGTCTGTAACGAATAAAAAAGACCGTCGGACGGATATCTACGAGGTGTCGCGTAAGCTTATGGGTTAAAGCTTAAAATAACGCCAAACGGCACCATTGGCTGGCATCAATATAAAGCTGGCCAATATCGGTGCCGTTTAACTTTTGTTTTAGCGGGTGCTTATCCAGAGCATTCCATTCGCCGCGTTCATAAAGCTCCGTCATTTGCAGTAGATACCCCCAGACACCTTCGCGGCCTTTCAAAGCTTTTGTTATTTCTGAAGAAAGGGGAAGTTGTTTGAGAACATTGTCCATCGAGACCCCCAGTATAATATCCAGTAACGAAAGCATACCGGCGAGAAAGGCGCTGGAGCGATGTTTTTCGTTGAGAATTTCAACCGTAACTAACTCCATAAAGCGCGCTCGGGTAACTGATTTAATGGTCAGCTCTTCAGGTTCTCCGGCCGAGACGTTCGCTAACACAACCAGTGTGACAAAGCGGCGAATTTCCGAGTCGCCTAAATAGACCAATGCGTGTTGAATATGCTCAATCTTTTTGCGGCCACCATAAAGTGCGCTATTCACCAATTTCAGCAAGCTGTAAGTCAGTGAAAGGTCCTGCTCAATGATTTGTCGTATCGCATTTAAATCAAGCTCTTTCTTATGCACCTCAGATAATAATGTCAGTTTACTAATGCGGTTTGGCGAGAGTGACTTTTGTTGTACGACCTGAGGTTTCTCAAAGAAAAAGCCCTGAAAATAATCGAAGCCCAATTCAAGACAACGTTCAAACTCGTCGTGAGTTTCAACTCTCTCGGCTAATAGCGGAACGCCCTTTTCCTTGAAAAAACGGATTTTTTCTTCTAAATCTAACCCTTGTTCCTGAATATCAACTTTGACCATGTTGATCATAGGAATAACCGGGTCCCACTGCCCGTCAAAATCGTGGTCGTCTAACGCAATACGGTAGCCTTTCGAAGTGGCGCTGCTGCAGGCCTCAAGTAATGGAGCATCAACGCCAACAGTCTCCAGCAGCTCAACCCAAACCGTCCGGGCATTAAGAAATGAAGGAAAATCATTGAGCAATGTACGGGCATGAAAATTAATAAAAGCCTGCTTACCCATGCACAGTGTCTGAATGTCACCGAGTAAGTGTTGCTCCAGAAGCAATTTGGAGGTTGCCTCATTTGGGTCAATATTAGGAAAACTGTTGGAGTTGCTGTCGCGGAAAAGCAGCTCATAACCGTAGACCTTCTGATCTCTGGTTAGTATCGGTTGTCGAGCAATATAGGAGTAAGACATTATTATTATTGTCTTCCTTGATTAAGCATAGGGTTAGTTCTGACCGATTCTCTCGGGTATACTGCTTATATCTAGTCCTATTTTTATAAAAAAGCAATGAGTCCTGAACGATATCAACGAATTAACCAGATGTTGGACAAACGCCAGCCGGACCTGACCGTTGTCATGGAAAACGTGCATAAAAACCATAATTTGTCTGCGGTGGTTCGCTCGGCAGATGCGATAGGGGTCCATGAAATGCACGCGATATGGCTGACCAAAAAGGCGCGGTTGTCGGGCGGAACTGCTTTAGGAAGCCAGAACTGGGTAAAAATTCACAATCATAAAACCATTGGTGAAGCGCTGGAGGCAACTCAGGGACAAGGTATGCAAGTGGTGGTGACTCATTTGTCAGAACACTCTGTAGACTTCCGTGAGGTCGACTACACCAAACCGACCGCTATTTTACTGGGTCAGGAAAAATATGGCGTAACCGATGAGGCGCTGGATATTGCTGATCATCATGTGATGATTCCTATGGTGGGCATGGTACAGTCACTGAACGTTTCTGTAGCTGGTGCTGTGATGTTGTATGAAGCGCAACGCCAGCGTGAACTGGCGGGTTTGTACGATAAAACGCACGTGAGTGCCGAAGAACGACACCGAGTGCTGTTTGAAGGTGGTCATCCGATTTATGCCAAGGCATGCAAGCGTAAGAATATGCCTTATCCGGAGTTGGATGAAAATGGACAAATTGTCGCGGACGAAGCCTGGTGGCTGGCCATGCGTGCAAGATAAGGAGTAAAGGTGGCGGTAAAAGGACTGCAGCACATTCCACTGACGGTACTTAAAGGTGTGGGCGAAAAGGTTGCGGTTAAGCTGCGCAAGCTGGGCTTAGCCTCTGTCAGTGATGCCCTGTTGCACCTGCCGCTGCGATACGAAGACCGTACCCAAGTGACCGACGTTGCAAATTTGCGTGCTGGTGTGGCAACCAATGTTCTGGTCACTGTGCGGCATGCCGATATTAAGTACGGCCGTAAGCGCATGCTGATTTGTCAGGCCAGCGACGAAACCGGCAGTATCAATCTGCGGTTTTTTCAGTTCAGTGCCGCTCAGTTGAAACAATTTGCTCAAGGCACGCATTTATTAGCTTTTGGTGAAGTGCGCCGTGGCATGACCGGCTGGGAGATGATCCATCCGGAATACCGCGTGGTCAAAGCCGGTGAGCCATTGAATATGCAGGAAACCCTGACACCAGTCTACCCAATGACAGAAGGTGTGACTCAAGGGCTATTACGTAAGATCATCGAGCAGGCACTGACATATCTTCAGCCCGGTTCTTTGCCCGAGCTTTTGCCGGAAAAATTAAGACCCCATCAACTTTCTCTCGAGCAAGCGATTCTAACTTTGCACAGGCCGCCGGTAGACATTTCTCTGGAGCAGTTGGAGCAAGGCAAGCATCCGGCGCAGCAACGACTGGCATCGGAAGAACTTATTGCGCATCAATTAAGTTTGTTGCAGCTACGCCAGTCCCGACAGGCTCAGGCGGGCTTTACCATAAAAGGCAATGGCGAGTTACAAAAGACGTTTCTGAAGCAGTTACCGTTTTCACCGACTGGCGCGCAGGCAAGAGTGGTGAAAGAAATTACCAGTGATATGTCCCGAGGCCAACCAATGATGCGGCTAGTGCAAGGCGATGTTGGTTCGGGCAAAACTCTGGTTGCTGCGCTTAGTGCTCTGGCCGCGATTGAAGCCGGATACCAAGTGGCTTTAATGGCACCAACTGAGCTTTTATCTGAGCAGCACGCTATTACCTTTAGTCAGTGGCTAATGCCGCTGGGAATTAATGTCGCCTGGTTGAGTGGCAAATCAAAAGGTAAGTCCCGTCAGCAATTACTGGCACAGTTGAAGCAAGGTGATATCCAGTTATTGGTTGGTACTCATGCGTTGTTTCAGGCGGATGTTGAGTATCAGCGCCTGGCATTGGTTATTATTGATGAACAGCACCGTTTTGGTGTGCATCAACGGTTACAATTACGTGAAAAAGGCGTTCAGGCCGGTGTGCATCCTCATCAGTTGATTATGACCGCAACGCCTATTCCGCGAACCTTAGCTATGACCGCCTATGCCGACCTAGCCACTTCGGTAATTGATGAACTGCCACCAGGCCGGACACCGGTCACGACGGTTGCCATTCCGGATACCCGGCGGGAACAGGTGGTGGAGCGTGTGCGGGAGGTCTGCACCACTGAAGGCCGGCAAGCTTATTGGGTGTGTACGCTTATTGAAGAGTCCGATGTACTTGAATGTCAGGCAGCAGAAGACACCGCCAATGATCTGCAGGAGCAACTGCCGGGTTTGAGTATTGGACTGGTGCATGGCCGGCTTAAGCACGAGCAGAAAGAGCAGGTCATGCAGGCGTTTAAAGCGGGTGACATTGACCTATTGGTCGCAACAACGGTCATAGAGGTTGGGGTGGATGTTCCTAATGCCTCGCTGATGATTATTGAGAACCCGGAGCGGTTAGGTTTAGCACAGCTACACCAATTACGTGGGCGGGTTGGCCGGGGTTCGGTTGCCAGTCATTGCGTGCTGTTGTATCACAGTCCGTTATCGCAAACTGCGCAGCAACGGTTGGGTGTTTTACGGGAAAGTAACGACGGCTTTGTTATTGCACAGCGAGATTTAGAAATTCGTGGGCCGGGTGAATTGCTGGGCCACCGGCAGACCGGCCTGGCCGAATTAAAAGTGGCTGACTTAGAGCGCGATGAAGCGTTAATACCAGAAGCCCAAAATATTGCTCAGCACGTATTAAAGCACTACCCACAAAGTGCAGAGGCGCTAATTGAGCGCTGGTTACCACGTCGTGACCACTATGCTCAGGTGTGATCATCAAGTACACTAGTACAAAATCAGTTCGGGATAGTTGAATGAACGATAAAAACGAAGAATCCATTGATTTTGGGTACCAAAAAGTAGCCCGTAATCAGAAAAAAAACTTGGTTGCTGATGTCTTTCAATCGGTAGCGGCAAAATACGATGTCATGAACGACTTAATGTCGTTTGGCATTCACCGTTTGTGGAAACGTTACACCATTGACTGCAGTGGTGTTCGCCGCGGTATGAAAGTATTGGATATTGCCGGTGGAACCGGCGATTTAACGGCGCAGTTCTCACGTCGTGTCGGCGCTGAGGGCGAAGTTGTACTGGCCGATATTAACGACGCCATGCTGAAAGTAGGTCGTGACAAATTGCGCGACAGTGGCGTTATTGGCAATGTACGTTATGTGCAGGCTGACGCGGAAGAGCTTCCGTTTGATGACAATACGTTTGACGTTATTACCATTGCTTTTGGCTTGCGTAATGTCACCGACAAAGAGAGAGCTCTGCGCTCTATGCTGCGCGTACTTAAACCTGGCGGACGTGTATTAATTCTTGAGTTTTCTAAACCGGTATCGGCTACGTTGAACCAGGTGTACGACTTCTATTCGTTCAACATTTTACCCAAAATGGGACAGGTTGTTGCCAACGACTCTGACAGCTACCAATACTTGGCAGAATCCATTCGAATGCATCCGGACCAGGAAACATTGAAGTCAATGATGAGCGCTGCCGGGTACGAAAAAGTCGGTTACCAAAACATGACTGGCGGCGTGGTTGCACTGCACCGAGGGTATAAGTTCTGATGACACTATTACCGCTTATTCCAACTTTATTGGTCGAAAAGGTAGCGAATAATCTGCTGCACCGTGACCCGGAGTCGGTGGAGCGTTTGCAGCGTCTGGACGGAAAGCGCCTGCGCTTTCATCTGAAAGAGTTGCCTTTTGAAGTCACCGTGAGTGTGGACACCCACGGTATGCAGCTCAGCACGTCGGATGAGAGCGATGTAGACTGTCGAATTGCAACAGAAATGGGTGTACTGCCTGAGCTGCAGGATACAGCCAACCTGACGCGACTGATCAAAGCGGATTTACTGGATATTGACGGTGACCCTATGCTGGCACAACAGGTGGTCAGCTTGTTTAAGTCGTTAAACGTCGACTGGGAAGCTGAACTGGCGAAGACCATAGGCGACGTGCCTGCACACTGGTTGGGTAAGCTTTGGCGTCGCAGCCGCGAGCAAGTAAAAACACAATGGCAACAGCAGCAGCGCTGGGTTCATGGAGTGTTAACTGAAGAGAAAAAACTATTACCGGTAAGAGCTGAATTTGACCAGTTTAAAACCGATTTACAACAGCTGCGGGCTCAAATTGAGCGCCTTGAACGTCAGTGTCGTGAGAAGAAGGGGTAATGATGCGGACGCGTCGCTTTTACAAAATTACCAAAACACTGCTGAGCTATGGGTTAGATGACCTCATCCCCGCACGCTGGTTGCCCTGGACCATTCGTTTAGGACGTCATGCGTTGTTTTGGTTACCCAATAAGCACAAAGACAAGCCTGCGGGTGTGCGGTTAAGACTGGCGCTCGAAGAGCTTGGTCCGGTGTGGGTTAAGTTTGGCCAAATGCTATCCACCCGCCGCGATCTATTACCGCCTGATATTGCGATTGAACTGGCACGCCTGCAGGACAAAGTGCCTCCTTTCGATGGTCATGCCGCGCAGCGTATTATCGAAAAGTCCTTAGGTTTACAGAGTATTAGTGACTGCTTTGCTGATTTTGACACAACCCCTTTGGCGTCGGCGTCAATTGCTCAGGTGCATACCGGTAAACTGAAGAGAAGGGACGGCGAGTTAACGGATATTGTTATAAAGGTTATTCGTCCGGATATCCGAGAGACTATTAATGCCGATTTGGAGCTGATGGAAACTCTGGCGTCGGTAGCTGCACACCATTTACCGGATGGGCGGCGTTTAAAACCGAAAGAGGTGGTTAAAGAATATCGGAAAACCTTGCTGGATGAACTGGACTTAATGCGCGAAGCAGGTAACGCAATACAGCTAAAGCGCAATTTTGAAAACTCAGACATGCTTTATATTCCGGTGGTTTACAGTGACTACAGTCGCCACAACGTGATGGTTATGGAGCGTATTGACGGTATTCCGGTAAGCGACATTGCTACTCTGCAAGCTCGTGGTGTCGATATGAAAAAGCTGGCTGAACGAGGCGTTGAAGTCTTTTTCACCCAGGTATTCCGCGACAGCTTTTTTCATGCTGACATGCACCCGGGTAATATTTTTGTGGCAAAAGATGACCCCAGAAACCCGCGTTATATCGGTATTGATTTTGGTATTGTCGGAACCCTTAACCGCGACGATAAGCGCTATTTAGCCGAAAACTTTCTGGCCTTTTTTAACCGTGATTACCGTAAAGTGGCGGAGCTTCACGTTGACTCAGGCTGGGTACCCAAGCATACCAATATTGAAGAGTTTGAGTCTGCTATAAGAACGGTTTGTGAGCCTATTTTTGAGAAGCCACTGGCGGAAATCTCCTTCGGACACGTGCTGATCAACTTATTTAATACGGCGCGACGCTTCGAGATGGAAGTGCAGCCGCAGTTGGTTTTACTGCAAAAAACCTTATTGTACATTGAAGGTTTGGGTCGCCAGCTATACCCGGAACTGGACTTATGGAAAACCGCTAAACCATTCCTTGAGCGTTGGATGAATGAGCAACTGGGTTGGCGTGCTATTGTCCGGTCGGTGAAAGAAAACGCGCCGTACTGGGCTGAGAAACTGCCTGAAATGCCCATGATGCTGTATGAAAACTTACGCCAGCAACACAATATTGATGAACGAGAACGACAACTGCGCAGACAACAACTTTTAACTCAGAAGCAGGCTTCAACCTCTCTGTTCTGGACGGTATTAACCGGCAGCGGATTAATTTGTACGACATTACTTTGGAACCAGTCCGAGTTACCTGAGGTTACTATTGGTTCCGGAGTCGTCACTGTTATTCTGGGAATTATGGCCTGGCGCACCCGGCCTAAAACGACAAATAGTGAACTTATTTAACGTAAACGATAGGAAATAAAATGGGTATATCACCTTGGCAGCTCCTCATACTGTTAGTCATTGTTGTCTTGCTGTTCGGCACCAAGCGTCTTCGCAATCTGGGCTCAGACCTGGGAAATGCGGTAAAGGGCTTTAAAAAGTCCATGGGCGATGAAGCGGATGATAAAGATAAAGACGACGACTCGCTGCAACATAAAGAAGAGCATGACGATAAATCAGATTCGGATAAAACCGGGAAATCGTAGATGTTCGATATTGGTTTTTGGGAGTTATTGCTTATAGCGATAGTCGGCTTGCTGGTGCTCGGTCCCGAGCGCCTGCCATCAGCTATTCGTGGCTTCCAGAGAACCTTATCTGGTGTCAGACAATACTCTCAAAAAGTGCAGAGTGAGCTCGATAATGAGCTGCGTATAAAAGAACTGCACGAGCATTTGAAAGAAGCTGAAAGTCAGGACTTGGAAAATTTAAGCCCGGAGCTGCAGCGGTCGCTGGTTGAGCTAAGGAACGCGGCAGCCGATGTTCAGCGACCTTATTCAAAAGCTAAGCGGGAAACTGACGACAAGCCAAAAACGGACACGGATAAAGGTGCAGAATGAGTGATTCGCCTTTATTAGACCACTTGCTTGAACTGAGAAACCGGTTACTGCGCTCTATACTGGTCATTTTGTTGGTGTTTGCTTCACTGGCTTACTTTGCCAATGACATTTACCACTTTGTTGCACAACCTTTGTTGAGTAATATGCCGCTCGGCACGCAAATGATAGCGACGGATGTCGCCGCCCCTTTTTTCACGCCCTTTAAATTAACTCTGGTTGTAGCCCTGACGCTGACGGTTCCTTATTTATTATGGCAAGTGTGGGGGTTTATCGCGCCCGGCTTGTATGGACGTGAGAAGCGCTTAGTGATTCCGCTTTTGGCCACCAGCACGTTACTTTTCTATGCTGGCATTGCTTTTGCTTACTTTGTGGTTTTACCTGTTGCTATGGCGTTTTTTACCGGCGCAGCGCCGGAAGGTGTCACAGTAGCCACGGACATATCCCGTTACCTCGACTTTGTTTTAGCTATTTTCGTCGCGTTTGGTATTGCGTTTGAAACGCCAGTTGCCATTATGCTACTTATTTGGACGGGAACCTGCAGTCGGGAGTCGCTAGCGAAAAAAAGGCCTTATATTATTGTTGGTGCCTTCGCTATTGGCATGTTGCTAACACCTCCGGATGTCATTTCTCAGACGTTGTTGGCCATACCCATGTGGATGCTGTTCGAGTTGGGCTTACAAGTCAGCCGCTGGTACACACCGGGTAAACAGGAAGAAGACGATGTGGTTTGATGCTGGCGTTAATTTAACCAACAAGCGACTGCTGAAGGACCTGGAGGGCGTTATGCTGAGGGCCCGACAGGCAGATGTGCGGAAGCAATTGATCATATCAACCTCTATTGATGAGGCTGAACAGGCCATTAAATTGTGTCAGCAGTTTCCTGAGCAATTGGTAATGACTGTGGGTATTCATCCTCACGATGCTGGTGAAGCACCTGCGGATTACAAACAAACGTTAAAAAAGTTAGCTCAGCACCCTGGCGTCGTTGCTATAGGAGAGTGCGGCCTCGATTTTAATCGCAACTATTCTCCCCGTGACGATCAGGAAGCCGTGTTTGTTGCGCAAATTGAATTGGCGAATGAGCTCAGTCTGCCGCTTTATTTGCATGAGCGTGACGCCATTGACCGACAAATTGAGCTACTTAACCAATACTGTGCTGATAACACGTTATGTTTAACGCATTGCTTTACAGGCGGTGCTGATGAACTTAAACGCTATGCTGAGCGCGGTCACTGGTTTGGTATTACCGGTTGGCTATGTGATGACCGGCGCAATCAGGAATTAGTCGCGGCGCTGCCTAATTTGCCACTCGACAGATTGGTTTTGGAAACTGATGCGCCGTTTTTATTGCCCAGAGGCATTAAACCGCGTCCTAAAATGAATGAGCCCGCATTGTTACCTGTTATCGGTGAAACGCTGGCAAAGCATTTGCAGATATCAACGCAAAAGTTAGCAGAGTTAACCTACGCAAATACTGAGCGATTTTTGTTGCCTGGAGAACAAAGTGACTAAAGCATTCTCACTGAATGTGTTGAAGTGGTTAGTGACAGCTTTAGTCCTGTTGGTCTTACTGGTGCCTGCAGCTCAGGCGCAACTGTTACCGACAAGCCAGTCGGAACTTGCCATTGAGTATACTTCCAGTGAGCAAAAACTCGATTTGGAAACAGCCCGAAATCTTTCAGCCAGCCAATGGTCAAAACTGGAGACTGATCGAGCGTCCTTTGGTTATACCAGTGACGAATATTGGTTTCGTTTCCAACTTGATAATAAACCCTACGATCGCATTTTGCACATTGCCTACCCCTTACTCGACGAGCTGACAATTTATATCATTCAGACTGAAGGGGTAAGAACTTACCAAATGGGTGACACGGTACCGTTCGGTGAGAGGCCAATACCGACTTCAGAGTTTGCGGTTCCATTACCTGAAAATACCAAGGGTGAGATTTACATAAAAACCAATACTCAAAGCTCTATGCGACTGCCTATTGCGGTGCGAACAGAAATTGGTTTCTTTGAAACGCAAATGAACCGACGGATAGCTGAAGGGATCTACTTTGGTGTTTTGCTGTGTATGGCCGTTTATAATCTTTTTGGGTTCATAGCTTCGCGCGAGTCGGAGTTCGGTCTTTACTCACTTTATACCTTATTTTTTGCAGGCCTTATGTTATCGCTGGAAGGTCTTGGCTTTCATTACCTGTGGCCTAATTCCCTGTATTTACAAGATAAGGGGATTCCCATATTCGGGAGTTTAACCTTCTTAACCGCCGCCTTATTCGCTTATCAGCTACTTGAGCTTAAGCGTTATCGGTACACATGGGGCCGGGGCCTCATGGTCATGGCGTTTTTGTCCGCTATCAGCCTGCTAATTGCAATTTTTGCCAGCTACCGAATCAGTATTCATGTTTTGTTAAGTCTTGCAGCGCCCGGGTGTTTGTTCCTGTTACTTGTCGGTGCTTATATGTGGCGTAAAGGCTTCGTGTACGCCCGTATTTTTACGCTGGCCTGGTGCAGTTTACTGGTCTCCGTTGTTGCTAACTCGCTGGGATACCTTGGCGTTATTGACAGTATGTTCATTCAACGCCATGCCATTATGATAGGCTCCGGAATTGAAATCCTGCTGTTGTCCTGGGTTCTGGCTGTACGTTATAGCGTACAACGTAAAGAACGCTTGCGGGCCGAACAGCGCTATAACCGTGAACTGGCGGAAAGTGTTGATGAGCGTACATTTGAGCTGCAGGTCGCTTTAAGAGAATTGCAGGATGTAAATACCGAGCTGGAGCAGAAGAACACGGAAGACCCGCTAACTGGGCTTTACAATCGTCGTTACTTTCAGCAACACCTTGATCGTGAATTAAGACGAACTCTGCGTCGCGAGTTGCCCCTGGCATTATTAATGATTGACGTTGACCACTTTAAGCCCGTTAATGACACCCATGGGCACTTAGCTGGTGACCAAATCTTGCAGCAGCTGGCAGGTTTAATGCAGAAACATGCAAAGCGTGCTGCTGATATTGTGTGTCGTTATGGCGGCGAAGAGTTTGCCATCATTCTTCCTGAAACCGACTTACAGGAAGCTGAGATTTTTGCAAAGCAATTGCTTGAGCAAGTTCGTGAAACTGAGTTTGAAACCAATGCCGGCTTGCTTAAAATTACTTTGAGTGTTGGCGTTATCTCCACCAGCACACGTGTTTTTGATAACGTTGATGAACTCTTTAAAGCCGCAGATGATGCATTGTACGCCGCGAAACATGACGGCCGCGACCGAGTTGCGGTGCAGTAACTAATCAGGAGTCAAAGATGATAAACCAGGGTGCTTTTCCGGGCAGACGACTGCGACGCTTACGCCGCCATGACTTTAGCCGGCGGCTTGTGGCGGAAAATCAGTTAAGCGTTGATGATCTCATTTATCCTATGTTTGTACTGGAAGGTGAAAATCAGCGCGAACAAGTCAGCTCGATGCCAGGTGTTGAGCGCGTTAGTATCGACTTACTGCTTCAGGAATGTGCAGAACTGGTCAGTCTGGGGGTTCCTATGGTCGCATTATTCCCCGTTACGCCGGCATCGGCAAAGTCGGAAATGGCAGAGGCTTCTTATGACGATAACGGATTAGCACAGCGTGCGGTTAAAGCGATAAAAGCGAAGTTTCCGGAGCTGGGTGTTATGACCGACGTTGCTTTGGATCCGTTTACGACTCATGGCCAGGACGGCATTATCGATGACAGCGGCTATGTGCAGAACGACATTACTACTGATATTCTCGTTAAGCAGGCCTTGTCTCATGCGCGAGCCGGCGCTGACGTTGTGGCGCCGTCGGATATGATGGACGGCCGCATTGGTGCTATTCGAAAAGCGCTGGAGTCTGAAGGTTTTATTAATACTCAAATTATGGCGTATTCGGCTAAATATGCCAGCGCGTTCTACGGTCCGTTCCGCGATGCTGTCGGCTCTGCCGGTAACCTGAAGGGTGGCAATAAAAAGACGTATCAGATGGACCCTGCAAACTCAGATGAAGCCCTACAGGAAATAGCACTGGATATTCAGGAAGGCGCAGACATGGTTATGGTAAAACCGGGTATGCCTTATTTGGATATTGTGCGCCGGGTTAAAGACAACTTTGGTGTACCAACTTTCGCTTACCAGGTGAGCGGTGAGTACGCCATGCTGCAAGCTGCCATTACTAACGGTTGGTTAGGCCAGGATGTCATTGAAGAGAGTCTGTTAAGCTTTAAGCGTGCAGGCGCCGACGGTATTCTCACTTATTTTGCGAAAACGGTTGCCGAATATTTGGCTGAGAAAAAACGTTAAGCTGTGATTTCATCGGCAAGCTGTGCGAGTAGCCCCTCGCGCAGCGCGCCTGTAGTAACTTCAAATGTATCGACATTGAGTGTTTTTAGCACGGCAAACAGTATGGTGATTCCACCAACTAAAACAGCACGACGGTCATCCCTTAAACCGGCAAAATTCAGACGTTCTACTTGCCCCTGTTCAACACAGCGCTGAATGAGTTGACCTAACCATTCCCGGCTTAGTACCTGCAGGCCTTCTGCTGTCGCAATTTCACTGATTGCTCGAAAGGTACCAGACGCTCCCAATACTCTTAACCAGCCATGCTTTTGGTAGTCATTAACATAGGGAGCAAGTAACTGCTCGGCGGTTTGTGACGCTTGCTCAATGCTTTTGCTGTCAATGCGCCCCTGTTTAAAAAAGCGATTTTGAAAAACCACACAGCCCATATCGAGACTGTTGAGAATATTGGCCTGGGGACCGGTACCTGCAATAACTTCCGTGCTGGCTCCGCCAATATCAATGACCAGGACCTTGTCTTTGCATTGTGAAGCACTGCAAACGCCGGCATAGATCAATTCGGCTTCGCGTTCACCGGTAATGATTTCAATGGGAAACCCCAGCACAGCTTCAAATTTCGCAAGAAGCTGGCTTCTATTACTGGCTTTACGCAAAGCAGCGGTAGCTACCGCTTTAATGGCATGTGGCTGAAAGCGTTCAAGTTCTTTCGCAAACAAATTCAGGCAATGTACACCGCGTGAAACAGCCGGGTCGTCTATGCTGTCATTCTCATCGAGTCCGTCAGCTAAACGAACCTTTTGCTTATGGCGGGCCAAAATTCGGGGTTTAGGGAAGAATCCTGTCATGGAAACTTCTGCCATCAACAAATGAAAACTGTTGGATCCCATGTCGATGGCAGCGAGTTTGCGCTTTTTTGCAGGCATATTACGACGCGTTGCGCGGTGGCCCTGGGCGACGACCACGAGGCTTACCCTTGCCTCCGCCGCCGGAATTATGGCGACGGCGACGCTGTACAGGACGAGGGCGTCTTAAGTCAGACAATAACGCGTCAGGGTCGTACTTGGTTACCGGAATTGTATGACCAATATAGTCTTCAATAGCCGGTAAGTTGTAGACGTACTCTTCGCACGCCAGGCTTATTGCAGCGCCACTGGCTCCGGCTCGCCCGGTACGACCTATACGGTGAACATAGTCTTCGCAGTCATCAGGCAGGTCGAAGTTATACACATGCGTCACTTCGGGAATATGCAGACCACGTGCAGCAACATCGGTTGCGACTAAAAAGTCGAGCTTACCTTCAGCGAAGTCTTCCAGAATGCGTAAGCGTTTTTTCTGCGGGACATCGCCGGTGAGCAGACCTGCGCGGTGTTCATTCGCAACTAACCAGCCGTGTACTTTCTCACAACCATGTTTGGTATTAGCGAAAACAATAGCTTTATCCGGCCAGTCTTCTTCAATAAGCGTGAGTAATAACGGGAATTTTTCCGGCTTCGAGGGGTAGAACAACTCTTCTGTTACCCGTGTCGCGGTTTTCTGCGATGGTTCGACTTCAAGCTTAGTTGGTGCGTTCATGTGCTCGTAGGCGAGTTCTTGCACGCGATAAGACAATGTTGCTGAGAACAGCAGATTTAAGCGCTTGGCCGGTTCCGGCATTTTCTGCAACAAATAACGAATGTCATCGATAAAGCCAAGGTCAAACATGCGATCAGCTTCATCCAGAACCACAACCTCAATGTCGTTGAGACTGAACAGGCCTTGCTTATAAAAATCGATAAGTCGTCCTGTGGTACCAACCAGTATGTCGGGTTGTGAAGCTAGCTGCTCTTTTTGGCCTTCGTAACCTTCGCCACCATAGATAACGCCCATTTTCAAACCACAGTGCTCAATAAGAGCATCGGCGTCGTGCGCTATCTGAATAGCCAGTTCGCGAGTAGGAGCCATAATGAGTGCGCGCGGGCCCGATTCTGTTTTTTCGGACGATTCGTTCTGCATTAAGCGGTTGAAAGTAGCCAGCAGAAATGCCAAGGTCTTCCCTGTACCTGTCTGGGCTTGGCCGGCAACATCACGCTCAGAGAGAGCAACAGGCAGACTTAATGCCTGAATTGGAGTACAATACTCGAATCCGGCACTGGATATTGCTTGCTGGATTTTGGGGTGAAGCGCCAAATCAGCAAAGCGAGTTTCTGTAAGATGTGTTTTAGTCATAAGTTATAAGCATATCAGTTTGCGCTTGTATTCAAAAACAGAAATAATACTATTCTAATATTTCCACGCGAAGAAAGTAGCGGAGAGTACCATGAGTGACGCAATAGTTCAGCTAAGTGATGACAGTTTTGATGCTGATGTCATTAATTCCGATAAACCCGTATTAGTCGACTTTTGGGCTGAATGGTGTGGACCATGTAAAATGGTAGCGCCTATTCTTGATGACATTGCCAGCGAATACGCTGACAAATTGGTTATCGGCAAGCTGAATGTCGACCATAATGAACAAACACCACCTAAGTACAACATTCGTGGCATTCCAACGTTATTGTTGTTTAAAGGCGGTGAAGTTGTTGGAACCAAAGTGGGCGCATTATCACGTGCTCAATTAACCGAGTTCCTTGAACAGCATATTTAATGATTGTCAAAAAGCGGCGCGTTATGCGCCGTTTTTGTTGAGAAAACTGGACGGATTGCTTTTTTGGTGATAACTTCTGCTCATTAACTGTTCATACGGGTTCACCAACTCCACCGGTTAACCTGTTTTAAAATGAAACTTCTGTTTCTGGTTTCGCACTTCGCGAATTCCGAAAGTTCCAATTGTTTTACTTTCTAGAGTCAAATTAAAAAAGGCTTTGTGTTCAATCGATAACTCGAAAACCCTCCTATGAATCTAACAGAACTTAAAGACAAACCCGTAAACGAGCTAGTTCAGCTCGCGGACTCAATGGGCCTTGAGAATATGGCCCGCTTGCGCAAGCAAGACATCATTTTCGCTATTTTAAAAGCGCATGCTAAAAGTGGTGAAGACATTCACGGTGGCGGTGTGCTGGAAATTCTGCAGGATGGCTTCGGCTTCTTGCGTTCAGCCGATTCGTCTTACCTGGCTGGTCCGGACGATATTTACGTCTCCCCAAGCCAGATTCGTCGCTTTAATCTGCGTACGGGTGACACTATCGGCGGGAAAATTCGCCCACCGAAAGATAGCGAACGTTATTTTGCCCTGCTGAAAATTCGCGAAGTTAACTTCGACAAGCCTGAAAACTCCCGCAATAAAATCTTATTTGAAAACTTAACACCGCTGCACGCGGAAGAGCGTTTTCATCTAGAGCGTGGTAATGGCAGTAAAGAAGATATCACTGCACGGGTACTGGATTTATCGGCTCCTATCGGTAAAGGTCAGCGCGGGCTTATTGTCGCGCCACCAAAAGCGGGTAAAACCTTACTATTGCAGAATATTGCGACGTCTATCGCGGCGAATCACCCAGATGCAGAACTGATTGTGCTGTTGATTGATGAACGTCCGGAAGAAGTCACCGAAATGCACCGCCTGGTGCATGGCGAAGTGGTTGCTTCAACCTTCGATGAGCCTGCCAGCCGTCACGTTCAGGTAGCGGAAATGGTTATCGAAAAAGCGAAACGCCTGGTTGAGCACAAAAAAGACGTGGTGATTTTGCTGGACTCAATTACTCGCCTTGCCCGCGCTTATAACACCGTTATTCCAAGCTCGGGTAAAGTGTTAACCGGTGGTGTGGATGCTAACGCCTTGCACAAACCGAAGCGTTTCTTTGGTGCAGCCCGTAATGTAGAAGAAGGTGGTAGTTTAACCATTATTGCAACCGCGCTTATTGATACCGGCTCGAAGATGGACGAAGTCATCTACGAAGAGTTTAAAGGTACCGGTAACATGGAGCTGCACCTGAATCGTAAGTTGGCTGAGCGCCGTGTGTTCCCGGCCATTGATTTCAACCGTTCAGGTACGCGTCGTGAAGAATTACTGACTACGCCGGACGAGCTGCAGAAAATGTGGATACTGCGCAAAATCATGCACCCAATGGGCGAAGTTGAAGCCATGGAGTTCTTGATTGACCGTCTGCAGATGACCAAAACCAATGACGAATTCTTCGAATCGATGAAACGTCAACGCAACAGCTAAGCGGCGTATGAAATATCAAGATTTGCGTGATTTCATCGCGCTCCTGGAGGAGCGCGGTGAACTTAAACGCATCCAACAAGAAATCGATCCCTACCTAGAAATTACCGAAATATCAGACCGCACCTTAAAAGCCGAAGGCCCTGCCTTATTGTTTGAAAACGTGAAAGGCCACGATATGCCGGTATTAGCTAACCTGTTTGGTACGCCAGAGCGGGTGGCTTTAGGTATGGGGCAAGAGTCGGTGACCGCTTTACGCGATGTCGGTAAGTTACTGGCATTTTTAAAAGAGCCAGAGCCGCCTAAAGGGTTTCGTGACGCCTTGAATTTACTGCCTAAGTACAAAAAAGTGCTGAGTATGTCGCCGAAAAACATTAAAAAGGCGCCCTGTCAGCAAGTGGTAATGAGTGGCGACGACGTTGACTTAACCAAGCTGCCAATACAGCATTGCTGGCCGGGCGATGTAGCACCGTTAGTGACCTGGGGTCTTACGGTAACTCGAGGTCCGCATAAAGAACGCCAGAATTTAGGCATTTATCGCCAGCAACTTTTGGGGCCGAATAAGCTTATTATGCGCTGGTTGTCGCATCGCGGCGGCGCGTTGGATTTCCAGGAGTGGTGCCAGCAGCATCCGGGTGAGAAGTTCCCTGTGTCGGTAGCCTTAGGTGCTGATCCTGCGACCATTTTAGGTGCAGTAACACCGGTGCCGGACAGCTTGTCTGAATATGCTTTTGCCGGGCTGCTGCGCGACAGCAAAACCGAAGTGACGGAATGCATCAGCAATGAACTACAAGTACCGGCGCATGCAGAAATCATTCTTGAAGGTTACATAGAGCCGGGCGAAATGGCACCGGAAGGACCTTATGGCGACCATACCGGGTATTACAACGAAGTGGATGAGTTCCCGGTATTTACAGTGACTCACGTGACTCATCGTAAGGATCCTATCTATCACAGCACCTATACCGGACGTCCACCGGATGAGCCCGCTGTGCTGGGTGTTGCTTTAAATGAGGTATTCATTCCCTTGTTACAAAAGCAATTCCCGGAAATTGTGGATTTTTATTTACCCCCGGAAGGCTGTTCGTATCGTTTGGCCGTAGTCACTATGAAGAAACAATACTCGGGGCACGCCAAACGGGTGATGATGGGTGTCTGGTCTTTCTTGCGCCAGTTTATGTACACCAAGTTTGTGATTGTGTGCGACGACGATGTGAATGCGCGAGACTGGAAAGATGTGATTTGGGCAATGACGACCCGAATGGATCCGGCACGTGACACCACTCTGGTTGAGAACACGCCAATTGATTATCTCGACTTTGCCTCTCCGGTGTCTGGTCTTGGGTCAAAAATGGGCATGGATGCAACCAACAAGTGGCCAGGTGAGACCGACCGCGAGTGGGGCGAGCCTATTGTCATGAGTGAAGATGTTAAGCAGCGTGTCGACGAGCTGTGGGACGAACTGAACATTATGGAGTCGTGAATGAGTCAACAAATGACCTGTAAAGCCGAGATTTCGCGCCAGTTGGCGGACGCTGTTTGGGAAGTGCGTTTGCAATTGCCACAGCCGGTGGAGTTTAAAGCAGGCCAATATCTGATGGTAGTCATGGGTGAAAGAGACAAACGGCCTTTTAGCATTGCTTCATGTCCTTCAGATAAAAGTGAGTGGTTACTTCATGTTGGCGCTACGCCGGATAACAGCTACGCAATGGAAGTGTTGGATAAAGTGCGCGCCGACGGGGAACTAGATATTGATGCGCCGGATGGTAGTGCCTTTTATCGTCAGGAAAACACTAAGCCAGCAGTTTTAATTGCTGGTGGTACAGGGTTTTCCTATGCTTATTCGATTTTGCAGCAGCATTTGCGTCTTTCACCGGAGCGGCCACTAAGTCTCTATTGGGGCGCAAAAAGCCTAAGCGACCTGTATTTGCATGAAAAGCTGGAAAGTCTGGCAGAGCAATATGAGCATTTTGATTATCATCCAGTGGTCGAAGACGCCTCGGGTGATTGGCCTTATTCAATTGGCTTAGTGCATCATGCCGTTATGGCAAGGCAGAAAAACTTGTCGGACTGCGAAGTCTATATGGCTGGACGTTTTGAAATGGTGCGCGTTATCCGCGACGACTTTGTGGCTAAAGGTGTGCCGTTAGAAAACCTTTACGGCGACGCTTTGTCCTTTATTTAATTGCACGGAAAGTAAATTTGTTAAACCAATAAGCTGCGTTATACTGACGCCGCTTTACCAAGGGGTGCCGGCAACGGCTGAGATGCATTAGCGAACCCTTAAAACCTGATCCGGTTAATACTGGCGTAGGGATGGTAGAAAACCCGTCTAATACAGCCTTACCGGATCGTTTCTGACTCTGTTGTTTCGAGGAAATGATCCATGAAAAGAATTTACTCATACTTGGCAGCCAGCATTGTTACTGGGCTATCAACTTCGCCTGCACTTGCTTATGTTGCAGATGACACTCAAGCTACGCAAGACATCGAAATTATTGAAGTGAGTGGTGACTTTCACCGCCGTACCTTAAATGAAACCACCAGCAGTGTTTCTATCATTGATAAAGACGCCATGCAGCAGCGTCACTCTCAGCATTTACAGGACACTCTGAATAGCTTCGCCAACGTGAATTTCTCAGGTGGTACCTCCACGGCTCGCTTTATTCAAATTCGTGGTATTGGCGAGCGTTCTCAGTTTGTTGATCCGGTGACACCGTCCGTCGGCTTATTGATTGATGGTATTGATTACAGTGGACTAGGCAGTGCGGGATCACTTTTCGATATTAATCAGGTCGAAGTTTTCCGTGGACCACAAAGCGGTCGCTTTGGGGTGAATGCGATGGCCGGCTTACTGTTGCTTGATAGCACAGCACCGAGCAGCGATTTTAACGGTGAGTTTCAGTTATCGGCGGGAAATTATTCTGAAGCCATGGGTGGTTTAGCCATGGGCGGTAGCTTGGGGGCATTAGGTAACGCTCGTTTCTCAGTCAGTCAGTTCCAGCAAGACGGCTATATGGAGAACACCTACCTTAACCGTGATGATACCGAACAACGTGACGAGCTAAGTGCCCGCTTACTGCTCGATACTGAGCTTAGCAAAGACTGGTTACTGCAGACGGTTCTGCATTATAACGATGTCGATAACGGTTACGACGCTTTCAGTCTGGATAACACGCGCGAGACTCTGTCTGATGAGCCGGGTTTTGACCGTTTAGAAAGTCAGGCGCTGCGTTTGCAGTTGAGTTACCTGGGCTTTGATAACAGCCGACTAGAAATGTCCGTTAACCAGCTGGATGCAGACACGGGTTATGCCTACGATGAAGACTGGACTTACGAAGGTATAGCGCCGGGCTGGGAGTATTCTGCTTTTGATGCTTACTTCCGCGATCGTGATGACAAAACAGCCGAAGTTCGTTGGTTGTCAGATGAGCCTGAAACACTATTTGGCATCGACAGCGAATGGGTTCTTGGTCTGTATTACTACGACAAGTCGGTACAGTTAACTCGCGATTATTTTAACTGGGATTTAGGCGTGCCGGCCATTTTTGAAAGCGATTATGACAGCAAGCACAGTGCGCTTTACGGTGAATTGACTCAACACTGGAGTGACCGCGTTAGCACTATTACCGGCTTACGAGTGGAGCGTTACAATAATGACTATCTGGACAGTCGTGGAATCACCGCAGAACCAGAAGATACCATGATTGGCGGTAACTTCAGCCTGCGCTATAAGGCTTCCGGGGAAAGCTACCTGTACGCAACGGTAGCCCGCGGTTATAAAGCCGGTGGTGTTAACGGGGAAGCCCTGGGTAAAGCTGAAGATCAGGGACTGGAAGAATTAGAAAACTATCTATTGGAGCGAGCAACTTTCGTTCCTGAAATTCTCTGGAGTACAGAGTTAGGTGTTAAAGGTAGTAGCCCCGATGGCCGTTTAACTTCACGGGTTAGCGCGTTTTACCACTGGCGCGACGATGTTCAGTTAAAAGGTTGGGTGAATCGCGATCAGTCATTTGTCGGTTATATCGAAAATGCAGCAGAAGGCACGGGCTATGGGCTGGAAGCCGAAATTCGAAATCAGTTTACTGACTGGCTGGCTGTTTTCGCGTCCGCCAGTTGGTTAAAAACCGAAATTGACGGTTTTGTGACCGAAGACGGTATGGACATGACTGGCCGTGAACAGGCGCAGGCACCTAACTACCAGTTTAATATTGGCCTTGAGGGCTGGGTTGGCGAGAACTTCCAGTGGGTGATTCAGGCCGATGGTAAAGATGAATTCTATTTCTCCGATTCGCATAACCAAAAAGCCGATAGCATGGCAGTATTGCACCTTGCGTTGAACTATCATTACCAAGACTGGCGTATCAGTTTCTGGGGTCGTAATTTAACAGATGAAGACTATGAAATTCGTGGCTTCTATTTTGGTAATGATCCACGTAAAGAATACATTCCCGAAACTTACGTGCAGTATGGTGAACCCCGTCGCTTTGGGGTCACTGTCAGTAAGTCGTTTTAAAGGAGGGTAACATGCAAGTTTCAGTGGAAATGTCGTTGTATCCTTTAGCTGACAACTATCTGGATACCATAAAAGACTTTATTGAGCGCTTAAACCAGCATTCAGAGTTAACGGTTCTGACCAATACGATGAGCACCCAAGTCTATGGTGAGATGCAGGACGTTATGGGTATTTTAGGTGAAGAAATGGAACTGCTTTTTCAAAATGTGCCTTCGAATGTTCTGGTTTGTAAGTTTATTAACAAGGATTTAAGGCCGGAGAATGCTTGAGTCTTCGCTCGAATTCTGGCTTGAACAGCTAATGGTCAGTTCCCCCTGGGAGCTGACCGCTTTAGTTCTGGCGCTTGGCTATCTCGTACTGGCCGCGCATCAACGGCAATGGTGTTGGGCTGCCGCCGCGGTCAGCTGTACTATTTACGCCGTGTTGTTTTGGCAGGGCCGGTTGTATATGGAGTCTCTGCTTCAGACCATATACATTGCTTTGGCCGGATATGGCTGGTGGCAATGGCAGCGTCAGCAAAGTGCTGCAAAAGAAAGCCCTGACGGCGCAAAGTATCCACTTCGATGGCACTTTACACAATGGGCCTGGTTAGTTCCTCTGGCAGCTCTAATTGCTTATTTGTTGTCGGTCTACACAGACGCGGACGCTGTGTGGTTAGACACTTATACAACGGTCTTCAGTTTGTTAGCGACTTGGTTGGTAACCAAGAAGGCCTATGAAACCTGGTGGTACTGGCTGGTCATAGACAGTGTTTACGTTTATTTGTACGCCAGCAAAGGCTTTGTTGCTACTGCTTTGCTTTTTGTTGTTTACCTTATTCTGGTTGTTTACGCCATGTGGCGCTGGCGCCATGACACTCAGTTAAAGTCCGTGGGCGAAATTGGGTGATAGATAAGCCAAGAGAAATACAGCTTTTAGCGTCCGGGCAGTCCAATCAGGCTTTACGCTTAATAACGGACACTGACGACTACGTATTGAAACGTTGGCGGAATGAAGAAGTATTTGCAGTTGACAGAGAACTGGAAGTGTCGCTGCAGCAACAGCTGGCTGAGCGTTCTTTAGCTCCTGAAATATTGGACTACCACACGGGGGAGGGCTGGCTATTGCAACCTTATTACAAAGCCCCTTCACTAGAGCAGGTCACTTCATCTCCGTTAATTAAAGCCACAGTGCTGGCTGAGACGCTGGCCAAAATTCACTCCGTGCACGTTGATATTCCATCCTGGTCAATGGCGGAGCGGATTGAGCATTACTTGCGGCAACTGCAAGCTTTGGATGCACCCTATGTAACAGTTATGCGGGAACAGCTAAAACCTTTTGCCTCAGTTATTGACGACTGGCTCAGTTTTCCTGTGTTGTGTCACAACGACTTATCTATGAACCATATTTTGATGACCGACCCTATGAGAATCATTGACTGGGAATATGCGGGCATAGGGAATCCGCTGTTTGATATTGCCAGTACCATAAAGATTAACCAGCTAAATAGTGAAATGGTCGAGCGTTTAATTTCTGATTATGAAAAACGAACTCACTACCAGGTTGATCGACAACGTTTGTCACAATGGTGTGAGTTTGTGGAATGGCTGAACAAAGTGTGGCAGCATTTGTTCCTACATACCTCTTAATGTGAACACATTGCCATGACCGATAGAAAACTGACGGAACGCGTGTACGGTTATTTAGCTGAAGACGAAGATGCCCGTGTATGTAAGGACATTCCTGAATCAGCCTGTAATGAGCAGCCTCGCTCGTTTGTTTTAATGTTGCTATCGCTAATGTTAACAAAGTTGGGCGATAGCCTGGTCAGCGCCCGTTTGGTACTGCCGTGGATGCTGAGTTCTCTCGGAGCCCCTGCTATATTCATTAGTGCGCTGGTACCACTACGTGAATCATTAGCGTTATTACCTCAGCTTTTTGTGGCTCAAAAGCTTCGTGAACAACCGGTACGCAAATGGTTCTGGGTTGCCGGTAGTATCGGCCAGGCTTTGTCCCTGTTGGCCATGTTGTTTGCAGTAGCGACCTTAGATGGCGATATGCTGGGCTGGTCGGTCGTTATACTGCTGGCGCTGTTCAGTTTGTCACGAGGCATTTGTTCGGTAGCCAACAAAGATGTGACCGGAAAAACGGTGTCTAAAACCCGTAGAGGAAGGATGTCGGGTGTTGCGGCTTCTGCTGCAGGACTGCTGACCTTACTTACTGCACTCGTTATCATTTTTGCTCCGGAGATGGATGGTCAGCGACCTCTGTTTGTTGCTCTTCTAGGAGCGGGAGTTGTGTTATGGGTAGTTGCAGCACTGCTTTATGCAGGAATCCCTGAAGTTGCGGGGGCAACAGAAGGCGGCGGTAATGCGTTGACCGAAGCAATAAAATCAATGTCGCTTCTTTGGCAGAATCGTCAGTTTGGTCATTTTGTGGTATCACGTGCGTTATTGGTAGCGGCTGCTTTCGCTATTCCTTACATTGTTGTTTTAATACAGCGGGAAGGCGAAGCCGAGTTAACAAGCTTAGGCAGCTTAATGCTGGCCAGTGGGCTTGCTGGTTTACTGGCAGGGCGTTTTTGGGGGCGTTGGTCTGACTCAGCCAGTCATCATGTTATGGCTGCCGCTTCCGTTATGTCGACCCTGGTTATGGGCGCAGCCTTAGCACTTTATTATTGGGCTCCTGATGCGTTAGGTATGCAGTGGGTGGCAGCTGTTTTGCTGTTCAGTTCAGCGGTGGCTCACCATGGTGCCAGGGTGGGGCGAAAAACTTACTTGGTGGATATGGCAACTCAGGATAATAGAGCACAATTGACTGCAGTATCGAACACGGTAATGGGTGTTGTGCTTTTAGCGGGTTTATTGTTGGGCTGGGTTGATGCTGCTTACGGCGTAGCTGCGGTACTGTGGGTGTTGGCCGCAATAGGCGTTATTGCAACCTTTACAGCATTGCGATTGCCAGACGTATCAGGTTGATACGTCTGGCTAACCGAATCCATTATTTTCCGCGAATTACCGCGTAGAGGCCAATAATAACAGCGGCAACTCCACCAATTAAATACCAAATGGTGTTGTCAGTTGGCTCATTTGTCGCCATTTCAGACATTTCAGAAGCCAGAGACTGAGAAGCTTCATACGAAAAATACAGTAAAATAGCACCAACAACTAATAGAACAATACCTACGATACGAGTCATAAAGTCTTCCTTTTGTTGTGTTAACAACTTATCAATATAAAGCAGTGAGCAAGATCTTCAAGTTTCCTTACGAAATTTTGATCTATGTCATCTGATATATTCCCAAACCAGAAAAATGTCGGTAATTGTTAAAGGGCTGATCGCGTTTAAAACGAAAATAACAAAAGTAAGGCGGAACTATGAGCAGAGCATCTTTCAAGCTGGGTTATTTAGCCCTTTCACTGTCTGCCGCGTTAGCAATTCCGAATACCGGTTTTGCACAGCAGGCAGGCGTTAATGCAGAGTCAGACGAATCGATGGAGCGCATTGTTACCCTGGGTTCCCGAGTGAACGGCCGTACAGCAACTGAGTCGGCATCGCCTATCGATATTATTTCTGCTGAGCAACTGGTGAATACCGGTGCAACGGAATTAGGTAAAGCTCTGCAAATGAGTGCACCGTCTTTTAACTTCTCCAGTACGACCATTTCTGATGGTTCGGATATTATCCGTCCGGCGACTTTGCGGGGACTTAACCCTGACCAAGTATTGGTGCTGGTTAACGGTAAGCGTCGTCACCAACAAGCTCTTGTAAACGTGCAGGAGACCATTGGTAAAGGCTCTGCTGGTTACGATATTAACGCGATTCCTATTACAGCGGTTGAGCGCGTTGAAATTCTTCGTGATGGAGCTGCAGCTCAATATGGTTCTGATGCGATAGCCGGTGTTATTAACATTACGCTCAAAAGTTCAGATGGTGGAAGTATCTCAGCGGAAATTGGACAGACCTATGAAGGCGATGGTGAAGTTAATACCGTTGGAATTAACTTTGGTAAGGCGTTTGAAAAGGGGTTCTTCAACGGTACTTTAGAATACCGTGACCGTAATATGACAAATCGTGCCTCTCCAGCCGAAGCATCCCTGATTGGTGACTGGTCGTCACCCAGTGGCGACCCTGTGGTTCGTCTGCATATTGGTGACGCAGACTCTGAAAATCTGTATGCCTGGTTTAACTCCGGTTATAACCTGGGCAACACCACAGAGCTTTATGCATTCGGTGGGGTTTCAACCCGCGATGGTGGGTCTTCGGGCTTTTTCCGTGGCAGAGGGCACCCGAGAACAATCGAAGCCATTTATCCGGACGGCTTCTTACCAAAACTAGAAACCGAGGCGGATGACCAGTCTCTGGCGGTTGGTATTCGAGGGGACCTGCCGAATGCCTGGTTATGGGATGCCAGCGTTGTCTACGGTAAAAATGAATTCGGCTTTAATTCATCAAACTCAGCGAATGTCAGTTGGTACTACGAACCTCACCCAGATGGCGGCATTTACGGTGAAACGCCTACGTCAGCCTTCGACGGTGAACTAGTGTTTGAGCAAACTACGTTCAATTTAGACTTTAACGGAACCGTTGATATAGCCAATGAGCTGCTTTATTTAGCTTTCGGCCTGGAAATGCGCCAGGATGGTTATGAGATAAATCCGGGTGACCCTGTTTCCTGGGCTTATGGCCGGACCAATGATCCTAGTGTGGAAATCGTAACCTCATCGGGAGCTGGTGCAGAGGCTGGTATACAAGGCTTCCCGGGATTTAGCCCAAGCCAGGCTGTAGACGCAACTCGTGATAGCTATGGTGCTTATGTCGATGCAGAATATTATGTTACTCCTGACTTTTTGTTAGCCGGTGCGTTGCGTTACGAAGACTACGACATAGCGGGTGACAACATTTCCGGTAAGCTTTCTGCTCGTTATGACATCGATAACGACTTTTCTGTTCGAGGAACGGTAGCGACAGGCTTCCGGGCGCCGGGTGTGCAGCAAATTTATTACAGCCAGGTATCGACAAACATTGTTAATGGAACCTTGGTGGAAACGGGAACCATAGCTAATGATGATGAAGTGGCTCGTCAGTTTGGTATTAACGCACTCGAGGAAGAAACTTCTGAAAGTATTAGTTTAGGTCTAATTAAGCGCTTCGACAGTGGCTTTGATCTAACAATGGATTTCTACCAAATTAATATCGATGATCGGATTGTTTTGTCGGAATCTTTAACAGCTAGTGTCGGTGCGGAGTTTGGCCAGGTCCTGGAGGATAATAACCTCGGTGCGGCTCAGTTTTTTACCAACTCTGTTGATACAAAAACAACAGGTTTAGATGTCATTGCCTCATATCCGACTGAGCTTTTGGACGGTAATCTGAACTTAACCGCCGCTATGAGCTTTATGAATACTGACGTTGAACAGGTTAATTCGGTGTCTTCACTAATTCCGGGCGAGCAAATTTTTAACGATACCCAAATTTTGCGTCTTGAAGAGGGGCAGCCGAGTGAAAAAGCGACATTAAGTGGTGACTGGACCCGCGATGCCTGGAACGTCAACTTAGCTCTAAATTATTTTGGACCCGTTGAAGGCCAGGCTTTTACTGGTGTTCGTCATGAGTGGGGCGGTAAGTGGTTAACTGACCTTTCTGTTGGTTATGACTTTACCAGTAACTTAAATGTTCGTATCGGTGCAAATAACTTGTTCGATACCTATCCTGATGAATGGGGCAGTGCAGGTTCACCATTCTCTGATGCCGGCTTTAAATACGGTTGGGAAACCTTCCCGTTTGGTATTAATGGTGGATACTATTATGCTCGCCTGAACTATACGTTCTAAGTGCTGCATTGCTTATCAGTATAAACAAAAACGCCCCTTTGAAAGGGGCGTTTTTTAGTTAGCTAAGCTGACAGTTTAATTGCCTAAATAAGAGGTCAGCATCCAGGCTGTTTTTTCCTGCTCTTTAATGTAGTCGCTCATCAGGGCGTTGGTACCTTCATCACCAGCTTCATCAGAAATTTCAAGAATTTCACGTTGCAGTCGAATTGTAGTCTGATAGCTGTCCAGAATATTAGCTACACAGGCACGACCTTCGTGTACATCTTTAACTTCTTCAATTTCGCTGTTCTTGATGTATGTTGAGTAAGCATGTTGAGGACGTTGACCTAGGGTCAAAATACGCTCTGCAATTTCATCAATTTTAAGCAGTAAGTCATCGTAGGTTTCTTCAAACTTAGCGTGCAATTCAAAGAAGCGCTCGCCTTTAATGTTCCAATGGAAGCCGCGAACATTCATGTAAAAAACTTGATAGTTTGAGAGCAGCTCATTCAGCTTGTCGCCAAGTTTCTCTGCTTTTTTCTGGTCTAGACCAATAACGCTTAACTGTTTCATAAACCCTCCTTTGTCATCGTTATGCCTTAACAATAGTTGAATCATAGAGTTAAAGAAAGCGATGAAAACCGATATAGCTGACAGTTAAAATCGATAACTGTCAGCTATAGCTTACACAAAGGTCATGGAATTGCAGTGAGTGAGATCAACTGAGGCTTTCGACTTTACCGTCGCGAATGTGTTTCTCGCCGCGTGCTTTCGCCAGTTGAATTTGACGTTCGCGCTCCGCAAAGCGTTCTTTCTGTTCGGCTGTGGTTTTATCGTAGCAGTGGGGGCAGCTGACGCCCTTCTGGTAGTGTTCTGACTGCATTTCTTCTTTGGTTATAGGCATACGGCAGGCGTAACATTGGTCGTATTCACCTGGTTCCAGGCCATGCTTTACAGTAACCCGTTGGTCGAAGACAAAACATTCGCCATTCCAGCTGCTTTTCTCTTCGGGCATCATTTCCAAATACTTAAGAATGCCGCCCTTTAAGTGGTAGACCTCGTCAAAGCCTTGTTCTTTAAGATAAGCGGTCGACTTTTCACAGCGGATGCCGCCAGTACAGAACATGGCGACCTTTTTGTGTTTCTCCGGATTCAGGTGCTCTTTAACGTACTCAGGAAACTCACGGAAGGTATCGGTTTTGGGGTTAACAGCACCTTCGAACGTACCTACTGCATATTCGTACTCATTACGGGTATCAATAACCAGAACTTCCGGGTCGGCAATTAAGTCATTCCACTTGTCGGGGTCAACGTAAGTGCCAACAGAGCTTTTGGGGTCAACCCAGTCAACGCCTAAAGTCACAATTTCTTTTTTAAGCTTAACCTTGGTGCGGTAAAAAGCTTGCCCGTCGCTGGGAGACTCTTTGTGTTCAATATCAGCAAAACGTTGGTCCGAACGTAAGTAATCGAGCACGTTATCAATACCCTCGCGAGTACCACAGACAGTGCCATTAATACCCTCGCGGGCTAATAAAAGCGTGCCTTTTACATCGTTTGCAATAAGCGTTTGATACAGCGGTTCCCGCAGTTCTTTATAGTCGTTTAGCTCGACAAACTTGTACAATGCCGCACAAATATACATATCATGTTACCTTTTTCAGCGGTCCGGAACGTAAATCCGGAGCCCTATTTAAAATCGCGCGGATTATACCGTTTTGATCCTGATCAGCGCAAATCAGGTTTCCTGGGAGCAGTAAAGCCATGGTAAGCGACGCTTTGTTTTTTGGTTTAGTTCTTTTATCGGCCGCAACCTCACTACTAACAGCTGTAGCTGGTGCAGGTGGTGGTGCGGTACTGATAGGTATGATGGCATTAGTCTTGCCGGGGAGCGCAGTGATTCCGGTACACGGACTGGTGCAAATGGGATCTAATGTGGGCCGTACCGGGTTGTCATGGAAGCATATTCATTGGCCAACGGTCGTCTGGTTTGTGCCTTTTGGCCTGCTGGGAACCTTTATAGGTAGTTTATTACTGGTTCAGCTTCCCACGCATTTTTTGCAAATCACCATCGCTTTATTTTTAATCTGGCTGACCTGGGGGCCTAAGTTGCCGCAAAGCTTCCGTGGCCGGGCAGGCTTAGTTGGTGGGGGGGTGGTAACCGGTTTTATATCGCTATTTGTCGGGGCTTCAGGGCCGCTTGTTGCGGCCTTTGTAAAAGCCCGTTTTAGCGAGCGATTGCAAACCGTCGCAACATTCTCTGCGGTGATGACCATGCAGCATGCCCCTAAAGCGTTGGTCTTTGGCATGGCAGGCTTTGTATTTCAGGACTGGCTGCCGTTGGTGCTGGCAATGATTGCTGCCGGCTTTGTTGGCACCTGGGTTGGTCTGCATTGGTTGAAGAAAATTACCAACCAACGCTTTGACCAGTTGTTTCGGTTAATCATTACCCTGTTGGCTCTTCGCCTGCTTTGGGTCGCGCTTGAGCCGTTTGTCCCAGCGTTGGCGAGCATAACGGCGTAAGCTGGCAATGTTATCGGTTTCATCCATTATGGGGGTGCCCAGAATGGTTTCGATAATATCTTCCAGAGTAATCAGTCCAAGCCAACTGCCGTGTTCGTCGTAAACTAAAGCGAGATGCTGACGTTCTTTGATGAGATGGCTCATTAGCGCTTCAACGCTCACGGTTTCAGTTACTATCTCAACGGGGCGAATAATGTCACTTAATAAGTCTGACTCGTCAGCATCTAGCACGTCACTACGGAAAATGATGCCCTGCGGTTCTTCTTCACTGTCAATGACCGGGTAGCGTGAAAAAGGTAACTTGCGGATCTTCTCGCTGACTTCCAGCATACTTAAACTCGGGTTAATAGACTCGCAGACTGTACGAGGGGTCATAACTTCACGTACGCGAATTTCATGTAAATCAAGAATGTTTAAAATTACCCGGCGCTCGTCATCGTCTAAAGCTTCTTCCTCGTGACCAATGGTTGCCATGGCTTTAATTTCTGAGCGAACATCAATGTCTGCTTCACCGCTACCAATGCGTTTTGTAATTTGATCAGAAAGCCAGATAAAAGGCTTAAGTGATAAAATCATAAAGTTAAGTACTGGGGGAAGCGAAGGTGCAATGGGTCGCCAGAATTTGGCCCCAATAGTCTTAGGAATGATTTCAGATAACACCAAAATAAGCAGTGTCATAACCGCTGAAGCGACACCTAAGTAACCGTCACCAAAGACTACTCCCACTTGAGCGCCAACACCGGCTGCACCGGCTGTGTGGGCTATGGTATTGAGTGTTAATATAGCCGCGAGAGGCTTATCAATAGAATCTTTTAGCTTGCGTAATTGCTGGTGAGTTTTAGGTCTGGTCTCTCTTAATTGTGCCACATAACTGGGCGTGACCGATAAAAGAGCCGCTTCTAAAACCGAACAAATGAACGACACACCCACCGCAATGATGGCAAAAACAATAAGTAAAAACATTAGTACCTTAAATGCTTACAGAAATTGCGTTAGTAATAACATGGTTCCCGCCAGAATTAGAATTGACCAACCGACAGGACCTGCGTATTTACCCCATAAGCGTTCAGTATAAGGCCCTAACCATAAAACGATAAGCGCTAATACATAATATCTTAAAGCCCGCGCAGCCCCCGCTGCTAATAAAAACAAGGAAAGGGGGTAGTCCCCCGCGCCTGCAGCCAGCATGGCCACTTGAAAAGGGACTGGAGTCACACCAACTAAGAAAATCGCGGCAAAGCCGTCTTCTTTTAGTGTTTCCTGAAATTCCTGGTAATAGTCCTGAATGGACAAGTAGTTGATAAACCATTCGCCCGCAGTGTCGAACAGCGCAAAGCCAATGTAGTAACCACCAACGGCACCTGCCATGAAGCCAGCTAAAGCAACCGAGGCTACTAGCCAGATACGTTTGCGCTCAAGCACCATGTAAGGCACTAGTACTAACTCTAAAGCAATAGGGAGCAAGGTTGCTTCCAAAGCAGAAAGAAAAAAGAGAAGTACCAGAGCATGGGGGGAACTGGCGAGTTTCTGATACCATTGCTGTGTCTTTGTGTTTTCTGTCATTGGCGCGTCAATTTATTAATTTCGATAGTATTTATCGGTTTAGTGTAGCGTTATTTCTTTGCAAATAGGGATCGAAGCCGTTAAAACTTACGTAAACTTTGCATTAAGCGTATTGTCAAAAGGTAACTGAAAATGAAATATCGAGGAAGCCCTGCATTCTCTCACGGACAGGCAGATAAAATAGGGGTGTTGGTGACTAACTTAGGCACCCCGGAGGCTCCAACAAAGGGGGCACTCAAGCCTTATTTAAAAGAGTTCCTGTCTGACCCAAGGGTGGTTGAGGTTCCTCGCCTGCTTTGGTACTTCATATTAAATGGCGTTATTCTTCGTTTTCGCCCAAAGCGTTCAGCTGAGGCCTATGAGACTGTCTGGACAGAGCGCGGCTCGCCGTTGCTTTTTCATACTCAGGATCAAGCCTCCGCTATTGAGAAAAAACTGAAAGAAACCTGGGGCGAGAATATTGTCGTCGACTTTGCCATGCGCTATGGGAATCCGGCATTGGGTGATGTGGTCGAGAATATGATGCAAAAAGGGATACGGAAATTACTGGTTCTGCCGTTATACCCGCAATATTCAGCATCTACCACAGCCTCAACTTTTGATGCTCTGGCAAAAGATTTCACCAAACGCCGCTGGTTACCTGAACTGCGTTTTATTACTCATTACCATGACTTCCCTCCCTTTATTGAAGCGGCAGCAAAACGCATTGAGAGACACTGGGAGCAGCATGGGCGTGCGGATAAACTGCTGTTTTCTTACCATGGTATTCCGTTACGCTACTTGAAAAATGGAGACCCTTACCATTGTGAGTGCTATAAAACTTCACGCTTGCTTGCTGAGCGCCTGGGGCTTAAAAAAGATGAGTACCTGACCACATTCCAGTCGCGTTTTGGTCGCGAGGAGTGGCTGCAGCCTTATACAGATATGACGATGAAAGCGCTTCCCGGAAAAGGCGTTAAGTCTGTTCAGGTATTTTGTCCGGGCTTTTCTTCAGACTGTTTAGAGACGGTTGAAGAAATTGGTGAGGAGAACCGAGAATACTTTATGGAAAGCGGTGGTGAACGGTACGAGTATATCTCAGCCCTAAATGCCGAAGATGAGCACATTGACGCCTTGGTTGAACTTATCGCAAATAACTTGCAGGGTTGGTCAGTAGAAGAGGTTTCAGAGCTGCGACAGCAAAGAGCTGATGCTGTTAAAGCGCAAACCTTACCCTACAATAATGATTAACGGGGGCTCCTTTGGCCAGGACTAATTCATTTGGTAAACCCTTCATGTTTATTGCCTGGGGGCTTGCTCTTGCCATGCTGGTTTGGTTTTTCGAAGACAAACTGCAGCAACAGTTTAACCCTAACTCTCAGGTTCAAAGTCATGTAGATAATGGGCAAGTCACAGTCGTGCTGGAACAAAACCGTATGGGCCATTACGTAGCCCAGGGAAAGGTCAACGGGCAGTCGGTGACGTTCTTGTTAGATACCGGAGCTACCCTGGTCGCTGTTCCTGAAGGTTTAGCGCAAAAACTCGGACTTAGTAAGGGGCGTCAGGGGATGTCCCAAACCGCCAATGGACGTGTTATAACATACCGTACAGAAATTGATCGTTTGCAGCTGGGTGACATTCAGTTGAGTAGTGTTGCTGCTTCAATTACACCCGGGATGGACGGCGATGTCATACTTTTGGGTATGAGTGCATTGAAAGAATTTGAGTTAATACAGAAAGGCGATACTCTTACTTTACGTTATTAAAAATTAGAGCAGGATGGATGTATGTATAGAAAACTACTAGGCGCAACGTTATTCATTATTGCCGGTACGGCCGGAGCGCAACAGGAAACAATGAACGAATGCGCGGCGATTGAAGACTCACTGGAGCGCTTGGTGTGCTATGACAACTTAGCCAAGCGTCAACAACGTGAGCCTCAGGAGGAAAAAGCTAAAGGTAGAGCGAAAGCGGAAGAAATGAAAGCCCGTGGACAAAGCAAGGCCGAAGAAATGAAAGCTAAGGCTAAGCAACGGAGCAAGCGGAGCGACAATGCCGCAGAGCAGAACTTTGGTATGGAGCACAAAGGTAGTCAAAATAATACGATTGAAAGGTTAGAAGTAGAAGTTGCCAGTAGAAAGCAAGACCCTTACAAGAAATGGCAAATTGAGCTGACTAATGGTCAGGTTTGGAAGCAAACCGATAGCCGGGGTTATTTTTCCTGGGACGATGATGATACCTATTACATTGAGCGCGGTGCGTTGAACTCCTTTTTCTTCGGTCGAGAAGATTCAAATCGTCGGCTTAGAGTGCAGCGAATTAAATAAGTCAGGAACAATTATGCAGCGGACTAATGCAAGATAACTTACTCAGTTACAGTCAAATAGCGACAGGAGTTGTTCTGCTCCTGATTACTGCGACAGTTTTTGTCAGCGTGGTCCGTAAAAGAGCGCATAAGAAGTATCAGGGATTAAATCAGTTAATCCAGTCCCATTATACGACGTTTAATGCGCTGGCTCAGCAGCGGGACGTTGAGAGTTGTCTGCTGGGCATTTGCTCCCTAATTGAGTCTCAGATTGAAGGCGCCATGTGTTCTATCATGGTAGCGGATAAAGAGAATAACGTCTTATCGACAGCCGCTTCAGCATCTCTACCGCGCTCGTTTTGCAGTAACCTGGACGGTTTAGAAATAGCCGATGGCGTGGGCGCCTGCGGAACCGCAGCCGCAACCGGTCAACCTGTTCTGGCTGCCGATATGCGAAAAGATGAACGCTTTGATGCTTTCCGCTCTTTAATAAATCAATATGGTCTAGTCGCTTGCTGGTCCCACCCTATTTTTGGAACCGCCGATGGTCAGGTAATAGGTACTTTTGCTATTTACTTTGCTGAACCTAAAGTACCCAACGGACGAGACCTGGAACTGATTGTGCGTAACCGCGACTTAGTCGCTTTAATTCTTGAGAAGGAAGAACAAAGAAAACAACAGGTTCGGCTAGAGCAGCACCAGCGTTCTTTATTTACTTATAACCCTGACTCAGTTTTTACACTGGACCTGGAAGGAAATTTCACCAGTGTTAATGGTGCAGTTTGTGAGCTTTTGCTTCTTAGCGAGGAGGAGTTACTTGGGCAGCATTACGAACTGGCGCTGCCGAAAACCGAACGGGAGCGAACATTAATTCATTTTGAAGCTGCAAAATCAGGTAGACCTCAATCGTACGAAGTCAAAGTTACAGACAGAGTCGGTCGACTTCATGACTTATCAATTACTAATATCCCCATTATTATTGATGGTGAAGTTACCGGGGTGCATGGTATAGCAAAGGATATTACCGAGCATCGTGCGAATGAGGCAAAGCTAAAGGTTTTTCGAAGCAGCGTGCATGCCAGTGTGAATGGCGTAGTAATTAGCGAGGCCGATAAGAAAGGCTGCCCGGTTCTTTATGTGAATCCTGCTTTTGAAAAAATGAGCGGTTATTCTATGACCGAAATGAAAGGTCAAAATTGCAACCTACTTCAGGGCCCCGATACCGATCCAAAGGTTGTTGCTGAGATTCGAAAAGCATTACAGGAAAAGCGGGAAATAAAAACCGTTATTCGAAACTATCGTAAAGATGGCAGTATGTTCTGGAATGAGCTTTTAATAGCACCGGTCAAGGGTACAGACAATAAGGTCACTCACTTTATCGGTCTACAAAGCGATATTACTGAGCGGATCCAACGAGAAGACGCTTTAGCTTTCTATGCCTCTCACGACAGCTTGACGCGTTTAGCTAACCGAAACGCAATGGAAGAGCGACTGCAGGAGTTAGTATCAGACGACACTGAACAAAGCGTTTTTGTGTTGTTTATTGACCTGGACGGATTTAAACCGATAAACGACAGTTTAGGCCATTACCTTGGTGATGAAGTATTAATTGAGACCGCACAGCGACTGCAGAAGGTTATTTCTGCACCTAACTTACTTTGTCGCTTTGGAGGCGATGAGTTTGTTGCTGTTGTCCACAACAGGGAGACTGCTGAGCAAATTAACGGCTTATGTACGAGAGTGCTCGCAATTTTTGAAGAACCCTTTCGTATTGGTGAAGTCGAAGTGTCCCTATCTGCAGCCATTGGCGTTGCCACAAACGATATTCAATTTAAGCATCCTATGGAATTAACGCAACGAGCAGATGTTGCAATGTACGAAGCGAAAAAGCGCGGCGGCAATTCCGTTTGTTGGTACTCCGAAAAGCTTGATGAAGGACTGGGCTACAAGGTTGCTTTGCGGACAAGAATTCAGGAAGCCTTAACGAAAAAGCAATTCGAGCTGTTTTATCAGCCTATCATGACCAGCGCGGGCAGGGTTTCAGGAGTTGAAGCCTTAATTCGCTGGCAGCATCCGACGAAAGGTTATGTTTCTCCGGCTGACTTTATTCCGGTTGCTGAGCGCACCGGGCAAATCATTCAAATTAGTAACTGGGTTCTTAGACAGGCATGCAAAGATCTAATCGAGCTTAAGCAATACGGTATTAACAGCGTTTCTGTGAACTTTTCCCCTGTTCAGTTTTATCGTGACGATTTTATTAAGCAGACCCAATCGGTGCTTGAAGAGTTTAATGTTGAGCCGGGTGAAATCACTGTCGAAATAACAGAGAATGTGTTGGTTAACGACACTCAGCATATTGCTGATCTTTTACAACAGCTGCGGGACTTAGGGCTTAATGTTGCTATTGATGACTTCGGAAGCGGGTTTGCGAGTCTGCGCTATCTGAATGTGTTACCGGTAAATAGGCTTAAAATTGATCGTAGCTTTACTAAAAACATCGACCAGAACCGGCATAATGCTGCAATAACCGGCGGTATTTTGAATATGGTCGAGCACCTGGGTATACAGACAGTTGCAGAGGGTGTCGAAACTGAAAACGAATGTCGCTATTTGGTTGAACACGGATGCCCATTAATGCAGGGCTTTTTATTTTGCAGACCAAAACCGCTGGACGAACTGCTTATGTGGGCAGAACGCCAGCAGTCTTTCGATAATGAAAGTTAAAGCTATTTAATATCGGTCAGACGTAAGTATGGACGCAGTGTTTTCCAGCCTTGTGGGAATTTTTGTTTTGCGTCTTCATCGCTTACTGTCGGGCGAATGATAACTGAGTCGCCAGGTACCCAGTCAGCCGGGCAGGCTACTTCTTCGCGATCGGTCGTCTGCAGAGCATCGATAACACGTAAAATCTCATTAAAGTTACGACCTACCGTCATAGGGTAAGTCATGATCAACCGGACTTTCTGATTGGGGTCGATAATAAAGACTGAACGTACCGTGGCGGTTGCGCTCTCATTTGGGTGGATCATGTCGTAGAGTTCGGCAACTTTACGATCTTTATCAGCCACAATAGGAAACTCTAAGACTGTATTTTGAGTGTCGTTTACATCCTCAATCCACCCTTTATGGGCATCAACCGTGTCAGTGGAGAGTCCCAGAGGTTTAACGTTGCGTTTCTCAAACTCAGGCGCCAGTTGTGCGGTTCTTCCCATTTCGGTCGTGCAAACAGGCGTGTAGTCAGCAGGGTGGCTGAAGAAGAACACCCAGGAGCCTTTTGCCCAGTCATGAAATTTTATCGAACCCTGAGTGGTATCGATGGTAAAGTCTGGTGCAGTATCGCCAATACGTAATGTCATAAAGTTACTCCTGAAGTTATTGTTGATAACCGTTATTGGTAACAATTAAATAGTAGCTTAGTAAACGCATTACAAGGTAATAGGCTTAGAACCATTTACTCTAATATAGACTCGTGGATTATTAGAAATGACTTTATTTATTGATGCCGATGCCTGCCCGTTAGCGATAAGGGAAATTCTATTTCGTGCGGCGCAGCGCAAACAATTGCATCTGTACTTAATCGCAAATCAGCGTATTCAGACGCCAAAATCAAAATTTATCCATATGATTCAGGTAGGAAGCGGTTTTGATGTTGCTGATCATGAAATTGTTCGCCGATGCGAGGCGGGTGATCTCGTTATAACCAGTGACATTCCTTTGGCTGCCGAGGTCATTGAAAAAGGAGCAAAAGCGCTGAGTTCCCGCGGTGAATTATTTACTCCGGACAATATTCGTCAGCGCCTGAATATACGGGACTTTATGGACACGATGCGAAGCAGTGGGATTCAGTCAGGTGGCCCCCCGCCTTTAACCAATGTTGATCGAAAAAACTTTGCCGATCATTTAGACCGATTACTTGCGGGGAACTGACGTTGGGTTTTCTAGCAGCGTTACCGGCAATTCTCTGGGCCTTGGTTGCCTGGCTTTATCCTGAATGGTTGACGCAAATTCAGCTGCCGGTGCCGGGTGCCGTTTCTGTAGGCCTGGGTATTGTGTTCTTACTGGCCGCCTTTTTCCGGCAATGGCACTGGTTCTATTGGTGCGCCTGGGTAGGAGGAAGTTATGCAACCATTCAACTGGGCTTGCAGCAACCACTGGCGCAAAAAGAAGTGTCACAACTGTATCAGGCGTTTCCTGTTTGGTTATCGGTCAGTGCCCTGTTATTAGCCTTTATAAAACAGCCAACCTTACTGACGCTAAAGGGTGTTCTTCTATTTATTGTTGTGGGAATTTTACCCTTAGCTTTGCTTTTGGGGCCGGTTGCTAACTCAGTTGCAACCCTGAGCCCAGTTGAACTGCTGACTCTGCCAGACTGGGAAGACAGCGTTCTGGCTATCGGCTTACTTCTTTGGATTGTCGCTATGGGAGGGGCTTGGGCAACTTTCCTGCTGTATAAAGCCTCACCGTCCTTTGCCTGGAGCCAGTGGGCTTCGTGGCTCGCATTTATGGTGTTTTTGTTGGTTGTCGATCATCGCGATGCGTCAACCTGGGCCTCGGTTTCAGCGGTGGCTGGATTATTGTTGGCGCTTGCCGATCAGATGCTGAAGCTGGCTTACATTGATGAATTGACCGAGTTGCCGCAACGAAGAGCCTTAATCAGTCAATTGCAGCATTTGCGCAGACGCAGCGCGGTGTGCATGCTCGATGTCGATTACTTTAAGAAGTTTAATGATCGTTACGGGCATGAGGTTGGTGATCAGGTATTAAGATTGCTCGGCAGTATTTTGAAAGATCATCGGGGCTTTAAAGCATATCGCTATGGCGGTGAAGAATTCACCTTGGTTTTTTCTCATAGTGACCCGGACAAATTGAAAAGTACATTAGAAAGTGTGCGCAGCAAAGTGGCGAACTATCCGCTTAAGTTAAGAGAGCCCTCGCGACCTGACAGTAAACGCAAAGGTAAGGACGCTCGCGGGAAAAAAGATGCTGCAAAAACCGTAAAAATAACCATCAGTTTAGGAGCCACTTTAAAAGAGCCTGGGGATACACCCGATAGCATATTAAAACGCGCTGATGAGAACCTGTACTCTGCGAAAAAGGCTGGGCGTAATAGGTCTGTTCTAAAATAGTCTTTATATAACGAATGGTACTTTCCTTCTTGTTTGATAATTTTTTGTTATAAACTGGACAGATTAAATACAAAAAGTTAACTTTAGGCTGAGCTTCGGCTCAAAGAATCGAACGTTTAAATAAAAATAACAAGAAGTACGTGCACTTTTGTTAGTGGCGTTTGTTTAAGGAGAGAACAAGAATGCTAAGACTTAAAAGAACGCTGACAGCGTTGTCGGTTGCGGCAGCTTTGGGTGTTGCTTCCTCAGCTTATGCACAAGACACCGGTACGCTGCGTATTCAAATTACAGATAGTCAGGGTAACCCTGTTCCTAATGCAACGGTAAGCGTTAGCGCCCCCGATACATTAGTTTCACGAACAGCAGAAACCGATGAAAGTGGTTACGTCCGTTTAGGCGGTTTGCAGCCATCTCGTGAATATCAGGTTGAAGTTGTTGAAGAGGGTTACTCAGACTTTGAATCTGGAAATGTTCGTGTTTCATCGGGCCAGACATTCGAGCTTAACTATGCGTTGAGCCGCGGTGGCAGCGACATTGAAACCATCGAAGTGACTGGCCGGGCGATGTCAACGATCGATACCACGTCCTCAACGACAGGAACCTCAGTCACCCTGGATATGACTGAATCCCTTCCTACCGCTAGGAGCTTTCAGGATTACTTGCAATTAGCGCCAAGTACGAAGCCGTCATTGGATGGCAATCCATCGTCAAAATCTGGTGTAAACTACTCTGATATTGGTGGCGAGTATGGTTCGTCTTCGGATAACGTCTATTATCTAGATGGCGTTAATGTAACTGATAATGCGACGGGCACTTTTGGGGCAAATATTAACTCTGAAATTATCCAGGAACAGCGGATTTTAACCGGGGGTATTCCAGCCGAGTACGCTGGTGGTCAAGGTTTGGTTACTCGCGTTATTACCAAGTCAGGTAGTAATGAATGGAGCGGCTCGGTTAACTATTACTTCCAGAACGATAGCCTGGTTGCAGACAATGAAAACCTTTCACAAAATAGCTTTGATACTTTTGATACAGCGGTGACTCTAGGTGGTCCAATTATCAAAGACGAGCTGTGGTTCTTCGGGTCCTACCAAATCAAAGAACGTGAGGAAGACGTGACGGATCCAGTGACCGACACTAAACTTCGCAGTGTCAGTGATGAGCAAGATCTTGGCTTTTTCAAGTTAACCTGGCAGCCGACTGCAAATGATCGCTTTGTTGCTAGCTGGTTTAATGACCCAAGAGAAATCAGCGGTTCTGATAACCCGCGGACTTTGAACAATCGAGATCGGGCGCAGGAACAAGGTGGTGACAACTACCGCATAGAATACTCGCGCTATTGGGATAATTTGATTTTAACTTTGAAAGCTTCAAGCCACGAAGGTGAAGTGTCTAATGTTGCTGCAGATAACTCTACACGGAATGATGTAGCGTATCGCACGGCGGACGGGTTTGAGCCGACGAATGCGGATACTGATAAAGGTGGTTATGGTGTTAATTCGATTAACTTCCGTAATAAAGACCAATATCAAGCCACATTAGAGTACTTTCTTGATACCTACGACTACGGTAGTCATGAGCTTAAAGCAGGCTTTGTTTATACCGTGAATGAAAACATTCAGGATAGCCGTTATACCGGTGAAGGCGCTCAGTACACATCAATTGGAGCAAGAAATTCGGGGGCAACTATTGATGATTACTTAAGTGCTGATGACTGGGTGGGTACTCGTGATTTGTCGGCGGATGATTTGTCTCGCCTAATTGACAATATGTCTGCTAGTGAAGACTCGTCGCTTTACTTAAGCCGGTATGATGCGAACGCTGATGGTGCCATCAGTCCTGATGAGCTAAGAAGTGGTGTTTCGTTTGACTCCACGGAAGGTAACCCGAATGGTGATGTTAATGTCTATCGTATTCAGGAGCAGCAAACCGCTCCAATTCAAATGGAAACGAAAGGCAAGACATTCTTCGTTCAAGATACATGGACTATCGATCAGTGGACGGTAAATGCAGGTCTTCGCGCTGAAGCTTGGGAACATTTCTCCTCGAAAGGCGATAAGATTGCAGAGTTTGATTGGGAAGTCGCCCCACGCTTCAGTGTTGTGTATGACATAAACGGCTCAAGTAAAGTTTGGGGGTTTGTTGGTCGCTACTATGATCCAATTCGTACCAATATGACAGACTTTGCGGGGAACCTGACAGGACCTGTCTTACATGAGCAAATTTATTTAGAAGATCGCTGGTTAACTTATCGTGTTCGCGGTGGTGAACAGGTGCAAGATGCGTTTTTTGCGCCAAGCACGGAAACACCTTATACCGATGAAATCTTGTTAGGTTATGCCACTAACATTGCTGATGACATGAGCATTGAGGTGACATATACCGATAGGAAAACAAGAAACCTTTTAGAAGACTATGATTTAGGTGTTTATGCTAACGATCTAGAAGGTACAGATTTCTACTTACCTCTTTCTTACTTTGGCTATGATGAAAACCCTGGCTCAAACTACGTTATTGCCACTTTGGAAGGTGGTAAGCGTGATTATCAAGGTTTGCAGGTGGCTTTCACTAAACATAGAACGGCTTCAAATAACTGGTTTTTTAACGCGTCGTGGACATATAACGATGCAAAGGGTAACTCAAACTCAGATAGTAACGCTGATTTACAAGGTGATTTTGTCTGGTTAGACCCTCGAGCTCCAGGTGTTTATGCCGATCAGCCTGGTAACATGGAGCACCTTGTAAAACTGTTTGGTAGTTACCGGTTTGATAACGGCATAGAAGTTGGTGCTGTATACAACTGGAATTCAGGAACGGTTTACAGTAAAACCAGAGCGCTCTATGGTCGTCATGCCCCATTGTCTGACGAACCTTATGAGTACGGTGGTCACACCGACACTTGGGTTCAGGAGGGGGTTATAGGCTCAGAAGAATCGCCCGCTTATGGTACGTTAGATCTGCGAGTTAAATATACTCACAAATTCAATGATGATTACAAGGCTGAATTCTTCCTGGATGTCTTTAACGCACTGGATGATCAGGCTGTTCGTCGTGAACAGGATCTTATAGCCGGTGATGGCGTTTACGACTTTGGTGAAGGGGTTGACTGGGTTAAACCACGTCGCTTCTATTTAGGCGCACGTTTCTCGTTCTAGTCTCTCCCTGCTGGAACGTTTCGTAACCCGGTGGCTTGTCACCGGGTTTTTTATTTTGGGCGATCTAACCTTTCTAGAATACGTTATTAATAAGCATGATGATGTCTTAAACAATAATGGATATGCGAATGAGCTATATAAAAGAAACTATCGAAACGTTAAAGCAAACTAGCCCCGCGCAGTCGGAGTTTTACCAGGCGGTAGAAGATGTGCTGGAGTCGATAGAGCCACTTCTGGAAGAGCGGCCTAAATATCGTGAGCATTCTATTATTGAACGCCTGGTTGAACCTGAACGTCAGATTATGTTTCGGGTTCCCTGGATGGATGACGACGGCAATATTCAGGTGAATAAAGGCTATCGAATTGAGTTTAACTCGGCGCTAGGCCCTTACAAAGGCGGCTTGCGCTTTCACCCAAGCGTCAATGCCGGCATTATTAAATTTCTTGGGTTTGAGCAAATTTTTAAGAATGCATTAACCGGGCTACCCATTGGTGGCGGTAAAGGTGGTGCCAATTTTAACCCGAAAGGAAAGTCCGACGCTGAAATTATGCGGTTCTGCCAGTCTTTCATGAGCGAGCTTTACCGTCATATTGGGCCAAATACGGATGTCCCTGCCGGGGATATTGGCGTGGGCTCACGCGAAATTGGCTACTTATTTGGTCAGTATAAGCGTTTGGCAAACCGCTTTGACGGAGTGCTTACGGGTAAAAGTCTGCTGTGGGGTGGGTCTCATATCCGTAAAGAAGCCACCGGGTATGGTGCTGTTTATTTTGCGCAGTGCATGATGGATGACAAAGGTGATTCGCTGGAAGGTAAGCGCTGTTTAATCTCTGGCTCTGGCAACGTTGCTATCTACGCCATGGAAAAGCTGTATGACTTAGGAGCCAAGCCCGTAAGCTGCAGTGATTCCAGCGGTACCATTTACCATGAGCAAGGTATTGATCTTGACCTGGTTAAGCGCATTAAAGAAGAGCAAAAGGGGCGGTTGGAAGAGTATCTTGAAACTCATAAGAACGCAGAATATACGCCCCGGGACGATTACCCCAAAGACGGTCATACGGTTTGGTGTTATAAAGCCGACTTAGCTTTCCCCTGTGCAACCCAGAACGAGCTGACCGAAAAAGATGCGCAGTCACTTTTGGAGAATGGCTGTAAATGCATTGTAGAAGGCGCGAACATGCCTTCAACGCAGGCCGCAGTTGATCTCTTTATTGAAAGTGGTGCCGCATACGGCCCCGGGAAAGCAGCTAATGCCGGCGGTGTCGCAACAAGTCAGTTAGAAATGGTGCAAAATGCCAGTATGCTGCGCTGGGACTTTGAAGAAGTGGACGAAAAGCTCAAAGACATTATGCGGAATATCTATCAGGACGCAAAACGTACTGCCGAAGATTTTGGGCATCCGTCCAACTTAGTTCTTGGTGCAAACATTGCAGGTTTCCGTAAAGTTGCTGACGCCATGATAGAGCAAGGTGTGGTCTGAATTTATTGGCTTCCTGCGTTCTGGGTCAGTCGTTTAATGGCTTCATCATTTACCGGTATCGATTGTGCGTTTAGCATGACCACTGCCTTTGAGCCATCGAGGTAAAAGCCAACAAAACTGCTGAACCCGGCTGTTTGCCCATTGTGCCAGGCGTAGGCCTTACCGTTTTCGTCTTCGCTAATAAGCCAGCCTAAAGCTTGCTGGCAGCAGCCTTCAATGGTTTTTTGTGGGGCAAGTAATTGCTCGACAGTGGTGTCGCCTTCTGCACTTTTTCGCATGAGTGCTTTGGTGTAGTTGGCCATATCACTCAGTGTAGAAACAACAGCTCCGGCGCCGGCCAGAGACTGAAAATGCCAGTGAGGTACGACATCACCCAAGACATTGTGTCCTTTTGACAGGGAGTCTGGAGTGTTTTCTCTGCTGGTTGCCACATAAGTATCCGGCATACTGAAAGTTTCAAATACAACGTCATTTAACAACTCAGGAAGAGGCTTTTCCGCACTCTTAGCGAGTGACTCCGCAAGTAGGCCATACCCGAAGTTAGAATATTCGTAATTGTTTTCGCCGGGCTTTACCTCAGCCAAAGCGCTTTCCAATTCTGATTGACCATAATTAGCGTAAGGGTCCGTCTGGTCGGCCTTGTTTAATAAGTTTTCAGGAAGGCGGGGCAGTCCACTGTGGTGTGTAGCAAGTTGCCCCAGAGTCAATGTATCGGGTGCTTGCGGCCAAAACTCGTTGACCGAAGTATCAAGGGTTGTAGACTCATTAACTACTGCATGGGCCAGTAGATAAGCCACCATGGTTTTTGTGACCGAGCCAATTTCGTATTGTGTATTATGGTCATGCTCGCCATAAAACTGGGTTTTGATTTCATCTTGGTCAATGATGGCAACCGCTGCACCGTGCTCGCCCAACTTGGGTGTCGGGGTGCTGGCCTGTTTATCATTTGAATCGGCTTTTTTTAAAGTGAGAGAAAATTCTTGTCCCTGTTTGAAAGTTCCTTCGTAGCCTTTTGTTGTCTTTTTGCCGTTAAAACTGGCTTGAATCATCGGTGATTTAAAGCTGAGAGTGCTGTTATCAATATGAACTTCGGTTAGAGGTATACCAAAGCTTTGCTGCGCCGGACTGTCTAAGGTTGCAATATACCCGCCGTGGACAACAGCAACATTCACTTGTAAGGGTAAACTCGAGTTTTCACTGATGGGCAAGTCGCCTTTGTAGGTTGCTTCGTAGGTAAGGCGGGCTCTGTCATCCTGAGTCAGCTTATGCATGGTAATACTGCGCTTTTTACCTTGCGTGAATGTGCCTTCTAACTGGCCATCATTGAGCTCCCCCCGATAACTGGCATTTAAGCTTTTATCGGTAAAGATTACCTTATTATCCTTAACTGAAAACTCCGTGGGTTGGTGGTCAAACATGCCCTGATTCGGGCTGTCGAGAGTTAGCTGGCCGTTGTCGACATTAACACCAAGAGTAATACTAACACCCTCTTGCAGCACAAGCTCTCCACGCCATATGCCTTCCAGTTCCTCCTGGTAGTCTTTAGCTTGTAAAGAATGGTGGCAGAAAGCTGCCACCATAATAGTTGAGTAAATAAACCACTTAGTAAAGGTATTCATGTTATTGCCTCATTGGTTAATTACTGCTTTTTCATCTCCTGCTGGAATTCAGCCAGATCAGAAATTACCGTTTGATTCGGCAAGTCTGCATAGGGTTCATCAGCAAACTTAGTGCCGCGTAGTTGTACCGAAATACGAGCTGCATCCGGGTTTAACAGAGTTTCCTGATAAAAGGCCTTGGCGTCTCCTAATGTGACACCCTCAACGGCCTTAATCAGCTGCTCTTTGCTATCAAACTCAAAGCGCTGCAGTCTCAAATCAGTCAGAAGCGGAGACACCTCCTCGTTAAGGTTCTTTGGTGTTTCGTTCAAGGTAATGAGCGTGCTTTGCTTCAGTTGATTGAACTCCTCCCCGGTCATACCCTGCAGGTCTTCCCAGTATTCTTTCTTGAAGCTGTCAAAGCGTTCCTGCATATCGGCAACACTTTTCACCGGAGTTTGAATGTATAACCCAAAACCGGCGTACTGGTCTAGGCTTGGGGCAAAGGCTCCAACGGCGTAGGCTAACTGTTCTTCTGTACGCAGCGTATCGAAAGCTACGGTACGGAAGTGACTTTGTAATACCGTACCGGCAGCTAACGACTCAAAGCCGGGCTGTGGATGAATGTGTGCATCAACCACTGCGACATCAGCAACCTCTAAATCACGGCGCAGCACAATAGATTGCTCTGGTTGAGGTTTCCAGAACTGAGCTTGTTCAAAATCAGTTACGTCACGGTCCTGAGGTAAACTGTCTTTTATGCGCTTAACCGACTCATTAAGGCCTGCCTCGTCGTAGTTACCGAAAGCGAAAATGCGAATGGCATTGTTGCTCAGCATGGTATTCATGTAGTTCGATAAGTCTTCTGCACTTACAGAACCTGCTGTTTCAACTAACTCTTCCTGATTAAACCCACCTTCGCGGATTAATTGACCGTAAGCATCGAAGCTTTGGTAAATAGGGAATTGCTGACCTTTGTTGCTAAGCTCTCTAATATAGCGGTCAACGGCTTGTTTAAAAGCTTGCTGTTCAACTGTAAAACTCAGGTTATTAATCGCCCTTTCCAGCAGTTGAGGCTGCTTATCGGTGAAGCCCGATACCGTCAGCGTCAGGCCAGTACTGTCGCTTAGGCTGATGTTCATTCCGGCAATATTCGCTTCGGTATCAAGCGCGCTAATATTCATATTGTATAAGTCGCGCCACAAAGCGGTTAAAACATTCGCTTTTGCACTTTCAAGCGGGGCCGCGTTATTGATTTGAATATTGAACACACCCCTAGGTTGATCGCTGTATAATTGACTTGGGTACTGCCACACCTGAATACCATCTTCTTCAATAACCACCTGAGGTTTGTCAAAAGCATCGTTCTGTTTAATGGCAAAGTTTTCGGGTAAAAGCGTATTCACCTTAGGCAGATTAATCGCCATTTTTGGCTCTTGGTCCCAGCTTGCTATTTCTTCGTTCGGGATATCGACAACTTTGTACTTACCTTCGTAAAAGTCGAGCTGACTGTCGTGCGGTTCATCCTGGCTGATGTACCAAACACGCAGGTGCTCCGGTGTTAGCTGAGACAGAACTGAGCGTATGGCTTCAGGGTCAAACTCCTGATACTCGTATGGTGCACTGATAGCGTACTCAGCCGGGAAGTTTTGCATGGCTTCAGCCAGGTTAGAAACGTAACTGAATTCGTCACCTTTTTCTAAGAAACGGAAGCGATTGCTCAGGCTGGTTTTAATTTCGTTAAAGTATTTTTCATCAACGCCTTCAGAGCGAACTTTATCAATATACTGCATAATGAGAGCTACAATGTCTTCACGCTGCTGCATACCGGCATTTGTTAGCTCAACATCAATTGCCAGAACGCCATAGTTGCCGAAGAAAGTAGGCTGCGCCGAGGCGTTTAAATTGGCTATAAGACCTGCATCTTTCAGTTGTTGTGCGGGTGTGCCCGGCATTTCAGAGCCAAGCAAATAACTGACATAACGGTTAGGCTTAACCGCAAACTGGTCCTGGTTGTCGTTAATAATGAACTCAAGTTTCAGCTGTTTAACATCTTCATTCGGCACATAGTGAATGCGCTTTTTGCCCACATCGTCGAAGTTGATTTGGGCAGTAACCTCAGGCTCGTCAATACCATCATCTTCAATGCTGGCAAAATGCTTACGGGCCAGTTCTTCCATTTCCTCTAACGAACGGTTGCTTATCATGGCAACTTTCATAATATTGGAAGAATAAAAACGGTTATAGAAGTCCACAGTTTCCTGATGAAGCTTGCTTTCTTCTTTATCGCTCAAGCTGTCCAGGTTACCGATAAGGAAGCGGTTAGACGGGTGTTTGCCCAAAAGCAGCCGGCCAAGCTTGAACTGCCCAAAAAAGTCCATCTCGCGGCGCATTGACCACTCGGCATTGACCGCATTACGCTCTTTATCAACGTATTCCGGGTACAACTTAGGGGCTTTGAAAAAGTCCGAGAAGCGATCCAGGCCCTCACCGTAGGCATCGTTATTGACTTTAAACATGTAGTTGGTGATATCCAGCCAAGTATAAGCATTCTGACTACCACCATTATTACTCATAAATTCGCTGTAGCCATTAGTGTCAGGGTACTTCTCGGTACCCAGAAACAGCATGTGCTCCAGATAGTGTGCCATGCCCTGCTGTGTTTCAGGGTCTTGCAGTAATCCGACACCGACACTTAACGATGCTGCCGACTTATCTGTATTAGGATCAGACACCAACATGATTTCAATATTGTTATCCAGAGTTAATACGCGATACTCACGCTGATCGTTGGGGCTTTTAATGACCTCACCGGCAATAGCACTTTGCTGTGTACTGGTTTCGGTAGCTGGCTGACTGCAGCCTGCGGCTAATAGGGCCGAGCTAATAGCGCTCGCGAGTAGTAACTTTTTCATAGAATATTGTTCCTTTAACGAGTTATAGGAGCATCATACCTAGGAGTAACGGTGTTATTGAAGCGGTTCTGTTAACTATTTGTTGACTAATTTGTAACAGATTGTGAGAGTAATTTTATTAATGAAAAGACAAGGATGTTTAAAAGTGAAACGATTTATCTCGTCACTGGCTTTGCTGGTAATAACTGGATGTGCTTCTCCGACAGTATTTTTAACAACTGAAAGGGTGCCAGAGAAGGATAAGCAAGAACTTATAAAGGCATTATCTGAAAGTGGATTTACCGTAGAAACAACCTCTGGTGTCAGAGTTCCGGAAGAATTCCCCGATGTTGTTGTCGCCACCAACCCTGCGAATGAAACCCCGGAGTTTTTCGATAAGCTGGAGCAAGTTATTCGTAAGAAAGATTACCCTCCAGTAAGTTATCAAAAGTTTTATCAGCAAAAGCATTATTACAAAGGGCGTAATGTCGGGCTTTATATAAGAGGAGATGCTGAAGAGCTAATACTTCCTCCTGTACTTCGTGGCAGTGAGAAAAGTTGCAATGATCAGCGCATGATTCTTGAGTTTAAAGGTAAAACAGAAGTGAGCCTGGATATTGAGGATGAAGAAATTACCTCCTATACGAGGGTGTTCAATATTCTGTGTCAGCCAAGTTTTCATAAATCTATGTGAGCATCCAGTCGGCCCTCGAAGTGGATGGTCAGCTGAGACAGTGTCAGACTCCAGTTTTGCACCGGATGCGACCACCGT